>Ga0335397_10000002_pt1 | contig 320688 bp, 297 predicted proteins | sample MAT04_FD_205740 | JGI IMG/M metagenome (GOLD analysis project Ga0335397, IMG submission 205740) | Freshwater microbial communities from Lake Fryxell liftoff mats and glacier meltwater in Antarctica - MAT-04 (spades assembly) (version 2) ...
CGATCGGATCTTGGGGTCTTCGAAGATTGCGGTGGCGATCGAGAATGACCGCTACAAGCATCTGCTCGACAATGTTCCCGTGGCCGTGGCGGTGTCGCGCGGCAGCGGTGATCATCAGCGGGTCGTCTATATCAACAAGGCGTTCGAAGGTTTGGTGTCGCTGCCCCCGGCCGATGTCCAGGGGCAGGGCTGGGCTTGTCTCGATGCGCTGGTGAACGAGGATGATCCAGCCCAGACGCTCGGCGCGGCGATCCGCGACGGCGAGGATTTCATCGGCGTATTTCGGCCTGCCGCTTCGTCCGCCCGATTGCTGATCGTGCAGGCCTACGCCGCGGTGATCGAGAGCGATGACGGAATCGAGAGCTTCCGGATCGCGGCACTGGTCGATGTCGGCGGGCGCGAGCGCGCGCAGATCGAGCAGTTCGAAACCCAGATCCGCGAACGCGACACCCTGATGCGCGAGCTGCAGCACCGGGTGAAGAATAATCTGCAACTGGTGACGGCGCTTGTGCGCCTCGAAGCCCGGTCGGCGGCTGAAGGCGAGAACGTCGCGCTGGCGCGGCTGGCGAGCCGGATCGATGCGCTGACCGTGCTGTATCGAATATTGTCGGCAGAGAATGCCGCCGGCAGTGATATCGATCTCGGTCAATATCTCGCCGACATCACCGAGGCGGTGATGCAGGCCAATGGCAGCGAAGGGATCACCTACGAGCTCAGCGTCGGCTATTGCCCGCTGTCGGTCAATATCGCGATGCCGGCCGGGCTTCTGGTCAACGAAATGCTGACCAATGCGCTGAAATACGCCTTCATCGGGCGCAGCGGCGGCCGCATCAAGGTAATCTGTACCGTCGAAGGCGGCCGCGTCTCGGTGATCGTGTCGGACGACGGGGGCGGTCTGCCGGAAGGTCAGGAGTGGCCGTCGCCGCGCAAGCTCGGCGCGCTGATCCTGCAGACTCTGAAAGAGAACGCCCACAACGTCACGTTTCGAGCGGAGAGCATTCGCGGCCAGGGCACGCTGTTTGCGCTCGGCTTCGAAGCGCCGCCGCCTCCCGCGACGAATTGATCTCGGGAAGGGTGCAGCTTGCAGGCCGGCGGTCCTAGCGTCAGCCCGGTTTTCGCGTTGGGCTGTTGGAAAATGACACACATCGGCCTATGCAGGCCCTGACTGCTAAATTCGCCAGAGAGCTTCGCCATGAACGCACCCGTCAAACCGTCCCAGCTCATCAAGGGCGCCACCGGCGATTGGGAAGTCGTGATCGGGCTGGAGATCCACGCCCAGGTCTCGTCCAACGCCAAGCTGTTCTCGGGTGCTGCGACCGCTTTCGGCGGCGATCCCAACAGCCATGTCTCGCTAGTCGACGCTGCAATGCCGGGAATGCTGCCGGTGATCAACGAAGAATGCGTCAAGCAGGCGATCCGGTCAGGGCTGGGACTGAACGCGCAGATCAATCTGCGCTCGGTGTTCGACCGCAAGAACTATTTCTATCCGGACCTGCCGCAGGGCTACCAGATCAGCCAGTACAAATCGCCAATCGTCGGCGAGGGAATTGTCGTGGTCGACCTGCCGAACGGCGACAGCATCACCGTCGGCATCGAGCGGCTGCATCTCGAGCAGGACGCTGGCAAGTTGCTGCACGACCAGCACCCGACCATGACATTTGTCGACCTCAACCGCTCCGGCGTCGCGCTGATGGAGATCGTCTCCAAGCCGGACCTGCGTTCATCCGAACAGGCCAAGGCCTACGTCTCCAAGCTCCGCACCATCCTGCGCTATCTCGGAACCTGCGACGGCGACATGGAGAAGGGCAGCCTTCGCGCCGACGTCAACGTTTCGGTGCGGAAGCCGGGCGAGCCGTACGGCACGCGCTGCGAGATCAAGAACGTCAATTCGATCCGCTTCATCGGACAGGCGATCGAATACGAAGCGCGCCGCCAGATCGGCATCCTCGAAGATGGCGGTTCGATCGACCAGGAGACCCGCCTCTACGATCCCGACAAGGCCGAGACGCGGTCGATGCGCTCCAAGGAAGAGGCACACGACTATCGCTACTTCCCCGATCCCGATCTTTTGCCGCTGGAGTTTTCGCAGGCCTATGTCGACGAGCTGAAGACCGGGTTGCCGGAACTGCCGGACCAGAAGAAGTCCCGATTCATTGGGACTTTCGGACTTTCGTCCGACGACGCTGGCGTGCTGGTGAGCGAGCGCGAGAGCGCCGATTTCTACGAGGCCGTGCTGGCCAAGCTGTCGGACGCTGCGCGCGACGGCAAGCTCGCGGCCAACTGGGTCATCAATGAATTGTTCGGCCGCCTCAACAAGGACGGCCAGAACATCGAGACGTCCCCAGTGTCGGCCGCGCAACTCGCGGCGATCGTCGATCTGATCGGCGAGGGCACCATCTCCGGCAAGATTGCCAAGGAACTTTTCGAAATCGTTTGGCGTGAGGGCGGCGATCCGCGCGAGCTGGTCGAAGCGCGCGGCATGAAGCAGGTCACCGATCTCACCGCGATCGAGAAAGTGGTCGACGATATCGTTGCAAGCAATCCTGACAAGGTCGCGCAGGCGATCGCCAAGCCGGCGATGCTCGGATGGTTCGTCGGGCAGGTGATGAAATCGTCGGGCGGCAAGGCGAACCCGCAGGCGGTCAACGATCTCTTGAAGCGCAAACTCGGGCTCTGAGCCGGCTCGCGCCGCGTCTTCGCGGTCGCACCGGCACGCGAAGGCGCGGCGTCGCGCGCACAAACGCTCTCGAATCATTCGTTTCGATTCGCGCCGAAACCGGCGCTCCGGCGCTCCCTTGGTGCGCCAATGCGGGGGTGTGCACGAAAATATTTTCATTGCCAAAAATCGCGACTCAGAGTCCACGCTCTGCTCTCGCGCTCCGACTCGGCGCGCCGTGCGCGCGAACAAAGTAAGTAGTTAGTTCGATTAGTGAGTTTAAGAAATCGCTGCAGCGCAGGTGTTTCCTGTGATCTTGACAAACGTCGACGTAGGTTTTTTGCGCCTAAACTCGATCGCGCGGTGAGTTGCGCGACACGCCGACTTCAAAGACGCCGCAGCCACGCGGCGTATTAGCCATCAACACTTCCTTAAGCGGGACGCTGTTTTTTTCGATGTGTTGGTGTATTCGGGAAGTAGTGCATCTCGATTCCCGAGTGCACGCAGCAGCAATCGAGCCATCTCACTTATCGGAGGGCAACATGGCCAAGAAAGCGAAGAAGGCAGTAAAGAAGACGACGAAGGTGGCCAAGAAGGCCAAGAGCGCCGTCAAGAAGACTGCGAAGAAGACGAAGAAGGTCGCCAAGAAGAAGTAAGCTCGCCCAGGCGAGGGCCGGCAGGTCAATGCCGGCAGCGTCACAAGGACCATCGGCGCGGCGCGCTTCTTCAAGTGGCCCCCCGGCGACGGCCCTGGTCGACGAAGAGGGTGTCGGCGAGACATCAGGTCAAACGGCTGGTTTTTCGACAGGGTTATCCCGGGTTGGAAACTGTCCAGTAGAAGAAACGGTTTTTCTTCGTACGGTGCGGATGCTGGGTCCGCAGTTTCACGGCGGTCATCGCGTGTGAGATTTGGTCCTGACGTGTTCGCCGACGCCCTCGTTGTTTTCGAGCCCGATAGCGCTCGGCTCCTGATCAGTTCGGTTCCTGATCAGTTTGGCCTCATGGCCCGTGGACGTTTCCCCCGCCGCAATATCCCTCCTGTTCAGCACTGACCTTCCAATCCGGCTCGGCCGGACAGCGTCGATCGTAACCCGGCGATTTCGGCGATGGTTATCGGTTCGCCAAATCCGAGGGTAAACCGGCCGTAAGCGACCGCAGGAAATCGCTGTGCCGCAGCGGTTTCTTCGATCGCAGGCGCCGACTGGCGATGCCGCGTTCAGAATCCGTTCATCGCGACGCTTAAACTGCTCTTCAAATTTGACCGGTCATGATCACCCTACAACGCGCCGGGCTACGGCGGTGGGGACGGATCAGAGGACAGGAGCCGGGCTCGGTTCGGGCCGGCAGAGATGGAGAGAAAGATGCTTCAGGGACATCTGAACACCGAGACTGCGCTGCCGATCGAAGCCGGCGAGAGCCCGGATGTGTTGTTCGACCTCGGCCTGCTGTTTGCATCGGGGCGCGGCGCGCCGGTCGATCTGATCGCGGCGCACAAATGGTTCAACCTCGCTGCGCTCAAGGGCCGGACCGATGCGATCGAACTGCGCCGCGAAGTTGCCGCGCAGATGTCGGCCGACGAGATTGCCGCAGCGCAACGCGAAGCGCGGGCGTGGATCACCTCGCACTAACTCCCGCAGCGCAGCAAATACGTCGGCTTCGCTCGGTATCGACTTATGGTTATTCCTTAGTCGCGCTGACCGCAGCCTTCCGCGAAGGCTATCCTTCCCGAACGCTCCACCAAGGGAGCTTCAGAGGAGGGATGCCGTGAAACTGAAATCATTGTTCTGTGTCGTCGCCAGCGCTGGTGTGCTGGTAGCTTCCGCCGCCTTCGCCGGCGAATTCGGCACGGCCGACGAAGCCAAGGCGATGCTTACCAAGGCTGCTGCCGCCGTGAAGGCCGATAAGGCCGCTGCGCTTGCGCAGTTCGCCAAGGGCGAGGGCGGTTTCAAGGACCGAGATCTGTATCCGTTCTGCGGCGGACCCGACGGTGCGTTCACTGCGCATCCGACGCTGAACGGCAAGAGCCTCAAGGATCTCAAGGACAAGACCGGCAAGGCGCTGGGCGAAGAGATCTATGCCACCGCCAAGGAAGGCGAGGTCAAGGAAGTCAGCTACATGTGGCCGCGCCCCGGCCAGACCGATCCGGTTCAGAAGGTGAGCTTCGTCACCAAGGTCGGCGATCAGACCTGCGCGGTCGGCTACTACAAATAACCGGCAGAAAAACGTGTTGCGGCGGCGGCGTAACGGCCGCCGCGCTTCGTGGGCGTGCGCCGTGCTTCATTCGATCCGGATGCCGGCCGCGCGGATGACATCGGCCCACAACAGCTTCTCGTCCGCCAGAGTCTTGCGTAGCTCGTCGGGCGAGGAGGGCGCCGGCGCGATCATCTGGGTCCTCAGCTTTGCAATCACCGCCGGTTCGGACAGCGACTGGCGCACCTCGGCGTTGATCGTATCGACCAGGGCCGGTGGCGTACCGCCCGGCGCGACCAGGGCGTTCCAGGCATCCGACTGGACGTCGATTCCGCTCTCCTTCAACGTCGGCACCTCTGGCAGGAACGGGGAGCGCTCGGGAGTCGTGACCGCCAGGAGTTTGATCGCGCCCGACGCCAGTTGGGGAGCGACCGAAATCGCCGGCAGGCAGGCTGCCTGAACGTCGCCGCGGATCAGCGCCGTCACCGCGTTGGGAGATCCGGCGTACGGGATGTGCACCATCCTGGCGCCCGCCCGCTGCGCGATCGCCTCCATGCACAATTGCGACAGCGAACCGGCGCCGATCGACGCATAAGCGAGGCTGCTGTTGCCGTCCTTCAACCGCGCGACGAAGTCGGCCACGCTGCCGATGCCGAGACCGGCCGGCACCGCCAACACACTCGGCATCCGCGTCAGCATCGTGACCGGCGCGATGTCGCGCTCCGGGTCGTATGGCAGTTTCGCGAACAGCATCCGGTTGATCACCAGGGGGCCTGCGATCGAGATGCCGAGCGTTGCGCCGTCGGGCTTAGCCTTTGCCACGGTATCGGTGCCGATATTGCCGGACGCGCCCGGCTTGTTCTCGACCACAAAGCCGATGCCGGGATGCCGGGCCTGCAGGCTGTCGGCAAGCACGCGTCCAACAATGTCGGGCGTCGATCCTGCAGCGAACGGCACGACGATCCGCACCAGCTTCGGCGGCCACGGTGCGTCGGCGGCGACCGCAATGGCGGTGTTCGCCCCAAGCACGACAGTCAGCCCGAGCCGTGCGACCGTTTTCAGCAGCGATCGTCGGGTCTCAGTTTCCAGCATTTGCATCCGTCCCGTAAAGAATGATACCCGGAATTCGCCCGCGGCCCGCTGAACTCGGCAGGTTGCGCGGCAGCGCGGACCATAGTGAGATTTGACCGGCGCGGAAACCGCCGCGTACCCGGCGGGACAGGAGTTGCGCGATGGGACTTGCGATGATGATCTTCGGCTTGGTGCTGTTCATCGGCACCCATGTCGTGACGACGCGGCGCGACCTGCGGGCCCGGCTGATCGGGATCGGCGGTGAAGCCGTCTACAAGATCGGTTACGCTGTTCTGGCGATCGCGGGTATCGTCCTGATCGCCTATGGCTTCGGCGCCTATCGCGCCGACGGATTGATCGACCTTTGGCATCCCCCGAAATGGACCACGCACCTCGCGGCGCTGCTGATGTTGCCGGTGGCGATCCTGCTGGCTGCCGCCTATTCACGCGGCCGGATCTATCGTGCGGTGAAGCACCCGATGATCACCGCAGTGAAGCTGTGGGCCGTCGCGCATCTGATCGCCAACGGTGATCTCGGCTCGATCATCCTGTTCGGCTCGTTGCTGGCCTGGGCAGTCTATGATCGGATCTCGCTGAAGCATCGCGCCGATCCGGGCGGCCCGCCGATCCCGGTCGGCGGTCCGAAGAACGACGCCATCGCGGTCGTGGTCGGCATCGTCCTTTATCTGGCGCTCGCCTTCGCTTTCCATCCGCTCGTCGTCGGCGTCCCTGTGTTCGGAGCCTGAAGTATGTCTGTTCAATCGGCCATCAAACGGAAAACCGCCCCGGATATCCGCGCACGCAAGGGCGGGGACCCGATCGTGATGCTGACCTCGTATCACGCTCACACCGCGTCGCTGGTCGACCGCTATTGCGACGTCATCCTGGTCGGAGACTCGCTCGGTAACGTCATGCACGGCTTCGAGACCACCGTGCCGGTCACGCTGGAGATGATGATCCTGCAGGGCCACGCGGTGATGCGCGGCTCGCAGCATGCGCTGGTGGTGGTCGACATGCCGTTCGGCTCCTACGAGGCGTCGAAGGAGCAGGCGTTCCACTCCGCCGCCCGCATCCTCAAGGAGACCCAGTGCGGGGCCGTGAAACTCGAAGGCGGCGTGCGGATGGCGGAGACGATCGCCTTCCTCACCGAGCGCGGCATTCCGGTGATGGGCCATATCGGGCTGACCCCGCAATCGATCAACACGCTGGGTTCGTTCCGCGCGCAGGGCCGCGAGGAGGGGAGCTGGGAGCCGATCGAGGCCGACGCCCGCGCCGTCTCCGACGCCGGCGCGTTTTCCGTCGTGGTCGAGGCGGTGGCCGAGCCGCTCGGGCGCAAGATCACCGAGACGATCGCGATCCCGACCATCGGCATCGGCGCCAGCGCCGCCTGCGACGGTCAGGTGCTCGTGCTCGAAGACATGCTCGGTCTGTCGCCGCGCGCACCGAAATTCGTCAAGCGCTATGGCGAACTCGGGCCGGGCATCGAGGCGGCGATCAAGGGCTTCGCCGAAGAGGTCCGGTCACGCGCCTTCCCGGGGCCGGAACACGTCTACGGCATGAAGACGAAGAGCTGAGACTGGGCAAAGCCGGCTCATCATATCGGGGCATCCCCTTGATCCGGCTGGCTTTGCCTTGTCGCCGCCATATCGCTAGGGTATCGCCGCCGCAACGTCGGGGGACGGACGCGCGGCGAGTTTGACTCAGCGCGGTTCATCCGGGACAGGAAAATCTTTAAGTGTCTGAATTATTTAATGAAGTCGATGAAGAAGTTCGTCGCGAGCAGCTCAAGCGGCTGTGGGAGAAGTATTCGATCTTCATCGTCGCCGGGGCGATTCTGATCATCGCGGGGGTCGGCGCCTGGCGCGGTTACGAGTACTACGAGGCCAAGAAGGCGGCCGAAGCCGGCGCGGCATTCACAGCCGCTGCCGATCTGGCCGAGCAGAACAAACATGCCGAGGCCGAAGCCGCGTTCAACAAGATCGCTGCGACGACATCGACCGGCTATCGCACGCTGGCGCGGCTCCGCGCCGCGGCGGAGGTCGCGCAGCGCGATTCAAAGGAAGCGGTCAAGCTCTACGACGCCATTGCCGCTGATCGCAGCGTTCCGGCCCAGGACCGCGATCTTGCGAGCATCCGCGCCGCGCAGTTGCTGATGGACAGCGCCGGCTACACCGATCTTCAGCAGCGGCTCGAACCTATTTCCGGTGCGAATGGCGCCTATCGCCACACCGCGCGCGAGATGTTGGCGCTGTCGGCCTGGCGCGCCAACAATGTCGCGGCCACGCGACAGTGGATCGAAATGATCAATACCGACGCCGAGACGCCGGCGAGCCTGCGCAATCGTGCCGAGGTCTTGCAGGCGCTGCTGCCGCCGGCTGCCAAAAGCTGAGTTCGACGTCGACCGGCACCAACGCCCGCTTAGAGTCCATGTGAGATATCGTCCATGCGCCGTTCGCAACGCCTGATTTCCCTCGCCGTATTGGTCGTCTTGTCGGGTGGACTGACCGGCTGCGGCAGCATGGGCGGCTTCGACCCAACCGATATGTTCGACTTCCTCGACAACAAGAAGAAGCTGCCGGGAGAACGCAAGCCGGTGTTCCCGGAAGGCGTGCCTGGCCTCGAGCAGGGCGTGCCAAAGAGCCTCTACCGGGGATCGGTCGAAGAGCAGCAACGCCAGCAGGCCGTCGCCGTCGAGCCGCCGCCCGCCGAAGCGACGCCGAAGCGATCGAGGTCCCGGAACAACGCGGCCGCGGTTCGTTCGGCGCCTGCGCCGGCGTCCAATCCGAATCCAGACGCAGAGCCTGCGCCGGAAGAGGAGGGCAGCACCGCCGCTGCGCCGCCGGCGCCGAAGCCGGCGAAGCAATCCCGCCGCCGCGTGACCACCCCGCCGGCCGATCAGCCGGCGCAATCGGCCCAGCCTGAGCAGTCCGCAGCGCCATCGGCGTTCCCGGCGCCGATGCCGAGCGGCACTTTCCAGCGCTGATACGGGCGGCCGGAGGCGCCTCCGGCATCCCGCGACATTGACAGGCCACCGCTTCTCGGCGCACGGATCACCAATGTCGTTCACATTCGCTATTATCGGTCGACCCAATGTCGGCAAATCGACGCTGTTCAATCGCCTGGTCGGGCAAAAGCTCGCGCTGGTCGATGACACGCCTGGCGTCACCCGCGATCGCCGCGAAGGCGAGGGGCGCCTCGGCGATCTGGAATTCACCATCATCGATACTGCGGGGCTCGACGAGGGCGCCAAGGGCTCGTTGACGGCGCGGATGCAGCAGCAGACCGAAACCGCGATCGAACTCGCGGACGCGCTGATGTTCGTCTTCGACGCCCGCGCCGGGCTGACCCCGAACGATCGCGCCTTCGCCGATTTCGCCCGCCGCGCCAATAAGCCGGTCGTCCTTGTGGCCAACAAAAGCGAGGGCAAAGCCGGCGAGATCGGCGCGATGGAATCCTATGCGCTCGGCCTTGGCGATCCGGTGCAGATTTCCGCCGAACATGGCGAGGGACTGAGCGAACTGTACGATGCGCTGCGCGCGTTGATGCCGGAACCGGACGTCGAACTCGAGGATGACGAGGAGATCGACGGCCTCACCGAGGAGGATTTCTCCAAGCGTCCGATCCGCGTTGCGATCGTCGGCCGGCCGAATGCCGGCAAGTCGACCTTCATCAATCGCCTGCTCGGTGAGGATCGGCTGCTGACCAGCCCCGAGGCCGGCACCACGCGCGACTCGATTGCCGTCGAGGTGAATTGGAAGGGGCGCGACTTCCGGATTTTCGATACCGCGGGGCTGCGGCGTCGGTCGCGGATCGAGGAGAAGCTCGAGAAGCTGTCGGTCGCCGACGCGTTGCGCGCGGTGCGCTTCGCCGAAGTGGTCGTGCTGATGATGGATTCGCAGAACCGCTTCGAGGAGCAGGATCTGCGCATCGCCGATCTGATCGAGCGCGAAGGGCGGGCGCTGGTGATCGCGGTCAACAAATGGGATCTCGTCGAGCGGCAGGGTGGGCAGATCGCCCAGCTTCGCACCGACGCCGATCACTGGCTGCCGCAGATCAAGGGCGTTCCGATCGTCGCGACCTCCGGCATGCTCGGCGAGGGCGTCGACCGGATGATGGAGGCGATCCAGGACGCCTATGCGGTGTGGAATACGCGCGTGCCGACCGCCGCGCTCAACCGCTGGTTCGAGCAGGCGGTTGCGCAGAACCCGCCGCCGGCGGTCGCCGGCCGCCGGTTGAAGCTGAACTACGTGACCCAGACCAAGGCGAGGCCGCCCAGCTTCGTGGTGTTCTGCTCGCGGGCTGACGCCGTGCCGCAGTCGTATCTGCGCTATCTGGTCAACAGCCTGCGTGGCGTGTTCGAGTTGCCGGGCACCCCGGTCCGGATCATGTTGCGCGAGAAGGCCAATCCCTTCGCACACAAGCGCAAGAGAAAGTCATGACCGACGAGGAGCAACCTCCCGGGACGATCGCGCCGCTCCCGGGCGCGCGCCCCGCCGCGGTCGGCTTCATCTTCGTCACCATCCTGCTCGATATGCTGAGCGTCGGCATGATCCTGCCGATCCTGCCGAAGCTGATCGAGAGTTTTTCCGACAACAACACCGCAGATGCGGCGCGAATCTACGGCGTGTTCGGCACGGCGTGGGCGCTGATGCAGTTCGTCGCGTCGCCGGTGCTGGGCGGGCTGTCCGATCGTTTCGGCCGCCGCCCGGTGATTCTGCTGTCCAATCTCGGTCTCGGTCTCGACTACATCCTGATGGCGCTGGCGCCGACGCTGAGCTGGCTGTTCATCGGCCGGGTGATCTCCGGCATCACGTCGGCGAGTATTTCGACCTCGTTCGCCTATATCGCCGACGTCACGCCGGCGGAGAAGCGCGCGGCCGTGTTCGGCAAGGTCGGCGCCGCGTTCGGTCTCGGCTTCATCTTCGGCCCGGCGATCGGCGGTTTGCTAGGTGGTATCGATCCGCGACTGCCGTTCTGGGTGGCGGCTGGGCTCAGCCTGTGCAACGCGCTGTACGGTCTGTTCGTGCTGCCGGAATCGCTGCCGCCGGAGCGGCGCTCGCCGTTTCGCTGGAGGTCCGCCAATCCGGTCGGCGCTGTGCGGCTGCTGGGCTCGAATGCCCGGCTGGCGGCGATGGCTCTGGTCGAGTTCTGCGCCGAGGTGGCGCATGTCGCGCTGCCGGCGATCTTCGTGTTGTACAGCACCTACCGTTACGGCTGGGACCAGACCACGGTCGGGCTCGCGCTCGCTTTCGTCGGGGTCTGCACCGCGATCGTGCAGGGCGGCTTGGTGGGGCCTGCCGTGAAGCGACTCGGCGAACGAAGGGCCCAGATCATCGGCTATGGCGGCGGCGCGCTAGGCTTTCTGATCTACGCGCTGGCGCCGACCGGAGCGCTGTTCTGGATCGGCATCCCGGTGATGACGCTGTGGGGCATCGCAGGGCCGGCGACCTCCGGCATGATGACGCGGCTGGTGTCGCCGGACCAGCAGGGCCAGTTGCAGGGCGCCATCACCAGCCTCAAGAGCATCGCCGAACTGATCGGGCCGTTCCTGTTCACGCTGATCTTCGCGTATTTCATTGGAGGCAACGCGCCGCTGGCTCTTCCCGGGGCGCCTTTCCTGCTCGCAGGCCTGCTGCTGATGGTCTCGGCGCTGATCGCTGCGTCCACCAATGAAGCGACCAAACAGGCCGGCACCGGCTAGCTTGTTCGCGGTCGGTCCGAGCCTGCGCTGAACGCTCGCTTTAGAATGGCACCGACGCCCGGCCGCGGAGCGTCCAGATCTGCACTGTGCCGCCCAGCCCGCCGAGTTCTCCACCGACCGCGACTGCCGCGCCATTGCCGAACCGCGCTGCGATGCCCCCGGTCACCCGGGCGGACCAGCCGTCCATCAGAGGCACCGACGCCAGCGGCGTCCCGCCAGCGAGCGTGATCGTCTCCGCGTTGTCGCCGAGGAAGTAGTAGTCGGCAAAGACGCCGGTGTAGGGCGCGAGCGTCACCGTCGCGCTGTAGAGCCAGGGATAGCTTGCCTTGAGCCCGGCCGAGGCCCGGCCAGTGAAGAATTCGCGCTGCGCCTGCGCTGTGCCAAGGGAGTCGACATAGGCATTCTGGCTCTCCCATAGCGCGTACACCTTGGCGGAAGGCTCGATCGCGAAACCGAACGCCTCGGTGGAGCCAGTGACGCCGCCGGACACCAGCCAGCGCCGTCCATCGAAGCTGCCGAAAGCGGTGCCGGCCGAGCCGTCGTAACCGATCCCCGAATAGGCGCCAGCGATATCGAAGCGTAGTCCGGCGGCGGATCGCCAGGCCGCGTAGGAGCCGATCGTCCAGCCGTCGCCCTTGAGCCGGCCGTTGAGCGTGCCCGACTTGTAATCGAACGTCTCATAACCGCCCACAACACCGATCAGCAGGTCCGGGGACGGCCTTCGCGTCAGTCCGATCAACGCATTCACCTGATTGCCCGACAGCACCGATGCCGTGCTGGTTGAATTCCATTGGCCGATGCTGGCTCCCTTGACCTCGGCCCACATCAGCCAGTCCTTCGGCACGGCCGGCGCCTTTGCCGGCGCTTTGGCGATGTCGGGCTTGCGGTCGATCGCCGCGAACGTGTCGTCGAAGCGGGCCTGAGCGCGCCCGGACGATCGCGGGTCGCCAATGCCGAACCCGGTTGCCTGATGGCCCGGCCCGCCGCTGCCGTGCGAGGCGAACGCCGGCCAGCGGCTTTCGACCGTGCTGTCCGGAGTGCCGGCTCTGCTTTGGGAGAGATCGTCAGTGAAGTTGAAGCGCAGGCCTGAGCCTGATGGCGTGATCAGCTCGCCCCCGTCGTTGAAGCCCTCGGAAATCGCCGTATCGATCGCGCCCGAAATCGCTGCGCCGGAGGTCTGGGCGATGGTCTTGCTGGCCATGATCTGCATGGCGCGCAGCTTCAGGCTGTCCTGCGGCGTGTTGACCGCTTGCAGCAGCGGCGGCGAGGTGCTGGCGGAGAAGCTGGCGTTGGCGGCGAATGCCGCGACGATGGTGTGGGATCCAATCGTCAGGCTGCTCGTGGTGAGCGTCGCGGCGCCGCCGGACAGCCCAACCGAACCAATCACCACGCCGCCGTCAGTAAAGGTAACGGTGCCGGTCGGGACGGAGCCGTTCGCCGTCACCGTCGCGGTGAAGCTCACCGGCTGACCAGCTTCGCTGGGATTGTGCGACGAGGTGAGGGTGGTGGTGGTCGCCGCGACGATGTAGCTGAAAAGGCCGGCGCCGGTGCTGCTGCCGCCGGGCGTCGTGACGGTGACGTCGACTGCGCCTGCGGCATGCGCCGGGGTCGTTGCGGTGATGGTGGTGGCGCTCGTTACGCTCACCGCAGTGGCCGCGGCGCCGCCGAAGCTCACCGCGGTCGCCCCGGCCAGGTTGCTTCCGGTGATCGTCACCGATGTTCCGCCGGCGCTCGGACCGCTCGCCGGACTAATCGAGGTGACGACCGGGCCGGAGACGTAGCTGTAAAGGCCGGATCCCGTCGCAGTGCCACCGGGGGTCGTCACCACGACGTCGACATTGCCAGCGGCGTGAGCCGACGTGGTCGCGGTGATCGTGGTGGCGTTCACGATGCTGACGCCGGTGGCGGCGGCGCCACCGATGGTCACGGCCGTTGCGCCTGTGAAGTTTGTGCCGGTGATGGTGACCGATGTGCCGCCGCTGATCGGGCCGACTGCAGGTGAAATCGCCGTCACCGTTGCGGCCGAGATGTAAGTGAAGCCGGCGGTCGATGTGACGGGGCCGCCCGCGGTCGTGACCACGACGTCGCGTGCACCGGCGGTGCCGGCCGGAGTCGTGATGACGATCGATGTCGCGGTGTTGATGCCGAGCGTTGCCGCCGCACCGCCGACGGTCACCGAGGTGACGCCGGACAGATTGGTGCCGGTGATGGTCACTGAGGTGCCGCCGGCGGCCAGGCCGGAGCTTGGTGAGATGGAGCTGATGGTCGGGGCTGCCACATAGGTGAAGCCGCCAGTCGAGGTAACGGATCCTCCCGCGGTCGACACGACGACGTCCCGCGCGCCGACGGCGCCGCTGGGCGTGGTCACCACGATCGATGTGGACGTATTCGCGCCGAGTGATGCGGCCGCCCCGCCGATGGTGACGTTGGTGATGTTGGCAAGATTGCTGCCCGTGATGGTCACCGAGGTGCCGCCGCCGGTTGGTCCGGAACTCGGCGATATCGTGCCGATCGTCGGCGGTCCCGCATAGGTGAAGCCGCCGACCGCCGTAACCGAGCCACCGCTGGTCGTCACCACGACGTCGCGGGCCCCAGCTGTGCCGGCCGGGGTCGTCACGACGATCGAGGTCGATGTGTTGGTGCCCAGCGTGGTGGCCGCGCCGCCGATGGTGACCGAGGTGACGCCCGACAGATTGGTGCCGCTGATCGTCACCGATGTGCCGCCCGCGCTCGGGCCGGCATTCGGCGAGATCGTACTGATCGACGGCGACAGGATATAGGTGAAGCCGCCGGTCGAAGTGACCGAACCACCGGCCGTGGTCAGCACGACATCGCGCGCCCCGGCCGTGCCGGTCGGCGTTGTGATCACGATCGATGTCGACGTATTGGTCCCGAGCGTCGCGGCCGTGCCGCCGACGGTGACCGAGGTGACGCCGGACAGATTGGTGCCTGTGATCGTCACCGATGTGCCGCCGCCGGTCGAACCGGAGCTTGGCGTAACGGTGCTGATCGTCGGCGCGGCCGCATAGGTGAATCCGCCGGTCGAGGTGACTGAGCCGCCGGCCGTGGTCAGCACGACATCGCGCGCCCCGGCCGTGCCGGCCGGTGTTGTGATCACGATCGATGTCGACGTGTTGCTCCCGAGCGTCGCGGCCGCGCCGCCGATGGTGACCGAGGTGACACCCGACAGATTGGTGCCGGTGATGGTGACGCTGGTCCCGCCTGCGGTCGGTCCCGAATTCGGCGAGATCGTGCCGATGGTAGGTCCTGCGATGTAGGTGAAGCCGCCGGTCGAGGTGGCCGACCCGCCGGCAGTGGTCACGATCACGTCGCGCGCCCCGGCCGTCCCGGACGGCGTGGTAATCACGATCGAGGTCGACGTATTTGTTCCGAGCGTTGCCGATGCCCCGCCGACCGTCACACCGGTGACGCCGGACAGGTTGGTACCCGTGATGGTGACGCTGGTGCCGCCGCCGGTCGGGCCTGAGCTCGGCGAGATCGTACCGATTGTCGGCGCGGCGATATACGTAAACCCGCCGGTCGACGTCGCCGAGCCACCCGCGGTTGTCACCACGACATCGCGCGCCCCGGCCGTCCCGGACGGCGTCGTGATCACGATCGAGGTCGACGTATTGGTTCCGAGCGTCGCCGATGCCCCGCCGACCGTCACACCGGTGACGCCGGACAAGTTGGTGCCCGTGATGGTGACGCTGGTGCCGCCGCCGGTCGGGCCTGAGCTCGGCGAGATCGTACCGATCGTCGGCGCGGCGATATACGTAAACCCGCCGGTCGACGTCGCCGAACCGCCTGCGGTCGAAACCACCACGTTCCGCGCGCCGGCCGTTCCGGACGGCGTGGTAATCACGATCGAGGTCGATGTATTGGCCCCGAGCGTCGCCGATGCGCCGCCGACGGTGACGCCGGTGACCCCGGACAGGTTGGTGCCGGTGATGGTGACGCTGGTGCCTCCGCCCGTCGGGCCTGCGCTCGGCGAGATCGAGCCGATCGTCGGAGCCGCCACATAGGTAAATTGATCGCTGGAGCTCGTCGGCGACGTGCCGATGGCGTTGGTCACGGTCACGTGGACTGTACCGGCGCTGCCGGCCGGCGACGGCACCACGATTTGGGTTGCAGAGCTGCTTGTGAAGCTGCTGCTCGGCACCGAGTTCGAGCCGAAGCTCACCGAGGTAGCGCCACCGAAATTCGTGCCGGTGATGGTTACCGAAGTGCCGCCGGCGGTCGGGCCGGACGACGGCGAGACCGACGAGACCGTTGGACTACCTGCTGCAGTGCAGGTAGCCGAGAACGAGACGCTGCCTAGAAATCCACTGAAGGTATGGTCGATCGCTTGCGAAGAAAGACCCGGAGTCCACGATCCGTCCGGATTGCTGTTGATCTTCATTACGTCGCTGGCCGACAGTGTGTAGCTGCCGGAGGTGCTGGTATGGAATCCGGCGCCGCTGAGATTATTATTGAAAGTCGTTGGAATACCGAACGAATAGTCAGCGATAAATCCGGCGTCGATTGTGCCCGCTATCGTGGATATCGTCACGGAATAATGGATGGTGTCGCCAGTAGCGAACGACATCAGGTAGGCCTCGTTGAATCCCTTTCCGTCGTCGGGGTTGCCCGGCGACGAGAACGACACGCTATAATTCAAGGCGCTGCCGTTTACCGCCGTGCAGCTCGCCGATGCCCAACTCAGCGTTGGCGTGAGTACCGAGACGATGCAGGCTGAGGTGAGCCACAGAATTAAGTGAGCTCTGCATACCAACGGCGATATCAGCGCGGCGACGGCTGCGGAGAAGCGCGCGGCAGGCGATCTACACTGGTCCAGGCGAGGATCGCCACGCTGCGTGCTTTCCGTGAGGGCCTTCATGAATGCCTCGACTGAAATAGGCGAACGGGCAGCCGATCGGTCATCCAAAGATACCGTTCGTCGCTTCTCAGGCGTTCGGCTCAATATCTAAAAAAAACTCGCAGACGCGACACGGACTGAGTGCAATAATCTCGAAACGATTCTAAAAGTTGCATTTTAGGTGTGGCGGTACAAGCAAAACAAGTAAGTGACGAGATAGAATTACATTGGCAGATGCAAAGATGTGACAGGTCACGTGTACTTGCGTTTGTACTCATCGTTTGATGAATATGATACGGCGGTGCCTTGATGCCACTTGGGTTGATTTGCTGAATATGTATCTCAGCAGCGAAGTTCGGCTGATTGGATGGGAGCGAAGTAGCGGAACATACCATCACGATGGACGCGCGATCGCTTTGGAATTGCGGGATGCGGGTGCCCGTCTTCACACCCGGTCATTGACATATCGAGGATGGATCAGATGGCAGACGCATATATTGGTCAGATTATGCAGGTCAGCTTCAATTTCGCGCCCATCGATTGGGCGGTCGCCGCCGGGCAGACTCTCAACGTTACGCAGAACCAGGCCTTGTTCGCGTTGATCGGTGCGACCTTCGGCGGTGACGGGCGGACCACGTTTCAGCTTCCCAATTTGCAGTCGCGGGTGATCATCGGTGCGGGGCAGGGTCCGGGTCTCAGCAACTATGCGTGGGGCGCCCATGCCGGTGTCGAGCGTGTTGCGCTCACCCAGGCGAACCTGCCTGCGCATTCACATGCCGCAGCATTCACGCCGACCGGCGGTGGTACCGGCGGACCGACGGCGGTTCAGGCCCTGACTGGTGTTGCTGTTACCTCTTTGTCGGTATCCCCGGCTGCTGGATCGCAGCTGGCGAATACCGGGCCGGCCGGGGGAGGTCAGCCGAAAATCTATGCGCCGGCGGGTACGTCGGGCACGCCGGTGAATCTGGGCGGCGTGAGTGGAGGCGGCGGAATTACGGGCGGTACGGTTCAGATCGGCAATACGGGCAATAATATCCCGGTCGAGACTTTGCCGCCCTATCTGGCGCTGCGAACCAACATCTGCATGTCGGGTCTCTATCCAGTCCAGGATTGATCCGGCACGCAGTAAATCGCAAGGTGCGGCGACGGCGTTGTGGGCACCTCAGGGCTGCACCCGCAACGCCGTTGAAGGCATGTCAGTTGAAGACGGCCTGATACCTGCGTCGGCCGTTTCGGGGCTGAAGCTGGGAGATCAGGATGGTGTAGGGGCCGCCGCGGCCGCAATCGAATTCGTAGGCTGCATCCAGCAGGTACACATCGTCCGGCGCTTCAAAGAACAGGCTGAACGGTTCGCGTTCTGCGCCGATGAATAGCGGCTTGCGTTGCAGTCTGATGAGTGTGAGTTCGACCGGCTCGGGAACGGTCGCGACGCGGACAGCGCGGCCGACCCAAGGTTCGAAGTCTTCGGGCTTCATCAGATACATTGGTCACCTCGATCAAGGCTGGCAAATCATGGCGAAGAAGAAACAATTTGTTGGAGTGCTTGCGTAGTCCGGGATAGCCGACCAGTCGTTCGTTGTGACGGTTCGTACCGGACGTCAATGAGGCGCGTCAAAATTGGCGTTGCCGATAGACTCGGAATTCGAGATGGGTCGCATTGCTACGCATTTCAGTCTGACTGCGCCGGGACTGATTGTTCGGCCAGTCGAACCCGCCGATGCCGCGTTCTTCCGCTGCTTGTCCGACGCGACGCTGCGCGGCGAATTCACTCGTATGGGTTTGCCTGAGCCGCTGCTGGCGCCGCTTCTCGCGCAACAGTTCCATGCGCAACAGATTGGCTATCGTCGGAGTTTCCCGCAGGCGGAGTATTTCTTGATTGTTGAACAGGGCGCCGCCATTGGACGTTTAGTCGTGACGATCGAGCAGGTCGAAGAGACGTCGGCAGGTGGGCAAGAGTCCGATCGGAGCATCGCTTGCGGGCAGCGGATCCGGGCGCTTCGTTTGATCGACATCGCGCTATTGCCGGCGGCGCAGGGCCGCTGCATCGGGCGCAAAGTTATCGCAGCGCTCGCCGTTGCCGCCCGATCGATCGAAGCGCGGCGGCTGACGCTGTCAGTTCAGATGTCAAATGACCGAGCCCAAAGCTTGTACCGTCGCCTTGGTTTCATCGACACAGGTGGCGAGGCGTATCGACATATGATGATGCCGCTAACCTGATCGCAGCTTCCACATGGCGGCCCCGAAACGATAATGGCCGGGACTGAGCCCGGCCATCTGGATTGTCGGAACCGCGCGTGCCGGCGTTATTTCTTCACCAGCGGGCATTCGCTCTCGGACAACGGACGGGCCGCATCCTCGGCGGAGATGTCCGCGATCTTCTTGTAGTAGTCCCACGGCCCCTTCGACTCGGCCGGCGACTTCACCTCGAACAGATAGGCCGGAACCAGGCGGCGGCCGTCTGCGCGGATGACCGACTTGCCGAACGGCACGTCGTCGGCCGGGATCTCCTTCATCTTGGCTACAACCTTGGCGCCGTCGTGCGGGTTGCCGCCCATCGCGTCGAGCGTCTTGAGATAATGCAGCACGGCGGCATAGACGCCGGCCTGGGTCATCGACGGCTTGGCGTTGTTCTTGGACTGCTCCGAGAAGCGCTTGGCGAAGGCGCGGGTATTGTCGTTGAGATCCCAGTAGTAGGACTCGGTGAAGGTCAGTCCCTGCGCGACCTTGAGGCCGAGCGAATGGACGTCGTTGACGAACAGCAGCAGCGCCGCGAGCTTCTGCCCGCCGGCGGTGATGCCGAACTCCGAAGCCTGCTTGATCGAGTTGGTGGTGTCGCCGCCGGCATTGGCGAGGCCGATGACCTTGGCCTTGGACGCTTGCGCCTGCAGCAGGAACGACGAGAAGTCGGCGGTGTTGAGCGGGTGTTTGACGCCGCCGAGCACCTGGCCGCCATTGGCTTTGACCACCGCCGTGGTATCGCGCTCGAGCGCCGCTCCGAACGCGTAATCCGCGGTCAGGAAGAACCAGCTATTGCCGCCGGCCTTGGTCAGCGCCTGACCGGTGCCGTGCGCCAGCATGTAGGTGTCGTAAGTCATCGAGATGGTGTTGGGGGTGCACTGCTTGCCCGTCAGGTCGGCGCTGGCGCCGCCTGAATTCATCAGGATGCTGTTCTTTTCCTTGACCAGATTGCTGATCGCGAGCGCCACGCCCGAGTTCGGCGTATCAGTGATCAGGTCGACCTTGTCGACGTCGATCCACTGACGGGCGACGTTGACGCCGATGTCTGGCTTGTTCTGATGATCGCCGGCGAGCAGCTCGATCTTCCAGCCCTTCGCTTCAAGACCGGAGTCGGCGATCGCCAGCTTGGCAGCAACGACCGAGTTCGGTCCGCCGATATCGGCGTAGAGGCTCGACATGTCGTTGAGCACGCCGATTTTTGCGGTCTTGTCCTGAGCGAGTACCGGCGAGGTAAACGCGGCGCTTGCCAGCGCGATAGCCACGGCATGACGACGCGAGAAGACTACTCTCATCATTTCCCCCTTGTGAATGGCATGATTGTGAGCGGGTGTTTGCCCCCGCTTGCGATCAGTCAATCGTGCCACCGGGCCGGTGTCAATCGGCGGAGGGGTCTTTCACGGTCCGGGATGCGCCGTCGAACAGCTTGCCGGTCTCCGTCCAGGACGGCAGGCACAGCGGCACCAGTAATTCCGCGACCTGATCCGGAGTCTGTAGCGTTTCCGGGTCTTCGCCGGGCATGATGGTGCCGCGCAGCTTGGTACGGGTCGGGCCGGGATCGAACAGGTTGACGCGGATCGGCGTCGTATTGACGACTTCCTTGGCCCAGACTTGAACTAAAGTATCAAGCGCCGCCTTCGACGCCGCGTAGGGACCGCGATAGGCCGGGGCCTTGCCGCCGGCACGCGAGGTGAGGAACACGGCGCGTCCGGCATCGGACATCCGCAGCAGCGGCTCCATGCAGCGGATCAGCTGGAAGTTGGCGGTGAGGTTCAGACCGATCACGCCGGTCCAGGACTTCATCTCGATATGGCCGAGCGGCGACGACGGACCGGCGATGCCGGCATTGCCGACCAGCACGTCGAGCTTGCCGTGGCGCTCGTGGATCGAGGCGCCGAGGCGGGCGATCGCCTCGAAATCGGTGAGATCCACCGGCACCAGCGTAATGGCGTGGCCGCCATCATTGCGCACCGCGTCGTCGAGCTCCTCGAGTCCGCCTTGTGTCTTGGCGACGGCGATCACATGCGCGCCGGCCTTGGCCAAGGCGCGCGCGGTCGCATAGCCGATTCCGCGCGAAGCGCCGGTGACGAGAGCGATGCGGGAGGCGAGGGGTTGGGTCATGAAGAGGCCTGCAGCTTGCCGCTCCCGTACGGGAGGGCGCGCGCGCCGTCAGTGGCGCGCCGGATGAGGGGCTCTATTGCACGGCGACAGAGGCGAATAAACCCATGCCAAGGTTTCGTCTGCTTTGCCGAGCGCGCAGGGGTCGAAGACGAGAGAGCCGCAGGTCCGCGGCTCAGCTTGCTTCCGCCAGTAGCGATAATTGCCGCGGCGACGATTCCGTCTGATTCATATCCGTCAGCGGAGTCGGGTATTCGCCGGTGAAACAATGATCGGTGAAGGTCGGATGCGCCGGATCGCGGGCCGGCTCGCCCATCGCCCGGTAGATGCCGTCGACCGACAGGAACGCCAGCGAATCCGCGCCGATCAGTTCGCGCATCTCTTCGAGCGTATGCGTCGCCGCCAGCAGGCCGGCGCGGTCGGGCGTGTCGATGCCGTAGTAATCGGGGTGCGTGATCGGCGGCGATGCGATGCGGAAGTGGACTTCCTTGGCGCCGGCGTCGCGCATCATCTTGACGATCTTCTTCGACGTGGTGCCGCGCACGAGGCTGTCGTCGATCAGCACGATCCGCTTGCCTTCGATCGCCGCGCGATTGGCGGAGTGCTTCATCCGCACGCCGAGTTCGCGAATGCTCTGAGTCGGCTGGATGAAGGTTCGCCCGACATAGTGATTGCGGATAATGCCGAGTTCGAACGGCACGCCGCTTTCGCGGCTGTAGCCGATCGCCGCCGGGACGCCGGAATCCGGCACTGGAACCACGACATCAGCCGCGATGTGGCTTTCGCGGGCGAGCTCGGCACCGAACCCTTTGCGGACGTCATAGACCGATCGGCCGCCGACGATCGAATCCGGTCGTGCGAAGTAGATGTATTCGAAGATGCAGGGCCGCGGCGGCATCGGCGGAAACGGCTTGTGGCTGGTGACGCCGTGTCTATCGAACACGATGACTTCGCCGGGCTCGACATCGCGGACGTACTTCGCGCCGATGATGTCGAGCGCGCAGGTCTCCGACGCTAGGATCGGGCAGCCGTCGAGTTCGCCCAGCACCAGCGGGCGGATGCCCAGCGGGTCGCGGGCGCCGATCAGCTTCTTGTTGGTGAGCGACACCAGTGAATAGGCGCCTTCGAGCGCGCGCAACGCCTCGATGAAACGGTCGATGAAGCGGCTGCGCTTGGAGTTCGCCACCAGATGCAGGATCACCTCGGTATCGGTGGTCGACTGCATGATCGCGCCGCTCTGCACCAATTCGCGGCGCAGCGTCAGCCCGTTTGTGAGGTTGCCGTTGTGGCCGATCGCGAAGCCGCCGGCATTGAGCTCGGCGAACAGCGGCTGCACGTTGCGCAGAATGGTCTCGCCGGTGGTCGAATAGCGAACATGGCCGACCGCTAGGTTGCCCGGCAGCCGCGCGATCACGTCGGCGCGGGAGAAGGTGTCGCCGACGAGGCCGAGCCGACGCTCGGAGTGGAAGCGGCCGTTGTCGAACGAAACGATGCCGGCGGCTTCCTGGCCGCGGTGCTGCAAGGCGTGCAGCCCGAGCGCGGTGATCGCAGCCGCATCCGGGTGGCCGAAAATGCCGAATACGCCGCATTCTTCGCGCAGCGTGTCACCGTCAGTGTCGAACATGTTGCTATCGAGAATATGGTTATCCAGACCTTGCGGGTCGCGAGCGTCCGAAGCGGGCGTTGCGGCGTCGTCGGAATGGCTCTGCATCGCGTCCATCGCGCCTCTCTGTCGGGCCGCACTCACTTCGCGGCCGGTTTGCCCTCTATCAGCTTTTTCAAACTGTCACGGGCGGGTTTGCTATAGCCTTCACCGCTGCCGGGCGCAGCTGAATCGTCGGTCTGCTGCTCTTCGTCCGGCTTGTTCTTCTTGAACCTTTTCAAGATGGTATTCTCTGGGTCATCCGGCAAGAGCGTCATCAGCCAGGTGCCTGTGCTTTCAAGCACGGTGCGCGATTTTGCATTGCTCACCCAGTCGGGGCGCTGCTTGTCCGGAACCAGCCAGTTGAAGAACAGATAGGCCACCACCACGATCAGCAGGCCGCGCGCAAGACCGAACAGGAACCCGAGCGTCCGATCGAGCGCGCCGATCCTGGAATCGAGGATCATGTCGGAGATCCGGACGGTGATGATCGACACGATGATCAGCGTGCCGAGGAACACCCCGGCGATCACGACCACGGCGGCGACGGTGTCGTTCGAGAAATAGGTCTTGGCGGTCGGCAGCAGCTTCTGGAAGGCGTAGAGCGTGACCAGCGCGGCGGCGCCCCAGGCCGCGATCGACAGAACTTCGCGCATGAACCCGCGGACCATCGCCAGCAGGCCGGACACCAACATCACCGCGAGGACAACGAGGTCGAGAATCGTAATCGGCATCGCTAGTCAGGTCCGCTCGGTCTGCAAAACGGCGAATCGGCGTGGGCGGCGCCGGCTCAGGTGACGGTGATATGGCATGCCACGCAAGGCGAGAAAACCGTCAACGGACCCCTCGACACAGCATTGTTCCGCTTCGTCGATGGAAACGTTTGGGCGCTCGCCCGCGATGCGCGCGCGTTGTATAGCGGCACGCTCGGCAAAGGTCACCCCGGTTCAGCCTTCGTTGCGCCGGAATCGAGCCGGTGTGGCATTTTTCTCGGCCGGCGCGTTATCGCGGCCGGCGGGGCGCGGCGTTCCGCGCGCAGCGATGTCGGCGACCAGGCTGGTGAGCCCACCGACCGTCTGCAGCGAAAGCCCCGCATCAGAGGGCGCATCGCCGCGGGCGGTTTCGGGCAGGATCGCGCGCGCGAAGCCGAGTTTGGCGGCTTCCTTCAGCCGCGCCGCGGTCTGGGCCACCGGCCGGACCGCTCCGGACAGCGAGATTTCGCCGAAATAAACCGCGTCGGTCGGCAGCGGCGAATTGGCGAGAGACGACACCAGCGCCGCGGCGGCGGCGAGGTCGGCCGCCGGCTCGTTGATCCGCAGGCCGCCGGCGACATTGAAATAGACATCGTAGCCCGACAGTTTCACACCGCAATGCGCCTCGAGCACGGCCAGCACCATCGACAGACGTGCCGAATCCCAGCCGACCACCGCACGGCGAGGGGTGCCGAGCGTTGTCGGCGCAACCAGCGCCTGCAACTCCACCAGCACCGGCCGGGTGCCCTCGATGCCGGCGAACACAGCGGTGCCCGGCGAGCCGAGATCACGTTCCGAAAGAAACAGCTCGGATGGGTTGGCGACTTCGCGCAAGCCCAGGCCGGTCATTTCGAACACGCCGATCTCGTCGGTCGGGCCGAAGCGGTTCTTGACCGCGCGCAGAATGCGGAACTGCTGCGAGCCTTCGCCCTCGAACGACAGCACCGCATCGACCATGTGCTCGACCACGCGGGGACCGGCGATCTGGCCGTCTTTGGTGACATGGCCGACCAGGATGATCGCAGCGCCGGATTTCTTCGCAAAGCGGATCAGCGCCTGCGCCGAGGCGCGAACTTGGGTCACGGTGCCGGGCGCGGACTCGACGGTGTCGGTCCACATCGTTTGAATCGAATCGATCACGATCAGCCGCGGCGTGGCGCCTTCCGACAGCGTCGCGATGATGTCTTCGACCGAGGTCTCTGCGGCGAGCTCGACCGGCGCCGCGGCGAGGCCGAGCCGCTCCGCGCGAAGCCGCACCTGCGCCACCGCTTCTTCGCCCGAGATGTACACCGCGCGATGCCCGCTGCGCGCCATCAGGCTGGTGGCCTGTGTCAGCAGCGTCGATTTGCCGATGCCGGGATCGCCGCCGACAAGCAGGACCGAGCCACGCACAAAACCGCCGCCGGTGACGCGGTCGAGTTCGGCCATGCCGGAGGGCAGGCGGGGGGCGTCGACGCTCTTGCCGGCCAGCGATTCCAGCTTGAACGGCCGCCCGCGCCGCTTGGCGCGAATGCTGACGGGAACGCCGCTGTCGCCGGCTTCCTCGACCAGCGTGTTCCACTCGCCGCAGGACTCGCACTTGCCCTGCCAGCGATTATACGCCGCGCCGCAGTTCTGGCAGACGAAGGAGGGGGAAGCTTTGGCCATGGAGGTGGGAATCGCCATCAAGAAGGAGAACGTCATTCAGTAGCATGTTTGGGTCCGCCTCCGCGCCGACCGAGCACCTTTAATCCCAATATAACTTTCTGAGTGTTCCATCCCACGATGCAACGCAGAGAACTCCCAAGGCTGACCACCGCCGTTGCGTGGAGCTTCGTTGCGGCAGCTGCGCTGGGCTATCTGTACGATCTGCTGCGGCAGACGCGCGATCATCTGACCAACGGAGCGGGCCGTCCGTTCGGCGACGACTTCATCAATTATTGGTCGGGCGCGTATCTCGCCTGGCACGGCCGCGTGAACGAGATTTACGATACCCACGCATTCCACATTTTCGAACAATCCGTGGTGGGGGCGACTCTCGACAACTATCACTACAGCTATCCGCCGGTCCTGCTGCTCCTCACGGCGCCTCTGGCGTTCATTCCCTATGTGCCGGCGCTGCTGACTTGGCTGGTGGCGGGCTGGTACGCGTTCTATCGCGCGTTGCGTCTGGCGATGCCGGGGCGCAGCGCGCTGCTCCTCGCGCTGTCCGCTCCAGCGGTTTTCATCAACGCGGTTGGCGGACAAAACGGCACGTGGACAGCGGCGTTGCTGGGCGGCGGTCTGGGTTTGCTGGAGCGAAGGCCGCTGCTCGCCGGCGGATTGCTCGGACTGCTGATCTACAAGCCGCAGCTCGGGCTACTGATTCCGGTTGCGCTGTTGGCGGGGCGGCATTGGCGCGCCTTCGCATCGGCAAGCCTTGTTGCCGGCGGGCTCCTCGCCGTCAGCGCAATCGGCTACGGGACGGATGTGTGGGCGCAATATCTGCACAATCTCGGCTTGCTGCGGCAGATCATTCTGGAAGACGGCAGTGGGGTTTGGCATCGATTTGTTTCGGTGTTCGTCGCCGCGCGGCGGCTCGGCGCACCAGTCGAGGCCGCTTATGCGGTCCAGATCGCGACGGGCGCACTCGCCTGCATCGCCGTCGCGTGGGTCTGGTTCGGACGTGCGTCGGCCGGCGTCAAGAATGCTGTGCTTGTGCTCGGCACCTGCTTCGCGACGCCGTATCTGCAGGACTATGATCTGGTGTTCGGCGCGTTGGCCGTGGCGTGGCTCTGGCACGGCGGCGCTTCCCCGGTGTCCGACCGGGCGCTGCAAGTTTCTGCGGGTCTCTTGTTGCTGCTTCCGCTGGTCGCCGCGTCGCTGGCGCATCTGACCGGGCTTGCGCTCGGCCCGGTTTTCATTCTGCCGCTGTTCCTCGTCGCGCTGCGGATGAGCTTCTGGGTCGGAGCCGCGAATGCGCGCGCATCGGAAGGGGTTGCAGGCTCTGCTCGATAAGCGCAAAGGCTGAAGATGCGGGACGACGAGCGCAGGGAGTACGAGCGGCGGAAATGGCGGCAGATCGCCGGACATTTCGCCATGGGCGCCGTGTTCGGCGCCGTTTTTGCGCTGGTTCTGCTGGCCGGAAACTATTTCGGGATTTCGACTGTGATTGCGACCAGTGAAGCGCCGCTTGTGGTCCAGATCGTGTTCGTGGCCGGAATGGGGGGATCGTTTGCGTTCTGCGCCGCCATCACCGGGTTCCTGTTCCTGGTTCACGAGGATTAGCTCGGCCTTCTCGCACGCCTGAGGCGGGAGTTTAGGCCCCGCTCTGTTCTGCAGGCGTCTCCTCGGGCTTGGCGTCGCCACCGGAATAAATCCGCGCGTAGCGCGTGCCGAGGCTGGTCAGCACCTCGTAGCCGATCGTGCCGAAATGATGCCCGAGCTCGTCGACAGTAATGCCGTCGCCGATCAGCGTCGCCATCAGGCCGCGGCGCGCGGCGTTGGCGGGCAGGTCGGTAACGTCGACCGCGAGCAGATCCATCGAAACCCGCCCGGCGATCGGGCAGCGCTGGCCGGCGATGACGACATCGGCGCCGCGTGTGCCGTCATTGGAGCCTGCGGCGCGGAAGTAACCGTCGGCGTAGCCGGCCGACAGCACCGCGATCCTGGTCGGCCGCCGCGCCGTCCAGGTGCCGCCATAGCCGACGCTGTCGCCGCGCTCGACGCTGCGCACCTGCACGATGCGCGCTTTGAGATCGACCACCGGCTTCATCGGATTGTCGGCCTCCGGCGTCGGATTGATGCCGTAAAGCGCGGCTCCCGGCCGCACCATGTCGAAGGCGAATTGCGGGCCGAGGAAGACGCCGGAGGAGGCCGACAGCGACGCGGCGACGCCGGTGAACAGGCTGGCGATCTCGCGAAACGCCGTGACCTGTCTGGCGTTCATCGGATGGTTGAGCGCTTCTGCGGCGGCGAGGTGGCTGATCACCAGTGTGATGCCGTGGTCGCCGGCTGCGATCCTGGGGACGATGCCCTGCGCTTCGGCGACGGTGAGGCCGAGCCGGTTCATGCCGGTGTCGATGTGGATCGCAGCGCCGCCGCTCCATCGGGTGCGGCGGCAATACACGTCCCACTCGGCGAGTTCGTACAGATCGCCGATCACCGGGCGGCAGTTGAGCCTGGCGAATTCATCGCCGGTGGTCTGGAAGAAGCCGTCGAGGACGTAGATCACCGCATCCGGCGCGATTGCGCGGACCGCGCCGGCTTCGCCGAGCGTGGCCACGAAGAACGTCTTGCAGCCGGCGGCCGCGAGCGCCTTGCTGACCGGCCCGATGCCACAGCCATAGGCGTCGCCCTTGACCACCGCAGCGGCTTCCGCCGGCACTGCGGTCTTCTCGATCTTGCGCCAGTTGGCGACGATGGCGTCGAGGTCGACGGTGAGAACGCCGGGCGCCGTAGCGGTCGCGGCGGCGAGCGCCGCCGCCTTTGCGGCCTCAGGCGTCAAAAGGCTGGCGACAGTCGCGTTCGGGTCGGGGAGGATGTTCATGCCGCACAATAATCTCTGCCCGAACTTCGTTCAACGGGAGTTGGAGCGCCTCAGATCCGGTCGGGCAGGTGGCTTGCGTCGGTCAGGTCACTGAAGCGCGTGAACTGGCCTTCGAATTGGAGGTCGACGGTGCCGGTCGGGCCGTGACGCTGCTTGGCGATGATGACTTCCGCCTTGCCGTGCACGAGGTCCATTTCCATCGCCCATTTCTCGTGCTCGGGCGTGCCGGGCCGCGGCTCCTTGTTCTGCAGATAGTATTCTTCGCGAAACACGAAGATGACGACGTCGGCGTCCTGCTCGATCGAGCCGGATTCACGCAAGTCCGAGAGCTGCGGCCGCTTGTCGTCGCGGGACTCGACCTGACGCGAGAGCTGCGACAATGCGATGACCGGGACGTTCAGCTCTTTCGCCAGCGCTTTCAAACTGGTGGTGATCTCGGTGACTTCCTGGACGCGGTTGTCGCCCTTCTTGCTGCTGCCCTGCAACAGCTGGATATAGTCCACGACCAGAAGGTCGAGGCCCTTCTGTCGCTTCAGACGCCGCGCGCGCGCGGTAAGCTGCGAGATCGACAGGCCGCCGGTTTCGTCGACATAGAGCGGGAGAGATTGCAACTCGATCGAGACGTCGCGGATCTTGTCGAAATCCGCCTCCGAAATGCCGCCGCGGCGGATCTTGCTGGACGCAATCTCGGCCTGTTCGGCGAGAATACGGGTGGCGAGTTGCTCGGCGGACATTTCGCACGAGAAGAAGCCGACGATGCCGCCATTGGCCGCCTTCATGGTGCCGTCGGGCTGGACTTCGCCGCGATATGCCTTGGCGACATTGTAGGCGATGTTGGTCGCGAGCGCGGTCTTGCCCATGCCGGGGCGGCCGGCGAGCACGATCAAATCGGAATGCTGCAGGCCGCCCATCCGGGTGTCGAGGTCGCGCATTCCGGTTGCAATGCCGGACAACTTTCCGTCGCGCTGGAACGCCTTCGCCGCCATGTCGACGGCGGTGGTCAGGGCCTGGGCGAAGCGCTGGAAGCCGCCGTCATATCGACCGGATTCAGCGAGTTCGTACAGCCGGCGCTCGGCGTCCTCGATCTGGTTGCGCGGCGCAAAATCCACCGGTGCGTCGAACGCGACGTTGACCATATCGGTGCCGATCCCGATCAGGTCGCGGCGCAGCGACAATTCGTAGACCGTCCGGCCGTAATCGTGGGCGTTGATGATGGTGGTGGCTTCGGCAGCCAACCGCGCCAGATATTGCGCAACCGTCAAGCCGCCGAGATCGAGGTCGGCCGCAAGGAAGGTCTTGAGCGTGATCGGCGTCGCAACCTTGCCGGCCCGGATGATGCTGGAGGCGGTCTCGAAAATGGTCTGGTGGATCGGTTCGAAGAAGTGCTTCGCCTCGAGGAAATCCGACACCCGGTAGAACGCGTCGTTGTTGACCAAAATGGCGCCGAGCAGGGCCTGTTCCGCCTCGATGTTGTGGGGCGCTGTCCGGTAGGCAGGTGCGCTGGCGTCAGGCGCAAGTTTCAGAACATTCGAATCAGTCAGGGCCATAGTCTCGATTGTTCTTTCGAATTTGTCAGATGCGGGGCGCGACTAAAGCGCCAATTCACCCGGGAGCGAAAGCATCAATCGCGCGTTATGCACCAGCCCGCCAACAAGATGTGGATGGCGGCCTGCAAGCGAACCGGCAGGCTTGACGGGGGTAGGCGCGAGAAGCCGCGGAATCTCCCGCGATTGGACAATTGAACCTCGTCGGTTCCTTTCCAGACCTATCCATTGATCCGAACTTCATTGAGCCGAACGCGTTGCACCAAGAACAGGCAAAGCGCCCCGACCAGCCCTGCGGCGATCCTGAGCGCGATCAGGGCGGAATCGACCGAAATGTCGTTCGGGACATTCGAACGGGTTCTGGTGACGCTGTTCAAACCATAGATCTGCCTATCTCGCTATGCCGGCGTCTTTTGTGAGAAACCTCACACCTCGGGGCAACTCGATTGGCTTAGGGATGTTGGGAACGGTTGACGCGACAGTGGGTTGATCACGCAAAATAACGACAACGAACACGGGAACGGCGATGGCTCAGGAAAAGCGATGCGACGTATCCGACCGGCTCTGGCTGACATCGTTGGTCGAATCGTTCGACAAGGTCTCTTGCGACGAGACCCGTCGCGTCCCGTGTGATCAGGCCTTGCTGCGCGCAACCCACGATTTTTTGTCGGGTGGCAAGGCTCGGCGGGACAGCGAGACCTGCTCGCGGCTAACCGAGGCGGCCTGAGGCAGGCAAGCGCGTGCCGTCGCGCAAATCGCCAGTGCGGCTCGGCTTGCGGCGTCGAACTCGGATTCTCGTGTCGACACGGCAGCGGTTGCAGCGCGCCTTCAGCCTTCCCATCGTGCAGCCGCCGGACGTCGTTGTCGCAGGCCAGCAAGCCCGCGTTTGAGCGCTGGGAGTAGTTCGGAGAGCGCCGGCAGACAGCGGCCGAGCGGCGGGATTGTGTTTCCCAATGGGGGATTGGACAGAGCCGGCCATCGTGGCGATCGCGAGAGGTTGGCGATCAAATCCTTCTCAATGTCGAACTCGCCGTCGATGCAACTCTCGCTGATGGCGGGCGGGGTCGATCAGCAGTCGACGCTCGGATGGCCGCGCAGGGAAACCAGCGTGTGCGAGGCTGATATTCCGCTCCGTTTCATCCCCGGAGAGCGTGATCTCGGCGCTTCCAATCATCTCACAATCCGTTAAAACGTCACCGCCGCTGTCGCGGCGATTTTTTTGCTTCGGAGGATGAAATGGTGAGCCGGTTGCTCAGTTCGGCGGCTGTATTGCTCCTGATCGGCTCTGTCGTTTCGGATCCAGTCCACGCGCAGAACCTTGAAGCCGGCAAGAGCCCGTCGCAGATCTTTGCCGGCACTTGCGCGGCTTGCCACAAGGGCGCCCGCGGTCTGGTGCGGTCGGTGCCTCCGAGCTCGCTGGCGTCGTTTCTGCGCCAGCACTACACGACCAGCAGCGACATGGCCTCATTGCTCGCCTCGTATCTGATCTCGAACGGCGCTACCGACACCCGCTACAAGCAGAACGATGCGAAATCCGAACCCGGTCAGCCGGAGGGCCGGCAGGGCCGCAGGCAGCGCCCGGTTGCGGGTGAGGCGGCCCGGCCCGAAACTGCGGCGCCCGAGGCGGGCGCTCCTGTGCAGGCCGAAGAGGGCGTCCGCCGTAGTCGCAACAGCAAACGCCAACCCAAGCCGGAGGCGGACAAGCCTGCCGAAGGCGCTGCCGCGGCAGAGACCGCCGCGCCGGCGCCTGCGGAGCAACCGCCGGCGAAGGAACGTCGCAAGCACGGCCGGAAGGACAAGCCTGGACAGGCCGCGCCTGCTGGCGCCGATGCGGCCAAGGGCGAACCTCAGAAGCCGTCGCCGGCCGCGACCGAGCCGGCCGTCGCGAAGCCAGACAGCGCGAAGCCTGACACCGCGAAATCAGACAGCGCCAAATCGGATGGCGCTAAGCCGGACGAGTCGAAGGCAGGCGCTGCGAAACCAGATGCGCCGAAGACCGACGCCGCCCCGCCGGACGCTTCCAAGACTGACACGCCCAAGACTGACACGCCCAAGACTGACGCTCCCAAGACTGACGCTTCCAAGACTGACGCTCCCAAACCGGATACTTCGAAGTCCGAAACGCCGAAGACCGAGGCTGCGCAGCCCGACCGCGCTGCGACGCCCGCCGAGGTGCCGCTGCGCCCCGATCCGGTTCCGGCGGTGACGCCGGCCCCGAAGGCCGTCGATACGTCGAAGACCCCTGAGGCCGCTCCGCTTGCTGCGAAGCCGGCGGAGCAGCCCGCGTCCGCGACGGCCTCACCGCCCGCCGCAACGACGCCCGGCGAGCCGTCGATCGCCGTGACGCCGATTCCGCCGCCGCCTGCGCAGGGCAGCGCGTCAGATGTTCCGATCTCCCGTTAAATCGAGGTCTCCTCAAAGCAAAAAGCCCGACCTGAAAGGTCGGGCTTTTCGTTGAGGATGGGGCGCGGCGGAGCTTACTGCTGCTCCGGCTCTTCGTCCTGCTGCGCGTCCGGATCGAAGAACTCGCCTGCGGCGGCGATCGCCTCGGCGGCGGCGTCCTGATCTTCACGACGGCTCGAGATGTCCTCGCCGCGATTGATGCGCTCGGCTTCCTCGACGCTGCGCGCCACCGTCACCGAGACGCCGACCTCGACCTCCGGATGCACCGCGACTTCGATGGTGTGCCTGCCGATGGTCTTGATCGGCGCATCGAGCAGGATCTGGCTGCGGGTGATCTTGACGCCGTCGGCTTCGAAGCTCGTGACGATGTCGCGCACCGACACCGAGCCGAACAGCTGGCCGGTCTCCGACGCCTGCCGGATCACGATCACGTTCTTGCCGTCGATCTTCTCGGCCACCTTGGCAGCCTCAGCCTTGGCCTCGATGTTGCGCGCCTCGAGGTCGGCCTTCATGTGCTCGTACTTGTCGCGATTCGCCGCGGTCGCACGCAGCGCCTTGCCGCGCGGCAGCAGGAAGTTGCGGGCGAAACCGTCCTTGACGCGAACCAGTTCGCCCATCTGGCCGAGCTTGGCGACGCGTTCCAGCAGAATGACTTCCATGTTGTTCTCCTCGAGTTGATTGATAAGGGTCTGAATCAGGTGGTGGTCGGCGGCGGCATCGAGCGGCGCTGGAAATAGCGCTGACGAAAGCCGAACACGGCATCGCCGATGCCGAGAGCGATCAAACCGAGCGCTGGCCACAGGAAGATCAGCACCAGCGCATAGGTCGAACTGAGCAGAAAGCCGCGATGGCGCGCGGCCATCGTCAGCGTGTGCAGCGTGGCGGCGCCGATCAGCCCGTAGGCGATCAGCAACGTCGCGCTGACGATCGAGCCGATCAAGGCCGCCAGGCCGCCGGCGAAACTGAGCCCGAGCGCCAGTGACAGCACCGCCAGCGTCATCGCCGGCAGCGTTGCGGTCCGCAGGTCCGGCCACGGCCGGTTCAGCCGGCCCGAGGTCGCGGTGATCTTGGCGGCGAGCCAGAGGTTCAAGGTCAGCGTCAGCATCGCGACCGTCGCGGCGGCGGGTGGCGCAACCGCGACCAGCGCCTCGATCAGCCTGTCGGCGTCGCCGGGATTTCGAGAGCCGAGCGTGCGCTGCAATCCAGCGCGCAGGCCTTCGCTGATCGTCGCGCTGTCGGTGCCGAGCGTGAGCAGCGCAGCCATTGTGGTCAGCGCGGCGAAGCCAGCTATCCACGCCACGATTCGGCCGACCGGATACCATTCCAGGGCAGGGGGCGCGGCGTCCGTTGTGTCCGATGGTCGCGCCAGCATCGCAAGGTGGCCGAGCCAATAGGCCGGCGCAACGACTGTGACGACAAAGGCGATCGCGTAGGAGAAATTGAAGATTGCTGCGAGCCCGGCCGCGCCGAGCAACCCACCGACCGCGGCGCCGATGGCGCCCCATCCGAGCGCTGCCACCATCAGCGGCAGCGGCGCCAGATAAAACAGCAGCAACGAGATCAGCGCGCCCGAAATGATCGAGGCGAACATCAGCGCCGAGGCGCACCCGGCGGCAATCGCGATCAGGATCTGGATCATCATCATCAGCTGTCCCGCTCCTTTCGAGCGGTTAGAGGCGAAAAGCCCCAACCATCGGCGGCCGGACGATCGGACGCCTTATGACTTGCAACATGAGGTGAAACCCGCGGCGCGAACGCCGCGGGTGATATTATCAGCGAATGACGTAGGGCAGCAGACCGAGGAAACGGGCGCGCTTGATGGCGCGCGCGAGTTCGCGCTGCTTCTTGGCGGAGACCGCGGTGATGCGGCTCGGCACGATCTTGCCGCGCTCCGAGACGTAACGCATCAACAGCTTGGAATCCTTGTAGTCGATCTTCGGCGCGTTCGTGCCCGTGAACGGGCAGGTCTTGCGACGGCGGAAGAACGGACGGCGTGCACCTGCTTCAGCCATGATTCTTACTCCTCGCTCGCTGCGGCAGTGTCGGCGTCTTCGCGCGGACGGCGCGGACCACGATCGCCACGGAATCCACCGCCTTCGCGATCGCCACGGCCTTCACGGTCACCCCGGAAGCCGCCGCCTTCGCGGCCGCCGCGGTCGTCCCGCTCGCGATCGCGATCGGCCTTGCGCATCATCGCCGAGGGGCCTTCCTCGTGCTCTTCGACGCGCACCGTCAGATAGCGGATGATGTCTTCGTTGATGCGCTCCTGGCGCTCGACTTCGGCGACCACCGCGGAGGGGCCGTCGATGTTGAGCATCACGAAATGCGCCTTACGATTCTTGTTCATGCGATAGGTGAGGGAGCGGAGTCCCCAGGCTTCGGTCTTGGTGACCTTGCCGCCGAGACCTTCGATCACGCCGGTGATCTGGGTCGTCAGTTCTTCCACCTGCTGGGTGCTCGCGTCCTGACGCGCGAGAAAAACATGCTCATAAAGAGGCATGACAGTCCTTTCCTGTGTTGTCGCAGAACCGGCGGCAAGCCCTTCGAACCCTTCGGAAAGGACTCGACTGCTCAGAAGGCGGAAGCACGGGACGACGGGCCGACTGGCCCTGCCGCATCAAAATCGCCTGACATATGAAAACCGACAGGCAAAAATGCTGAGACCGTCCGTTCAGCTCCCGGCCGGGATCTGCGGATGCGCGGGTTATACGTATTTTCGTTGCAATGGCAAGGGTCGGGCAAGGGTCGGGCGGGAATCCCGGGCCTCGCGACCCTGGATTTGGCGGATCAGGCCTCCGATCGGATCCAGACGGTCCTTGCCACGCGGGCGTCGGCGTCGAATTCGGGAACCAGGTCGGTCGGGTCGTCGATCGTATCGCAGTGCACCAGGGTGCCTTTTCCCCGCCGCTTGGCCTCGTACATCGCGTGGTCGGCGGAGCGTAACAAGGCGTCGGCGGTCAGGCCGTCGCGCGGGAAGGTGGCGCTGCCGATGCTGACGCCGATCGTGAGCGCGATCGTCCTGCCGAGGTCGAACGGCTCGGCGATCCGCGCGATGACCCGTTCGGCGATCGCGGCGCTTTCCGTGGCTCCGGTGGCCGGGAGCAGGATCACGAACTCGTCGCCGCCGACCCGGAAGATCAGGTCGTGCTCGCGCACGCAACTGCGCAACCGTTCGGCGACGGTCACGAGCACTGCGTCACCGAGCGCGTGACCGTAGCGATCATTGGCCGCCTTGAAGCCGTCGAGGTCGAGGCAGAACACCGTCAGCGGCTGATAGCCTCGGCCTGTCGTGCCGGTCGCGCCGCGCAGCAACTGCTCGAAGCGTTGACGCTGCATGGTCCGGTTGGGCAGGCCGGTCAGGGAATCGTAATTCGCCAGCCACTGGTTCTCACGCTCCTTCAGAAACAGATTGAGCAGGATCTCGTAGTTCTCCATCAGGATGAGCGCCATTCCCAGCCCCCAGACCGGCACCAGCAGACCGACCACGTACATGTGCGGAATCGGCGAGACCATCATGGCGCAGGTGTAGGGAAGTCCGAGAATGTAGATCAGCGCGATCCCGTAGCGCGGCGTACCGGCGTTACGTGAGGCGATGCCGCCGGCGACGCCGGCGATCACCATGCCGGCCAGCATGATCAGCGGCCATTCGCCCGACAGGACGCACAACGCGCAGCCGACGGAGTAACTGATCCCCCAGCACAGTCCCACATAGAGCGGCAGCATGGCGTCGCCGGCTTGGCCGGAGACGCGCGCCTTCTGGAGCCTGTCGAGAGCGCCGTAGCGCGCGACGCCGAACGCCAACTCGATCAACACCCAGGCATAGGCCCACGCCGCGCCGGTCATTGCAGCCGCAACGATCGTCAGCAGCGTCGTCGACAGGATCGCCAGCACCAGGGTGCGTTTCCGGGTCAGACCATGCAGCAACAAACGATGGGTGATCGAGCGGGGCTGCGGTTGCGGGCCGTTGATCAGCCACGCGACCACGCGGCTCGGCGCGCCGCGACGCTCGGCGCTCAAAGGTTTGGGATGATCGGGGGCTGCTGTATTCACGCGGCGCATCAAATGCAAAGGGCCACTTGATGTCATTGGGCTTTCGTCGAACAGCTGTTGATAGATGCGCTCGCACGCTGCTTGGCATGCAGACAGAGTAAACAATTCACTGCCGGGATGCTGAAAATACAGCGTTTGCGAGGCCGTTGCGGTTTCCCGGTAGGAAATGCGGGGGCTTCGCAGGCGCATTAAGCCGCCCGGCCAGGAATGTGGACCCGGACCCGCCCGTGCGTTGGTCAGCTTGACACAGCCGGTCCGTGGGGTGTCTTACGGCGCAACTTCAGACAGGTTCAGGAACGCAGATGACTGCAGCATTCACATTCCCGGGGCAGGGCTCGCAAGCGGTCGGCATGGGCAAGGCGCTGGCCGATGCCTTTCCGGCAGCGAAGGCGGTGTTCGACGAAGTCGACGCAGCGCTCGGCGAAAAGCTGACCGCGATCATCTGGGAGGGACCGGCGGAAACGCTGCAGCTCACAGAGAACGCCCAGCCGGCGCTGATGGCGGTTTCTCTGGCCGCGCTGCGTGTGCTGGAGAGCGAGGCGGGGGTGGTGATCGGGCGCGACGCCGCCTTCGTCGCCGGCCATTCGCTTGGTGAATATTCGGCGCTGGCGGCCGCCGGCTCGCTGACCGTCAGCGACACCGCGCGTTTGCTGCGGATCCGCGGCCGGGCGATGCAGAAGGCGGTGCCGGTCGGCGTCGGCGCGATGGCGGCGCTGCTCGGGCTCGACTACGACGCGGCCGTGGCTGTCGCGAGCGAAGCCGCGCAGGGGCAGGTCTGTCAGGCCGCAAACGACAATGGCGGTGGCCAGGTCGTGGTCTCCGGCCACAAGGAAGCGGTGGAGCGCGCCGTCGAGATCGCCAAGGCCAAGGGCGCCAAGCGCGCGATGCTGTTGCCGGTGTCCGCGCCATTCCATTGCGCCCTGATGCAGCCCGCTGCCGAAGCGATGGCCGAGGCGCTGGCCGGCGTGGCCATCAAGGCGCCCGCGGCTCCGCTGGTCTGCAACGTGTTGGCCGCGCCGATCACCGACCCGGATGAGATCCGCAGCCGGCTGGTCGAGCAGGTCACCGGCACCGTGCGCTGGCGCGAGTCGGTCGCCTATATGGCGGGCCAGGGCGTCACCCAGTTCTTCGAGATCGGCGCCGGCAAGGTGTTGTCGGGGCTAGTCAAGCGTATCGCCGACGGCGCCGTGGGCATGCCGGTCGGCGGGCCCGGCGATATCGACGCGGTGAAGGCGGCGCTCGCTGCGGCTCGGTGAGTTCCGACGTCGATGCGAACGCTATCGTTCGCATCGACCGGATGCATCCGCGTATTGCCAAACGGGGTAGGTTGACCTCGGGACATCATGTTCGTGGCCGCGTCGCCGTCAGGTGGCGCGGCTGTTATTTTGTCGGACCGGGCAGGCGATCCAGATCGGCGACGCCGCCATTGAGCAATGTCAGATCGCTCTCATCCTTGAGATTCACCCCGGTCAGACCGCGGCCGAGCGCCTCGCGCACCAGCCACGCGAGCTTGAATGCGGCGGCGGCGTAGCTCAAGCCTTCGGGCCGCACGTTGGAGATGCAATTGCGGTCGGCGTCGCTGCGGCCGCTGAACGGCGCGTGGGTGATGTAGATGCCGAGACTGTCGGGCGAGCTCAGCCCCGGCCGCTCGCCGATCAGCATGATCGACAGCCGCGACTTGAGAACGTCGGCAACCTCGTCCGCCAGCGCCACCCGCGCCTGTGTGGCGATCACCACCGGAGATCCGGCGAGTTCGGGTGGTAGCAGCGGCTTCAGCGCGGCAAGCAACGGCGCGGCGTGACGTTCCACGGCGATTGACGACAATCCGTCGCCGATCACGATGCAGATGTTCCCCGCTGCGACGTCGAGCGCGCGCAGCCTGGCTCCTTCGTGCGGATCGAGCACGCGGCCGAGATCGGGGCGCCGCAGATAGGTGACGCGGTCCGGCGCATGGCTGCGGGTCTTCGCGGTGATCCAGCCGTGCTGTTGCAGCGTTGCCGCCAGCTTCGGCGCATCGAGCGCGGCGTGAATGGCGTCACGCGCCATCGCATGGGCCCAGCCGAAACGCAGAACCTCGTCGGTCGGCAGGCCGGTGCCGACACGGCCCAGCGCCAGCCGCGCCGGCGAGACCTTGCGCCATTCCGACCATGGACTTTCCGTGACGGGGGGGCGGTCGTTGGTGTTGTCGTCCATCATGTGACCAGCGATTTCAGCTTGCCCATGCCGCCGAGCAGCGGGTTCGGCGAGGGCGGGCGCAGCCGCCCGGCATCGTCGGTGATCTGCATCCGTTGCAGCCACATCTCGAATTCGGGCGCGCGTTTCAGGTTCATGAGGTCGCGAAGGAACAGCGCGTCGTGAAACGAGGTGCTCTGATAGTTGAGCATCACGTCGTCGGCGCCGGGAATGCCCATGATGAAACTGATCCCGGCGGCGCCGAGCAGCACCAGCAGCGTATCCATGTCGTCCTGATCGGCCTCGGCGTGGTTGGTATAGCAGATGTCGCAACCGAGCGGCAGGCCGAGCAGCTTACCGCAGAAATGATCTTCCAGTCCGGCGCGGATGATCTGTTTGCCGTCATAGAGATATTCCGGGCCGATGAAGCCGACCACGGTGTTCACCAGCAGCGGCTGGTAGAGCCGCGCCAAGGCGTAGGCGCGCGCCTCGCAGGTCTGCTGATCGACGCCGAAATTCGCGTCGGCCGACAGCGCGCTGCCTTGCCCGGTCTCGAAATACATCACGTTGTCGCCGACGGTGCCGCGTTTCAACGACAGCGCCGCCTCGCGCGCCTCGTACAAAATCTCCGGCGTCACCCCGAACGACAGGTTGGTTTTTTCGGTGCCGCCGATCGACTGGAAGACGAGATCGACCGGCGCGCCGTCGTTGATCAGTTGCACCGTGTTGGTGACATGGGTCAGTACACAGCTCTGGGTCGGGATTTCGAAACGATGGATCACCTCGTCCAGCATCCGCAAGAGATCGCCGAGCACCGGCAGGCTGTCGGAGGCGGGATTGAGCCCGATGACGGCGTCGCCGGAGCCCATCAGCAGCCCGTCCAGCGTCGACGCGGCGACGCCGCGCAGATCGTCGGTGGGATGGTTTGGTTGCAGGCGGACCGCGAGGTGCCCCGCGAGCCCGATGGTGTTGCGGAAGCGGGTGACGACCCGGACCTTGCGCGCCACCGCGATCAGGTCCTGATTGCGCATGATCTTGCAGACCGCCGCGACCATCTCCGGGGTGAGGCCCTGCGCCAGCGCGGCGAGGGCCTGCGTCGTCGCCTGTTCGGATAACAGCCAGTTGCGGAAATCACCGACGGTCATGTGCGACACCGGCGCGAACGCCTTTGCATCATGACCGTCGATGATCAGCCGCGTGATGTTGTCGTCTTCATAGGGGATCAGCGCCTCGTTGAGGAACTGCTTCAGCGGCACCTCCGCCAGCACATGCCGCGCCGCCATCCGCTCCTGCGCGGTGGTGGCGCCGATGCCCGCAAGATAGTCACCCGAGCGCGCGGGGCTGGCGTAAGCCATCACCTGCTTCAGGCTGTCGAAGGCGAATAGTTGCTGGTCGATTGCGGTCCGGTAGCGCAACGGCGTTGATCCCCTGGTCCGACTTACTCTGCCGGCACGGAGTTGACCGGCACGGTCAACATCGCGTCCGGCGCCGCCGCGTCGCGCTGGCCTGCGGTCAGTCTGAAGTAGGCGTAAGCAACGCCCATCAGCGCCAGGAACAACAGCGTCAGCATGACATTGAACCACACCATCGCGATCAGGCAAACCAGCCCCAGTCCGAGGGCGATCGCCGGGAACACCGGGTAAAACGGGGCGCGGTAGGGGCGCTCCAGATTCGGTTCGCTGCGGCGCAGCTTGAACAGAGCGGCCATCGACGTCATGTACATGATGATCGCGCCGAACACCGACATGGTGACGATGTTGGCGGTCAGCGATTGTCCGCCGAACTGGACCCATTCGTCGCTGAAGATGGCGATGATGCCGATCGCGCCGCCTGCCAGCAGCGCACGATGCGGCGTTTTGAAGCGCGGGCTCAGCGCTGCGAGAGTCTTCGGCAGGTAGCCTGCGCGCGCCAGCGCGAAAATCTGCCGCGAATAGCCCATCATGATGCCGTGAAACGAGGCAACCAGGCCGAACAGGCCGATCCACACCAGCATATGCAGCCAGCCGCTGTTTTCACCGACCACGACTTTCATGGCCTGCGGCAGCGGGTCGTTGATGTTGGCGAGCTTGCTCCAGTCGCCGACGCCGCCGGCAAAAATCATGACGCCGAAAGCCAGCGTCACCAGCGTGAGGATGCCGGTGACGTAGGCGATCGGAATCGTACGCTTCGGGTCCTTCGCTTCCTCCGCCGCCATCGCGGCGCCCTCGATCGCAAGGAAGAACCAGATCGCGAAGGGAATGGCTGCGAAGATTCCGGAGATTGCCGCGCCATTGAGCACGTCGCCGCCGGCCCAGCCATTGGTGACGAAATTCGCCAGCGACCAGCCGGGCGCGACGACGCCCATGAACACCAGCAATTCCGCGATAGCCAGAACCGTGACGAACAACTCGAACGCGGCGGCGATGCCGACGCCGATCCAGTTCAACCCGATGAAAATGATATAGGCGCCGAGCGCGAAATATTTCGGATTGATGCCTGGAAATTGGACATTGAGATAGGCGCCGATGGCGAGCGAAATCGCCGGCGGGGCAAAGACGAACTCAACCAGAGTGGCGAAGCCGGCGATGAAACCGCCGGTCGGTCCGAACGCGCGCCGCGCATAAGCGAACGGGCCGCCAGCGTGCGGAATCGCCGTCGACAGTTCGGTGAAACTGAAAATGAACGTCGTGTACATGGTCGCAACCAGCGCAGTGGCGACCAGAAAACCGAGCGTGCCGGCGCTGGCCCAGCCGTAGCTCCATCCGAAATATTCTCCGGAGATCACCAACCCCACCGCGATGCCCCAAAGCTGGAACGGGCCAAGAACCTTTCGTAGGCCGGTGGAATCGGACGGGACGTAAGTGGCTGCCATTGGGTGGTGTCTCCTTTGCGGTAAACGATGCAAAGCAAGGCGTATGCCACGGCTGGTTGCAGCCGGGTCGCGGGGGGGCGGCGAAGGCCGGGGTCAGGTCATTGACGCGGGGCGTTTTCTTGCGGCAAACGATCGCTTAATCCTGACTTCGGTCTGAGCCGGAGACTTCTCACGAGGGCACTATGTTCGATTTGACGGGACGAACCGCGCTGGTGACTGGAGCGACCGGCGGCATCGGCGGCGCGATTGCGCAGGCGCTGCACGGCCAGGGCGCGACGGTGGCGATTTCCGGCACCCGGCGCGAGGCGCTCGACACGCTGGCGGCCAAGCTCGGCGATCGCGTTCACGTGCTGCCGTGCAACCTGTCGGATGCGTCCGAGGTGGAGGCGCTGGTGCCGGCGGCGGCCGAGGCGATGGGCCAGCTGGACATTCTGGTCTGCAACGCCGGCATCACCCGCGACAATCTCTTCGTGCAATTGCGCGACGAAGACTGGGACGAGGTGATCAAGGTCAATCTCACCGCGACCTTCCGCCTGACCCGCGCCGCGACCAAGCTGATGATGCGCAAGAAGTTCGGCCGAATCATCGCGATCACCTCGGTGGTCGGCGTCACCGGCAATCCGGGGCAGGGCAACTACACGGCCTCGAAGGCCGGACTGATCGGGATGATCAAGACGCTCGGCGCCGAATACGCCAAGCGCAATGTGACGGCTAATTGCATCGCGCCGGGCTTCATCGCGACGCCGATGACCGACGTGCTCAACGACAAGCAGCGCGAAGCGATTCTCGGCAAGGTGCCCGCCGGCCGGCTCGGCACTCCGGAGGATATCGCTGCGGCGGCGGTCTATCTCAGTTCGAACGAGGCCGCGTACGTCACCGGTCAGACCATCCATGTCAACGGCGGGATGGCCATGATCTGACGACGGATGCAGGCTTTTGGCGGCAGAAACGCCTGTTTGGCGGCGGTCGGGGCTTGTGGTCAATGCAGCGGAAGTATGATAACCGAGGCTCCGGCGGATAGGCAAAGAAGGCCATTGCAGGAAGTCCAAACCCTGTATATTGCCGATGGAGACCGGCCGCTCAGGCGGTCAGGGGTCGACCTCGGGGACGGGGCAAAATCAAGACACTTTCGCGATTGCGACGGGAACATAGCGAGTTGACGCACCACGATGGCTCGTATCGTCTGTCGGTCGGGTCGGAACAGCACGGGGTTTATAGAATGAGTGAGATTGGCGAGCGGGTTAAGAAGATCGTGGTGGAGCACCTTGGTGTCGAACCCGAAAAAGTGGTCGATAGCGCCAGCTTTATCGATGATCTCGGCGCCGACAGCCTCGACACGGTCGAACTCGTCATGGCGTTCGAAGAAGAGTTCGGCTGCGAGATTCCAGACGATGCTGCTGAGACGATTCTCACCGTCGGCGACGCCACCAAGTTCCTTGAGAAAAACGCAAAGAGCTGAAGCTCTGCGCGGTGATGATGAAGCCGGACGGGCCGTGTTTCAGCGGTCCACCGGCTTCTTGCTTTGGACCGCGCATTCTGGCCCGGAGTACAGGATATGAGACGTGTCGTCGTCACAGGCCTTGGCATGGTTTCGCCACTCGGCTGTGGCGTCGACGCGACCTGGAGCCGGGTGCTTAACGGGGAGAGCGGCGCACGTCGGATCGAGACGTTCGACGTCTCCGATCTGACCAGCCAGATCGCCTGCATTATCCCGCGCGGCGATGGTACCAACGGTACTTTTAATCCCGATCAATGGATGGAGCCGAAGGACCAGCGCAAGGTCGACGACTTCATCGTCTACGCCATGGCTGCGGCGCGGCAGGCGCTCGATGACGCTGGATGGCATCCGTCCACGGAAGACGAGCGTTGCGGCACCGGCGTGCTGATCGGTTCCGGTATCGGCGGCCTCGAAGGAATCGCCGAGACTGCGCTGCTGTTGAAAGAGCGCGGACCGCGCAAGATCTCCCCCTTCTTCATTCCAGGACGCCTCATCAATCTGGCGTCGGGCTATGTGTCGATCGAGTTCGGACTCAAGGGGCCGAACCATGCTGTGGTCACCGCGTGTTCGACCGGGGCGCATGCGATCGGCGACGCTTCACGGCTGATCGCGCTCGGCGACGCCGACGTGATGGTGGCCGGCGGCACCGAATCCCCGATCAGCCGCTTGGCGATGGCCGGCTTCTGCGCCGCCCGCGCGCTCTCAACCGGCTTCAACGACGCGCCGCAAAAAGCGTCGCGTCCGTACGACAAGGATCGCGACGGCTTCGTCATGGGCGAGGGCGCCGGCGTCGTCGTGCTGGAGGAATACGAGCACGCGAAAGCGCGCGGCGCGCGGATCTACGCCGAAGTCATCGGTTACGGCCTGTCCGGCGACGCCTATCACATCACGGCGCCAACCCCGGATGGCGATGGCGCTTTCCGCTGCATGACGGCGGCGATCAAGCGTGCTGGCATCTCCGTTTCGGACATCGACTACATCAACGCGCACGGCACCTCGACGCCGCTCGGCGACGAGATCGAACTCGGCGCCGCACAGCGGCTGCTCGGCAACGCGGCGTCGCGGGTCTCGATGTCGTCGACCAAATCCTCGATCGGGCACCTGCTCGGTGCGGCCGGTGCAGTCGAAGCGATCTTCTGCACGCTGGCGATTCGCGACAACGTTGCGCCTCCCACCATCAATCTCGACAACCCGTCGGTTGAAACAGCGATCGATCTCGTGCCGTGGAAGTCGCGTGCGCGTGAAATCAATGTCGTGCTGTCGAACTCTTTCGGCTTTGGCGGCACTAACGCATCGTTGATCCTGCAACGCGTCGCGAATTGACGCGTCAGGCCCGACTTCAACGTTCCGCCGTAATCCCCGTTAAACCCTACGACAATCGTTGATTTGGGAGTATGATCGACAGTGGCCAGATCGGTCCGGAGCGATCCAATGCCTGACCATCGAGTGATGCCGTGATCTCCAGCGCCGCTGGTGCAATCTTGAACGAGACCACCCACGAGACGACAGGAATCAGGTTGCATTGATGAGTGAAAGGCCGCCGATCTCGCCGAGAAGCCCGCGTGCGGCGCTGGAACCGGAGCAACTCCCGCCGCCGCCGAAGCGGTCCGATCGGGCGCGCAGCCCGTTGGTCATCATCGGCAACGCCATCATCACCATCCTGCTCGTCCTGATGATCGGTGCCGGCGGCATCTACGTCTACGGCAAGCAGAAGATCGAGGCGGCCGGTCCGCTGCAGGAAGACAAGGTTGTTAATATTCCGCAGCGTGCGGGGCTCGGCGATATCGCCGAGATCCTGCAGCGTGAAGGCGTGATCGAGAACAATCGCTGGGCTTTCATCGGCAGCGTGTTGGCCTTGAAGGCGCGTTCGGAACTGAAGCCCGGCGAATATTCGTTCCATAAGAAGGCCAGCCTGCGCGACGTCATCGGCACCATCGTTGAGGGCAAGGTGGTGCAGCACACCGTGACGATTCCGGAAGGCCTGACCTCGGAACAAATCGTTGCGCGGTTGTCCGAGAACAACATCTTCAGCGGAAGCCTGCGCGAAATCCCGCGCGAGGGAACGCTTTTGCCGGAGACCTACAAATTCCCGCGCGGAACGATGCGCGATCAGGTGATCAATCGGATGCAGCAGGCTCAGAAGCGCGTGCTCGCAGAAGTCTGGGAGCGGCGCAACCCGGAAATTCCGATCAAGTCGCCGGAGCAATTGGTGACGCTTGCGTCGATCGTGGAGAAGGAGACCGGCAAGGCGGATGAGCGCAGCCGGGTCTCGTCGGTGTTCATCAATCGACTGCAGAAGAAGATGAAGCTGCAGTCCGATCCGACGATCATTTACGGCCTGGTCGGCGGCAAGGGCACGCTTGGACGGCCGATCAAGCGCAGCGAAATCCAGCAGCCGTCCCCGTACAACACCTATGTCATCGACGGCCTGCCGCCGGGGCCGATTGCCAATCCCGGTCGTGCGTCGCTCGAGGCCGTGGCGAATCCGGCCCGCACGCGCGATCTCTATTTCGTCGCCGACGGCACCGGCGGTCACGCCTTCAGCGACGGCTACGATCAACACTTGAAGAACGTGGCGAAGCTGCGTGCGCAGGAACGCCAGATGCAGAACGACACCGTCGAGCCGGCGGAGGACGCTCCGCCGACGGCAACGATTACTCCCGATGCCGACGGCTCGGCGGCCGCGCCGGCGGCGGCGCCCAAGCCCGCGAAAAATGCCGGGACGCCGAAGAAGCGAACGCGGAACGGGACGCAAAACAGCGCCGCTCCAACTGGCGCGCCGGCGGCGACAGACCAGGACTAGAATTCCCGCTCTCACGGTTCAGGACCGTTGCTCCAGATTCCTGATTTCTGTGTTTCTACGCGCGGCGACACCTGCTTCGATGGAAAACCCTGGTCGTCACGCCCCTGTTCCCATTCCAAGGCACGATGGGCTAAGGTCCGCCGCGCACGCTTCAAGCGAATCTCAACCTTGCAATCTGCGGAGTCGGCCAGCGATGTCTTTGTCGAGCATGACGGGGTTTGCGCGTCACCACGGGAGCAGCGGCCCCTATACGTTCGAATGGGAATTGAAGTCAGTCAACGCCAAGGGCTTCGATTTCCGGCTCCGGATTCCGCAAGGGTGGGACGACATCGAAGCCGGCGTTCGCAAACGTGCGGCCGATGCGCTGTCCCGCGGCACCGTATACGCCAACCTCACCGTCAAGCGCGCCGATGCGGGATCGACCGTGCGCATCAACGAAGAGGTGTTGTCCTCGGTGCTGAAGGTCGCGAGCGATCTGGCCGGGCGGGTTGATGCGGTCGCGCCGAGCATCGACGGCCTGATGTCGATCAAGGGCGTGATCGAGATGGTCGAGTCCGAGGCCGACGAGGCGGAGGAGACCGCCGCCCGTTCCGCGGTCGAGGCCGCGTTCACGCAAGCGCTCGGCAGCCTGATCGAAATGCGCAAGCGCGAAGGCGCGACGCTCGGCGGCCTGCTGTTACAGCGTCTCGACGAAATCGAAACCCTTGCGAAAAAGGCAGAGGCCGCGCCGGGGCGCAAGCCGGACGCGATCAAGGCCCGGCTCGCCGAACAGGTGGCGGCGCTGCTGGAGACCTCGGAGCGTTTCGACCAGGATCGGCTGCATCAGGAAGCCATCATGATGGCGACCAAGGCCGACATTCGCGAAGAACTCGATCGCATCGCCTCGCACGTCGCACAGGCGCGCGAAATGCTGAGCAAGGGCGGCGCCGTCGGCCGCAGGCTCGACTTCCTCTCTCAGGAGTTCAATCGCGAGGTCAACACCTGCTGCTCCAAGTCGATCGATCTCGAACTGACAAACACCGGCCTCGCGATGAAGAATGTGGTCGAGCAGTTTCGCGAGCAAGTGCAGAATCTGGAGTGAGCATGAAAGACGGGTCGGGCGGCTTCAATGGCGTCGAGCGACGCGGACTGATGTTCGTGCTGTCGTCGCCGTCGGGCGCCGGCAAGACCACGCTGTCGCGGATGCTCGTCGACGAAGCGCCCGGATTGACGATGTCGGTGTCGGCGACCACCCGGCCGAGGCGACCGGGTGAAGTCGACGGCCGGGACTACTACTTCGTCGACCGGCCGAAGTTCGACGCCATGGTCGAGGCCGATGAATTCCTCGAATGGGCGCATGTGTTCGACAATTGCTACGGCACGCCGCGCGCCCCGGTCGAGGCCGCGCTGGATGCGGGACGCGACGTCCTGTTCGACATCGACTGGCAGGGCACGCAGCAGCTGCGCAGCCGGGCTTCGAACGATGTCGTCAGCGTCTTCATCCTTCCGCCATCGGTTCAGGATCTGGAGCATCGTCTCCACACCCGCGCGCAGGACTCGGATGAAGTGATCCGCGGACGGATGAAGAAGGCCGGCGACGAAATGAGCCATTTCGACGCCTATGACTACATCGTCGTCAACGACAACATCGGCGTCGCGTTCGAATCGGTCAAAGCGATCCTGCGAGCCGAGCAGCTCAAGCGCGAACGTCAGATCGGAATCGAGGCCTTCGTGCGCGACATGCGCAGGCAGCTCGAGAAGTAACACGGGTGAAAACCGCAGCGGCGAGCGCCGCTGCCGCTTCTATCTTGCCTTCGATCAGGCCGCCGGACGCTTTTGCGCGCGGGACAGCAATTGCTCGATCTCGTCGGTGCCTTTGATGTCGGTCTGCCGCTGCCGCGCCGCTTTGATCCAAGACGGAGGTTCGGTCGGCTGCATCGGGGGCGAGGGGTCGACGTCCAGATCAATTCGATCAGCCGCGATGTCATGTTCTGCCGGCCTAGCCGCGGCGCCCCAGATATCCGGACGACCATTGAGATCGCGGCGAACGACCGGTTCGCGCCTGCCGAATTTCACGATGCCACCGACAATCACGCCCGCGAGAGCCAGCGCGGCAAGAAGTGCAATGATCAGCGTGGATGCTGATCCGGTCGAGGAGAGTGCTGCCGTTGCCGGCGCGGCGCCGTTGGCAACGGCCGCTTGCGCTGCCGTGCGCAATTTGGTGGACGCATCGGCCGCCAAAGCGGGGTTGGCTGAGGATGAATCGCTCGAGGCGGCATCCGACCAGCGCTGTTCGATCGGTGAGCCTTGGCTGGCGTCGGCCGGTGGATCGTTGGGGTTGGCCGAGCTTGTTGCCGGGAGAGGCGCCGGAAACTGCGATGCCGCATCCTGAGCAGCGACGTCGCGCATCGGCGCTGGTTCCGGCGGAGACTGAAACTCGGCACGCGCATTTGCGATCGACGAATGCAGCGGAACCGCAGTTGTGCGCACAGGCTTTGGCAAGGTCGGTGCGGCGACAGAGGCGGCGGGATCGGCCGATGCTGTTTCCCTCTTGGCTGGTGGCGCGGTGGTTGCGACCTCCGCGCCATCGGGAGCCGGATCGATCGAAGCGACTTCTGTCGGCTTCGCCGACTTCTCACCCGATGCGCGAACGTACCAGCAATTGCGCTTGTTGGTATGATCAGTCCGGTAGAACCAATGGCTCCCGGCAGGCGCTGGTCCCTTTGGTTGGGTGAGACATTCGCGCGCTTGTGCGGCGCCGCCTGGAATGGCGGTGAGCGCGAGGCTTGCGAGTAATCCTACGCCGGTGGCGCAAAGGGCATTTGCGATCTGCTTACGCATGGCATCCCCCGATCGTGATGCGGTAACGGAAATTTAGCGTTCCGTGTTTTCCGCATCAAATGGGGTCGCAATAAGCCGCAAATTCGTTGGGGATGGGACAAGAATCGGGCCTGCATTGCGGGTGTCTTGGAACCCGCAACGCAGATATTCAGCGCCTGTTCCCGCGTCGGCGAGGCGCGATTAGTTCGTCAGCATGATACGGCCGACGACCTTGCCGGCGCGCAACTGATCGATCCATTTTTGCGCGTCGCCCATCGGCTCTTCCTTCATCGGCGTCGGCTTGATCTTGCCGGTACGCGCCAGCGCCAAGAGCTCCTTGGTCTCTTCCAAGGTCCCGACCATGAAGCCTTCGACGGTCATGCGCTTGTAGATCCATTGCACCATCGGCAGGCTGAACTCTCCGCCCATCAGTCCGGACACGACGATCTTGCCGCCGCGCGCCACGGCGCCGACCGCAAAGTTCATCGACTTGTCGTTGCCGGCGAAATCGACCACGCAGTCGAAGCCGCCTTCGGTCTCCTTGACGATGCGCTTGATCACATCCGGCTCCGACGGATCATACGCGAAGGATGCGCCATTCTTGAGCGCAGCGTCGCGCGCAGCCTCGCTGAGATCGGCCACCGAGATCGGCTGCTTGAACATCGCCTGGGCCAGCGACAGGCCCATCATGCCGACGCCGCCGAGACCGATCAGCAGGATATTGCGCTGGCGCGGCCGATCGACAAGGCGCTTCAGCGCGCCATAGGCGGTGATACCGGAGCACATCAGCGTCGCCGCGACATTGGTCGGCAGCGGATCGTAGTCGAGCAGGTACTTCGCGTCGGGCACCAGCACATGCGTGGCGAAGCCGCCGTCGATCGAGACGCCGAGGAAGCGGTTCCGGGCGCAGAGGTTCTCGTCGCCGGCCAGGCAGTCGCGGCACTTGCCGCAGCCGATCCAGGGAAACACCGCCATCTTCTTGCCGATCAGATCGGCGGGCGCGTCGGGGCCGACTTGATCGACGACGCCGGCAATCTCGTGCCCGAGCGTGAACGGCAGCGTCATGCCGCGCGTGGTGTCGAGCTTCTTGCCGCCGCCGAGGTCGGCATAGCCGTCCTGAATATGCAGATCGGAGTGGCACAGACCGCAGCGTTCGATCCGGACCAGCACTTCGCGGCCTTGCGGCTTCGGCGCGTCGATGATGGTCTCGCACAGCGGGGCGTCGAATTTCACCAGAGATTGGCGACGCATCTGCGTCATGTCGGGGCTCTCCCTTTAGGTCTGTGTTTTTGTGTTGCGTATATTGTTCAATTCATTCGCCATGGCAACAAAGCCGGAGACGGCGACGGTTTCGGCGCGCCGCGTCGGATCGATTCCGGCAGCCGCCGCCAGCCGCGCAGGATCGACGCCGAGCGATTTCAAGCTCTGCCGCAGCATCTTGCGACGCTGACCGAAGGCGGCGGCGGCGACTTGCTCGAGCGCTGCGCGATTGCACGGCTCCGGCGCAGCGCGCGGCGCCAGACGCACCACCGAGGAGGTCACCTTCGGCTGCGGCACGAAGGCGGACGGCGCGATGTCGAACAGCATGTTGGTTTCGCACCGCCAGTTCGACAAAACCGCGAGCCGACCATAGGCGTCGTCGTCCTCGCGGGCGACGATCCGCTGCGCGACCTCGCGTTGAAACATCAGCACCATCGTGTCGTACCAGGGTGGCCAGGGTTCGGTGCAGAGCCAACCGATCAACAATGGCGTCGCGATATTGTAGGGCAGGTTGGCGACGATCTTGGCGCGCTCGCCGCCGAGCAGCGGCGTCGGGTCGAACTCCATCGCGTCGGCGCAGACAATCTCCAGCCGGCCGGGGTAGTGCGCGGCGATCTCTTCGAGCGCGCCGAGCGCGCGTTCGTCCCGCTCGATCGCGATGACGCGCCTCGCGCCGGTGGCGAGCAGCGCCCGCGTCAAGCCGCCGGGACCGGGGCCGATCTCCACCACAGTCACGTCGTCGAGCGGTCCCGCGGCGCGAGCGATCCGGGCGGTGAGATTGAGGTCGAGCAGAAAATTCTGGCCGAGCGACTTCCGTGCGGCGAGATCGTGACGCCGGATCACGTCACGGAGCGTAGGCAGACCGTCGATCGCGCTCATGCGGGTTGCGCAGCGGTCATGCGCGCCGCGAGCCGCAACGCCGCGATCAGGCTCGACGGATCGGCGCGCCCGGTGCCGGCGATATCGAAGGCGGTGCCGTGATCGGGCGAGGTGCGGATGAAGGGTAGGCCCAGCGTGACGTTGACGCCTTCGTCAAAGGCGATGGTCTTGATCGGGATCAGCGCCTGATCGTGATACATGCAGATTGCGCAATCGTAGGTTTTCCGTGCGGCGGCATGAAACATGGTGTCGGCGGGCAGTGGGCCGCGGGCGTCGATTCCGTCTCGGCGGAGGATCTCCACCGCTGGCGCGACGACGCTGCGATCTTCGGTCCCGAGCGAGCCGTCTTCGCCGGCGTGTGGATTGAGTCCCGCGATCGCGAGCCGCGGCGCGGCGACCCCGAGGCGGCTCTGCAGATCCTTCACCACGATACGCGCAGTCGACACGATCAGCTCGGTCGTGAGCGTGGCGATCGCGTCGCGCAACGAGACATGGATCGTGACCGGCACCACCGCGAGGCTTGGGCACCACAGCATCATTACCGGCTGCGGCGCGGCGCCATCGCCGCGAGCCAGCTCGGCGAGGAATTCGGTGTGTCCGGGGTGGGCGAAGCCGGCCTGATACAGCACGCTCTTGGCGATCGGATTGGTGACCACGGCGGAGGCTCGGCCGGCGCCGACATCGCTGACGGCCTGGCGGATCGCGCCGACCGCGGCGGCGGCGCTGGTGGCGTCCGGCTTGCCCGGGTCGGCGGTGGCGAGGTTTCCCGTGGCGACCACGGGCAGGGCGTCGGGAAAGGCGCTGATCGCGTCCTCGGCACTGACGTCAGCGATCGGAAGGTCGACGCCGAGCGCACAGGCGCGGCGCGCGATGCAGTCACGATCACCAAGCAGATAGAAGGGCGGCAGTCGCAGTTCTTCCCTGCGTCGCCACATCGCAATCGTGATGTCGGGGCCTATTCCTGCGGGCTCGCCCAGCGTCACAGCCAGAGGTTTGATCATCTCGCTTCCGTCCGCCGCCACCGTCGGCTCTCGCCGCGTTTCTCGTCGAGGCGCTGCAGCGGAACTTCTATCGCGTTTTCGAGCAAAATACCGAAAATGCTCTACCGAACCTCGATCATCGCGGCATTGCGGACTTCCCGCAAATATTCCTTCGACTTGGCCTGAAATTTTTCGGCGAACAACTTCTCGCGGATTTCGCGCTTCTTCGGCGTATCGGCGGTGGTCGGCTTGCGCGAGCACAGCGCCACCATTTCGATTCCTTGCTTGGTGGCTTCCGGCGCGGTCATTTGTCCGACCGGTGTTTTGTCCAGGATCTCGCGCAAGGCCTGCGGCAGGTCGGCCGACGTCTTGACCACGGTGCTGCGGATCGCAGTATTCGGCAGTGCTTTAAAGATCCGGTCGGCGTCGGCGCAGCTCTGGACGCGACTGCGCAGCGACTCGGCTTCCTTGCGCCGGGCCTCCAAAGCGCTCGCATCGGAGCCGCGCGATACGATCAGCACGACCGGTCGCAGCTGATACTCGAAGCTCTCTGTCGTGGCCGGCTCGTCGCCGCCTTTCGCACCGAGCTGCGCCTGGATGTCTTTTTCGCCGACCAGCAGGCTGTCCTTGAAACGTCCGCGCACCAGGCTGGCCCAGACCATCTCGGCCTTGATCTTGGACTTCAGGGTCTCGGGACGAATGCCTTGGGCACTCAGCATTTTGGTCATCTGATCCGGAGACATGCGCATCCGCGAACTCATCGTTGAAAACGACGATTCGATGTCGGAATCGCTCGGGCTGACGCCGTACTTCTTGCCTTCCCGGATCTTCACTTTCTCATCGATCAATTCGTCGAGCACCTGCTGGCGAGTCCTCGACGCACGCGACAGCCTGTCCAGTTTGGAGCGCTGTTCGATGTCGAAATTCGTAATCGGCTCACCATTGACCATCACGGCCACGGATTGCGCGGTCGCAACGCCGAGTCCGCCGCCCACTGCCACCGCGCAGAACAGAGCCAGGCCGAGAATGCGAAATAAGAACTTTGTCGTCATGGGTCGCGTATGCCTCCCAGCCGATTTGCGCTTGTTCAAAACGAGGCTGCCCGTATGCGTTTTCGGTACTACTGGCCGAAGACGCCGCTTGAGGCGTTCGACACGCTCTGCTGAATCGCGCCCATTCCGATGGTGCGGAGCCCGATCTGCAGCATGACCGAGTGATTCAGCGTCGGTGTCGTTCCGTAATTCGTGTAGGAATAGCCGGTGACGTAGTTCACGGCCATGACGAAGCAATCGTCCACATAGCCGGCGCCGACGATGTATTGATTGATGCGGTTGGCCTCGAGGTCCCAACGGGCGCCGCCCGACACCACCCAGTTCGATGCCACCTTGATCGAACCCGTTCCCAGGATGCCCTGACGGCGGCCCAGGAACCCGAGTTCAGGCTGTGCAGCATAGCTTCCATAAATCGCGGAGACCGACCAGCGATTGAACGAGGCGCTGGCCTCGGCCTCGAATCGGTTGACGGCGAGCGTCGCTTCGTCGAGACGCGCGCGGGTGGTGAATTTGTAGGTCGAGTTCGGCGAGTACGACACCCGGCCGACATAGTCGGAGCGGGTCGTCGCCAGGCCGGAATCGAGGCCGGTGTTGGTGATATCCCGCACCGCGAAGGAGTTCAGTCCGAACAGCTGATAAGACTGACCGAACAGCACATTAACCGCGCCGCCGCGATCGAATTGCGTGGTCGCCTGAACGCCGACATTGGCCCGCCCGCCGCCTTCGATCCGGTCGTAACCGGAGAATTTGTCGACGCTGAACAGGTTGCTGGCATCGAACACCATGCTCTGCGCGTCTTCGTTCGGCAGCCTGCCGGCGTAGGTTTCGTTGGGGCGGATGATGACCTGGCCGATCGGTTCGATCGTCGTGGTGCCCCACGGCTGCACGTTGATGAACGGGTAGCGATATTCCAGGCCGATTGTCGGCATTACCCGGAACGCCTGGGTATCGCCGACCGGGAGATAGTTGGACACGCCGGGCTGATTTGAGATCGACGCATCGATCGCATCGGCTCGGATCGATGCAAACGGGGTCCAGATCTGACCGTAGGAATCGGTGAACGACCGGCGCCATTGGGCCTCGGCGGATACCCGCGTGTATGTGCCCGGGATGCCGCGCAGCAGGCAGCTCGACGGCATTCGCGCTAGCGGATCGGCCGACGTGGTCAGACACAGGCCGGAGGTGTTGGCGATCGTGGTGATCGGGTCGAACTGCGCAGTTTGGCGGGTCAGGCTCACAAAATTGGTCTTGAAGCTGACCTCACCGCCGAAGATCGACTGATCGAGCGTCTTCGAATAGTCGATCACCGGGTGGATGACCGGGATTTGCCCCTGGATGTCGGCGGCAGCCCAACCAAGATAGTGGATCGCTCGCAGGTCGAAATAGGAGCGATTACCGACGCCTGTCAGATAGACCTGAGAAGTCGCTTCAGTGCTCTGATTGAGGAAGGTGCCCCAGCTGTCCCGGTATTGGGCGAGCCGATAGTCGAGGAAGAACGCCCGGTCGGACAGCAGCACGCCTTCCCAACCGACCACCCATTTGTCGTTCAGCGCGAACTGGCCCTTGGTGTCGACGCCGCCACGAAAATCACGGTTGCCCGGATTGCTGCCGAACGCAGCGGGATCGGCCTGATTGATGCCGTACGCTCGGATCTGATAGGCGCCGTTCAGCAATTGCTGCCGGAACTCGGCCTGCATCAGGACGCCCTGCTTGGTCGTGATCCGCGGCGTCAGGGTGACGTCGTAGTCCGGTGCAAGCGCCCAATAGAACGGGACTTCGAAGCCCATGCCGAAGGTGGTGTTGGTCGAGTAGGCCGGCATCAGGAAGCCGGTCTTGCGCTTCACCGTCGGGTCCGGAGTCGAGAAATACGGTAGATAGGCCAACGGAACGCCGAAGAATTCGAGCTGGGCGTTCTCGAAATACAGCATCTTGTCGGTTTGATCGTGGATGATCCGCGCGCCCTTGACCTGCCACAGCGGGGGCTTCTTCGGATTGTCCCGGCACGGCGCGCAAGCGGTGTACACGCCGTTCTGGAAGACGTTGTAGTCGCCGTTGGTGCGGTCGGCCCGCGACGCCGCGATGCGGGTGTCTTCGGCGGTGTCGACGCGCAGCGAATCGACGAAGCCGTCGCGGTAGTCGTCGCTGAGATCGAGCATATTGGCGTAGGTGATCTTGCCCGTTGCATCGGTCATGCGGACGTTGCCCTCGGCCCGCAGACGTTTGGTGTTCTGGTCGTAGACGAGGCGATCAGCTTCGACGCTGGTGCCGTTGAAATGCATCTGCACGTTGCCGATCGCCGACACGCGCTGGTTGTTATAGTCGTAATTGACCTCGGTCGCCTGCACGAGCATCTGCCCATCCTGCCCCGATTGGGGCGGACGCGGCCGCGCCGGGCGCGGATTATAGGTATAGCTCTGCGCCTCCGCCGACGAGATCGACGCAAGGTCCGCGGCGCCCGCGAGCAGCAGGGCGGCCAGCGGAATCGCGCAACTCGCCATGAGCGAACGCTTGCTGCGCACGATGGTGCGCAGCCGCGAAGCAGGCAGCTTTTCTCGGAGGGCGGCGATCATGGCCACTACCCGTCCTCCTGGTACAGCAAGGCCAAAAAACCAGCGAGGCCGCCCACACAAACGGGCAACCACGCCGCAGCAAGCGGATGCATTAACTCAGCCTTGCTCAAATCCTCAGTCACTTTCGACAGGATATAGAGCAGAAAGCCTGCCCCCACGCCACTCAAAACCATCTTTTGCACGCCGCCGAAACGGAAGAATCGCAAGCTGACAGAAGCAGCTAGCATCACCATTGCGGCCAGCAAAAACGGCTTTGCCAGAAGCTTATGATACTGCAGACGATAGCCCGAGGTCGCGAATCCCGAACTCTCGGATGCTCTGATGTAGGACGGGAGTTGCCAAAAAGACACACTTTCTGGAGTGGCGAAGCTGTTCCGGACCTGCGCAAGCGTCAGCGCAGTCGGCAGCCGGAAAGTGTCTTCCTGAACCGGCGCGCTGTCGAGCGTATAGCGCCGGACGTCCTTCAGCAGCCAATGCCCGGGTTCGAGGACCGCTTCACGGGCTTCGATTCGGTCCTTGAACTGGAAGTCGGGCTCGAAGCGGAACACGCTGATCCCGCTCAGCACGGCGCCTTGTTGCTGGCTCCGCGCTGCATTGATGATCGACTGTCCTTCCGGGCTCGCTTGATTCATCCAGAAACCGCTTGCGTCCTGAAGGCTTCCAGATCCCTGGCCGAACAATTCGGCCTCCATCTGCTTGGCCCGCTCTTGCATATACGCCGACATGGGATTGAAGACGGCGCTCGCGAACACCCCGAGCGCGAGGGCGCTCCATAGCGCAGGCGAAACAAACTCCCAAGCCGACAGGCCGGCGGCCCGCGCGATCACGAGTTCCAGACTGCGGGACAGCGCGAGGTAGCACGTCATGCCGCCGATCAGAATGCAGAACGGCATCAGCCGCTCGAGCAGTTGCGGGACCCGGTAGAACGACGCCTGCGCGATCACCAGTGCTGAAACCGCGAGCCCGCCGGCGCGGCGCAGCAGGTCGATGTAGTCGACGAATACGAGCAGCACGAACAGCCCGAAGAAAACGCCGAGCGCAGAGGTGACGAATCGGGCTGCGAAATAGCGTCCGAGCGTGTTCATGACCATGGTGGACACCACATCATGCCGTCATCGGGCGCCGGACCAGCCGGCTCAGCGAAGCGGTGAGGGCGTTGAGCGCCTCGACAAGCCGGGCGGGCGGTTCGATCACCACGTGCCGCCGGATCAGCCACAGGCTGACCCCGATCGCGACCGCAAGCAGCAGATACTGGATCCCGGCGATGTAGGGTGTGTGGTTGGCGACCACAGACAATGCGAAACCGGCAAGCCTCACGACAAAGGCGCAAGCGACTGCGCCGACCATCGAGAAGTTACGACTCTGGCGCGTTGTCCGCGGCATCCCGAGAAAGGCGAAAGTGACCGCAGCGAAGAAGAATGGATAGATCGGCGCCAGCAGCCGGTCATGCATCTCCGCGCGAAATTGTGTCGGCACTTGCGCCAGCAGCGGATCCTTCGGGTCCGGCCAGATCAGTTCCCAGAGATAGTGCTCGCGAATTCCGTAGGTCACGTCCCGGGCGCGCGAGAATTTCGACATGTCGAACGCATAGCGGCTGAAGGCAACCAGCGCCGGCTCTTGCTTTCCCGCCTGAAAGCGTTCGAGATGGCCGTCTTCCAGGACGAGAAACGATCCGTCGCTGTTCTTTACCACCGTGCCGTGGTCGGCGATGATGCTGACGCGGTCATTGGGGTCGCGGCGATCATCAATGAATACGCCGACGAGCAGCCCGCCGGCCTGACGCTCGCGCACCCGGATGGTCAAATTCTGCTCGAGCTGGGCGAAGCGGCCCGGCTGCAGCACGTTGGCGAGCACGTCAGCAGTGATTTCGCTGTCCCATCGGGCGATGCGGCGCAATCCGTCCGGCGCAATATAGGCCCCGATCAATGTCACCAGCACGGCGACCGCGATCGTCGCATACACGAACGGACGGAACAGCCGGATCGGCGACAGGCCGGCGGCGTTCATGACGATGATTTCGGAATCGGTCGCGAGACGATTCAGCGTATGCGCCACAGCGATCATTAGAGCGATCGGCGCGATCACCAAAATCAAGACGGGAACGGCCAGGCCGGTCAGGCCGAGGAAGGTCACGATCGTCTGGCCCTGGCTGGTCATCAGATCGATGCCACGCAACGCCTGGGTAATCCAGATCACGCCCGTCAGGCTGGCCATGACCACCGCAAACGACGTCAACGTCGTGCGGAAAATATAGCTGTCGATGGCACCCATCGGCTGACGAAATCCCCTGCGCCCAATATTCGCCGCCAGGATTCGATCCGAATCCTCCCCATGGCGGCCGACCTCACGGGCTATCCCACAAACGCATTACCATCTGTCTGATCTGTCAACAAAATGGCTGATCGGCGGCGGCGACCGGATATGGTTAATCTTGTGCAAGTGTCGCACGCGGGCCACTAAATCGACCGGGAAGATGGTGTCTGAGCACCTTAGGTCGGCGCGGCCTGGGAACCCGGCTCTGACGATCGCATCGGAATCGACCGGCCATTTTCTCTCGACGAGAGAATCGTCCCGAGCGAATGCTGGCTTGACTTGCTGGCTTGACTTGGAGCCATAGGACACCAAAACAGCAACATACACCTGCGCCCGCCGGTTCTGGTCGGGTCCGACAGCCCTGATTGGAGGAATATCCATGCCCGACGCCGTCAAGGTCGGCTTCGTCCCGTTTTCCGCTGCCGCGCGCGGCACGCTGGTGGTGTTCTGCGACGACACGCTGAAATTCGGTTCGGTCACCGGCAAAGCGCTGGGGGCGGCGGCCAGCACCGTGAAGCGCGCAGTCGCAGCAAGTCAGTTCAAGGGCAAGTCGGGTTCCGCTCTGGATCTGCTGGCGCCTGAAGGACTGAAGGTCGGTCGGCTGATCGTGATCGGTACGGGCAAGGCTGCGGCCGTGAAAGACAACGATGTCGTCAAGCTGGGTGGGGCGGTCGCCGGCAAGTTGAGCGCGGGTGATAGTGCGGTCACCGTGATCGCTGAACTGCCGGGTGGGGCGATGAGGCCCGAGCAGGCGGCGGCGGTCGCGTCGGGTATCCGGTTGCGGGCCTACAAATTCGATCGCTACAAGACCAAAAAGAAGGACGACGATGCCGACGCGGCGAACGCCAACGTGTCGATCGCGGTTGCCGATGTTGCCGCGGCGAAGAAGGCGTTTGCGCCTGATAGCCATGTTGTCGATGGCGTGATCCTGGCTCGGGAACTCGTCAACGAGCCGCCGAACGTCCTCTATCCGGAAGAATTCGCCAAGCGTGCGGCGCAATTGCGCAAGCTCGGCGTTCAGGTCGAGATCCTCGACGTCAAGGCGATGACCAGGCTGAAGATGGGCGCGCTGCTCGGCGTGTCGCAGGGCTCGGCCCATCCCGGACGCACCGTGATCATGCGCTGGAACGGCGGCAAGCGGGGCGCGCAGCCGGTCGCCTTCGTGGGCAAGGGCGTCTGCTTCGATACCGGCGGCATCTCGATCAAGCCGTCGGCCAGCATGGAAGACATGAAGGGTGACATGGGCGGCGCCGCCTGCGTGGTGGGGCTGATGCACGCGCTTGCAGCGCGAAAGGCCAAGATCAACGTGATCGGCGCGATCGGTCTGGTCGAGAATATGCCGGACGGCAACGCGCAGCGCCCAGGCGACATCGTGACCTCGATGTCCGGTCAGACCATCGAGATCATCAACACCGATGCCGAAGGGCGTCTCGTTCTCGCCGACGTGCTCTGGTACGTCGCGCAGAAGCACAAGCCGAAATTCATGGTCGACCTGGCTACGCTGACCGGCGCGATCATGGTCGCGCTCGGCACCGATCACGCCGGCCTGTTCTCGAACAACGACGAACTCGCGGAGCGGCTCACCGCCGCGGGCCTCTCGACCGGCGAGCGTGTCTGGCGGATGCCGCTCGGACCCGAATACGACAAGCAGATCGATTCGCAGTTCGCCGATATGAAGAACACGGGCTCGCGCAATGGCGGCTCGATCACTGCCGCTCAGTTCCTGCAGCGCTTTGTCGACAACACGCCGTGGGCGCATCTCGACATCGCCGGCACGGCGATGGGCGCGCCCAAGTCCGACATCAACCACAGCTGGGGATCCGGTTACGGCGTGCGGCTGTTGAACGCGCTCGTCGCGGAGCACTACGAAGCCAAGAAATAACCCCAAGACAATGCGATGACCGACGTCCTCTTCTATCATCTGCAGGGCCGGACGATCGAACAGGTGCTGCCGCCGTTGCTGGAGAAATCTCTGGCGCGCGGCTGGCGGGTGGTGGTGCAGTCGGGTTCCGAGGAGAGAACCGAAACGCTCGACGCGCATCTGTGGACCTATCGTGATGATTCGTTTCTGCCGCATGCCACCTCGCGCGTTGCGGATGCGGCCCACCAGCCGATCGTGCTGACGGCCGAGGAGGGGAATCCGAACGCTGCGATGGTGCGGTTTCTGCTCGACAACGTGGCTTTGCCGGCCGACGCGGAAAGCTACGAAAGAATGGTGCTGCTGTTCGACGGCGACGATGACGATGCTGTGGCGATGGCGCGTGTCGCGTGGAAGCAGAGCAAGTCGCGCGGCTTCGACGTCACCTACTGGCAGGCCGACGCCGCGGGGCGCTGGCAGCGGCGGGAATAGCCTCGCGAGGCCGTTAACGTTATTCTGGCAACCTGGCGGTTGCGCCGACGCGGCCACGGTCGTGCCGTAAATCGATGTTTGGACAGATGCTTATGCTGCGGGATGGGACCCAATCAATCGTGCAACACAAGCTTTCTTGCCGCCCGGTCGTGCTCACCCTCGTGCTGGCGGCGCCGCTGCTCGCCGGTTGTTCGGGCGCGTCCGAGCTGATGTCGCGCGATGCCGACTGGTTTTCGCGTCCGGGCCGAGTGTTCATCAAGAACATCTCGATCGAAACCCCGCCGCTGACGCCGGACAAGCCGGTGATGGCGGAGGATTTGATCAGCGCCGATGGGATGTGCCCCGGCATGTCGGCGGCCCCCGGATCGCCTGACGCAAATTCGGCTCCGGGTGGTGACGCCGCAGCGCCGACGACGCCCCGCGGCGGCACGGTGGCGCTCGGCCATACCGAATGCGACGTCGCGCGCGGCGCCGGTGCGCCGGACAGCGTGAATCTGTCGACCAATGAGCGCGGCCAGCGCGTTGCGCTGCTGAACTACTCGCGCGGTTCGCGCGCCGGCATCTACACGTTCACCGCAGGGCGGCTGACGTCGATCGAGCGCGGACCGGAGCCGGTCGCGCAACCGAAATCAGCGAGACCGAAGCGTCAGAAGCAGGCGTCCTAGTCCGGGCGCGTAGCCTCGGCCGTTCAGCCTGCGCCACGTCTCAGGCCGAACTCGCTTCCAGCCATTGCTCTTCGGCCTTGTGAAGCGCTGCCTGTGCATTGGCGCGCGCGGTCGAGAGTTGTGCGGCCTGTTTCGGATCGCGGGTGAAGAGATCCGGCAGTGCGAGCGCCGCATCGATCTTGGCGATGATCGCGGTGATACGCTCGATCTCGGCTTCGGCTTCGGCGATCTTCTGCTTCAGCGGGACGCGCTTTTCGGCCTTCGGACGCGCTGACTTCGCGGCGGCGCTGTCCGCGCTTCGCTCCTTGGCGTCACGCGCTCCGCTGCGCGCGCCGCGTGACGACAGAACGGCGCGGCGATAGTCGTCGAGGTCGCCGTCGTAAGGCTTGACCTTGTGATCGGCGACGACCCAGAGCTGATCCGCGCAGGCGTCAATCAGGTAGCGATCGTGCGACACCATGATGACCGCGCCGGGAAAGTCGTTGATCGCCTCGGCCAGCGCCGCGCGGCTGTCGATGTCGAGATGGTTGGTCGGCTCGTCCAGGATGATCATGTTCGGGCCGTGGAAGGTCGCGAGCCCGAGCAGCAGCCGCGCTTTCTCGCCGCCCGACAAGCTCCTCACCAGCGTGTCTGCGGCCTTGCCGGAAAAGCCGATCGCGCCGGCGCGGGCGCGGATCTTGCTCTCGGGCGCATCCGGCATCAGCCGGCGGATGTGGTCGTAGGGCGAGCCGTCCTCGTTGAGTTCGTCGAGCTGGTGCTGGGCGAAGTAAGCGACCGAGAGCTTGTCGGCGCGCGTCACCGATCCGGAGAACGGCGTCAGCCGGTCGGCCAGCAGCTTCACCAGTGTGGACTTGCCGTTGCCGTTCGCGCCGAGCAGCGCGATGCGGTCTTCGGTGTCGATCCGCAGCGTGACATGGCGAAGCACCGGGTGCTTGGGGTCGTAGCCGATCGAGACGTTGTCGGCGGCGATGATCGGCGGCGACAGGATCTTCTCGGGTGCGGGGAAGACGATGTCGGGCACGTCGTCGCTCACCAGCCGCGCCACCGGCTTCATCTTCTCCAGCATCTTGACGCGCGACTGCGCCTGGCGCGCTTTGGAGGCCTTGGCCTTGAAGCGGTCGACGAACTCCTGCAGATGCTTGCGACGCGCCTCCTCGCGCTTGGCGTTCTTGGCGTCGAGCGCCTCTTTGTTCGCGCGGAATTCAGCGTAGGCCGAGTAGGCGCCGCGGAAATGCACCAGCCGGCCGCGGTCGAGATGCAGGATCTCGTTGACCGAGGTGTCGAGCAAATCGCGGTCGTGGCTGATCACGATCACCGTGCGCGGGTAGTTGGCGAGGTGATCTTCGAGCCACAGCGTGCCTTCGAGATCGAGATAGTTGGTCGGCTCGTCGAGCAACAGCAGGTCGGGCGCCGCGAACAGCGTCGCCGCCAAGGCCACCCGCATCCGCCAGCCGCCGGAGAATTCCGAACAGGAGCGCGCCTGATCCGCGGCCGAGAAGCCGAGGCCGCTGAGAATGGCAGCGGCGCGCGCCGGAGCCGAATGCGCATCGATATCAACCAACCGGGTCTGGATGTCGGCGATCCGGTGCGGATCGTGCGCGGTCTCGGCCTCCCGCAGCAGCGCGTCGCGTTCGAGATCGGCCTTGAGAACCACTTCGAGCAGGGTCTCCGGACCGTTGGGGGCCTCCTGCGCCAGGCTGCCAACCCGCCAGCGCGGCGGCATGGTGATGCGGCCGGTCTCGGTCGAGAGTTCGCCGCGTATGGCGTGAAACAGCGTCGACTTGCCGGCGCCGTTGCGGCCGATGAACCCGACCCGCGCGCCCGGCGCGATCTGGACCGTGCTTTGATCGATCAGCAGTCGTCCGGCAATCCGGACCGATATGTCGGACAATGTGAGCATGGCGCGTTTTGACCGGGACGGCCGGCAAAGGCAACCGGGATCGGATCGATTGTGATCGGGCAGGGGCGCAACGTGTCCGAAGCGGTCGGATCAGCCGACGGCGCGGCTTGCCGTGCCGCAGTGGCGTCGATATAAGCGCCGCAACTCATCCGCCCAGCGTTTCAAGGATATTTCCATGGCGATTCAACGGACTTTCTCGATTCTCAAGCCCGACGCGACCGAGCGCAACATCACTGGCGCGATCAACGCCCTGATCGAAAAGGCCGGCCTGCGCATCGTGGCGCAGAAGCGGATCCACATGACCCGCGGTCAGGCCGAGACTTTCTACGCTGTCCACAAGGAACGCCCGTTCTTCGGCGAGCTGGTGGACTTCATGATCTCCGGCCCGGTGGTCGTCCAGGTGCTGGAAGGCGAGAACGCCATCGCGAAGTATCGCGACGTGATGGGCGCGACCGATCCGTCGAAGGCGGCCGATGGCACCATCCGCAAGGCCCACGCGAAGTCGATCGGCGAAAACTCGGTTCACGGCTCGGATGCGCCGGAGACCGCGGCGATCGAGATCGCCCAGTTCTTCGCCGGCAACGAAATCGTCGGCTGAACGTTGCGACCGACGAGACCGCGGACCGCTGATCGAGCGGCCGCGGTCTTAGAAAAGCGAGGGGAGCAGAGGCCATGGACTGGGTTCTGAGCACCTTCGACCCCGCGACCCTTTAGGGGCTCATCGCTCAGTTCAAGAGCATTGAACGGCCCTGCTTTCTGGCTCTCCATCGGCAAGATCATCTGGATCAACGTGCTGTTGTCGGGCGACCACGCGCTGGATCGCGTTGACCTGCCGGGGCCCAATCTGCGGCATCGGCTATGGGGATGATCTCGGCGCCGGCGCCGCTTTGCATCTCCGCATCATCTTCACCGGCATCATCGTCTCCCTGATGGAGTGGCCCTACCTCAAGCTGGTCGGTAGACTGGCTCTGCTGGTGATCGCTGCGAAGCTACTGGTGCCTGAGAATGACGATGAAGACAGCGTCGAATCAGGCGTGCATCTGTGGCACGCCGTGCAGATCGTGGTCGTTGCCGACATCATCATGAGTCTCGACAACGTCATCGCCGTGGCCGCGGCCGCCAGCGGCAGCGTGCCGCTGTTGATCCTCGGCCTCACGATCAGCGCGCCGATGATCGTTGCCGGCGCCGCATTGATCATGCTGGTGCTGGAGAAACTGACGCCGCTGGTGTGGGCCGGAGCGGCGCTGCTCGGCTGGATCGCCGGCGAAGTGATCGCGCGACCGACCCGGCGATTTGTCCGCTGATGTCGAGCTTCGACGGGCCAGGCGCTCCGATCGATGCGTTGTTCAGGACGATCGGTCTGGCTACCGATTTCTCCGGTAGCGGCAATTTCGGCGAGTATCTGTTTGCGCTGTCGGGCGCAGCCATGGTCCTGATTGCAGGATCGATCTGGCGGCGGAGGGCGGCAGGTGATCAGGCTGCAGGCTCGACCGCGCAGCACTGATCACCGATTTCGAAGGCAACTCCGCGCCGGCGGCGCGGCGCCGTCAGGCGGTGCCGGCGATGATGCCGTCCTGCCCATGAGCGCATCCGGCGTGATGGTGGTCGTCGTGCGTGACCTGCGCCCACGCATAGGCGTCCCGGACAATGTTGTAGCAATCGCAGGCGCGCTTCTCGAGGCCGAGCCGGTCGATCACCCGCACTGCGCCGCGCGACTTTTGCAGAATGCCTTCGGCCTCGAAATGCAACAGCGCATTGGTGATGCTGGCGCGGCGAACGCCCAGGCTGGTCGCCAGCAATTCGTGAGTGATGTAGAGCACGTCATTCTGAATGCGATCGTTGGCGAGCAACAACCAGCGCGCCAACCGCTGGTTAATTTCGTGCCGGGCAGCGCACAGCACGCTCTGGGTATTCTGTGCGATCAGCGCCGAGATGTAGCGCAACAGCTGGTCGCGGACCTGCGGCCGAGTTGTCAGCACGCGCGAAAGATCCTCTGCCTCGATCCGCAACGCGGTTCCGGGCACTGAAACGATCGAGCGCTGTGCAGCGACCGGATTCCCGAGAAGCAGCGGAACGCCGACATAACCGAACACGCCGACCATGGCGGTCTCGACATAGTCGGTTCGACTGCCGGCCATATGCGAAACAAGGCCGTCCTCGATGAAGTACACGTACTCGACAGGGCGGTTGGCCTCCTGCAGCACGGCTCGTCCCTTGAACTCGACCGGCGTCAACATCGGCTTGAGGGCGAGAAAATCGTCCGGCGGCAGTTGCGCCAGAACGCGGTTCTTCACCGTTGAAGGGCATTCGTTGATGTCGATTGAAAGGGGCAGAACTCAACTCCTCGCGCGGGGGTTTTTTAGGGGGAGGGAACCGGGCTGGAGCCGATTCACGGCAACGATAGTCATGAGCAAGACGTATGAACACCGTAGCGGGTGCTCAATATTGTCGCATGCGCGGGAACAAAGGGGGCTTTCGCGCTGCAGCAAGAAATTGCCTCGCTGCCGAGCTCGATTGGGATTGCGTTGCTACGCATCGCTCGATGAGAAATTTCATCGCGAAACAGCGATCGCTGCCGACTGATAGATCCTTGCGACGTCGGCGCGCGATCGGCTTTCGGAACCTAACCGTTGCGGCGCTCATTTCTGCGGCACTCGCAAGACTTGCTAACTGCAAAAAATCGTGTTGCAATTGACCCGCAATCGGATTTGGGTCGTTCGGCTTTATGTTTCGCGACTGGAAATACAAGCAGGTTTCGGGAGCGCCGTTTGTGGCGCGGCGCGCATTGAGCACGCCGCGTCTTTTTTGTGTCTAGAGAGGAGACAGGCGATGCAAAAGGGCACCGTCAAGTGGTTCAACCCGACCAAGGGTTATGGCTTCATCCGTCCAACCAGCGGCGACAAGGACGTGTTCGTCCACATCTCGGCGGTCGAGCGCGCCGGGCTCAGCACGCTCAACGAAAATCAAACCATCGAGTATGAACTGGTCGACAATCGCGGCAAGACGTCGGCAGAGAACCTGAAGGTCTCTTGAACGGGGTCGATCGCCGGAGCTATTACCTCGGCGACAGGCCGGGGTGTTCTCCTGGTATCGACGAGTTTTACGCGGGCACGATCAACGTCTGATCAGTTGCGCCATTCGAGGTCGATTTGCACAGATCGCCCTCGAAGCGCGTCTGACCGGACGCAACCATCTTTAGCGCCTTCGGGTAGATGCGGTGCTCGATCGCGAGAACGCGAGCGGCAAGTGCATCCGCTGTGTCGTCGTCATGCACCGGCACCGCACCCTGAATGACAATCGGGCCAGCGTCTGTTTCGGCGATGACGAAATGCACGGTTGCGCCTGAGATCTTCACGCCTGCGCGCAATGCCTGACCGTGCGGATCGAGCCCCGGAAATGACGGCAGTAGCGACGGGTGAATATTGAGCATCCGGCCGTACCAGTGATTCACGAAGTCCGCCGTGAACAGCCGCATGAAGCCGCCGAGGCAGATCAGTTCGATCCGGCGCTCGTCGAGCGCCGCCTGCAGCACGGCCTCGAAGCCAGCGCGATCCTTGCCGAACGGCTTGCTTTCGATCACCAGGGTTTCGATGCCGCTGCGCTGGGCGATCGCGAGGCCGCCGGCGCTGGCCGTATTGGCAATCACGACGGCGATTTCGGCGGGAAACCCGTCCTCGGCCGCGGCTTCGATCAGCGCGGCCATGTTCGACCCGCGCCCGGAAATCAGGATGGCGACGCGACGCTTCACCGGGTCACCAACCGAGATCGAGGTGACCGTCGTAAACGACGCGATGCTCGCCCTTGGCTTTGATCACTTCACCGAGCAGATGGACGCTTTCGCCGCTGCTGGTGAGCGCCTCGGTGACGGCGTCGACGGCGTCGGCTCTGACGATCGCGATCATTCCGATGCCGCAGTTGAAGGTGCGCAGCAATTCGAGTTCGGCGATGCCGCCTTGCTCGGCGAGCCATTTGAACACCGGCAACACTGGAAGCCGCGGCAGATCGATTCCGACGCCGAGATGCTTCGGGAGTACGCGCGGGATGTTGTCGGTGAATCCGCCGCCCGTGATATGCGCCAGTCCTTTGATCGCGCCGGTCGTGCGGATCGCGTTCAGGCACGATTTCACGTAGAGTTTGGTCGGCGTCAGCAATGCGCCACCGAGCGTCATCACCGGCGAGAACGGCGCCTGCGCGTCATAGGGCAGGCCGGATTTCTCGACGATCTTGCGCACCAGCGAAAAGCCGTTCGAATGCACGCCCGACGAGGCCAGCCCGATCACTGCATCGCCTTTGGCAATGTCCGGGGAGGGCAACAGGGTTCCACGCTCGGCCGCGCCCACCGCAAAGCCGGCGAGATCGTAGTCGCCGTCCTTGTAGAGCCCCGGCATCTCGGCGGTCTCGCCGCCGATCAGCGCGCAGCCGGACTCGCGGCAGCCTTCGGCCACCCCGGCGACGATTTCGGCCGTGGCTTCCGGATCGAGTTTTCCGCAGGCGAAGTAGTCGAGAAAGAACAGCGGCTCGGCGCCCTGCACCACGAGGTCGTTCACCGACATTGCGACCAGATCGATCCCGATGCCGGCGTGCAATCCGGCCTCGATCGCAACCTTGATCTTGGTGCCGACGCCGTCGGTGGCCGCCACCAGAACCGGGTCCTTGAAGCCTGCGGCTTTCAGATCGAACAGCCCGCCGAAGCCGCCGATTTCGGAATCGGCGCCGGGGCGAGCGGTGGCCCGCACCATCGGCTTGATCAGGTCGACAAGACGATTGCCCGCGTCGATGTCGACGCCGGAATCAGCATAGGTGAGGCCGTGCTTCCGCTCGGTCATGGCCGGCTCCCTCAAAGATAAAGGCGCTGCGCGGCCTGGATTGCCGCCCGGCACGAAGCCGCCGCCGATTGACCACGTCGGTCGCGCTAGACCTAAGTCCCGCTTGCCCGCGCCCGAACGATGGTTTTGGGGTGGTTACGTCGGATTCCGCCAGCGCGCAATGGCTCGCAAGGGGGCCCAGCATGTACTATGTAGACAACGAGCCCGTCCCGCCGTCGAAAGTTCAAGGGTATCGCCGGCTCTGGGCCGGAATCCGGGAACGTCGCGTGAGCATTCCGAATATTATTACGATTGGCCGCATCCTGCTGGTGCCGGTCATTGTTTGGGCAATTGCGTCGAATGAAATGGCAATCGCCTTTGCTGTGTTCGTCATTGCCGGCGTCAGCGACGCGGTCGACGGGTTTCTTGCCAAGCGCTTCAATATGAGCAGCGAGCTCGGCGCGTTGCTGGACCCGCTGGCCGACAAGGCGCTATTGGTCTCGATCTATGTTTCGCTTGGGATCTGGGGGGCGATCCCGCGCTGGCTGGTGATCCTCGTTGTGTCGCGCGACATCATGATCGTCGGGGCGGTGATCATTTCCTGGCTGTTCGGCAAGCCGGTACCGATGAAACCGCTGATGGTCTCCAAGCTGAATACCGTAGCACAGGTTGGATTTGCGGCGGTCGTGCTCGGCGCTCTCGGTTTCGACATTGAGCCGGCGCCTTACGACCTTATCCTCATGATTTCGGTCACGCTCTTGACCTTGGTTTCGGTCTCCCTCTATCTCATTGAGTGGACGCGGCATATGAGCACGATCGAGCCTGGCCGCTGAAACGCGTCGGCCGGCCGCGCAGAGCGGGCCGGCATGGAGCGACCCCGTGGCAGTCCGCGTACAACCCCGTCAATTGGCTCTGGACCTGCCGCACGCTGAGAGCCTGTCGCGCGAGGATTTCCTCGAAGGCACCGCCAACACCGCCGCACTCAAGCTGATCGAAAGCTGGCCCGACTGGCCGAACCGTATCATGCTGCTGGTCGGCCCCGAGGGGAGCGGCAAGAGCCATCTGGCGTCGATCTGGGCCGAGCAGGCGGGGGCGCGTTCGACATCTGCCCAGGCGCTGACACCCGCGAACGTACCCGGTGAACTCGCCACCGGTGCTCTGGTGGTCGAAGATCTGACTCCCGGTAGTTTCGACGAGCGCGCCCTGTTCCATTTGATGAATCTGGCGCGTGAGGACGAGGCCTATGTGCTGATCACGGCGCGGCTGGCGCCCTCGGCGTTTCCGGCCGAGTTGCGCGATCTGCGGTCGCGATTGCGGGCGGTTCCTGTCGTCTCGCTGCTGGCGCCCGACGACGCGTTGTTTCGGGCGCTGATCGTCAAGTTCTGCGCCGATCGCCAGATGAGCATCGACGCCAATCTGGTCGGCTACCTCGCCAACCGGATCGATCGCTCTTTTGCCGCCGCGCGCCAGGCGGTGGAGCGGCTCGACACCGAGGCCTTGCGCCTCGGCCGTCCGGTGACGCGCGCGCTCGCCGCCGAACTCCTGCGCGAAGACTGAGTCCCTGCGGCATCCTGGCTGTCGGTCCGGCTTGACGACATCTTCGCCAAGTCTCTCAATGTCATGGAAACGTCTTGTGCGTGCAGCATTGTCTGGCCGCACCGCCGATCCCGGCACGACGCCCGTAATGCACTGGACCGATTTCTCATGGACGCCGAACAAGCCATTGTCATCGAAGAAAAAAAGGGCGGACCCGAGCCGGCGTCCGTGATCGCTGCTGGGCCCGAACGGTTCATCAATCGCGAGTTGTCGTGGCTGCATTTCAATCGCCGCGTCCTCGAAGAGTCGGTCAATCCGCGCCACCCGGTGCTCGAACGTGTCCGCTTCCTGTCGATTTCGGCGAACAATCTCGACGAGTTCTTCATGGTTCGCGTCGCCGGCATCAAGGCCCAGGTTCGCGAAGGCATCGTCGAGCGCAGTCCCGACGGGCTGACGCCGGCGGAGCAGCTGGTGCTGATCAACGACGCGATCTCGAAGCTCGGCTGCGACCAGCAGGCGATCTGGCGCGATCTGCGCAGCGCGCTCGCCGAGGTCGGCATCGTGCTGCTCGACGGTCGCGACGTCAGTAAGACTGAGCATAGTTGGCTCTCCGATTACTTCCTGCACCACGTCTTCCCGTTGCTGACGCCGTTGGCGATCGATCCGGCGCATCCATTTCCGTTCATTCCAAGCCTCGGCTTCACCATGGCGCTGCAGCTGGCGCGGATCACCGACGGCAAGTCGATGAATGCGCTGATCCGCATGCCTGGAAAGATCGATCGCTTCATCCGATTGCCCTCGACCGGCAAAGAGGTGCGGCTGATCACGCTGGAGCAGGCGACCTCGCTGTTCATCGGCCAATTGTTCCCGGGCTACGTCGTCAAGGGGCAGGGTGCGTTCCGGGTGATCAGGGATTCCGAACTGGAAATCGAGGAAGAAGCCGAGGACCTTGTTCGGTTGCTGGAGACCGCGCTGAAGCGCAGGCGCCACGGCTCGGTGATCCGGCTCAAGCTCGAAGCCTCGATGCCTGAGGAGTTGCGCGCCTTCGTGCAACATGCGCTCGCCACCTCCGACGATGAGGTGACCCTGGTCGACGGCGTGCTGGCGATGAACGAACTGTCGCAATTGACGCGGCTCGATCGCCCTGACCTGGAATTCGCGCCCTATGTGCCGCGTCACCCGGAACGGGTGCGCGATCACGGCGGCGACGTGTTTGCGGCAATCCGGCAGAAGGACCTGATCGTCCATCATCCGTATGAATCGTTCGACGTTGTGGTGCAGTTCCTGCAGCAGGCAGCGCGCGATCCCAATGTGGTGGCGATCAAGCAGACGCTGTACCGCACCTCCAACAATTCTCCGATTGTGAAAGCGCTGGCGGAAGCCGCCGAGGCCGGCAAGTCGGTGACCGCGCTGATCGAGCTGAAGGCTCGGTTCGACGAGGAAGCCAACATCCGCTGGGCGCGCGACCTCGAGCGCGCCGGCGTGCAGGTGGTCTACGGCTTCCTCGAACTGAAGACCCACGCCAAGCTGTCGCTGGTGGTCCGGCGCGAAGATTCCGGGCTGACCACATACGTCCACACCGGCACCGGCAACTACCATCCGGTGACAGCGCGCATCTACACCGACCTTTCGTTCTTCACCTCCGACCCGATCATCGGTCGCGACGTGGCGCGGGTGTTCAACTACATCACCGGCTATGCCGAACCGACCGATATCGAGAAGATGTCGGTGTCGCCGATCACGCTACGCAGAACGATGCTCAACCACATCCGTGGCGAGACGACGTTCGCACGCCACGGCAAGCCGGCGGCAATCTGGCTGAAGATGAACTCGCTGGTCGACCCGGAGATCATCGACGCGCTGTACGAGGCCTCCAGGGCCGGGGTTCCGGTGGAGCTGGTGGTTCGCGGCATCTGCTGCCTGCGCCCCGGCGTTCCCGGCCTGTCGGAGAATATCCGCGTCAAATCGATCATCGGCCGGTTCCTCGAGCACGGCCGGATCTATTGCTTCGGCAATGGCCACGGCCTGCCGAGCGCCAAGGCGGCGGTGTACATCTCGTCCGCCGACATGATGCCCCGCAATCTTGATCGCCGGGTGGAGGTGTTGTGCCCGTTGCTCAACCCTACCGTGCACCAGCAAGTCCTCGAACAGATCATGGTGGCGAACCTGAAAGATACCGAGCAAAGCTGGCAATTGTTGCCGGACGGGTCGTCGACGCGTATGAAGGCCGCGAAAGGTGAGGAGCCTTTCAACGTCCATAACTACTTCATGACCAATCCGAGTCTGTCCGGCCGTGGAAAGTCCCTCAAGGAATCGTCGCCACGTCGCCTCACGCGTCGCTCGGAGCGCAACCAGCCCTCTTGAGGACCTGGGACGTTGACCAGGCAGGCGCGCAGGCGCGAAACCAGCGTCGCCGTGATCGATATCGGCTCGAATTCGGTGCGTCTCGTGGTCTACGAGTCGCTGGCGCGCAGCCTGATCACGGTTTTCAACGAAAAGGCATTGTGCGGTCTCGGCCGTGAGGTGCAAAGCACCGGTCTGCTCGCGGCCGATGCCGTCGACAAGGCGCTGACTGCGCTGCGGCGGTTCCGTGCGCTGATCCGGGTGATGAAGGTCAGCCGGGTCTACGCCATCGCCACCGCGGCCTGCCGCGACGCCAGCAACGGGCTGGAATTCATCGCGGCGGCCGAGCAGATCTGCGGCGTGACCATCGAAATCTTGTCGGGGCCGCGCGAGGCCAAGCTGTCGGCGCTCGGCGTGATCTCCGGCGTGCACAAGCCGAACGGCATCGTCGGCGATCTTGGCGGCGGCTCGCTGGAATTGATCGATGTCCGCGGCAGTCAGGTTCGCAAGGGCGTGACGCTGCCGCTCGGCAGCCTGGCGCTCCAGGACGCCTCGCAGAAATCACTGAAGCGCGCCGAGCGTATCGCCAAGGATGCGCTTGCGGGGGCGCTGCCGTTGAAGGCCGCGCGCGGGCGCTCTTTCTACGCGGTCGGCGGCACCTGGCGCGCGCTCGCCCGCATTCACATCGCGCAAAGCGGCTACTCGCTCAAAGTGATGCACGGCTATTCGATACCGGCGGCGGAAGCGCTCCGCTTCGCCAAGCGGCTGCGCGTGCTGGCCTCGACCGATCAACTCGCCGATATCGACCTCGTTGCCGATGCAAGGCGTCCGTTGCTCGCCTACGCGGCGCTGGTCCTCGAATACGTCATCGAAGCTTCCAAACCGAAGACCATCGTGTTCTCGACCTACGGGGTCCGCGAGGGATTGCTGTACGAGCAATTGCCGGTCGCAGAGCGCGCCAAGGACGGCCTGATCTGCGCGGCACAGGACCTCAATGCGCTGCTGTCGCGCTCGGCGCGCCACGCCGAGGAACTGATCGGATGGACCGACCGGTTGTTTCGCGTCGCCAAGGTGCGCGAGACCGAGGACGATCGACGGCTGCGCCGTGCCGCCTGCCTGATGTCCGATATCGGATGGCGGGTGCATCCGGATCATCGCGGCGAGCAGACCTTGGCGCTGATCGCCAACGGCAATTTCGGCGACGTGACCCACCAGGAACGCGCCTTCATGGCGCTGTCGGTGTTCTATCGCTACGCCGGATTCAGCGAGCAGAACGAACCGCCGGGACCAGTCCGCGAACTGGTGACGCCGGCGATGGACGAGCGCGCGCGGCTGCTCGGCGCCGCTTTCCGGGTCGCGCATCTGATCAGCGCGGCGCGGCCTGGCGTGCTGCCGGCGACGCATTTCCGCAGCAGTGGCCGTAAGCTGATGCTGGTGTTCGAACACGAGCTGGTCGACCTGGTCGCCGACCGCGTCGGCAGCCGCTTCAAGCAACTCGGCCGGATGGTCGGCCGCGCCGGGACGATCGTGCGGCGCTGAGCTTTGCCGCCACCGCTCAAATCAGGATATGGTCGACAGGGCGCGGCAGAGCGGGCAGGTCGGTTTCACCGAGCGCCTCACGCAGGTTGAGTTCGATCGTGTCGGCCAGTGCTCCGATAGGCAGATCGTTGGGGAGTTGTCCGAACGGTTCTTCCAGCTCGGATCCCAACGCATCGAGTCCGAAGAACGTATAGGCCGCCAGCGCAGTGGCGAACGGCGTCAACCAGCCGAGCGTGTTGGCGAAGCCGAAAGGCAGCAAGAAGCAGAACACATAAGCCGTTCGGTGAAGGAGCAGCGTGTAGCCGAACGGCACTGGCGTCGAGCGGATCCGTTCGCAGGCGGCTTGCACCATCGCCATTTGCCCGATGGTGTGGTCGAGCATTTGGAACGGGATGTCGCGCAGCTGACCGTTGCGATGCAGCGCGGCGATCTCCGCTTGCATGGCCGCCAGCAAAACCTCGGGTGGATTGCGGCTGGTGTTGTAGCGCGCCAGAATCTCGGGCGTGAGGCGGCGCTCGACCTTGTCGGTGTCGCCGCCGGGGCGGAGGTGGAGAACGAGCGATTGGGCAAAGGCCATCGCCAGCCTCAACAGCGTCGCCCGGCTGACTTCGGTGCCGTCGCCCGACTGTTGCAGGATCAGGGTCTGGCGCGACAGGTTGCGACTGAGACAGATCAGTTCGCCCCAATGCCGACGTGCCTCCCACCAGCGATCGTAGCAGGCGTTGTTACGAAAGCCCATGAACACCGACAGCGCGATCCCGAGCACGGCGAACGGTGCGCTGTTGAAATCGGCGACCAGCCCCGGATAGGCATGATGCGTCCAGACCACCGCGACCGAAAGTCCAGCGATGGCCAAGGCCTGCGGATAGATCCGCTGTACTACTGAGCCCCGAACCAGAAAGAACAGCTGGAACAGATTGGGCGGCTGACGAACGATCATTGATCTGCGGCGGGCCGTCCTGCGTCCGCGGTGCGATCGACCCGAACTACTTTGCCTTTTTCGATCGCGAGCGAGAGGCGGCCTTGCTTGAGCGCCAAGGCGGCATCGCCGAACAGTTCACGCCGCCAACCGCGGAGCGCCCCGACGTCGGCATTGTCGTCGCACGCGATCTGCTCCAGGTCGTCGACGGTTGCGATCACCTTGGCCGCGACAGCGTGGCGCTCCGAGGTCATCCGCAGCAGCACCTTCAGCAACTCGACGATGGAGGAGCCGTTGGAATTGTTGCGCGGCTTGTCGATCTTCGGCAGCGTCTGCGGGTCGCGCGCCAGACCGCGCTGGACCGCGGCGACGATCTCCGTGCCCCATTTCGAGCGGTCGAAACCTTTCGGCAGCGAGCGCAGAGTCGCAAGCCGCTCCAGCGAAGTCGGTGCGTGGGTCGCGATGTCGCCAAGCGCATCGTCCTTGAGAACGCGGCTGCGTGGCACGTCGCGGGTCTGGGCTTCCTGTTCGCGCCAGGCCGCGACCTCCATCAAGACCGCAAGCTCCTTCGGCTTGCGAACCCGGGTTTTCAGCCGCTCCCAGGCGCTCTCGGGATGGAAGTCGTAGGTCTTCGGCGAGGTGAGGATTTCCATTTCCTCGCTGACCCAATCGCTGCGGTCGCGCTTCTTGAGGTCGGCGTCGAGCGCGGCGAACACGTCGCGCAGATGGGTCACGTCGGAGACGGCGTAGTGCAGCTGTTCGTCGGTCAGAGGCCTGCGCGACCAGTCGGTGAAGCGATGGGTCTTGTCCGGCCGGTGACCGGTGATGCGTTCAACGAGCTGGTCATAAGCGATGCTGTCGCCATAGCCGAGCACCATGGCCGCGACTTGTGTGTCGAAGATCGGGTGCGGCACGATCCCGGCGCGGTGCCAGACGATTTCGATATCCTGCCGGGCGGCGTGGAAGACTTTCAGGACGTTCTCGTTCGCCATCAAGTCGAAGAATGGCTTGAGGTCGATGCCCGGCGCCAGCGTATCGACCACCACCGCTTCATCGGGGCTCGCCATCTGCACGACGCAGAGCAGGGGATAATAGGTCGTCTCGCGCAGAAACTCGGTGTCGACCGTGATGACGGGGTGGCTGGCGAGGCGGGTGCAGACGTCAGCGAGCTGCTCTGTGGTGGAAATCAGGTCCATCAAACTCTGTCACGTTCCGGAAATGGTGGCGTCGGGGCGTGATTGACCGGCACTGCGTCGTCGCCCAAAAAGCCATCGAATCCGAAGCACTAGACACGCTCGAAGGGCGGCGATCAAGTTCCGCAGAAGGTTTCGAGCACGCGTTCATGGGGCTGCGGCGGGTCCGCATAGCGGTCGAATTCCGGTTGTTCCCGGAAGGGGTTGGTGAGCACCGTCAGCAGTTCGTGGAACGGCCCGAAGTCGTCTTTGTCGACCGCAGCGCGGATCGCCGCCTCGACCCGGTGGTTCCGCGGAATGTAGGCCGGATTGACCGCCCGCATCGCCGCCTGCCGGGCGGCGCCGTCCTGCGGCTCGGCCGTTACCCGTTGCCGCCAGCGCGGCGCCCAGTCGTCGAAGGCGGCCGGATCGTCGAACAGCGCCCGGACCGTGTCGAGTTCGGTCGGATCGATGGCGGCGTCGCTCAGCCGGCGGAAGGTGAGGGTGAAATCGGCCCGGCCTTTGGCCATCGCGGCCAGAAAATCCTGCGAGAGCTGCGCATCGTCCGCCTGGGTGGTGAAAAGGCCGAGCTTGGCCGCAAGCCCTGCCAGATAGCTGGCATTGAAGCGTTCGGCGAAGCCGCCGAGCACGGTCTGGGCGATCTCGACGCCCTTGTCCTGGTCGGCGGACAGGAGCGGCACCAGGCATTCGGCAAAGCGGGTCAGGTTCCAAAGCGCGATCGGCGGTTGGTTGCCGAAGGCGTAGCGACCCATGTGGTCGATCGACGAGAACACCGTCTTCGGATCGAACGTGTCCATAAAGGCGCAGGGGCCGTAATCGATGGTTTCGCCGGCGATCGAGCAATTGTCGGTGTTCATCACGCCGTGGATGAAGCCGATCATCATCCAGCGTGCGATCAGATCGGCCTGTCTGGCAATCACCGCTTCCAGCAGCGCGAGGTAGGGCGCGTCGGCTTGCGCCGCCTCCGGATAATGCCGGGCGATGACGTGGTCGGCCAACGCCCGGACCGCCTCGCGGTCGCCGCGCGCAGCGAAGAACTGGAATGTGCCGACGCGGATGTGGCTCGACGCGACACGCGTCAGCACCGCGCCGGGCTGAACCTGGTCGCGCACCACGCGTTCGCCGGTCAGGACCGCGGCGAGCGAGCGGGTGGTCGGGATGCCGAGCGCAGCCATCGCCTCGCTGACGATGTACTCCCGCAGCACCGGGCCGAGCGCGGCGCGGCCGTCGCCCATTCGCGAAAATGGCGTTCGGCCGGAGCCCTTGAGCTGGATGTCACGGCGGACGCCGTCCCGGTCGATCACCTCGCCGAGCAGGATGGCGCGGCCATCGCCGAGTTGCGGCACGAAGTGCCCGAACTGGTGTCCCGCATAGGCCATCGCGATCGAGGCTGCGCCCTCCGGGAGGCGGGCTCCGGCGAGGATTTCCGCGCCTTCGGGGCTGTCCAGCCAGTTCGGATCGAGCCCGAGCCGCTCGGCCAGCGGGCGGTTGAGCTTGATCAGCCGCGGGGCGGCGACCGGCGTCGGAGCCACCCGCGCGAAGAAGTTGCCCGGCAGCGCCGCGTAGCTGTTGTCAAACGGGAAATGGACTGTCATCCGGCACCAGATAGGAATGGTTCGCTGCCCTGACAATCAGCCGGAAAGCGTCCCGCATCAATATCTTCTGCCGACTTCCTGCGATCGTTAGCAAGGACCGGCGTCGCCAAGCTCGCCCAGACCGGCAGCGTCGGGCGTCAAGGCGTTGGAATGCGGCCGACCGAAGGCCGCATTTGGTTGCCGCGATGGGTTCGCTCGGGTAAACCCTGACGCTCTCCGCAAGGCTGCGGACGCTCGATTCTGCCCCTAGATGGCTTTCCCGGGATTTCCATGCACCGTTACCGAACCCATACTTGCGGCGCGCTCCGCGACAGCGATATCGATCAGACCGTCCGCCTGTCCGGCTGGTGCCATCGCATCCGCGACCATGGCGGCTTGCTGTTCATCGACCTGCGCGACCATTACGGCCTGACCCAGTGCGTCGCCGATCCGGACTCGCCGGCGTTCAAGGATGCCGAGAAGCTGCGCGCCGAATGGGTGGTGCGGATCGACGGCCGGGTGCGACGTCGCCCCGAAGGCACCGATAATGACGATTTGCCGACCGGCAAGATCGAATTGTTCATCACCGAGATCGAAGTGTTGGGGCCGGCCGGCGAATTGCCGCTGCCGGTGTTCGGCGAGCAGGAATATCCCGAGGATGTCCGGCTGCGCTATCGCTTCCTCGATCTGCGCCGCGAGAAGCTGCACCAGAACATCATGACCCGCGGCGCGATCGTCGACGCGATGCGCGCGCGGATGAAGCAACAGGGTTTCTTCGAATTCCAGACGCCGATCCTGACCGCATCGTCGCCGGAAGGCGCGCGCGACTTCCTGGTGCCGAGCCGGATTCATCCAGGCAAGTTCTACGCGCTGCCGCAGGCGCCGCAGCAGTACAAGCAGCTGCTGATGATGTCCGGCTTCGACCGCTACTTCCAGATCGCACCGTGCTTCCGCGACGAAGACCCGCGCGCCGACCGGCTGCCCGGCGAGTTCTATCAGCTCGACGTCGAGATGAGCTTCGTCACGCAAGACGATGTTTTTGCTGCGATGGAGCCGGTGATCACCGGCGTGTTCGAAGATTTTGCCAAGGGCAAGCGCGTCACCAAGGGGTGGCCGCGGATTCCTTATGCCGACAGCATGCGCAAATACGGCACCGACAAGCCGGATCTGCGCAATCCGCTTGAAATGCAGGATGTCTCCGAGCACTTCCGCGGCTCCGGCTTCAAAGTGTTCGCGCGGATGCTCGAAGAAGAGCGCAATCAGGTCTGGGCGATCCCCGGACCGGGCGGCGGTAGCCGTGCGTTCTGCGACCGGATGAACTCCTGGGCGCAGGGCGAAGGCCAGCCCGGCCTCGGCTACATCATGTGGCGAGAAGGTGGCGAGGGTGCTGGTCCCTTGGCCAATAACATCGGCCCCGAACGCACCGAAGCGATCCGCGCCGCGCTCGGCCTGAAGGCGGGCGACGCCGCGTTTTTCGTCGCGGGCGATCCGTCGAAATTCGTGAAGTTCGCCGGGCTCGCCCGCACCAAGGTCGGCGAGGAGCTCAACCTGATCGACAAGGATCAGTTCGCGCTCGCCTGGGTGGTCGATTTCCCGATGTACGAGTACAACGAGGACGACAAGAAGGTCGACTTCTCGCACAACCCGTTCTCGATGCCGCAGGGCGGCATGGATGCGTTGCTCGGTCAGGATCCGCTGACGATCAAGGCGTTCCAGTACGACATCACCTGCAACGGCTTCGAGATCGCCTCCGGCGGCATCCGCAATCATCGCCCCGAGGCGATGGTGAAGGCGTTCGAGATCGCCGGCTATGGCGAGCAGGAAGTGGTCGATCGCTTCGGCGGCATGTACCGCGCATTCCAATACGGCGCGCCGCCGCATGGCGGCATGGCTGCCGGCGTCGACCGCATCGTCATGCTGCTATGCGGCACCAACAATCTGCGTGAGATCTCGCTGTTCCCGATGAACCAGCGAGCCGAAGATCTGCTGATGGGGGCACCGTCACAAGTGACGCCCAAGCAGTTGCGCGAGCTGCATATCCGTCTCAATCTGCCAGAAAACTGATAACGGGCGACGCGACGGTCCGATGCCGACGACGAAGCCGCCGGGAGAATGCATGGCGTCCAATTATGAAGACCTTCAAGCTGCGGCGCTGGCCTATCATCGGCTGCCGCGGCCCGGCAAACTCGAGGTCCACGCGTCGAAGCCGCTGGCCAACCAGCGCGATCTCGCGCTGGCCTATTCGCCGGGCGTCGCCGCCGCCTGTAACGCGATCGCCGCCGATCCGGGTCAGGCCGCCACGCTGACGGTGCGCGGCAATCTGGTCGCGGTGGTCACCAACGGCACGGCGGTGCTCGGCCTCGGCAATATCGGCCCGCTCGCGTCCAAGCCGGTGATGGAAGGCAAGGCGGTTCTTTTCAAGAAGTTCGCCGACATCAACGTGTTCGACATCGAGATCGCCGCCGACACGGTGGAGCGCGTGGTCGAGACGGTGGCCGCGCTGGAGCCGACTTTCGGAGGCATCAATCTCGAGGACATCAAAGGGCCGGAGTGCTTCGAGATCGAGGCGCAGCTCAAGGAGCGGATGAAGATCCCGGTGTTCCACGATGATCAGCACGGCACTGCGATCATCGTCTGCGCTGCGGTCAAGAACGCACTGCTGTTGAAGCGCAAGGAACTCAGCGAGGTCAAAATCGTCACCGCCGGCGCCGGCGCCGCTGCGCTGGCGTGTTTGAACCTGCTGGTGTCGCTCGGCGCGCAGCGCAAGAACATCTGGGTGTGTGACCTCGAAGGCTTGGTGTACGAGGGGCGTACCGTGCTGATGGACCGCTGGAAGGCGGTCTACGCGCAGAAGACCGACAAGCGCACCCTTGCCGAAGTGATCGGCGGCGCCGATGTGTTCCTCGGTCTGTCCGGGCCGAAAGTGCTGACCCCCGAGATGGTCATGCAAATGGCCGAGAAGCCGTTGGTGATGGCGCTCGCCAATCCGACGCCGGAGATCATGCCGGACGAGGTCCGCAAGGTGCGCCCGGACGCTCTGATCTGCACCGGTCGCTCGGACTTGCCGAACCAGGTCAACAACGTCCTGTGCTTTCCCTACATTTTCCGCGGCGCGCTCGACGTCGGCGCGACCGCGATCAATGAGGAGATGAAAGTCGCTGCGGTCGATGCGATCGCGCAACTCGCGCGCGATCCGCCGGCCGATCCGGTCGCGGCGGGCCTCGACACCGACGAGGTGCTCGGCTTCGGTGAGGGATCGCTGATCCCGAGCCCGTTCGATCCGCGGCTGATCCTGCGCATCGCGCCTGCGGTGGCGATGGCGGCGATGGATTCCGGCGTTGCGACCCGGCCGATCACCTCGTTCGACGATTATTACGCCCAGCTCGAGCGCTTCGCATTCCGGTCCGGCCTCGTGATGAAGCCGCTGTTCGCCAAGGCCAAGGCGCAGCCGGTGCGGGTGATCTACGCCGAAGGCGAGGACGAGCGGGTGCTGCACGCCGTGCAGGTGATCCTCGAAGAAAAGCTGGCGCGGCCGATCCTGGTCGGGCGGCCGTCGGTGGTCGAGGCGCGGATCAAGCGATCCGGCCTGTCGATCCGCCCCGGCGAGGATTTCGACCTGGTCAATCCGCAGGACGACCCACGCTATCGCTCTTACGTGCAGTCCTATATCGACATCGCCGGCCGCGCCGGCGTGACGCCGGCGGCCGCCCGCACCGTGGTGCGGACCAATTCCACGGTGATCGCAGCGCTCGCGGTGGCGCGCGGCGAAGCCGACGCGATGATCTGCGGTCTGGACGGCCGCTACATGAACCATCTGCGCCATGTGCGCGATGTGATCGGTTCGCTGCCCGGCGTCTCGGACTATGCGGCGCTGGCGCTGCTGATCACCGGCCGGGGTGCGATCTTTATCGCTGACACCCAGGTGCGGCCCAATCCGACCGCAGAGGAGTTGGCCGAGGTGGCCGCGCTTGCCGCGGTCCATGTGCAGCGCTTCAACATCAAGCCGAGGATCGCCTTCCTGTCTCACTCGGATTTCGGCAGCTATCCGACCGAGTCGTCGATGAAGATGCGCCGTGCAACCGCACTGCTCGCGGAGCGTCATCCCGAGATCGAGGCTGACGGCGAAATGCAGGGCGACACGGCGCTGTCGCAGACCGCGCGTGAACTGATCCTGCCGCATTCGCGGCTCGAAGGCGGCGCAAACATCCTGATCATGCCGAACCTCGATACTGCGAACGTCGCCTACCAGATGATCAAGGTGGTGGGCGAGGCGTTGCCGGTGGGGCCGATCCTGATCGGACCGGCGCGGCCGGCACACATCCTGACGCCGTCTGTGACGTCGCGCGGCATTCTGAACATGACCGCGGTCGCCGTGGTCGAAGCCCAGGAGCGGGCCGGGCGGCATCAGCGTACGCTGTTCGGTTGAGCCGTTTCGAGCGCAGTGAATAATGACCCGGCCGGCGGTGCTTAAGCCTCCGGCCTGTTGTTTGACCGTTTGAAAACCACAGGGCGACCCTTCATACTTGCGGCGCGTTTGCGCCGCTTTCGCCGTTGCCAGTGGGGTCGAAAATGCCTGCCTTCATAGCTCTCGGGCGCTTCCTTTTCTCGGTGCTGTTCATCTTCTCCGGGGCTTCAAAGCTGCTCGACATCGCCGCGACCACCCAGATGACGCAGAAGATCGTCATTCCGGAAATGCTGACGACCTACACCTCCCAGCTCGAAGGCCTGGCCGGGGGAATGCCGTTCGCGCAGATGCTGGCGATCGCGGCAGGCGCCACTGAATTGTTGTGCGGCATCCTGATCGCGCTGAACTTCGGCGCGCGCTTCTTCGCGCTGATCCTGATCCTGTTCGTTGCGATGACGATCTATTACTATCACGACTTCTGGAACCAGACCGGCGTCGACGCGCAGAACAATCTGATCCATGCGCTGAAGAACCTGTCGCTGATCGGTGGGCTGTTCATCATCGCCGGGATCGGCCGCGGAGCCAAGCCTGCCGAGCCGGCCTATAACGACGTGTAGGGTTCAGCTTCGTCGCCACGGTGTGACGCCGACATTCTGGCCGGCGTCGAACACGATCCGTTCCGCTGCGGTCAACCCATGGGCGGCGAGGAGCTGTTGTGGCGTCTGCGCCGGAACGCCGGGAAAGCAGGGCTGGCCGCCGGGCAGGCGAACGTTCAGCGCTTCCGATAGCCAGAATGTGTCGTAGCGATCGAAGAACATTGCGAAGACGTCCGGCCCGCCGATGATCGCGACCATGCCGGCATCGATTCGGGCCTTCGCGCAGGCCTGCTCGAATGACGCGCCGGCGGGATTCCAGAGCACGGCGTTTGGGTTGGTGGCGTCCGGCGCCACGCTTTCGATTTGCCGGGTCACCAGCACGCGCTTGCGCTGCGGCGAGTTCGGCTGATCCTCGAATGAATTGCGGCCGTGGACGATCAGCGCGGCGCGGTCGAGCGAGGTGGAGAAGAACTGCTGGTCGCCCTGGAACTTCAGCGCATCCGGCATAACGCCATCGGCATCCGCCAGGTTGCCCTCGGCAGAGACAATCACGAAGCCTTCGATCCGGAGCGTCGGCGCGCCCGTCATCGGTTCGTCAGGGGATGAGAACGCAAGATTGCTATCCAATCACTCGGAGATCGTCTGCACCACGGAACTGACCGGGCGCGCGCTGACGGTCGGCAGCGCGGCGCTCTTGACGAGTTCCTCGTCATATTGCGGCAGCGTCTGGACGGGCGCCTTGGCCTTCATCTGCACGACCTTGTAGCCGCCGGCCTTTAGGCGCCGCAGCAGTTCGGGCAACGCTTCCGCCGTGCTCTTCTGGAAGTCGTGCATCAGGATGATGCCCTTGCCGAGTTTGTCGACCTTCTTCATCACGGTGTCGATCACCTGCTCGGGCTTCCGGGCCTTGAAGTCGAACGAGTCCAGATCGCAGGAGAACATCGCGACGTTGCGAGTGCCGAGGTATGTCACCAGCGCCGGGGGGTGCTGCAGCGCCGGGAAGCGGAAGAATGGCGAGGGCGCGGTGCCGATCGCCCATTTCACTGCAGCGAATCCCTTTTCGATCTCGTCCTTGGCCTGTTGCTCGGTCAGCTTCTTGTTGCTGAGATTGGCATGGGACCAGGTGTGCGAGCCGATGGTGTGGCCGGCCGCCGCAACCTGCTTGAGGATCTCCGGGTGATAGGTGGCGTGTTTGCCGATCGGGAAAAAGATCGCCTTGGTGCATTGGTCGGCCAGCGCCTTCACCACCGCCGGCGTGTTGCTCGGCCAAGGGCCATCGTCGAAGGTGAGCACGACTTCCTTGTCGCGCAGGAAATCGAGCTGCTTGAAGTGTTCGAAGCCGAATCCCGGACCGCCAGTGGTGTCGATCTCGACGACGCGGCCGACGCCCAGCGCGTCGGGATTGGCGCAAGCCTGTTTAGCGGGAGCAGGCGCCGGAGCTGGAGCAGCCTGCGGGGGAGCCGGCTGAGCGGTGGCGCCGTTGGTTTTCGGCGCCGCCTGGGACCATGCCGCACCGAGCGCGCTCAGAGAAACCGCACCTGCAACCAGGAGACCCGTCGCGATCCGCATATCCGTTGTCCTTCCGCCGTCGTCCACTGCCGGCCAAAAGGCCACAGCAGTCGCTGCCGCATGTTGCCGTCAAACTAGAGGCATGAAAGCGGCCCGGGCAACGTTAATCCTTCGTCCGCGACGAGTTGCCCGCAGATTCGCACAGTTGGCGTGCGCAGCCGATCGACACAATCGACCAACCAGCTTCCGGGGGCTTGGCCGGCAATTGATCGAGAGGAGGCGGGTTACCGCAACCGGACAATGAAATCGGTGCCCTGGCCGGTTTCGCCGCTGGCCGTGATGCCTTGATCGGACACGATGAGCGATGCGCCGGTGGTGATGGCTTCCGCGACCCGTGCCATTGCCTCCGGCGGGATCGTCAGTCGATCCAGCGCGGCGGCAGGGCTATCGGTCTCAGACGAAGCCTTCACCTCTGTCGCTAAGTTCTTCTTGGGACGGCGGGAGTTGCTCTGGTCTTCGGTCCGGCGCGAGCTCGGCAGGGACACCACTGTCCAGCGGATGCTGTCGTCCTTGGCGAGTTCAGCGGTAAAGACGTGAGTGCCGAGCTGGCGGTCACTCGGCGCGATCGCGACCGGCACGTCGAACAGCGGGGTCATGTTTTGCCGGACGTAGAGCTTCTGGTCCTTGCCGCTGACGAAGATGGCAATCTGGCCGCCGCCGCGCTTGGCGACGGGCAGTTCGGCTGCGGGTTTGTCGGCAGAATCGGTGGCGCGGGACTGGTCCTTGCTCTGAACCGCATCGGGGCTTCCGTCGGGCTTATCCGAGGTCTGAACAGACGGCGTCTTCTCGTTGGAAGGCAACGCCTTTTCAGCGGCGATAGCCTTGGATTCGTCGGCCTTTGGCGCGGCCGCCTTCTCGATCGTCGCGGTGGTCGAAGGGTCGACGGCATCCGGCTCGGCGCCGGTTGCTTTGGAAACGTCATTCAGGGGCGGGGCGTCGGCGGTCCGGTCGGCGGAGTCGTCCTTGCTGACGCCGCCACTCGATTCGGCAGGTGCATCGGCGCTGGCGGTGGTCATGGGAGCAGCCAACGGCTCTGACGAGTCCTGGCGCCTCGAGGAGTCCGACAGAACGACGTTCCCGCTTGGGCTTGTCGCGCTGGCGTCGGCAGTCTTCACCGAAGCCCGCGGCTCATCGAGTGAAATAGTGGCGCGCAACTCGGGAGGTTGCGCGGATGTCGAGTCGTTAGCCGGCTCAGTCGCGCCGGCCTTGTCGGATTTCGACGATTTGGTCGGCGTCTGCGGATCGGAGGCCATCGGCGCCTCCGGGGGCGCGGGCCTCTTGGTCAGCAGCAGTGCGTGCGTAAAGTTGGTCGGCGTAATGTCGCCGGGCGTGACGATCACTCGTGCGCCCATTCGGGTCCAACCCCACATCTTCGTGGCGAACGCCGTCGGCATTCGGATGCAGCCGTGAGATGCGGGGTATCCCGGCACCATGCCAGCGTGCAACGCAATGCCGGACCAGGTGATCCGCTGCATGTAGGGCATCGGCGCGCCGCTGTAGATGTTGGAGCGGTGCCATTTGTTCTTCTGGATGACGCTGAAGACGCCCATCGGCGTGGCGTGGCTACGGGTCCCGGTGGACACGGGCGATTCGGCAAGCAAGCCATTGGCGTCGTAGACGCGGAGCTTCTGCTGATCGATCGACACCGAAATCAGCAACGGCCCTTGCGGTTTCGTCGCCTGCTTCTCGATCAGCTTTTCCTGTCGGGAGTCGAGTTGGTGATGCTTCCGCGGATACCGCTTTTGGGGCGGCTGAGCGGGGGCATAGACTGCATTGTCGTTTTCCGGCCACCACCAGGTGGTGGCGTTGGCTTCGGGGACAAGAGCGAAGACGCCTGCGGCAGTCAGGATCCCGGCGCGTATTGCAGCTCTGGAAACGATTGCGGGGCTGAGCTCGCTCTTACCGGTGCGCAATGAAGGTCCGGGCGAATTCGATGATTGTTCCAGGCGCACGCGGTGGTCCCCGAATCTATTGAACGAAATCTCAGATTAGTGTCGCAGGCGCGATACGCGTTCACCAGCGTCGGCGCGGTATTCGCCCGCGCATTTGATTCAAACCTTAACAAAAAAGCTTCACAGGAGGTTAAACGAGAGTCGGGGTGCGCCGGCATCTTTCGCAACGGTTCGTCGCCCCCCACATGGCTGACAGCCAGCCTGCATACGGAGATTCTGATGAGATTTCGCCGCGCCACACCCGTCCTGAACCGCTTGAAATGCGCTGCTTTCGCTGCGCTCGCCGTGACCGCGCTGTCATGTGCATCTGCCGCAGCGGCCGATGATCCGGACCTAGTCTTCCGACGTTCCACGGTGTTCAAGCTGCTCAGTCCCAATGACAAGCTCGCGACCTATGGGATCGACGATCCGGAGATCGAAGGCGTCGCCTGCCACTTCACGGTGCCGGAGCGGGGCGGGTTCAAGGGATGGCTCGGCCTGGCGGACGAAGTCTCCGACATCTCGCTGGCGTGCCGTCAGATCGGCCCGATCCGATTCAAGGATAAGCTCGAGCAGGCCGATGACATGTTCAGCAAGCGCCGCTCGATGTTTTTCAAGAGAATGCAGATCGTCCGGGGCTGTGACACTAAACGCAATGTGCTGGTCTACATGGTCTACTCGGACCGGTTGATTGAGGGATCTCCGAAGAACTCCACGTCATCGGTGCCGATCATGCCGTGGGGGGCATCCGATACCGCGGTCCAGAAGTGCAGCGAGTTCTTCAAGTAACTTCGGCGAACTCGACAGCAGCGGAGCAACCGCCAAATCCTCTTGCTCCGCTGTTCTTCGATTGCGTTCGAAAATCCGATTGAGGTCGAGAGCCTCGTGGGCCGAAATTATCTCGACGGATTCGTACGCGGGAGTTCCACACTTGATGGGCGCGACGGGTCGCGATAGCCGACCAATCGAACCAATCCCTGTGGCATCGACTGTGTTGCATGATGGCCGAATAAGCTCTGCAAAGCCATTTCCCCGGGAGGTCCAGCCTTCCGCGACGTCGTCACGGCCGACACAAGACGACCCGCAACAGCATGGTCGCTTCCCGTCTTCACGCGCTGGTCGTTTATCATCGACGTTCCTCCAGTAGGCCTAATCAACGCGCGCCGACCGAAATCGTTGCACACCGTCGTCGGAGACGGCTGATCTGATGGATGGGGGCAACGCCTCGGGCCGCGCATTCGCGTAAGATCGGCCGAGGCAGCTAGCCGTTTGACAGCAAATACACTGCCATGATCCGACACGGCTTCAGCACCTTTGGAACGCTCGGCGCTGCTTCGTACCAAGTGCGTGATGAAACCCAGCTGACGCAATCTTGCAGATTGCGCCCCTGTGGCAACGAGTCCCATCAAGTAGTAAGCCAGAAGTGCCGGGCTTTCCTGCCCCTTACCGTGGCTGTCGTCGTAATTAGCGTCCGGCGATGACATTCTGATGTCAGCCGCGCTATTTGCCTCGATTCACACCCGGGCGGATGGCGTGCCGCCAAAATGGCTTACCACCCAAAACCACCAGGAAGACCCTCGGAACCGGACTATTGAAACAACACGCGTTTTTTGCGTCGTGTTTCATGGCATTGCCCCGCGATGAAACAATTGGATCGGCGACGAAACCATTTTTCGTCAGGAAGCAGACGTCCGGAAACAGCGTTTGGTTATCAAGCAGCCTGCCAACAGATCACGGCGGTCGCGCTGCCCAAGTCCGATCCGGAGACACGTCGATGCGAATCCTGAGCCTGCTCCTCGCCTGTGCGTTCGTGCTTGCCGGACCTTCGATCGCGGGCTCTTCCGAAGGTGGATTGCCGGGCGCCGGAGCTTTCTCTTACATCGGTTGGACGGCCGCACAGGGCGCCGATGATCGTGGCCGAGACATAGGGCTGCTCGCGTGATTGACTTGAGCCTTGGTCGGCTGTCGATGATGTCCCGTATCTGTGCGGTCGCGCTGGGAGGCTTGCTGATGGCAGGAAATAGCGCGCAGGCACAGGCGCGCTCGTTGTTGGCGGTTCAGGATCCAAGGACGGAATTCATCCGCCAGTGCACCGGGCATATGGCGGGCCGCTGGGCGCATCCAGACGCCGTTTGCGGTTGTCTTCACGACCACGCCGCTGCAGTGGTGCCGGATAGCGACCTGCGCGAGGCGCTGCTGCGGGGAATGCGCGAAAGCGGCGTGCCAACGATCGAGAGCGAGTGGGTGCCTGCGTCCAAGCAATCGCTGATCAGCGCGACATTCACGCTGATCGCGAAGCCGGCGCTGCAATGCATGTTCGACCCGGCCGACTAGCCTGATAGCCGCACGCGCACGCGGGCAATCTCACCCATCCGGCCCGTTCAACGCCGCTGCAGGCGCGCCACGCATTTAACAGTCCGGGTCACGCCTGCTTCGGTCAGGGTGGCGCCCATCACCTCCTTGATCTGCCCGTTGGGGCACGATCCGTCATCGACCAGGACTTTCTGACCCAGCCGCAAATCGATGATGTCCTGTTCGCGCGAGACGTGCTGCGCAGCCGCAGGGCCCGCCAGCGAGAGCAATGCGACGGCGCCCGTCAACATCAGGACGGAACAGGGCAGGCGGGCATAGCGAGCGTAGGGCATCTGGTCTCCTTCGTGGGCCGGGTCCGACGATGGCGTGATTCGACGGCCCAACCAAACTCTCTGGAAATTTTGGCAATCTGTGGTTTGATCGCGTCCGCCGGATCAACAACAAGACGGAGCAACCGCCGCATGAGCGTCAACGATCTCCAACGCCGAATCCTTGATGCCGTCGATGCCGGCTTCGATGCCCAGCTTGCCGCCACGCGAGATTTTGTCGCGATCCCAAGTACGCGCGGCGCGGAAGGCCCTTGCCAGGATATGATCGGCGATCTGCTGCGGCAGCGCGGCTATGAGGTCGACGACTGGTACATCGACCTCGATGATTTGAAGGATCTGCGCGGCTACGGTCCGATCGCGCACGACTTCTCCAAGGCCCGAACGGTGGTCGGGACCTACCGTCCAGCGAACAACGCGGGCCGCTCGCTGATTCTGCAGGGACATTGCGATGTCGTGCCGACCGGACCGCTGGAGATGTGGGACACGCCGCCGTTTTCGCCGGTCGTGAAGGACGGCCGGATGTATGGCCGCGGCGCGTGCGACATGAAGTCGGGCACCATCGGCGCGCTGTACGCGCTCGACGCCATCAAGGCCGCGGGGCTGGCGCCGACCGGGCGCATCCATTTCCAATCGGTGATCGAGGAGGAGAGCACGGGCGTCGGCGCGCTGTCGACGTTGCAGCGCGGCTATCGTGCCGATTGCTGCTTCATTCCGGAGCCCACCGGCGGAAAGATGGTGCGCTCGCAGGTCGGCGTGATCTGGTTTCGTCTCAAGGTGCGCGGCCATCCGGTCCATGTGTTCGAAGCCGGCTCCGGCTCGAACGCGATCACGGCGGCCTATCATCTGATCCATGCGCTGGAGACACTCGAGGCGGAGTGGAATAAGCGCGCGGCGGATGACCACCATTTCAAGGGCGTGGTGCACCCGATCAACTTCAATCCCGGCATCATCAAGGGCGGTGACTGGGCTTCCAGCGTGCCGGCGTGGTGCGATGTCGACTGCCGGATCGCGATCCTGCCGGGCTGGTCGGTCGCCGACCATCAGGCCAAGATCCTCGCTTGCGTTGCGGCCGCAGCGCGCGATCACCGGTTCCTGTCGAACAATCCGCCGCAGGTGGAGTGGTCGGGCTTTCTGTCGGACGGGTACGAACTGACGGATTCCGCCGAGCCCGAAGCAGCCTTCGGCAAGGCTTACAATGCGGTCTATGGCGGCGCGGTGTCGGATCTCGTGTTCACCGCGCTGACCGACACGCGGTTCTACGGGCTGAACTACAACATCCCCAGCCTGTGCTTCGGCGCCAGCGGCGCGGCGATGCACGGCTTCAATGAATACGTCGACCTCGAAACGCTGCGGCAATCCACCAAGGCCACCGCACTGTTCATTGCCGAGTGGTGCGGCGTCGAGCCGACTTAGAGCTTTTTTGGTTCTGATTGAATCAGAACCGAAGCTCTCACTTGATGTTATGATGCGTTTTCTCGACGCGAGCTGTTATCCACCGATATCCACTTCGCTCGAAACGCTATAGAGGGCCATGACCTGACAGGTCATTGTGTTCGGCGGGCGAAGCACGCACGTTCCGCCGACGTTCGAAGACACACCGGACTAACACCGAGCCTGCACCGCCGCACGGCGTGCAAGTGGGCCGCGAGGAGGGATGATGACGCCGCTCGAGCTGATCAATTCGCAACCGCTGCCGTTTGCTGCTTCAATGGGTATCAGCTTCGCCGAAGCCACGCCGGACCGCGTCGTCGCAACCATGCTGGTGCGGCCTGATCTCTGCACCCTCGGTCACGCGATCCATGGCGGAGCGGTGATGGCGCTCGCCGACACGGTCGGCGCCGCGGCGACCTTCGTCAATCTTCCAGCGGACGCCAAAGGCACGACCACGCTCGAGAGCAAGACGAACTTTGTGGCGGCCGCCAAAGCGGGGACCACCGTTCGCGCCATCGCCACGCCGGTGCACCGGGGCAAACGGACCCAGGTCTGGCAGACCCGGATCGAGACCGAGGAGGGCAGGCTGGTCGCGCTGGTGACGCAGACGCAGATGGTGCTCTGACACCTGTTGCCGATCACCCAGCGCGCCTTCGTATCATCCCTAGAGTGCGGTGCACACGCACCTTTCGGGTGCGTCAATTTGCGCTCGCTCAAGGTTTGTTAAGCAGCTTGGATTTATTGATGTTTTTGCAAAGTTCGATGGCGGTAAGCCAGTCGCTTTCCCTGGCGTGCCCGCCATTTGATCTTGAAAAGTATTGTGCGTTGCACAATATGCCTTTGGTCTAGGGAATCGAACGCCTCCTTGAGGGTCGTCCCCAAAGGAGATGTGAATCAATGTATGACGCTCTCATCGCCGATCTCACCGGGTCCAAAGGGACGATCAGGTCGCTGATCAACCAGGAACTGCCGCTGCTGAGGGACCATTTGCTGCGGCTGGACGCAGAGAGCCGGCGCGATCGTTTCAACGGCTATGCGGATGAAGGTTTCATCGACCGCTATGCCATGAAGTGCGGCGGCGACGGCACCATCATCATCGCCTATTTCGCTGAAGACGGCGCGGTGCATGCGGCGGCCGAATTGCATCAGCCCGATCTTTCTATGGATCCTCTGCCTGAAATCGCGTTCAGCGTGGAAGGTCACCTCCGACGCAAGGGCATCGGAAGCATCTTGTTCAAGCAGTTGATGGAGGTGGCGCGTTCGCTCGGCTACGAGAACCTGCGCATCACCACCGGATCGCAGAATCAGGCGATGCGCGCGCTCGCGAATAAGTTCGGCGCTCACCTGACCTTCAGGCAGGGTGAGTCCACCGGTACGATCGATCTCAATCAGGAAGTCTCGCGTACAGATGCGCCGACGATCGAAATCCCGGCCGGCGCGGCGAGCGCGCTGATCGATTTCAATCACGCGTGCTGGAGTCTGTTTCTCAAGATGTCGGGCATCAATCGCGCAGCCTGATGCCTGCCGATTCAACTACCCAGAAACCGATTCCGCTACCCTGAAAATGCCAATGCCGCGTGCTGATGCCCGCGGCGTTTTCTTTGTGGTCCATGAAAGCGCAGTGCAGCGTTCACAACGCCGCGACGCCCTCAGATCCGCTTGTCGTTACCAATCACCCGGCGCGACACCCGGCGCTCCACGACCACCGATCGTTGGCTGCCTTGCTCGCCAGTAATAACCCGGGTCGTGCGCGCGGCCGCGCGGCCGGCCTTCCGGACCTCGCTCTGCACCTGCTCGACCGGCAGACCCATCAGCGACGCGGCGATTTCGGCTTGCGATTCCAGATCGTCGGTGATGCCCATCGCGGCAAAGATGGCTTCCTCCAAGGTCGGAGGATCGCGCCGCACGCGGCGGACGCCGTACTTCGTATTCCAATCTTCGCTCATCGACCCGCCCCATTTGTTGCGGAATTACGTAGTGGAGCCGATGTTGCAATGCAATATGGAATCGGCGGTGCGGGCAAGACCTTGGTCGAAATCGGCCGCGCCGCGATTGCGGCAGATCAATCATAAATGCGGGTTATGGCAGCCCTGCGTCGTGCGGACGTCAGGGCTGCGTCAACCCGTCGCGAACCAGCTAAGCCCGGAAAATTGTGAAGCCGAGAATCAGCAGCACGATGAAGATCGCAGCGAAGATATAGAACAGGATGCGCGCAAGATCAGCGGAGGCCGCGGAGACGCCGGTGAAGCCGAAGATGCCGGCGACCACCGAAATCACCAGAAAGATCAGAGCCCATTTCAAGATCGTCATTGATATCGTCCTTCGTGAAGAGTGCTGCATGAACCAGGAACGTCTACCTTGGTTCCAAGCGTCGCGGCCGCCGATGATTGAGCGTGACGGCAGTCACGGTCGTCACTCGGCTCGCACGATCGATCGGGCGCAATCGTCGGAGCTCTTGATGCCTGCCACCTGTCTTGATCTTGACCGCCTGCAATCTGGCGTTGCTCTTGCTCCTGATCACATTCGTGTCCGACCTGAGCGGCGCGTTCGCATTTGAGTAGCAGCGGTTGTGCGCCTGCGGAATATTCCGCTTGTGCGGCTCGCAACATCCGACGCGCAAATGCATCACCTTTTGGATGTGCCAGCCTCGGACCGGCGTGGAAGCCGGCCTGACGGGGATGATTCTATTGTCCGATGGGCGAATTCTCGGCGACGACGCGTTCTTCTATAAATTTGGCGCCCAGAGCTGCGGTTCTGATTGGATCAGAACGAAGCCTTGGCTTGATGTTCTGACGCGTTTTCTTGACGCGAACCGGTATCCACTTCGCTCGAAAACGCTATAGAGGTCCGCCGCTTGCCGCCGGAAAGGCCAAATTCTCGATCAGGAACACACGCCGGCCAAGGATAAGCATCCGATCTTTGGCGGCCGGGGATGGGGTATCGGCTTTTCGGGGGCATCGTGACGGCGACGGGGCAGAGCTGGAGCCGTAGTGCTGGCGGGCCAGCATCACATCCGTCTCAGCGGCGTCACTGAAGCTGGCGCGACGCTGAAAGGGACAATCAGACCGATGACGAGATTTGCAGGCGTGCGTTCGATCGCCCAGGGGTTCACCCAGGGAATCGCCAGAGGACTTGTCGTGCCGCTGCTGCTGGCGGGCGCCGCAGCGCCGGCGCTGGCGCAGTCCGCGGACCTCGTGCTGTGCGACCGGATTGCGGCCGACCCGGCCGATCCGGACAAGCCCTCCGGCGTCAGGGGCGTCGCCGACATCGCCCCGGCGGATATCGAGACCGCGATCAGATATTGTCGTACGGCCGCCGGCAGTTCGCGCCGCGCATTATACGCGCTCGGTCGTGCCTATGCCGCGAACGGGCAATCGGCAGACGCGATCGCCGCCTTCCGCAAGGCGGCCGACAAGGGCAGCAGCTCGGCGATGGTCGAGCTCGGCGTCGCTTATGCGACCGGCGCCGGCGTCGCCAAGGACGACGGCCGGGCGCGGCAATTGTTCGAACGCGCTGCGGACGCTGGCAATCCGCGCGGCGTCAGCAATCTCGCGGCGCTCGGCGGCGGAACGACGTCCGACCCCGGCAAGACCAGGGCGCTGTTGGCCAAAGGGGCGGAAACCAACGCGGAAGCCCAGTATCAGCTGGGCATGATGCTGGCGGAAGGCGTCGGGGGTCCGAAGGACGACGTCGCCGCCCGGACGCTGTTCGAGAAGGCGTCGGCGCAGGGGCATGCGGGCGCGCTGGAACGGATGGGCGCTTTCGCCCAGGCCGGGCGCGGCGGACCGCAGGACACAGCCGCAGCCAAGGGGTTCTACGAGAAGGCGGCCGCGCTCGGCAATTCCGACGCCGCCGCGGCGCTGAAACGGGCGGATTGCCCGTTCGTGATCAAGGACAAGCAGGGGAAGCTTGTGAGCAACCTGTGCTTCTAGAGCATGATCCCGAAAAGTGGATGCCGGTTTCGTGACAGATCAGGCTCAAACAGAAATTGAGAGCAGAATGGCGATTCGACGATGCGTCCTCTTGATCTAGCGGTCCGGCGTCATCCGGCCTGACCCACAATCTTGTATCGAATCGATGATTGGATCACCGCTTGGAGCGGCCGGCGACGTCAGCCTGTCCGATCCAGGTCAACAACAGGGCGCGGCCACTATGAATAGAAGCACGGCACCGGGGTCGGACGCCGGCCGAAAGGTCTCGGCGACGCGCCATTCGTCTCGTGTCGGCGATGCGGTTGCGCGCCGCGCCTCGCGTCCGGGCCGACCGGTTGAATCGCGCCAGACGTGGGTCAAGCGTGGCCCAGGGGGTAGACAATGAGCCAGCACAAGAACCGTGTCGGACTGCTGGTCAGCGCCGTCGGCGTCGTCTTCGGCGACATCGGGACCAGTCCGCTCTACGCGCTGAAAGAGACGTTTTCCGGACATCATCCGATTCCGGTGAACCCGGAAAACATCTTCGGCGTGTTGTCGCTGGTGTTCTGGACCGTGATGTTGCTGGTTACGGTGAAGTACGTGATCGTCATCATGCGCGCCGACAACCACGGCGAGGGCGGCAGTCTTGCGCTACTGGCGCTGGTGACGGAGCTGACGCGCGGCCGGCGCGTGCACTATCCGCTGATGATGCTCGGCGTGATCGCCGCGGCGCTGTTCTACGGCGACAGTATGATCACCCCGGCGATCTCGGTGCTCAGCGCCGTCGAGGGGCTCGAGGTGGTGACGCCGGATCTGCGCCCTTACGTCGTCCCGATTACAGCGGTCGTATTGACCGCGCTTTTCGCGATTCAGTCGCGCGGCACGGGCCTGGTCGGTCGGCTGTTCGGTCCGGTGATGTGTCTATGGTTCATCACGCTCGCCGTGCTCGGAATCGTCAACGTCATCAACGCGCCCGGCGTGCTCAAGGCGATCAGTCCAACCTACGCGTTCGAGTTCGTGTTCCGCCATCCTTTGATGAGTTTTTACGCGCTCGGCTCGGTGGTGCTCGCCGTCACCGGCGGCGAGGCCCTTTACACCGACATGGGCCATTTCGGCCGTTTCCCGATCCGGCTGGCCTGGTTCTGCCTCGTGTTGCCGGCGCTGCTGCTGAATTACTTCGGCCAGGGCGCGTTGCTGATTCACGATCCCTCCGCGATCCAGAATCCGTTTTTCCGGATGGGGCCTGAATGGATGGTGGTGCCGCTGGTCGCGCTGGCGACTTTCGCCGCCGTCATCGCATCGCAGGCAGTGATCTCCGGCGCCTATTCGGTGGCGCGGCAGGCGATCCAGCTCGGCCTGCTGCCCCGCATGACGATCGTCCACACCTCGGGCGAAGAGGCCGGACAGATCTACGTGCCGTTCACCAACTGGACCTTGTATCTGGCGGTGATGGCGCTGGTGGTCGGCTTCCAGTCCTCCAGCAATCTGGCGGCTGCCTACGGCATCGCCGTCACAAGCACGATGATGATCGACACCATTCTGGTGTCGTTCGTGATGGCGCTGTTGTGGCGCTGGAACATGGCGCTGGTGATCACGGTGGTCGGCACGTTGCTGGCCGTCGACATCGCGTTCTTTTCGGCGAATATCATCAAGGTCGCGCAGGGCGGCTGGTTCCCGCTGTTCATCGGCTTCATTTCCTTCACCGTGCTGACGACATGGCGGCGCGGCCGCGCGCTCGTGCGCAAGCAGCTCAAGAAGCAGGCGGTGCCGCTGGACGTGGTGCTGCGCGCGCTCGGACCCAACGTGTCGCGCGCCCGCGGCACCGCGGTGTTTCTGACCGCCGCGACCGACGGCGTGCCGCCGGCGTTGCTGCACAATTTGAAGCACAACCAGACTGTCCATCAACGCGTGGTGCTGACGACCGTCACCACCGCGGAGACGCCCTATGTGCCCGACAGCGAACGCGTGCACATGACCGATATCGGCGACGGCTTCCATCGTCTGATTATCCGCTACGGATTCATGCAGACGCCGGACGTGCCTGCGGCGCTCGTGCTGTGCAAACAGTTCGGACACGAGTTCAACATGATGTCGACGTCGTTCTTCCTGAGCCGCGAGACCTTCGTGCCGAGCCTCAATCCCGGCATGGCGTTGTGGCGCGAGCGGCTGTTCAGCTTCATGACGCTGAACGCCACGCGGGCGACGACCTTCTTCAAGATCCCGACCGACCGCGTCGTGGAACTCGGTACGCAGCTCGAAATCTGATCACTGCCGCGCCGGCGATGCGGGACAAGAGCTTATCCGGTTCTGATCGAATCAGAACCGGAGCTCTCACTTGTTGTTCTGACGCGTTTTCTTCACGCGAACCGGTTTCCACTTCGCTCGAAACGCTCTAACCGATGCGTCGCAGGTTTGCGCGGTGATGTAACCTGCGGTTTCGCGGCGAGATGCGAGGGCAACGCAATCGCCGTCGATTTAATGATTGCTTAACAAGCTAAATTAGTTCGATTTCGCGAAATCTCCGTCAGCGAATCGTCAGCGGGCTGCGTGTAGTCATCGGAATGCCCCCGCGTTGCGTGTCGCGCTACACGGTAACCACGCAAGTCCGTTACGAGATGGAGACTACACGATGAAGAAGACGATTCTGACCGGCGCCGTTGTTATTGCCTGCCTCGCGCCGCCATTGATGCTCAGCGCCAGTGCTGAAGAAGCCGGCAAGCAGAACGTTCAAGCCAAAAACGTTCGTCAGAGCGACCCGATGCAGGCGTCGGCATCGATGACGACGGCGGCGGTGGTGGCGGTGCGCTACGACAGCGGCTGCCGCGCGAAGTATGCGCTCAGCAGCGTCGGCTATCAGGACTGTCTGCAGCGGTTGCCGGCGACGGCGCTGGTCGGCGGTCGCTGACCTTGCCGCGACAATGCCTTCGCGCTCAGGCCAGTCCGAGCGCGAAGGCCAGCGTGCCGACTGCGGCGTGCGAGACGATCAGCGGCCAGATGTTCGCCATCCACAAATAGGCCGCGCCCCACACCAGGCCGAGCAGGAAGGTGTTGAGCAGCAGCGCCGGGTCGCCGTAGCAGAGGTGGATCAGCGAGAACATCGCCGACGAGTAAAGCACATAGGCCCAGCCGCCGCGCTGAAGCCGGTCGGTGATCAGCTTCGGGATCGAGCGGCACACCACTTCCTGGCACGGACTCGACACCAGCACGTAGAACGGCGCGAAGCTCAGCCATGCCGGCGGCTTGGCTTCGAACGTGAACATCTGCGTCTGCAGCAGCATCACCGCGGCGATCGCGAGCGTGACGGCCGCGCAGCCGAGCCAATGGCTCCATTGATGCGGCTTGCCAAACCCCAGCTCCGCGAAAGAGACGCCGGCCCATACGCACAGGCCGATGCACAGGCCGGACACCAGCAACAGCGCGTGGACCCGATACGCGAAGGGAAGCAGGCCGAGGTGGATGGCGATGCCGGGGGCAGCGAGCAGCAAAGCGAGGCCGGCCAGCGGCGCCAGCCGCCAGGTGTCGGCGCAGGCGGGGATGTCGGTCGGCGGCGGGCGCTGATGTTGCAGAACTGTCATGCGGCAATCATTGGCATTCGCCGCAATCATGCCAGTCACAACCGCGCCAGCGCTGCGTGATGCGTCCGGGCCGGCCGTTCAGCGCCGGCTGCTGCCGCCGACACCGACCTCCAGCGCGCCGCCGATTCGAATGCAGGTCGAGCTGCCTTCGACCTGGGCGAAGCCGGCGCCGAAGGCGGCGCAAGGATTACCCTTGGCTTGTTTCGGCGCGGGCGCCGGCAGCGGCTTGGTCGGACGTTTATCGTCGCCCATTGCTGCAACCGGAAGCGCAGCGCCGATGATAGCGATCAGCAACATTCTCATGACGCCTGACTATCGCAGAAGCAGCCTGCTTTCCAGCGGTGGATGCGGCCGGTTTCGCCCCAAACCCGCCGCAATCTCGCCGCTGAGCGTGGCCTGCGGTGGAAACCGCGGGGTGCGCGGGCCAATGCGCTTGACGGCGCCGTCGCGCTCCGGTTTGAGGAAGCGATCGCTTTTGAACAGCCGCTCAGAATGCGCACGGGTCCGCGCTGGGCGAGCGCATTCGACGACATTCGACGAGGATCTCGATGAGAACGATGGTTGTCATGGTGGCGCTGCTGGCTTCGACCGCAGCGCTGGCGCAGAGCCAGAGCGCGCCGAGCTCCCCGCCGCCGATGGTCGGCGACCGGCCGCTGGTGCAGGTCAAGCCGCGCGGCGAGAAGATCGCCACGACCGATGCCGACGCCAAGCCGGCCAAGCCCGGCAAGCAGTCGATCGCGGTTCAGTTGCAGGCCTGCCTCGAGATCGAAGACGGCAGCAAGGGCCGACTCGATTGCTACGACGCGATCTTCCCGCCGAAGCCGAAAGCGCTGAAGCCCGGCGCCAAGCAGAAGGCCGCCAAGGCGGTCGCCGACTGTCGCTTCACCAAGGAAGAGGACGAGCGGCTGGCCTGCTTCAACGGTTTCGCCGAGTCGGTCCCGAAGCTGCCGAAGAGCTGACGGGCTGCGACGTCTGCACCGCGGGAACAACCGCCGCGCTGCGGCCTTGTCGCTGACCGCATGACGTCTTTCGCACCCGATACGCCGCTCGGCCGACTGATCGCCGCTCCGATGCGGCCGGGACGGCTCGACTGGATCGGGCTGCGGCCGGCGCGTCGCGCGCCGATGCGGCTCACGCAGCAGGCGACGCTGATCGCCGGCCGCGGCATCGAAGGCGATCGCTATCGCACCACCACCAACGGCACCCGACAGGTGACGCTGATCGCGGCTGAAGATCTGGCCGCGATCGCCGCGTTCCTCGGCCGCGACGACGTCGCTCCGGAATTGCTGCGGCGAAATCTCGTGACGCGCGGCATCAATCTGGTGGCGCTGAAGGGGCAGCGGTTTCGGATCGGCGAAGCCTTGCTGGAAGGGGCCGGGGACTGCGCGCCGTGCAGCCGGATGGAAGAGGGATTCGGCGAGGGCGGCTACAATGCCGTCCGCGGCCGCGGCGGTCTCACCGCCCGGGTGCTGGAGGGCGGCGTGATCCGGATCGGCGATCCGGTCGAACGCATCTAGACTAGAGCTTTTCCGGTTCCGATCGAATAAGAACCGGAGCTCCAGCTTATTATTCTGACGCGTCGCGCACCTACGCCGTCTTCGCGGCGATCTTGTCTTGCGTGCTGGTGTCGAAGTCGCTGGCGTCGTGGCGTTCGTGGAGCTGGCTGGCGGGATCGCCGCTGACACGGTTGACGATGCGGCCGCGCTTGACCGCTGGCCGGTCCCCGATCGCCTTGGTCCAGCGCTGGACATTCTTGTAGCTCTCGACGTCGAGGAAGCTGGCGCTGTCGCCGTACAGTAGCCCCTTGGCGAGGCCGCCGTACCACGGCCACACCGCGATGTCGGCGATCGAGTAGTCCGCGCCCGCCAGATATTCGGTCTCGGCGAGGCGGCGGTCGAGCACGTCCATCTGCCGCTTCACTTCCATTGCAAAACGGTTGATCGGATACTCGTACTTCTCCGGCGCGTAGGCGTAGAAATGGCCGAAGCCGCCGCCGAGATACGGCGCGCTGCCCATCTGCCAGAACAACCAAGACAGGCACTCGGCACGGCCGGCCGGCGTTGTCGGCAAAAACGCGCCGAACTTCTCCGCGAGATACAGCAGGATGGCGCCCGACTCGAACACGCGGATCGGCGGCGAGGCGGAGCGATCGAGCAACGCGGGGATCTTCGAATTCGGATTGACCGCGACGAAGCCCGAACCGAACTGATCGCCGTCGCCGATCTTGATCAGCCACGCGTCGTATTCGGCGTCCTTGTGGCCGGCCGCGAGCAACTCCTCGAGCAGGATCGTGACCTTCTGGCCGTTCGGCGTCGCCAGCGAATAGAGCTGCAGCGGATGTCGGCCGACCGGCAATTCCTTGTCGTGCGTCGCGCCCGCGACCGGCCGATTGATCGACGCGAATTTGCCGCCGTTCTCCTTGTCCCAGATCCAGACTTTGGGCGGCGTGTAGGGGGCGTCGGTCATGCGGGGCTCCGGGCTGTGCGGACTGTCGCTGTGCGAACGGTCGCTGAGCTGACTGTCTTGGGGGCGGGAGGCAGAGATTGGCGCGTGGGCGGCAAATGGCAAGGGGCGTGCGGGCGGGAATGCTGGCCATGCGCGGGCCATGGTCCGTCGCCGTGCCTGAACGCCTTGGGCGGGGATGTCAGCTCGCGCGGCGTTCGAGCTCGGGTTCGGGCTCTGGCTCGGCGTCCGACCAGGCGGTGCCGCCGCCGGCGCGCTTGGCCTTGTAGAGCGCGCGGTCGACCCGCTCCAGCAGTTGCGATGTCGAGCCGGCCGCAAGCGCGTGGTCGCTGACCAGAATGCCGGCGCTGGCGCCGATGCGAACCGGCACGTCGGACAACCGGTAAGGCATCGAGAGATCGATCACGGCCCTGCGCGCCAGATCGAGCGCCTCGGCGCGCCCGTCGTCGCCGGCTGTGATCGACTTCAGCAGCATGAATTCGTCGCCGCCGAACCGCGCGGCGATGCCGTCAGCGCCGGTACACAAGGCCAGCCGCTTCGCGACCTGACGCAACAATTCGTCGCCGGCGTGATGACCGTGACGGTCATTGACCGATTTGAACCCGTCGAGGTCGATGGCGATGATGGTGAAAGTGCCCTCGATGGTCGCGAGCGCCTGGAGAAATGCGGCGCGGTTCGGCAGGCCGGTGAGGAAATCATGGGTCGCCTGGCGCGCCAGGCGATGCTTGTCCTCGAGCCGCTCGACGAAGGCCTCGCTGAGATGCTTGGAGGCTTCCCGCAATGTCAGCCAGAAGAACACCAGCATCCCGGCGCCGATCTGGTAGGCCACCTCGCTGCGCAGCAGGCCGGCGACGATGGTCGGCAGCAGCAAGGTCGCCGCGGCGGTCAGGATGATCCAGGGGCGGATCGCCGCACGCGACACCATGCCGACGCAGTAGGACATCGAGAGGCCGAACGCCAGCCAGGCGCCGGGCGCATCGTCGAGTTCGAGCGAACGATAGGACAGTGCGCCGAGCGCGAGACCGAAGGCGCATGCGCCGGCGCCGTACATCCGCTCCCACCGCACCACATCGGCATCGGAGAATTCCGCCGCGTGAGACTCGTAGCGCAGCAGCGCGACGATCCGGGCCGTGGCCGTCACCAGAATGAAGAACGAGATCACAGCGTAGCCCAGGTCTCCGGTGATCGTCGCGAGGATCACCGCGCCGGTGACGGAGGTGAGGCTGATCGCCGTCACCTGCGGCAGCGAGGTGTGCAGCAGATCGACGAGCTCGCGCCGAATCCGCGGGTCGGGATGCAGGAATTTGGAGAACACCGTGTAGGGCATTCCGGCACCATGTCGGGGAGTTCCTAACAACCAATCGCAAGTGGGTGAATTGAATGGTGCCTGGGTGTGGTATCGTTAAGGTGAGGTGAATGCCGGATTGGCGCAGCGACGGCGATCGCCGATCCCGAGAGCGTGATCCGGACGTGTTCCGGGGTGCGCGCCTCGACGCGTCATCCTGATCAGGACGACGCCGAGTTTGCGGATATGCTGAAGCGCAAACGACCTTCTCTTGGCCGACGTCCACGTGAAAGCGGGAACCATACTGCAGTGCGTGAGTAGCAGCGCTCCTGCGGAAGATCGGCGCTCCGAGATACTGGGTCGTCCAGTCAAGCCGGACGATGACGGTGTCGTGCGTGATGACACCCAAACCGGCATTGCCGGACTTGACCCGGCAATCCATGTTCCTTCGCCAAATGCGGCGCCAGCGCCTTGCCGATACCGGAGCTCAGCGACCGATCATTTCAAAGGGCCGGACGTCCATCGTAAACGTGTAACCCAAATCGCGGCGCTTGATAGGCTTGTTGAGCGTCAAATTCGAGCGCTCGACGCTCACGTACCGGTGGCAGATTATCACCGCATCGATCGTCGCGCTGGGGCCTCTTGAGGGCGCGATCGAGGAACGGCGCAGTTGCGGCTGCCGAATTGAGCGAGATGCGATTGTCAGTCACGATCGGCAGCAGAAGTGCTCATCGTCGAATAACGAGGAACCACTACATGCGAAAGAGTCGCTGTACAATCTAGGAGTTTGTCTTAGAGTTGCAGGAGGGCGCTCAAGCCCTACACAGACGGCGGGGAGGACGGACTTGGCTCCGGCGTGAACTCTCGCTAAGCAGCTGAGCAAATAGGCTGGAGGTAAAAGAGAGGCCGGTCGATCGAAAGGAAACACTGCGGACTGGGCCTGAAAGTGTCATGATTAACATGGCAGGTGATAGTAAGCATTGGATGAGACGCTCGGCTTCAAGTACCTCTATTCGGTCTAATTAGCGTCTACTGCGATGGCCAGTGTCTGTTTGGCGTGTCACTACTCGCGGCCGCCCCAAAGTACTCAATTTGCGAATTTTCCGCGGCAACCTAAGTTTGGTCGACGGCTCTAGCTTACTCTTGATAATCCTTCGGCATGGGTCGAGGATAGGCTGAGATGGATCAGGAACCACAGTCAAGGTCGGCTGCTGCGGCGGACTCGGGAGGGCCGGTCTGGCGTGGACTGAGGGGGGCTGTCTCGGGCGCGGACGAAACAGGGTTGCCTGGAGCAACATCCCAATCTGCATTCCCCGCGATCGCGGTTGTCGTTCCAGCCTATAATGAGGAAGCCAAGATTGCGGCGACGCTCCGCAGTATTCCTTCGCGTGTCTGCAAGATCTACGCGGTCAACGATGCGAGCTCTGACCGAACGGGTACAATCATGCGTATCTGTGCGGAGGCGGATCCGCGTATTACAATTGTCGATCTACCCTGCAATTCGGGTGTGGGAAGTGCGATCGTTGCCGGCTATCAGGAAGTCATCAGGAACGGGGAAGACATCGCCGTCGTTATGGCGGGCGACGGCCAGATGGATCCCGCGGATCTGGATTCGATCGTGGCGCCTCTCCTGTCGGATCAGTGCGACTACGCGAAGGGCAATCGCTTTCTGCGAGGCAGGAGTCAGATCGAGAATATTCCCCGCCATCGATTGTTCGGAAATCTAATCCTTTCAGTCTTGACCAAGATCGCTTCCGGGTACTGGCACGTCAGCGACAGCCAGAGCGGCTACACCGCTATCAACCGCCGTGCCTTGATGGCTGTGGACTGGTCCCGCTGCTATCCGCGTTATGGTTGTCCCAACGATTATCTGGTTCGGCTCAATATCGCCAATATGCGGGTCTCTGACGTGCCGATCAAGGCGGTGTATGGCCCGGAATGGCAGTCGCACATGAAGCCCGTCGCAATTGCATGGCCGCTTCTGTTGCTCCTGTTCCGGTTGTTCCGGGCCCGGATGTTTCAAAAATATGTCGTCGCCAACGGACATCCGATCGTTATTTTCTATGCCGTGGCCGCGATCGGTTTACTGTCGAGCTCGCTCTTGTTTCTTTGGGGCGCGGTTCATACCATCTTGCTTGGTCGCATTCCGCAGACTGCGACGATCCTCTGGGGCATGACAGGAATGGTGTCATTGCAACTCATCCTACATGCGTTCGAGATGGACTATCGCGACAACGAGTGGCTTTGCGTACATCGATGGGACAGATGACCACGCGGTGTCCCATTTGCAGTTGTTCCGATTTGATGGTTTTCGCGCGGCTCCGGACCCCCTATCTCGACCGCAAGGAATCCTATGAGATCATGCAATGTCGCGGTTGTGGTCACGGCTTTGCGGTAGGACGGGATGATCGGGAGTTTTTGGGGCGGATTTACTCGTCCGGCTTTCACGAGACGAGCCAGCAGGCGGCCGACGAGGATGCATCGCCGATTCGCGTCAACGCCCGTGCCAGGGTGGAATGGCTGCACGGGTTGGGAATAGGCGGCCGCCTGCTTGATATCGGAGCCGGAACAGGAGCCTTTGTGGAAGCGGCGTCCGCTGTTTTCGATGTCGAAGGTGTCGAGCTTGCTTCGGGCGTGGCGGCGGCCGCCGCCGCGAAGGGATTGCCGATACTCTGCGGCGACTTTCTGTCCATGGAGTTTCCGAAAAAGTCCTATGACATCGTCACCCTGTGGGACGTTTTGGCGAGCCTCCGGGATCCCCATGCTGCACTCGAGCGATGCCGGTCCCTGGTCAGGGACGGCGGTCATGTGGTGATGACGCTGCCGATGATCGACAGTCTCGCCGCACGAGTCCTGAAAAGGACGTGGCCGCTTCTGATCCCGCCGGTCAATCTTCATTTTTTTTCGCGCCGAAGTGTCATATTTTTGGCCAATCACCACGGCCTGGATGTGAGTTCGGTGAGCTTTCCCGGAAAGCGAGTCGCATTGAATTTTCTGGCTCTCAAAGCCGGGCGCAGTCTGGGGATGCACGGTCTGGCACATCAGCTTGCGCGAACGTTTCCGCCCGCGTCGGTGCGTATCAACACCGGTGACATCGCCTGCGTTCGGCTTCAGCGCCGGCCTGCGAGCTCACCATGAGGGTGCTGGTGACGGGTGTGACGCGGACGGGCAATCTTGGCGGCACGGCGATGCTGTGCGCGGTTGAGGATACGATTGGCGGCGAGGTGGACGATTTCGCACTCGCCAGCATTTTGCCCGGACGGGATTCGGCCCAGCAGGGTCCAGATCATGCTCGTATTGTGAGGGCAGGCTATCGCTACTGGCTACTGATCGCTGCGCCGTTGTGCCTTGTGCTCTGGCCGTTGCGCAACGTCGCGATGATTCGCAATCTGATCGGGCGGCTTCCCCTGCTTCGTGATCTGAGCCGTGCTGACGTCGTCGCGGATCTGTCGGGCATCGCGTTTGTCGATGGGAGAGGCCTGCCGCTGCTCTACTACAATTTCGCTCTTGTTCTGCCAGCCCTATTTTTCGGCGTGCCCGTGTGCAAGCTTTCCCAAGCGGTCGGCCCGTTTGAAACCTGGCTCAATGCAGTCGTTGCCAAATGGACACTGCTACGCTGCGCCGCGGTCGTCGCGCGCGGCGAGATTTCGCTCGATCACCTGAAGATGCTCGGCGTCGCCTCGGCGCGTTTCCGACAGGACACGAGCTTTGCGCTTGTCGTGCCCGACGACGTTCGTGATCGGGCACGTGAGGCCGTCGCCAGCGCCTGTGCGGGCAGCGGGCCGCTGGTCGTCTGTTCGCCTAGCGCCGTCGTGAAACGGCATTGCGAAAAGATCGGCATCGACATGGTTGCGATCACCGCGGATGCGCTCGGACGCATGGCGGCACAGGGGATCAGGATCGCGCTGCTGCCTCACTCGACCGATACGGGCATCCGGAAAAACAACGATTACGGCGTCGCGTGCGAGATCATCGATGCCATGTCGCGACGCGACACATCGGTCGCGCTTCTCGATGCGCGCGGAGATCCCCGTCTGGCGCGCGCCATGATTGCCTGTGCCGATGCCTTCATCGCTTCCCGATTTCATTCCATGATCGCGGCGTTAAGTCAGGCCGTGCCGGTCGTGACAATCGGATGGAGCCACAAATACGCCGAGGCTGCAGAGCCGTTCAGAATGGACCGTTTCACCATCGACTATTCGCAGATGGATGCAGGTCGCCTAACGACGCTCGTCCTGACTTTGCTTGGTGAGCGGGAGCTAGTGGTGCCGAGCCTGCGGGCGGCCAGTGTGGATGCTCGAAACTCGGCAATCGAGGGAATTCAGCTTGTTCTTGAACAGGCGCGACCGCATTGATCCGATCCGGCGCCATTCCCGTCACGCAACTTCCTGACATCGTCAGGAAGCAACAGTGCATGGGGTGTGGATTTTGCCAGGTCCCCCTAACGCAGTCCGCCTCCGGTACTGTCCGCATCGATCGATCGGACAGTGACGAAATCTGGGCGCCGCGCGGCGTCTCGCCCCCGGTATCACCGGACGATCTGCGCATATGTCCGGGAGCGGTCATGGACATGCCGGCCATCGCGTCCAGCCTGTTCGGAAGAGAGCCTCCTGATCCGGTCGTGGGGGAGTATTGCGTTCTCACGGCGGGGTATGCCGCCGATCCGGAAGTACGGCAGAAGGCGGCGTCGGGCGGGGTGACGACCGCGTTGTTGACGAATCTGTTTGAGACGGCTGCGATTGACGTGGCCTATTGCGCGGCAGGGCTTGATCCGCGGGGCGGCGAGGGCCGCTTGGTCCGATCGAAGGATGATCTCCATGCGGCCATGGGGTCGCATTATCATCCCGTCAATTTTGGGGCGGCGCTGTCAGCCCTCGCCGCGGGCGACGAGCGTTTCGCATTCGTGGGATTGCCATGCGAGGTCGCAGCCATGCGACAACTCATGGCTCATCGGGCCGACATCGCGGCGCGTTGCGTCGTCCTCATCGGACTGTTCTGCGGCGGCATCAACCGCTTCTCCGGCATCGCGGCTTATCTCCGTCATTTCGACGTTGCGACGGGAGATGTCGCCGAAATCGACTACCGCGACGGTTTTTGGCCTGGCGGCATTCGCGTGGTGACCCGACAGGGGCAGGAGCGCCTCGTTCCGCGGATCATGGGAAACAGCCGGTGGAGTATCCTGCGATACGTAATTTCGTTTCAGGGTTATTGGATGCTTCCGAGGTGTCGCATCTGTCCCGACCAGATCGCCGATTTTGCGGATATCGCCGTCGGTGACCCGCACTTGCCGCGCTTCAAGCGCGAGGCGTCGCCAGGCTATTCTGCCATAGTTGCGCGCACGGAAGTCGGCCAACGACTGCTGGATCGCGCCATCGCGGCGGGCGCCATTCAGGTCGAGCCGTTGTCGAGGGATGAATTGGTGTTGTCACAGGGCTACACGCTGGAGAACCGCCGCCAGGCGCTGGTTTATGTCCGTGTGGCTCGGTGGCTTGGCTTCGATCCACCGGCCATCGCAACCTATAGGGGGCTTAGCTCGTTACGGACCGGGCATCAGACTGTTTATGCTTTCGTCGATCTCGTTAAAATCCGCTACCGCCATGTGCGCTGGCTGAAGCCGTTCTATCTGCCGATCCAGATTCTCGAGTATCTCTTTCTGACGCTCTCGCCGCGGCTCGTTCTGTCGCGACTCAAAAAGCTCTTGAGCAATAAGTGACATGTCGTTTCGCGTCGATGGCTATGAGGCATTGCTACGAGATCTGCGGACGGCAGATCGGCGGATGATCGGTGTCGCCGATTTCATTCAGGCGCAGGTTGGGGAAAGAGGAGAGCATTACGCCATTCTGCGTCACGACGTCGATCGGCTCTCTTCATGGGCTGTTGCGCTCGCGCGCGTTGAGCAACGGGCAGGAGTTGCTTCGACCTATTACTTTCGATGCAGTGCAGCCGGGAAGTTTCCCGAGGCCGCTGTTAAGGCGATCAGCGCCGCAGGGCATGAAGTCGGTTATCACTACGAATGTCTTTCGGTCTGCCGTGGCGATCGTGATGCCGCACGTGCAATGTTTGCCCGCAATCTCGCTGCATTTCGCAAGCTTGCGCCTTGTCGCAGCGTAGCCATGCACGGGGCGCCACTCAGCAGGTACCGCAATCAGGACTTGCTGCTCAATCTGGATATTGCGGCATTCGACCTCGAGGCTGACGCGTCGCTCTCATTCGAACAGATAGCGCTCGCTTATTTCACCGATACGGGTGGAAGGTGGAATGCTAGCCGAGCCACGAATTTTCGGGATCGGGTGGGGCGAGCGGAGGGCAGCTATCCGGATCCTTTCAGCCCGAATTTCGCGACCTGGCTCCGCGGCTTCCGCGATCCGATCTACGTTGCGACGCATCCCGAACGCTGGGCGCACAACCCCTCTGGATATTTTCAGGCGGCTGCCCGGGATGGTGTGACAAATATCGCCAAGCGATTGATCCGCATGACTCGTTCCGACAAGTCATGATCGACGCGTTGTCGCAGGGGCGATACTGGGCCAGGGTGAGATCGTGGCTCTCGGCGCTGTGGATTTTGCTTGTCCTCGCCGTGGCGATCTGGGCGCTCATTCGGCAGCCCGTCGGTACTGCCGATCTGTTAAGTCGGATCACCCTTGGCCGCGGCATCGCGGCGCTGGCGCTGATTGTTCTTGGCAAATTCCTGGTGATTGCGCTTGTCCGGGAAACGCTGCGCGACGTTGGCGAACCCCGGGATGTTTTCTTCTCATGGTGGGCGTACTCGATGGCCGATGTGGCAAAGTATCTGCCAGGCGGTATCTGGGGATTTGCTGGCCGTCTCGGTCTCTATAAGGGCGACGGCATCTCTCTGCGGCGCGGTGGCCGGGCGTTGACCGTTGAAACCGTTCTGCTGCTCGTCTTCAGCTTCGGATTGGGCGCTGCCGTGCTCGCCTGTGATCGTGCCGTTACCTGGATGATTCAGGCCGCCATGGTGCTCGGCTATCTCGCCGTGGCATTCACGGTGACGCGAATCTGCTTACCTCGGCTGACCTTGATGCGCTTGACTATGGTCGTCGCCCAACAAACGCTTGCGTGGCTGCTTTTCGGGCTGAGCTTCGCGCTGGTCATCGCGGTGAATGCGAGTGAAGTCGCAACGTGGCTTGGCGTATTCGACATCGGCTTCGCCGCAGGCACGGCCGCGATCTTCGCGCCGTCGGGACTTGGCGTCAGGGAGGCCGTTGTGGGATGGCTGGCGGGGCGCGATATGCTGGTCGCCGTACGTACAGCTGTCGAGTTGACTGTTATGCATCGGTTGATCTGGATGGCCGCCGATTTCATCGTGCTGGGAGGGATTTTCCTGGTGCGATTGTCCCGCGCGCGGCCGTCGAACCGCGCCAGCGGGTGCGACCCCAATGATTGAGGTGCAGGGATGCTAGCTAGCACTGCGGGGAGCGTCGCTTTTCTGATTTCGCTGTTTCTTGTCATGACGGCTTTCGCAAAGTTTTTCGCAAGGCGTGGCGGCGGTCTACAGGGAGCGATGATCGGTCTGTCGTTGGTGCCATCTTTCATTTCATTGACGACCTATGCCAGTTTTGCGCTCTTCTCCTACTCGCTGCCGGGGCGGCTGCTGCCCATCGTGATTCCCGTAATCATTGCCGCGGGCATGGTTGCCTTCGACCGGGATCGAGGGGGGAGGCCGGTCTTTTCAATGTCGGGCTTGCGCGGATCGCCGTTGATCCTTGCTCTGGCTGTCCCGGTTGTCATTTTCGTGATCGCGATCGTCGCCGTCGCCGTCATCCGCGACCAGGCAAACCACGACATTTCGATCTATCTGTTCGAGGCTGCCGATCTTGTGCGGCTGATGGTCAATGGAACGTCCACTCTGCTGGCTTGGGCTTCCTATCAGCATCCGATTGCCTATCCGCACAGCCTCGCATTCAGCACCTATCTGTCCTGGGGGTTCTTGTTCGAGCCGTCGCCGGGATTCGGCCATGATGCATTGCCGAAGCTTCTTGTCGGGTTCGGACATCTCGCGGTTCTCGCCGCCGTTGCTTCGCTGTTCGCGCGGTCGCGTCCACGATGGTGGATGCTCGTCGCGGTCGGTATGGCGATGTTGGATTCTGTCTGGAGCTATCAGATTTCTGCCATGTCCCGCGACAGCTTTTACACCGGGCCGGCAGTCGCTCTGCTGACGCTTCTGCTGCGGCTGAAGGATGGTCGCGCCGACTGGCCCCGACAATGGTGGATCGCGCTTAGTCTTGCGCTCTGGGGCGTTCTGTTCGGACATTCGCTCGGTATCGTACTTGCCTCGGGTGTTGCGGGGGGAGCCGGTGTGGTGCTGCTCTTGCGGTTCGGTTTGCGGATCCTGACGATCCGACAGCTATGGCTCGTCGGCGCCGCGATCGTTGCGATGGCCGGCAGCAGCGTCGTCACTTATTTCGGCGGGGACCACGGCACGCGCGGTTTTGCCTTTCCCTATTATGTCGATCCGATCCACCACGCGCTGTTCGCCCAGAAGCAGGCATTTCTGTCCGTGCCGTCGATATGGGCGCTTGGCGGCTATCTCGCCGCGACCAACGGAATAGGCTGGCTCCTGGCGGCAATTCTGGCCGCTGGCTTGCTGCTTGTTGTCGGCGTGTCGGTTGTCTACCGCCGGCCCTTCGTCAGCGGGACATGGGTCGGGCTGTTAGTAGCGCTGGTCGCCTGTCTCCTCTTGATTGCGTTCATGCCTGTGAAGCTTGACGGGATCAGCCTCCGTGGCGCCTTCGTCTCCAACCTGCGATACGGATTTCCAATAGGGATTCTCGCCCTGGCGCTGATCGCCGAGACCGCGCGTGTTGGCCTGCGAACGCTGCCCGTCACGGTTTGGTCGTTCCGGGCACGGCACAGCGCGCTGGCTCTCCTGGCGCTGATCGTCGGTGTCGCCGCGGTCTGGAACGCGGCGCATTACGTGCCCAGAAGCAACAGGCGCTTCGCGGTCGAAGAGCATGAGCTCTGTGAGCGTCTCCGCCAGTCCGGTGTCACGAAGTTCTTTTTTGACAATGACAGCTCCATCTATCGCTGCTCGGCAAATGCCGTCTATGCATTTAGTCCGAACGGCTCGCGCATCATGGGCGCGGAGGGTGATCACAGATCGCCGCCGAACTCGACCAGCAACACATCGATGCCGTTGTGCTCGAATACCAGATCCCGGTCTGGTGGTCCGGAACCCGCCTCTATGGTCATCTGACCAGGACTTGGAAGCGCTTGGATCAGCCCGCCTGGCCCGTGGTTTTCGTTCGCGGCTGACAACGGTCGGCAACATCGCGGCGTGTTAGCTCAGCTTGAATTGACCCGCCGATCGTCCGTTGCGGGAAGTAAGCTGCTGCGAAGGCGACGGGTATGAGATAGCCCAGCGCGATATGTGGCCGGCGCTGGTTGTCGGCAGCGACCCGGCAAGCGACGACGTGCGAGCATGGTCGAGATCGTAGAAGAGCGTCTCGTTCAGGAGTTCGTCCTGCATCCGGCCGTTGAAGGTTTCGAAAATCCAGTTTTTCATTGGCTCGGCGCGGGTGCAAGCGGGCCACCGCAACACGTGCGCCGATCCTGGTCGAAATCAGGCCGAACGCGCGCCTTCAGAGTAGGCGGGGTGAGCCCTCGTATGACGGCGCGTTGTGGAGCAGCGCCTCACGTCGACCGGATGCGATCTTCAAACAGCCAAGTGATTGCAGGCATGCCTTCGCATTTCCGCGACGCCATTGCGCCCGGGCTTTGCGAGGAACGTTCCGCCCTCTCGAACAAGAGGGCGTGCGGAACGCCGGACGCACGACGCGTCCGCGGCCTCGTGTGCATAAGTAAAAAGCACACGAGCGTAGTCACCACGGTCACGCCGAACATCGTCCGGCGTTCCGCACGCGATGGGTTAACGGCTTATGTCGTGCTCTCCCCGGCGCCCGACTCCGGTTTTTGGTCGCCGTCGCGTCCGACTGAGGATGTCTCCGGCTTCGGTCGAAGCCGGCTCTCCGTCGGGCTTGATGCCACGCGGGGCATCAGGACCACACGCCTTTGCCGTCCGCGAGCAGCGTGGTCGTCAGCGTTTCCGTGTCGGCTCACGGACCCTCGCATCGGAGGTGACCCGCCCTGCCTTCACATCCGCGCCTAACGCTGCCGCGTCCATCGCCTCCCGCCCCGCGGATCGTGACGATCGCGAAACGCCCCCCTCATCGGGGCGGGATGGTATGGGTATATGATCCTATAGGAATTTTGTCAAGAGGCGTCGATCGGGTGTGCCGTTGTCCATAAGAGCCTCGGCCGCGCATGTGATGAACGGGTCCGATTTTATACTTAAGGATAATTACGTAAGTACCTGTCCGCCTTGTGCAGCCCGGATGAGCGTGCTTAACCGGCCGCAGTACCGGTGCCTCTCGAAGGAGGGGTGAAACGGGAATGCGGTGCGGGACGCTTGTCCCAATGCCGCAGCTGCCCTCGCAACTGTGGGCGGATCGGAGCGTCCTTGACGCCACTGGCCAATGGCCGGGAAGGCGGACGCTCCAAAGATCCGCGAGCCAGGAGACCGGCCGGTACCTCTGAAAGAACTCGTTCGGCGATGGGCCGACGGAGGATGTAGCCGTGAAGAAAATGTTTGCGTCGCGCTGCGGCGGGGAATGCCGTGCGCGTTGCTGAAGGTGCAGCCGCCCCGCTGATCCTCGCGAGTGGCGTGATCGTATTGTTCCTGCTGTCGCTCAGCATTGGTCCGGTCCGGCTTCCGATCGGAGCGGTGGTCGACGCCTTGCTCGGCGGAGGGACGGACGCGGAGCGGTCGATCGTTCGGGAAATCCGTCTGCCGCGCGCGATCCTCGCGGTCGCAATCGGCGCGATGCACGGTCTGGCCGGGGCGGCTTTGCAGGGCCTGCTGCGAAATCCGCTTGCCTCGCCTTCGCTGTTCGGCGCGCCTCAGGCCGCGGCATTCGGGGCCGTGTTGGTGATTTCGGCAGGCCTGGCGGACGCGCTGTCCTTCCTGTTGCCGCTCGCGGCGATCGCGATGGCCTTCGTCTCGGTTTTCATCTTGATCGCGGTCGCGGGGCGCAACGCCAATTTGTTGCTGCTGATCCTGGCCGGTCTGGCGCTATCGAGCCTCGCCGGCGCCGCCACCTCGCTGGCGCTCAATCTGGCGGCTAATCCGTTCGCCGCACTCGAAATCTCGTTCTGGCTGCTCGGTTCGCTGGAGGACCGGAGCTTCCAGCACGTCACTTTGGCGCTTCCTTTCATCGTCTGCGGAGCGGCGTTGCTGTTCACGCGGGGCGAAGCATTCCGTGTGCTCAGCCTCGGTGAGGAAGCGGCGCAGAGCCTCGGGGTCGATGTCGGGCGGCTGCGGCTGCAGGTGATTATGGGGGTTGCGCTGGGAGTCGGCGCGTCGGTCGCGGTATCAGGCACGATCGGTTTCATCGGCTTGGTCGTGCCGCATCTGATGCGGCCGTTTGTCGGGCACGATCCCGGGCGCCTGCTGCTCCCGAGCGCACTCGGAGGCGCTGCCTTGCTGCTCGCTGCGGATATCTCCGTGCGCCTCATCCCATCCAGCAGCGGAATCAAGGTCGGCGTGGTCACGGCTCTGATCGGCGTTCCGTTCTTCCTCTATCTCGTGGTGCGCGAGCGGCGCACGCTCAGCAGCAGCATGACATGACCGAGGCTGATGATTTCGCCGTCAACGGATTATGCGTCCGACTCGGCGGCCGTGAAGTGGTTCGTGACGTTTCGTTCAGCCTGCCGCGCGGCTGCATCGCCGCGATGGTCGGCCCCAGCGGGGCCGGCAAGACGACGCTGCTACGCGCGCTCGCAGGTCTGGTGCCGAGCCGAGGACGCATTCTGATCGGCGGCGAAGACGTCGGCCGGATGCCGGTGCGTCGGCGTGCCCGGCATCTCGCTTACGTGCCGCAAGGCGAGGCCGTCCATTGGCCCTTGCCGGTTCAGGATGTCGTGGCGCTGGGGCGCTATCCGCATGGCTCGGCGGACCCCCGCCGCCTGGGTGCGGGCGATATCGAGGCGGTCGACCGCGCGTTGGACGAAGTCGAGCTGAGGCCGATGAAGGATCGTCGCGTGACCGAGTTGTCCGGCGGCGAGCGGCGACGGGTTGCGATCGCACGGGCGCTGTCGACAGGCGCGCCGATCCTGCTGGCCGACGAGCCGATTGCGTCGCTCGATCCCTATTTTCAGCTCTCGGTGATGGCGCTGCTGCAGCGTCAGGCCCGTGCCGGTGCGCTGGTCATTGTTGTCACGCACGATATCGGTTTGGCGGCACGGTTCGCCGATCAGATTCTGATGTTGCGCGACGGTCATCTTGCCGCAATGGGGCCGCCGAACGCCGTGCTGGCGCCTCCCAGCCTGGCCGAGGTGTTCTCGATCGACGCCTACCGATCCAGTCACGAGGCGCAGCCGGTTCTGGTGCCGTGGGCGATGCGATGACTGGGATGCTCCAACGCCTTCGGCTGTTGGCGCCGACGCTCGTCTTGTTGGGCCTGGTGATCACCTTGCGGCCAGCGGATGCTGCGCCCAAACGGTTCGCGTCCATCAACATGTGCACCGATCAGCTTCTGCTGACGCTGGCGGATCCCGAACAAATCGTCGGGCTCGGCCCCTATGCGCGGGATCCGCACATGTCCTGGTTGGCCAAGGAGGCCGAGCGCTATCCGAAGCTTTCGGGAGAGGCGGAAGATCTCCTGATGCTGGCGCCGGACGTCATCCTGGCTGGGCGATACGGCAAGCGCGCCACCCGTGAGCTGCTGCGGGCGAAGCGATTGCCGGTCGAAGAGTTCGATTCGCCGCGCACCATCGACGACGTCAAAGCGCAGATTCTGCGGGTCGGCCAATTAGTCGGGCATCCGGAACGATCCGAAGCCCTGATCGGCGATATCGACCGAGCCATCGCGCGGGCAACGGCGATGGCATCGCGGCGCCATGCGCGCGTCCTGGCGCTGTCGCGGCGCGGCTGGGTGACGGGCGGCGACAGCCTGATCAGTTCGCTGTTGAAGACCGTCGGTCTGTCGAACGCCGCGTCCGAACTCGGACTCGCTTATGGCGGGTTCGCTTCGCTCGAAGCAATCGTTGCTTCCCGACCGGACCTGCTGCTGGTCGCGGAAGACCGACCTGAGGCGGAAGATCAGGGCAAGGCGTTGCTACTTCATCCATCGATCCAGAATGCGTACCCACCGAGCCGCCGAATTGTTGTGCCGGAGCAATTGACGATCTGCGGCGGCGCCATGCTTCCGGTCGCGCTCGATCGCCTGGCGCGGGCGATCGAGCGGATCGAGCGGACAAGGGCCGCTGTCAACGTCGGCTTGCAACGGTGAGCTTCCGGGCTTCGGCGACAGCGTCGCCGACGGGTCATTCAGACGGAGCGTCTTTGATCCGCTTGGGATCCTGATCGCTCCCGTCCCAGATGCGCGGCCGTTCGAGCCATCGTTGAATGAAATTCCAGGAGCGGCGATAGCCATCATGCGGCAGCGTGCAGGCGCTGCAATCCTTGCGTTTCATGCCATTGCGATCAGTAAAGACCTGATACGGCCCCGGACACTCGTAGGCGATCAGTGGGCAGTAGCAGAACAGGCAGTTGAACTCGCGTTCGACGCCCTTGTGGCAGGGAAGGAACGGGCACGCCTCGTTCGTCAAGCCTTTGAAGGCTTCGTTCGTTGTTGTGTCCTTTGGTTCCATGTCGGCCGGGTCCGAGAAATACTTGGTGGAGTTCAATCAGCCACGCTCGCTGCGCGTAGCACGCGCGGCGGGGTGGTGATCTTGAAATGGAGCACGGCCCGACGAAGCCCGCGCCTCGACGACACAAATCGTCGGACGAGAGCTTTTCCGATTCTGATCGAATCAGAATCGGAGCTCTAACTCTTCGGTCTGACGCGTCTTCTTCGCGCGAGCCGGTTCCACGTCGCTCGAAAAACGCTCTAGCTGCGCGTGTACATGAAAAGCTCCATCGCCGACCCACCGTCGATCCGAGTTGAACAACGCCTTCGGCCGGTCTCCTGGCTCGCGGAAATTGTCCGGATCGCCTTCCCAAGCATCACTTCGAAGCTCAGTGGCAGTTTGATCCGGACCTATTCCGCTCACAGTTGCGGGGGCAGCTGCGGACTAGGCGATCTCTCGCCGCACCGCATTCCCAGTTTCACCTCTCCGACGAGAGGCACCGTAGGCTAAAGCGATTTCAGCACGCCACGTGACGGCGTGCAAGGCGAATAAGCAGCTGACGCCATCGACAAAGAGCAGTCGATCCTAATCCAGCGCGCCGCCGTTGTGATACTCGATCACACGCGTCTCGATGACGTTTTTTCCTTCTTCAGGTCCATCGTCTCCGACATCCATGGCAACGGGTTGTCCGTCTCCAAATGCGAAACCGACAAACCAACACGCGGCACAGCGATCAAGCGAATGCCGTCGATCTCCCGGATCCCCGTTTCGGCTCGCACCGGTTTGATCATTGTCAATGTTGCGCTCCGCAGGATTGGCAATGTGCGCGCATCGACCTTCGGTGCCCTTCTTGGAAGGGTGAAACGGGAATGCGGTGCGGCGAGCAATCGCCTAGTCCGCAGCTGCCCCCGCAACTGTAAGCGGATCGTCTCCGGTCAAATGCGCCACTGAGTTCGGCTTCAGCCACTTGGGAAGGCGATCGGGACATTCTCCGCGAGCCAGGAGACCGGCCGAGGATCGTTTTGGATGCCATTCGACGGTGGGTCGAAGAAGGACAAAGACATGCAACCACGACGTCTCGCCTGACACGATCCTCATCGGTTTTCGCAGCCGACGCCGCATGATCCGCGCGTGTGAGTTCTCACGCGACAGGTAGTTGCGCGTCGGACGACCGCCATTGCCCCGCTTTGCGGCGGCGGCAGATCCTTGGCATTTTTCGAGACAGCCTCATGCACGTAGATTGCCGGCGCAAGCCACGGTCAGATGTGATGGGCGGACCGTCGATTCCGCGAGAGCGGCAATTCGAATGGGCTGGCGTCCCCGTCGAGGTCGCATCCACGCCCGATGCGCGCGATCGCATCGACCATGCGTCCGCCACGGCACAGATAATCGTCCGCCAGGGCGACGATCAGCCGGTTCGGCGTCGCCGTGGGCGAGCGACGCCGCAGATCGTCGGCGATGAGCTGTTCGTCGCCCGGCGCGCGCTCGCAGGCGATCGCATACGCCGCGGCCGGCGACCGGCTCACGCCCATCCAGCAATGGATCAGGATGTCCTGATCGTCCCCACAGCCTCGCCCGAACTCGATAATCTTGCGAACAATGGTTTCGTCCGGCGCGACATGCACGGATGCGGCGACGTCGACATCGTTGAAAGCCAGGATCAGCCGCTCGGCCGGCAGCCAGCTCTCGTCGAACACCACCTTCTGCCACGGCGCCAGCAACGACAGCGACCGAGCCGGGCTGCGTTCGGCAACGAGGCGGGGAGCATTATCGAGTGCGCTGATGAGGATCATGGCGGCGTGCTATCGGCGCGATTGCGTCTGACGTCAAGTCGTTCCGAGGCGACGCTGCTTCATCCTCGTGGCGCGCGGTCTGTTCGCCGCTCGCCACCCAACGCCCGCTCTTTCCACACCCACCGAGTATCAAAATGACGACTGTCGATGTCGATGAACTGGTATCCCGCATTCAATTTTCGCCGCGCCCGCATTCGGGACCGCGACGCGCGCGCGCGCTGATGATCCAGGGCACGAGTTCGGACGTCGGCAAGAGCATGGTGGTCGCAGGACTATGCCGGGCGTTTGCGCGGCGCGGCCTCGTTGTGCGCCCGTTCAAGGCGCAGAACATGAGCAACAATGCGGCGGTCGCCTCAGATTCGGATCTTCCGCCGGGCGCCGACGGGACGCGGATTCGTGGCGAGATCGGCCGCGCGCAGGCGTTGCAGGCGCGCGCCTGTGGCGTGGCTCCGTCGATCCACATGAACCCCGTGCTGCTCAAGCCGCAGACCGATATCGGCGCGCAGGTGGTGCTGCGCGGGCGGGTGCTCGGCAATTGCCCGGCGCGGATCTATCATCACATGCGGCAGCGGTTGATCCCGGCGGTGCTCGACAGCTTCGAACGCCTTGCGGCCGAAGCCGATCTGGTGCTGGTGGAAGGCGCCGGCAGCGGCGCCGAGGTTTATCTGCGTGCCTCCGATATCACCAATATGCGGTTCGCCGAGGCCGCCGATCTGCCGGTCGTGTTTCTTTCCGATATCGACCGCGGCGGGACGATGGCGGCGTTGGTCGGCAGCTACGTGCTGCTCAACGAAGGCGATCGCGCGCGCGTCGTCGGCTATCTCATCAACAAATTCCGCGGCGACTTCTCGCTGTTCGAACCGGGCTGCCGCACCATTACCGAGCAGACCGGCTGGCCGTTCCTCGGCGTGCTGCGGTGGTTTCCCGGCGCCGACCGATTGCCTGCGGAGGATTCGCTTGCGCTCGAACGCGCGGCGGCGGCGAGCCGGGGCCGGCTCAAGGTCGCCGTGCCGCGTCTGCAACGCGTGGCCAATTTCGACGATCTCGATCCGTTGGTGGCCGAGCCCGACGTCGACCTGCGATGGATCCAGCCGGGCTCGCCGATCCCGGGCGATGTCGACGTGGTCGTGCTGCCAGGTTCGAAGGCGACCCGTATCGAACTCGATCTGATCAGGCGCGAGGGATGGGACGTGGACATCCACGCGCATGTGCGTCGAGGCGGGCGTGTCGTCGGCTTGTGCGCCGGCTTCCAGATGCTCGGGCGCGTCGTCCGCGATCCGATGGGGATCGAGGGCGCGCCGGGCGAGACGGCGGGCCTCGGGCTGCTCGACATCGAGACTGAAATCTCCGGCGACAAACGTCTGGTCGAGATCGATGCCCGCGATCGGCTCAGCGGACGGCGCGTCGCCGGCTACGAAATGCACATGGGAAGGACCATCGGTGCGGGTCTCGATCGGCCGTGGTTGTTGCTCGAGGAGGGCGCCGGCGAGCCTCGTCCGGAAGGCGCGGTGTCTGCCGATGGCCGCGTCATGGGCGGATATCTGCACGGCCTCTTCGGTGGCGACGATTTCCGTTCAGCCTGGTTGACGCAGATCGGTGCGGCGACCTCGGGCCTCGATTTCGAGCACCGCGTAGAACAGACACTCGAAGCCTTGGCCGATCATTGCGAAAGCAATTTGGATCTGGATGCGCTCCTCGCGCTGGCGCGGTGAAGGAGGGTGTGAGCTGCTACCGGTTTGCTGTTCGCACGTGCGACGCTCGTCCCGTCACCTGCGCAGCAGCGCCGTCATGTCCTTCCAGTGATAGATCCGCAGCTTCGTCGCGTCGGTCTGCGCCGCCGCGATCATCGCTTGCGCGACGGCGTCGGCGTCGATCCCGCGATAGCGATCGGCGGCGCCGCGCAGCAGCGGGTTGACAACGCGCGCTGCGGCGACCAGCAGGCGTTCCACCGGGCGGCGTTCGGCGCGCTCGCCCATGATCATCGACGGGCGGAAGATGTGCGTCTTGTCGAAATCGAGCGCGATGATGTCGCGCTCGGCCTCGCCCTTGGTGCGGAGGTAGAACTGCCCCGACGCGGCATTGGCGCCCACCGCCGAGACCAGCAACACCGCTTGCGCGCCGTTCTGCCTGGCGATGCGCGCGGCCTGCACCGGATAGTCATGGTCGATCCGGTAGTACGCCGCCTCGTCGGGCGTTTTCGCGCGCGTGGTGCCGAGCGCGATGAAGACCTCGTCGGCCACCAGCTGCGGGGCCAGCGCGGGCAGGGCGTCGAGATCGCCGATCAGCACCGTCAGCCGCGGATCGCTCAGCGTCAGCGGCCGGCGCGCCACCGCGATCACCCGCGCGTAGTCCGGGCTCGCCAGCAGGCCGCGGACGAGAAGCGAGCCGATCAAGCCGGTCGCTCCGAACACCAGCGCTGTTTTCAGGACGGGGTTTTCGCGGGACGTGGACATGGCCGGCAGGATCGCATGGGGGAAGGGCGAGGACAATGGCGAGGGCGGGCGTTACAGCGGGCGCCGGTGCGGCATCGGCGGCACTTGTAGCCCGGATAAGCGAAGCGCTATCCGGGGCGAGGATTCCGCGGCGCGATGAGTCCCCCGGGTATCGCTGCGCTCACCCGGGCTACGCTCGCTCGCAATTCGTAGGGCGCAATAGCGAAGCGTATTGCGCCGCCACGCGGTGAGCGGCGGATGACGCTGCGCTAATCCGCCTACGGGCTACGGTTGCTGCACCAGCCAGGCAGATCAGTTCCAGAACAAGCGGACGAGTGCGACGATCGCGGTGGGGACCGTCGAGGCTCCGATCAGAAACATCGCGAGCACGCTGAGGATCGCATTCGCAATCCACCAACGGCGTTCCGGCGTCGGCAGGCCGAGGGCCGACACGCCCAGATTCATCGCGAATGCCGCCCAAGCAAGATAGTGCGTGGAGCTGATGATGCCCCAATTCCGGAGCTGCGTCGCCACGATCACGATCGCCACGATCACGCCCAAGGCGCCCAGCAGCGCGACGGACCGGCGAGACACGGAGTCGAGGAATCGTTGCATGCGGCGACTCTCGCAATTCGGAAGGGCAACAGCGAAGCGTGGTGCCTCGCCGCGCGTTAAGCGGCGGATTACGCTCCGCTAATCCGCCCTGCGGGCTACGGGCTGATACGGGGTAGGCTGAACGGGGTCTGATTTCCGGTAGCTCGCGCGTAAAGCCGATGGCGTGTTGCGGCGCCGCGCGGGGAGGGGTGGATTACGCTGCGCTAATCCGCCCTGCTGACTTGCTCACTTTTCAAGTCGCTTCAAGTGTTCAGTTGCGGCAATTTTTTCCATAATGGCTTTCACCAGAACATCGATAGGCTTGCCGTCGGAATAATCTGCCGGTGCGACGAAATTGACGCGTCCGTCAGCTTTGAGTGCGTTCGATCGGGATTTCGCAGATCGTGTGTGAGGCTGAAATACCGCGATCGATTGGCCGCCCTGTTCCTTTACAAGTCGGAAGCAGGGGATGTCAGTTTCGCCATCGCCTATAAAGATCATGTTGTGAAATGGGACGGGTCGTTCATCGGGTGGTACATATTGATTAACGCGGTTGTGCTCAAAGACGTTACTTACGCCCTTGTTAATGCGGAATAGATACTGGGTCTTGGTGGTATAGTTTAACGCCAATGCGGGCCACTCGGCCACTCCGTGATGGTCGTAGCAGTATGACGAAGCATAGATGTCTTTGAAGTGTTTTCGGATCGGAGTGCCAAGTATCATCTCGCGGATACCGGATGAGATGATGTGGTGTGTCACCTGAAGGCCACTAAGCTTGCCATACGTGGTAATTCGGGGGAACCAGTCCTCCACGCCCCTAAATAGCTTTAAGCTCTTACCGTAGCTGCTGAAGTCATCTCGGCGCACAGGTACATGAGCGGCTCTCGCCTTTTCAAGCATCAAGCCCATGTAGATTAATATGTTGTCGGCGCCATGGTGCTCGCAGCGTTGGCGTACTTCAGTCCAGAAAGACCTCTTTGTCATTCCAATCGACGGAATAAAATCACGCTCCTGCATGTTCCCTGGAGCGAGCGTTCCGTCGAAATCGTAGCAAATTGCAAAAGGAATTGGTGCTCGTCGCAATGGTCATCCTTTCGGTGGATAGTGGTCCTTACCGTAGGTGTTTCGAGCGCGAATCTTACCATCGCTGCCTTTCAGGAGCGCTTCGCCGCCAGCGCCCCTAGCGAGTCGTCGCGCTTCGTTCCATGCCGCCGCCTGAGTGTCGTGTATTGAAGAGGCTTTGTTTGCGCCTTCCTTCTTTACGGCCCAGCCATCAGAGCGTTTAGTCGTCCAGTAATTTTGAGACATGGCAAGCCTCCATTCGTACAATGCTAACGAGTTCTTCTGGATCAGAATACCGCGCTGCCGTGGTAATTGACGAAGCGAAGATGCTAAACTGCTAGCGCTCTGCTTCGTCAATTATCAAGCTGACTCAGCTACACCCCGTCGTGCTTCCGCAAGTATCACACTTCATACAAGTCCCGTTGCGCACCAGCGTGAAGTTGCCGCATTCGCCGCAGGAGTCGCCCTCGTAGCCGCGCGCTTTGGCTTCGGCGCGGCGTTCGGCTTTCGAGGCTGCGGGCTGGGTGGCGGCGGTGTTGGCCTTGCTCCATTGCAGGGCTTCGAGCTTTTCGGTCGGCGACAGATCGGTCTGGACTTCCTGCTTCAGCGCGGTGGCGCCTTCGAGGACGTCGCCGATGCGGGAGGTCGACTTGGCGTGGGTCTCCGGCTGGGAGTAGGCCATCTTGACCGGAGCCGAGCCGCTGTCGGGCGAGGCCGGCACGCCGCGCATCACCACCAGATTGTCGGTGCGCGAGCGGGTCAGGCCCTTCGACAGATATTTGGTCGCGGCGTGGCTCGACGGCGTGCCTTCCGGCGCCTTGCCTTCGTCGACGCCCTTGCCGATGGCGTCGAAGCCGGTCTCGCTCGGATCGACATGGGCGAGGTCGAACCGGCCCATGTAGCTGACCGCGAGTTCGCGGAACACGTAGTCGAGGATCGACGTCGCATACTTGATCGAGTCGTTGCCCTGCACCGGGCCGGCGGGCTCGAAGCGGGTGAAGGTGAAGGCGTCGACATATTCCTCGAGCGGCACGCCGTATTGCAGGCCGAGCGACACCGCGATCGCGAAGTTATTGATGAACGACCGGAGGGCGGCGCCCTCTTTGTGCATGTCGATAAAGATCTCGCCGATCCGGCCGTCGTCATATTCGCCGGTGCGCAGATAGACCTTGTGGCCACCGACCACCGCCTTCTGGGTGTAGCCCTTGCGACGATCCGGCATCCGCTCGCGCTCGCGCATCACCACGATGCGCTCGACCAGACGCTCCACCACCTTTTCGGAGACGTGGGCGGCGCGCGCCGCCATCGGCTTCTCCAGGAAGGCGTCGAGCGCATCATCATCCTCGTCGTCGTCGGAGATCAGTTGCGACGACAGCGGCTGCGACAGCTTCGAGCCGTCGCGATACAGCGCGTTGGCCTTCAGCGCGAGCTTCCACGACAGCATGTAGGCGGACTTGCAGTCCTCCACCGTGGCGTCGTTCGGCATGTTGATGGTCTTGGAGATCGCGCCCGAGATGAACGGCTGCGCCGCCGCCATCATCCGGATGTGGCTCTCGACCGACAGATAGCGCTTGCCGATCTTGCCGCAGGGATTGGCGCAATCGAACACTGCGTAGTGATCCGCCTTCAGATGCGGCGCGCCTTCCACGGTCATCGCACCGCAGATGTGGATGTTGGCGGCCTCGATCTCGCGCTTGGAGAAGCCGAGCGCGGCGAGCAGGTCGAAGTTCGGCGCGGCGATCGCGTCGGCCTCGATCTTCAGGGTCTGGCGCAGGAAGTCCTCGCCGAACGTCCATTTGTTGAAGGCGAATTTGATGTCGAAGGCGGTCGGCAGCGCGGCCTCGACCTTGGCCAGCGCTTCGTCGGTGAAGCCCTTCGCCTTGAGGGTCGAATGGTTGATCGCCGGCGCGTTGGACAGCGAGCCGTGGCCGACCGCATAGGCCTCGATCTCGGCGATCTGGTTTTCCGGATAGCCGAGGATGCGCAAGGCGGCGGGCACGGCGCGGTTGATGATCTTCCAATAGCCGCCGCCGGCGAGCTTCTTGAATTTCACCAGCGCGAAGTCGGGCTCGATGCCGGTGGTGTCGCAATCCATCACCAGGCCGATCGTGCCGGTCGGCGCGACCACCGAAACCTGCGCGTTGCGATAGCCGTGCAGTTCGCCGAGTTCGAGCGCTCTGTCCCACGCCGCCTTGGCGTGCGTGATCGCTTCGGGGATCGGGCAGCCGGCGTGGTCGAGCGGGACAGGGGCGACCGACAGCGCCTCATAGCCGCGGCTTTCGCCATGGGCGGCGCGGCGGTGATTGCGGATCACCCGCAGCATGTGCGCGGCGTTCTTCTTGTAGCCGGGGAACGGGCCGAGCTTCGCCGCCATTTCGGCCGACGTCGCATACGACACGCCGGTCATGATCGCCGACAGCGCGCCGCACAGCGCGCGGCCTTCCTTGGAGTCGTAGCTGAGCCCCATGGTCATCAGCAGGCCGCCGATATTGGCGAAGCCGAGGCCGAGGGTGCGGAACTCGTAAGACAGCTCGGCGATCTGCTTCGACGGAAACTGCGCCATCAGCACCGAGATCTCCAGCACGACGGTCCACAGCCGGCACAGATGCTCATAGGCGCCGAGGTCGAACACGTTCGCCGTGTTGTCGTAGAAGGTCAGCAGGTTGGCCGAGGCGAGGTTGCAGGCGGTGTCGTCCAGGAACATGTATTCCGAGCACGGATTGCTCGCCCGGATGTCGCCCGAGGCCTTGCAGGTGTGCCAGTCGTTCATCGTGGTGTTGAAGTGCAGGCCGGGATCGGCGCTGGCCCAGGCGGCGTAGCCGATCTTCTCCCACAGATCGCGGGCCTTCAGCGTCTTCATCACCTTCTTGGTGGTGCGGCCGGTAAGGTTCCAATCCCCATCCGTTTCCACCGCGCGCAAGAAGTCGTCCTTCAGCGACACCGAATTGTTGGAGTTCTGGCCGGAGACGGTGAGGTAGGCCTCCGAATCCCAGTCGGTGTCGTAGATCGGGAAGTCGATCTCCTTGTAGCCCTGCTTGGCGTACTGGATGACGCGCTTGATCATCGCGTCGGTCACCAGCGCGCGGCGCGCGAGCTTGACCTCGCGGCGCAGGGCAGGGTTCTTCTCGGGGTCGAAGCAGTCGTCGCCCGAGCCCTGGCAGTTGACGCAGGCCTTCAGGATCGCCTTGAGGTGTTTCTGGTTGAGCTTGGAGCCGGTGACGAGAGCCGAGACCTTCTGCTCTTCCTTCACCTTCCAGTCGATATAGGCCTCGATGTCCGGATGGTCGGCGTCGACAACCACCATCTTGGCGGCACGCCGCGTGGTGCCGCCGCTCTTGATCGCGCCGGCGGCGCGGTCGCCGATCTTCAGGAAGCTCATCAGGCCGGAGGAGCGGCCGCCGCCGGACAGGCGTTCGCCTTCGCCGCGCAGCCGCGAGAAATTGGAGCCGGTGCCGGAGCCGTATTTGAACAGCCGCGCCTCACGCACCCACAGGTCCATGATGCCGCCCTCGTTGACGAGGTCGTCCTCGATGCCCTGGATGAAACAGGCGTGCGGCTGCGGATGCTCGTAGGCGGATTTCGACTTGGTCAGCTTGCCGGTCTTGTGATCGACGTAATAGTGGCCCTGGCCGGGGCCGTCGACGCCGTAAGCCCAGTGCAGGCCGGTGTTGAACCATTGCGGCGAATTCGGCGCGACCATCTGCGCCGCCAGCATGTAGCGCAGCTCGTCGTAGAACGCGCGGGCGTCGTCTTCGGACGAGAAGTAATCGCCCTTCCAGCCCCAATAGGTCCAGCAGCCGGCGAGGCGGTCGAATACCTGCTTGGACGAATGCTCGCTGGTGAAGCGCTCGCTATCGGGCAGGGTGGCGAGCGCCTCGGTGTCGGGCACCGAGCGCCACAGCCACGACGGCACGGTTTCTTCCTCGACCTTCTTCAGGCGCGCGGCGACGCCCGCCTTGCGGAAATACTTCTGCGCCAGCACGTCGGAGGCGACCTGCGACCACGAGTCGGGCACTTCGACATTTTCGAGGCGGAACACCACGGAGCCGTCCGGATTGCGAATCTCGCTCGTCGTCAGCCGGAACTGAATCGCCGCATAGGGTGACTGGCCGTCAGTGGTGTAGCGCCGCTCGATCTTCATCTCGTGCCCCGTTCTGTGCCGGACCCCGCTGGGCCCGAAAGTTGTTGGTCGCGAACCCAAAATTCAATCGGGTTCGCTATGCGAGCCGGTGGTCCGGCCCTGTTGTGTCTCAAAGGGCGACGCGCGATTGCCTTCAATCGCGGCCTCTACCCTACGCAAGTCCCACGCTTTGACGCGAGCCCGTTACGCGGCCCGTCTGTTGCGCCCAAACAGTCGATTTTGAGCACAGATGACCCCACGCCCCGGTGCCGCTCAGGCTTGTCGGAGGTGGTCGGCTCGGTACCCTTCTGGGAGTGTTCGGCGGGACCAAAAACTACCCTCGCTGAACAGTCCTGAAGCTAGGCCGACTCCGTCTGACCCGTCAAGCAATAGTGCGGGTTCCTGAATCAAATACTAAATATGGTGGAACTACGTGGAAAACAGGGGGCGGGGTGGCGTCCTGACGGGGCCAAGTATCGGTGAGTCCTCACGGAATCCAAACAGCAAAAACCCGGCGGCGCGGCCCGGATTCCAGCCTGCACCCGCTGTTCACAGGGCAGGTATTTTTTCGCTCCGGGGGCTTGCCACGCGCGACTCAGCCCGGAATGGCCCGCCGCCGTTTTTGAGGGTGGTGACGGGACGCCAATACCGGCATGGTGAGGCCCGTCCATCCTGCCGGGTGCCCCCATGTCCGACCGATCCTCCGCCGCGGTGCCGCCGCGCGTCGCGACCAGCGGTCTGGTGCTGCTCGCCGTCACCTCGGTGTCGTGGGGGCTGAGCTGGCCGATCACCAAATACGTCATCTCGCAATGGCCGCCGTTGCCGGCGCGGGGCCTCACCGGCGTTGCGGGGGCGCTGACGCTGTTCGCGATCGCCTGGCTGCGCGGCGACAGCCTCGCGGTGCCGCGCAGCCAGCGGCTTCGGCTGGTGATCTCGGCGTTCTTCAACGTGACGGTGTGGATGGCGGTGATGGGCCTGGCGCTGCTCTGGCTGCCGGCCGGCGAGACCGCGGTGATCGCCTACACCATGCCGGTGTGGACGGCGCTGCTGGCGTGGCCGCTGCTCGGTGAGCGGATGACCCTGCTGCGCGTCCTGGCGCTGGCGATGGCGTTCGGCGGCATCGTCGCGCTGCTCGGCGCCCACGGCTTCGCCGCCAGCGTCGCCAAGCTGCCCGGCGTGCTGCTGGCGTTGTCCGGCGCGGTCGGCTTCGCGCTCGGCACCATCTTCCTGAAGCGGTTTCCGATCGCTTTGCCGGGCACCACCTCGGCGGCGTGGCAGATCGGGATCGGCAGCTTTCCGGTGGTGGTGATCGGATTGGCGTTCGAGGTGCCGCAGCTCGACGCGTTGTCGCCGCTCGGCTGGGCCGGGCTGGTCTATCTGATCGTGATCCAGTTCTGCGTCGCTTATCTGTGCTGGTTCGCGGCGGTGCAACGATTGCCGGCCTCGGTGGCGGCGATCGGGACCATGGCGGTGCCGGTGATCGGCGTTGTGGCCTCGGCGATCGCGCTGCACGAGCCGCTCGGCCTCGGCCAGATCGCGGCGCTGGTGCTGACGCTCGCCGGCGTTGCGCTGGCGACGCGCTCATAGGCCGACAATTGCGCGACGGGTGCGGCAATTGCGCCGCGTGCCATGCGGCAAACCTCGCCGCCATCGTCATGCAGATGGGGCGCAGTGCAGATGCGAACGCACGTGCGAGCCTTTGCGTAGCACAATTTCCGCGGTGCACCGCGCGGCGATGCTGCTGTGCAAACAACTCCAACTAATCGTCCGATCAACTAACCAATCTGATTTCTCGACAGTTGCTGACAATTCTGATCAGATCGTCGTGACGACAGATACTGCTTCCGTGGCAAAAGCGGCCTTCAGAGTCGCGCCATCAAGAACAAGCGCTTCAAAGCCCAGACCATCGCATTGGCTCACCAGGGAGGAACGCCATGTCTCATGATGACACGTCTCATGATGCCGGTTCTTATGATGCCAAGCCTCATGACGCCAGTTCTCATGACATCAAGCCTCATGACAGCAAGCCTCATCACACCAAATTATCTGCTACGTCTCTTGATGCAATGTCCCGGAGAAGGCTGACCCGACGTCAGTTCGTCGCCGCCACCGCCGCCACAACGGCCGCGCTCGTCACCGCGCCTTACGTCCGCGGCGCCCACGCCGCCGGCAAGCTGACGATGGGCTTCTGGGATCATTGGGTGCCCGGCGCCAACAACAGCTGCACCGAACTCGTCAAGCAATGGGGCGAGAAGGAAAAGGTCGAGGTCTCGATCGACTACATCCCGAGTCAGGGCAACAAGAACCTGCTGACCATCGCCGCGGAAGCGCAGGCGAAATCCGGCCACGACATCCTGTCGATGCCGACCTGGTGGCCGCACGCCAACGCCGAACTGATCGAGCCCGTCAACGATCTGATGGAAGACCTGATCAAGCAGAACGGCAAGGTCAACAATACTGTCGAATATCTCGCCAAGCGCGACGGCAAATGGCTCGCGGTGCCGTCCTGCATCGGCAGCCAGATCAAGGGGCCGTGCACGCGCATCGATCTGCTGAAGAAGCACGCCAATCTCGACATCCAGGCGATGTATCCCGCGGGCAGCGAGCCCAAGGATGACGACTGGACCATGGAGACGTTCCTGAAGGCGGCGGAAGCCTGCCACAAGGCCGGCGTGCCGTTCGGCATCGGACTCGGCGAGACCTCGGACAGCGTCGACAGCGCCGGCGCGTTCTTCCAGGCGTTCGGGGCGCAGCTCGTCAACGCCAAGGGCGACCTGACGGTGAAGACCGACGAGGTCCGCCAGGTGCTCGACTTCTACAAGAAACTGATGGCGTTCCTGCCGCCGGACGTCCCCGCCTGGGACGATTCCTCGAATAACAAATGGATCGTGTCCGGCCGAGGCGCGATGATCATGAACCCGCCGAGCGCCTGGGCGGTCGCCAAGCGCGACGCGCCGCAAGTCGCCGAGCAGCTCTGGACCCACGGTTTCCCGAAAGGTCCAAAGGGGCGCTACGCGCCGTTCCTGCCGTTCTTCTGGGCCACCTGGACGTTCTCCAAGAACAAGGAGGCGGCCAAGAGCCTGCTGCGGCATCTGTCGCAGCCGGAGTCGATCGAGAAGCTGGTCGCGGCCAGCGGCGGCTACGATCTGCCGGCGTTCGCGAACCTCACCAAGCTGAAGGTCTGGGCGGAGCAGGCGCCGCCGGCCGGAACGCTGTTCAGCTATCCCGATCCGTATCAGCGCCAGACGTTGTCGATCGCGGCGTCGCCGGCGCCGCCGAAGATCGCCCAGCAGATCTATGCCCAGGCCACGCTGACCAAGATGTGCGTGCGCCACTACCAGGGCGAGGCGATGGAGAAGACGCTCGCCTGGGCCGAAGGCGAATGCGAGGGCTTCATGCGGAGCTGACGCCGCTCGTGCGGCTGCTGCGGGATGATTTCCGCGGCAGCGCCGACCGGCGCAATGCGTCATCGCCCGGAGCCGCGGATCGCGTCGGCTCCGGGCTCGTTCCCAGCCATTTCGTGCGAGGACGACGCCATCATGGTCGACATTCCGTATCAGCCCGGCCGCGTCGCCGCGGCGTCAACCCGCCGCAAGCGAAGCGGGCTTGCGGCGATGATGCACCGCAAATCCACCATCGCTTTCCTGATGGCGCTGCCGCTGCTCGTGCTGATCGGCGTGCTGGTGGTCTATCCCGCGCTCTACGCGATCCATCTGTCGACGCTGAACAAGACGATGCAGCGCTTCGTCGGGTTCGGCAACTTCCAGTTCCTGTTCAAGCGCGACACGTTCTGGCTGGTCGTGCAGCAATCCTGCCTGTTCGCGATCACCGCGGTGTTCTTCAAGGCGCTGCTCGGCTTCATCGTCGCGCATTTCGTCCACAACGTGCCGGCCAAGGGCCAGCGCAAATGGCGCGGCATGTTGCTGGTGCCGTGGGTGATCCCGCCCGCGATGTCGACGCTGGCCTGGCTGTGGCTGTTCGATCCGTCCTATTCGGCCTTCAACTACACGCTCGGCCTGTTCGGCGCCGGGCCGATCCCGTGGACCGGCGACGCGGCGTGGGCGCGGTTCTCCGTGATCCTGGTCAATATCTGGTACGGCGCGCCGTTCTTCATGATCATGTATCTGGCGGCGCTGAAATCGGTTCCGGAGCAGCTCTACGAGGCGGCGTCGATCGACGGCGCCAATTGGTGGCAGCGGCTGTGGTACGTGACGCTGCCGATGATGCGCAACATCATCGCCATCACCACGCTGTTCTCGCTGATCGTCACTTTCGCCAATTTCGACATCGTCCGCATTCTCACCGCGGGCGGCCCGCTCGACCACACCCACATCTTCGCCACCTGGGCGTTCCGGATCGGAATCGAGGGCTCGGATATTCCGCTCGGCGCCAGCGTCTCGCTGTTCATGCTGCCGATCCTGGCGGTTGCGGCGATCTTCATCCTACGCGACATCAACAAACGCGGGAACGAAAGCTGATGGCCACACTCACGATCGACAAGACCGGGCCGCGACGCAACCCCGCTTACGGCAGCATGAGCCGCGACCGCGCCTGGGCGCTGAAATGGTCCTATGTCTTCCTCACGATCTTCGCGGCGTTTTCGCTGGTGCCGCCATTGTACATGCTGATCACCTCGCTGAAGAGCAGCCGGGAAATCTCCGCGGCGACCAATCCGTGGTGGGTGTTTCACCCGACGCTGGACAATTACATCCAGTTGCTCACCTCGAACCAGTTCCTGACTTTCTTCTTCAACTCGGCGATGGTCTCGATCTTCGTCGTCACCATCACCATGCTGATCAGCGTGCCTGCCGCGTTCGCGCTGGCGCGGATGCGGTTCTGGGGCTCGGCGACGCTCGCCACCGGCGTGTTCCTGACCTATCTGATCCCGGACACGCTACTGTTCATCCCGCTGTTCAAGATGTTCGCGTCGTTCGGCGACTGGAGCGGCATTCCGCTGATCAACCGCTGGTACGTGCTGCTGATCATCTATCCGACGCTGACCGTGCCGTTCTGCACCTGGATCATGATCGGCTATTTCGCCTCGATCCCCAAGGAACTCGACGAAGCGGCGATCATCGACGGCGCGTCGTGGTTCCAGACGCTGACGCGGATCTTCATCCCGGTGGCGATGCCCGGCATCATCGCCGCGACGATCTTCGCCTTCACCGTGTCGTGGGCGCAATTCCTGTATCCGCTGGTGTTCACCACTTCGGTCGACCAGCTCGTGCTGCCGGTCGGCATCATCACCACGCTGATCAAGGGCGACGTCTTCAACTGGGGACAGATCATGACCGGGGCGCTGCTCGGCGCGGCGCCGCCGCTGATCATCTACGCGTTCCTGATGGACTATTACGTCGCGGGGCTCACCGCGGGCGCAACGAAAGGGTGAGGGAATGGCCGAAGTCAATCTGCGCAAGGTGGTGAAGCGCTACGACGACGTCGAAGCGGTCCGCGGCATCGATCTCGACATTCCGGACAAGGAATTCGTGGTGTTCGTCGGCCCCTCCGGCTGCGGCAAGTCGACCACGCTGCGGATGATCGCGGGGCTCGAGGACATCTCCGACGGCGATATCGTGATCGGCGGCGACGTCGTCAACGACGTGCCGCCGAAGGATCGCGACATCGCCATGGTGTTTCAGAACTACGCGCTGTATCCGCACATGACGGTGGCGGAGAACATGTCGTTCGGGTTGCGGCTGAAGCGCTATCCCAAGGCCGAGATCAAGCAGCGCGTCGACGAGGCGGCGCGGATGCTCGACATCACCGACCTGATCAACCGCAAGCCGAAGCAGCTCTCCGGCGGCCAGCGCCAGCGCGTCGCGATGGGCCGGGCGATCGTGCGCAATCCGAAAGTGTTCCTGTTCGACGAGCCGCTGTCCAATCTCGACGCTCAGCTCCGCGTGCAGATGCGGTTCGAGATCAAGCGGGTGCATCAGAAGGTGCGCACCACGACGGTCTACGTCACCCACGATCAGGTCGAGGCGATGACGCTGGCCGACCGCGTTGTGGTGATGAATCAGGGGCGGATCGAGCAGGTCGGCACGCCGAACGAACTGTACCATCGGCCGGCGACGCGCTTCGTCGCCGGCTTCATCGGCTCGCCCTCGATGAACTTCATTCCCTGCACGCTGGAGGACAATTCCGGCAGATTGCAGATCAGGCTGTCGGACACGATCGCGATGCCGATGCCGGAGCAGAAGGCCGCGCATTATCGCGGGATCGCGCGCGACAAGAAACTGCAGCTCGGCATCCGGCCCGAGCACATCACCGATGCGAGGGCGACGCTGGAACCCGGCGTCGCGGCGTTCGACGCCGTGCTCGACATCACCGAGCCGATGGGGATGGAGACGCTGATATATTTCAATCTCAACGGCAGCGAGGTCTGTGGCCGCGTCAGTCCGAATGCCGGTGCACGGGATGGCGGCATGTTGCGATTGGCGGTGGACCTCAACAATATGCACCTGATAGATGAAGGGACCGGTCTCGTCATTTGAAGGCCGGACAAGAACGATCTGTCCTGGGGCCGGAAATGACGACCAACAAGAAGAAACTACTGGTGACGGAATCGCTGTCGGAACGGGGCAGGGCGTTGTTCCAGGAGCGCGGCGACATCGAGGTCGTCGAATTCCCCAACATGATTTCCGCCGCCGATTTCGAGACGCTGCTGCACACCCAGGCGCCGGTGCATGGCGTGGCGCTCGGCGCGACGCGGTTCGGCGAGGCCGAACTCGCAGCCTCCAGGGACATGAAAGTGGTGGCGCGGATCGGCGTCGGCTATGACGCCGTCGACGTCCACGCGTTGAGCCGGAGCAAGGTGCCGCTGATGGTCGCCGGCACCGCGAATTCGCCGTCGGTCGCCGAGCAGGCGCTGTTCATGATGCTGACGCTGGCCAAACGCGGCGTCGAACTGCACGCGCTGGTCAAGACCGGCGCATGGGCGACGCGGCTCGGGCTGTTGCCGTTCGACCTGTTCGGCAAGACAGTGCTGATCGTCGGGTTCGGACGGATCGGCACTCGCACCGCGAAGCGCTGCCTCGCGATGGAAATGACCGTGCTGGTGTACGATCCGTACAAATCCGTGGATGGGATCGAAGCCGCCGGTTGTGAGAAGGTCGACGATCTCGATGCGGCGTTGCCGCGTGCCGATTTCGTCAGCCTGCATTGCCCGAAGACGACGGAGACCACCGGTCTGTTCGACGCCGTACGGCTGTCGAAGATGAAGGCGACGGCCTATCTGATCAACACCGCACGCGGCGGTATCATCGTCGAAGCCGCGCTGTACGACGCGCTGGTCGCGGGCCAGCTCGCCGGCGCCGGGCTCGACGTGTTCGAGCAGGAACCGCCGCCGCTCGGCCACAAGCTGTTCGACCTGCCCAATGTGATCATTGCGCCGCATGTCGCCGGGGTCACCCGCGAGGCGCTCGACCGGATGGGCGAGCAGACCGCGCGCAACATGCTGAGTGCGCTCGACGGCCAGCCGATCCGCGCCAATGTGATCAATCAGGACGTGCTCGGCTGACGCAGCGCTACCACGCCTCCCGCCGTCATTCATCCCATCGGAAGAGAACCCCATGGCCATCAAGGATTACAGCGAGCACGACGGCGTCGGCCTCGCCGAGCTGGTGCGCAACAAACAGGTCAGCGCGCGCGAATTGCTGGATGAGGCGATTGCCCGCACCGACGCGCTCGATGGCAAGCTCAACGCCGTGGTGGTTCGCCACGACGACTACGCACGACAGCAGATCGACGCCGGGCTTCCGGACGGCCCGTTCACCGGCGTGCCGTTTCTGCTGAAGGATCTCGATCTGCTCGCCGGGACGAAGACGACGTTCGGCGCCAGCGTCTACAAGGATTTCGTCGCGCCTCACACCGGCACGCTGGCGCAACGCTTCCTCGCCGCCGGCGTGACGATCTACGGCAAGAGCGCCAGTCCGGAATTCGGCCTGATGCCGACGACGGAATCGCGGCTGCATGGCCCGACGCGCAATCCGTGGAATCTCGATCATTCCTCCGGCGGCTCGTCGGGCGGCGCCGCGGCCGCGGTGGCGGCGCGCATCCTGCCGGTGGCACATGCCAGCGACGGCGGCGGTTCGATCCGGATTCCGGCCTCGGCCTGCGGCGTGTTCGGGCTGAAGCCGACCCGGGCGCGCAATCCGATCGGGCCGGATCGCGGCGAGGGCTGGGGCGGCTTCGCCTGCGGCCATGTCGTGAGCATCAGCGTACGCGACAGCGCCGTGATGCTGGATGCGCTGCACGGTCCCGAACCGTCGAGCCCTTACGTGGCGCCGCCGCCGGAGCGTCCGTTCGCGCAGGAGGTCGGCCGCGATCCGGGCCGGCTGCGGATCGCTTTCACCGATGTCTCGACCTATGGCGATCCGATTGATCCCGAGATCGCCGCCGCGGTGCGCGACACTGCGCGGCTGCTGGAGGGTCTGGGGCACCATGTCGAACAGCGCGCCCCGAAGCTGCCGGCCGATCCGGCCGCTGTGATCGCGACCATCGTCGCCTGCAACACCGGGCTCACGGTCAAGCTCGCCGAACAGGCGCTCGGCCGCGCCATCACCGATCGCGATTTCGAAGTGTTGACGCTGGCCAGCGCCGCCAATGCCGGTCGCTCCAGCGGCCTCGACTATTGCGCAGCTCAACTCGCCGCGTTTCAGATCTCGCGCAGCCTCGCCGATTTCTTCGCGACCTGCGACGTCTTCCTGTCACCGACGTTGTGCACACTGCCGCTCAAGATCGGCGAGCTCGATACGATGGCGAGGGATCTGTCCGGGATCAGCCCGCTTCTGCAGCGCTACATTCCCGGCACCAGCCTGTTCAACATGTCGGGCCAGCCGGCTATGTCAGTACCGCTGGCGTGGAGCGGAAGCGGACTGCCGATCGGTATGATGTTCGCGGGTCGGTTCGGCGACGAGGCGACGCTGCTGCGTCTGGCGTCCCAGCTCGAGCAGGAACGGCCGTGGAAAAACCGCCGGCCGCCGCTCTGCGCCTGAATTACCCCGGCTTTTCGCCCGATTTCCCAGAAACAAGCGACCAAGGTCGGCGTTGACGCGCCGGCCTTGCCGTCATTTCGTATTGCTACTCCCAGGGGACTTTGACGTGACTGGAAACGATCCGACCGATCAAGCGCTTGCCGTTATCGCAAGCATCTTCGACAGGCCGGCGCCGAAGCCGGAGCCGCACGGCGAGGAAGGGCCGGACGCATCTGCGCGGGACGCCGCGATGCATGGCGACGGTGCTGTCGATGCGCCGGACAATGACGAGCCCCGTGAATCCGTGGCCGCAATCGAGCGCATCACCGCGGTGAAAATCGAGACCATCGAGATTGTCGACGTCAGCGTCGCGCCGGCCGCCGATGCGGAGCATGAGCACGCGCACGAGCACGCGCACGAGCACGAGCACGAGCATGAGGATCAGCCCGAGCCGACGGTGGCCGCAGCCGTCAGCGATGATGGACCAGAGGATCTCGACGCGTTGACGCGTCACGGCCCCGGGCCGCTCGAGGCGCTGCGCTTCCGATGGAGCGTCCGTCGTGGCGACGACGGCTACTATGTCGACGAGACCATCGGCACCGCGTCGCAGCCGATCACCACCGGCCCGCTGTCGCGCGCCGAGGCGATCGGCTTCATCGACACCCGCGAACGCAGGACCCGCCAGCGCTTCGAACGGCTGCGCAACGAAATCATTTCCGGCCCGTCGGAGCGCGGCGACGAAGACGACGACAGCGAACTGTAGGATGGTGTGCGTAGCCATCGCATCAGCGAGGCTGTGCAGTGGTCCGGAAGGACAAAGGCGCCGCAACGGCGCCTTTGCTGTTTATGATCCGAGCGTGTGCTGTCGGCGATCCGGTGCCGATGATCGGTCAGCTCTTCGAGAACGCCTGAGCGATCCTGCTCCAGGTCTTCTCATAGACCGCTGCCGTTTCATTGAGCCCGGTCTTCAGCGCGCTCCAGGTCTCATCGCCTGCGGCGGAGAGTTGGTTGAGCTTCGGGCCCAGGGTCTTTTCGGTGTCCTCGGCCCATTGCCGCAACGCGGCCTCGACTTCTTTGCGGCCTTGCTCTGCGGCGGCGGCGGCGTTGGCCTGGAACGATTGCATCGAACTCTGGAAAGACTGGCGTTGCGCTTCGGCGCGCGCCATCAGCGCGTCCTTGACGAGGCCGGCTTGATCTCCTGACGTCTTGAGGAATTGCTGGAAGGCCAGTTCGACTTCGGTCCACTGCGCGGTGACTGCCGCGGTCGCTGCCTCGGCGTCCTTCTTGGAGGCGCTGAGATCGGCTTGCAGCGTGTCGACCTTGGTCTGGAAGGCGTCGCGGGCGCTGCGGAACTGGTCGAGGGCCAGCTTGGCCTTGGCGCTGGCCTCGTCGCCGAGTTTGGCCGCCGCTTCATCGAGCTTGGCGAGGGTCGCGGTCGTTTCATCGAGCTTCTGTTTGGCCCATTCGAGGTAGCCCTGGGTGAATTCTGTCGTTGGCATCGGATGTCCTTCCGAGGTTACGCCGAAGGCGGATGTCCACCATCGGCGAGGGAGTGAGAGGCGTGCCGCGGAATGGCTCGGTCTGTCGGCCGATTGCCGAGCAAATGGGCGAGGGCAAATTGCCGGATTGCCGTCTCGAGCCGTGTCCGTCGTTCGACATCGAGCTTGTCCCAGCCGAGTGAACTGAGCATGACGTTGCGCAACGTCCGGAAATTGGCGATCGAGCCGAGCACGATGACGACGCGGATATTCAGGTCCTCATCGGTCGGCGGCACTCCGGTGGCCTGAGCGATCGCCTCGATAAGCTGGGCCTGAAACCGCGCGACGGCCTGGTGATAGATGATCTCGAAAGCGTCGTCGGCGTCGCGCTCGCTGCGGACGAAGAATTCGGTCCAGGCTTCCGGATCGTCGCCGGCGAGGAGTTGAAAGAAGTCGATAATCGACCTTTCGATCCGGCTGACGGGATCGGCCCCCCGATCGTCGCGCAGGGCTGCGATGATCGGATCGACCCGCGTCTGGATGTTGTCGGCGATCGCGCTGGCAGCGGCGAGGTACAGCTCGCGCTTGCCGCCGAAATGGTACGGAATGGCAGCCTGATTAACGCCGGCGTGTTTGGCCAACTGCCTCGTGCTGGCGCCGGCATAACCCAACGATCCGAACACCTCGATCGCGGCCTGGATCATCCGACTTTGGGTGTCCGAACCGGATACAGGTGAAACAAACAGGTAGTCTGCTTGTTCGTCGCGCATGTCTCGAGCCTTTCGAGGCATGTTATTCATTCGAATGAATTAATCTTTGATGTGGATCAAGCGTCCGCCATGTTGGCGGGGCTCAGCAATCGGCCGGCCGCAGATACGCGATTGCGACAGGCGTAGCGGCAACGAAAAAGGCGCCCCGTTGCCGAGGCGCCTGATCCATCGTCGAATATCGTCCGCGGCGCGGGCCGCGAAGACTGACTTACTGCGAGTAGTACATCTCGAACTCGACCGGGTGCGGCGTCATTTCGAAACGCATCACTTCGGTCATCTTCAACTCGATGTAGGCGTCGATGAAGTCGTCGTCGAACACGCCGCCGGCCTTCAGGAACGCGCGGTCCTTGTCGAGGCTCTCGAGCGCTTCGCGGAGCGAGCCGCAAACCGTCGGGATCGACTTCAGCTCTTCCTTCGGCAGGTCGTAGAGGTCCTTGTCCATCGCCGGACCCGGATCGATCTTGTTCTTGATGCCGTCGAGGCCGGCCATCAGCATCGCGGCGAAGGCGAGATACGGATTGGCCATCGGGTCCGGGAAGCGGACTTCGACGCGCTTGGCCTTCGGCGAGGTGGTGTAGGGGATGCGGCAGGAAGCCGAACGGTTGCGGGCCGAATAGGCCAGCAGCACCGGGGCTTCATAACCCGGGACCAGACGCTTGTAGGAGTTGGTCGACGGATTGGTGAAGGCGTTGATCGCCTTGGCGTGGCTGATGATGCCGCCGATGTAGTGCAAGCAAGTCTCCGACAGGTCGGCGTACTTGTTGCCGGCGAACATCGGCTTGCCGTCCTTCCAGATCGACTGGTGCACGTGCATGCCCGAGCCGTTGTCGCCGAACACCGGCTTCGGCATGAAGGTCGCGGTCTTGCCGTAGATATGGGCGACCTGATGGATGCAGTACTTGTAGATCTGCATCTGGTCGGCCATGTGGGTCAGGGTGTCGAACTTCATGCCGAGCTCGTGCTGGGCGGAAGCGACTTCGTGGTGATGCTTCTCGACCTTGACGCCCATCCGCGCCATCGCGCCGAGCATTTCCGAGCGCATGTCCTGCACCGAGTCCTGCGGCGGGACCGGGAAGTAACCGGCCTTGGTGCGGATGCGGTGGCCGAGGTTGCCGCCCTCGTATTCGGTGTCGGAATTGGTCGGCAGTTCCGACGAATCCAGCTTGAAGCCGGTGTTGTACGGGTTCGCCGAATAGCGGACGTCGTCGAACACGAAGAATTCGGCTTCCGGACCGACGAACACGGTGTCGCCGATGCCGAGCGCCTTGACCTGGGCTTCGGCCTTCTTGGCGATGCCGCGCGGGTCGCGGTTGTAGGGTTCACCGGTCGACGGCTCGAGAATGTCGCAGGTGATGACCATGGTGGTCTCGGCGAAGAACGGATCGATGACGGCCGTCGACGGATCCAACATCAGCATCATGTCGGACTCGTTGATCGCCTTCCAGCCGGCGATCGAGGAACCGTCGAACATCGTGCCTTCGGCGAAGATCTCTTCGTCGATCATCGAGACGTCGAAGGTGACGTGCTGCCACTTGCCGCGCGGATCGGTGAAACGGAGGTCGACGTATTTCACGTCGTTGTCCTTGATGGATTTCAGGACTTCTTTGGCGGTGGTCATGAGTACCCCTTGTGCTTACGGTCGTCGTGAGTTCGCGGCCGCGATCGGCCGTTTGGTGATGCAACCCGGCGGCAGGTGATAGGCCGGCGGATCAGATGGCGTCCAGTCCGGATTCGCCCGTCCTGATGCGGATGGCTTCTTCGATATTGGAAACGAAAATCTTGCCGTCGCCGATGCGTCCGGTCTGGGCGGCGCGGCGGATCGCGTCGATGGCCTTCTCGACGAGATCATCGGCGATCACGATCTCGATTTTCACCTTGGGCAGGAAGTCGACGATGTATTCCGCTCCGCGATACAGTTCGGCATGCCCCTTCTGCCGGCCGAAGCCCTTGGTTTCGGTGACGGTGATCCCCTGCAATCCCACTTCCTGAAGCGCTTCCTTGACCTCGTCGAGCTTGAACGGCTTGATGATGGCTTCAATCTTCTTCACTTAGAGTCTCCCCGGACTTCCACATCGTAACTCGACATTTGTATGCCAGATTGCGCAGCGCTGCGCAGGACATCGATAACACCGCGGCCGAATGGGTGAGCAGCTCCGTCCGCGGTCGGGACAGGCCCGGAACCGGAAACGGTCGCGCGCAGACCCCGCCAGAACGGCGAGCGCGAGAGATCGAAACATGGCTTACGTAAAAGCAGGGTCCATGCCAAGTTGCCAGGGAGGCTGATTGTGCAGCGTTATCAGTTTATTAAGGCGGCGTCGGCGTCAGATGCGGAGCGCCTGCCTGACTAATACCTGGGCAGGCAGCTCGTTTATTGGGCAGTCCGGAACGAGCCGTTGGCCGCAAATGAAGCGCTGGCTGCCTCAAGGCGAGGCGAAACTATCGGGAATTGACCATGGAACTGCTGACGCCAGCTGAAATGGACCGCGCGGACCTGTTGACGATCTCCGGCGGATCGTCCGGCTTCGCGTTGATGCTGCACGCCGGACGGCACGTTGCCCAGGCGGCGATCGAACTGGTCGAGACCGGGCCGATCCTGGTGGTCGTCGGGCCGGGCAATAATGGCGGCGACGGCCTGATCGCGGCGACCGAACTGGTTGCGCTCGGCCGCACCGTCCATGTGATGCTGCTCGGCGAGCGCGACGCACTGAAGGGCGATGCGGCGCTGGCGGCGCGGGAGTGGCGGGGTCCGCTGCTGCCGTTCCTGCCGCAATCGATCGGCATGCCGGCTCTGATCATCGATGCGCTGTTCGGCGCCGGCCTCAATCGCCCGGTCAAGGATCAGGCGCTGGAGATGATCGAGGCGGTCAACGCCAGCGGCGTGCCGGTGCTGAGCGTGGATCTGCCGAGCGGCATCAACGGCGCCTCCGGCGCGGTGATGGGCGCCGCGATCAAGGCGCGCGAGACGGTGACCTTCTTCCGTCGCAAGCCGGGGCATCTGCTGGTGCCGGGGCGGCTGCATTGCGGCAAGCTGCGGGTGGTCGATATCGGCATCGATCCGGCAGTGCTCGACGAGATCAGGCCACAGGCGTTCGAGAACGATCCGGATCTGTGGCTGCCGCATTTTCCGGTGCCGCGCGCCGACGGCCACAAATACGGCCGCGGCCATGCCGTGGTGATCTCCGGCGAGCTGTCGCAGACCGGGGCCGCGCGGCTGGCGGCGCGCGGCGCGCTGCGGGTCGGGGCCGGGCTGGTGACGCTGGCGTCGCCGCGCGAGGCGCTGGCGGTGAATGCCGCGGCGCTGACCGCGGTGATGGTTCGCGCGATCGACACGCCGGACGAATTGGCCGGAATGCTGGCCGACCGCCGCTTCAACGCTGTCGGCATCGGTCCGGGCGCCGGAATCGACGATCGCACCCGCGGCAACGTGTTGGGCGCGCTGGCGGCAGGCGCCGGGACAGTGCTCGACGCCGACGCGCTGACGGCCTTTGCGGGCAATCCCGAGGCGCTGTTCGAGGCGATCAAATCCGGTTCCAATCCACAGGTTGTCCTCACCCCGCATGAAGGTGAATTCCCACGCCTGTTCAGTGACATGAGCAACAAAAATCCACTTCGCTCGAAACTTGAAAGAGTCCGCGTAGCCGCACAGCGCTCCGGCGCCGTGGTGCTGCTCAAGGGACCGGACACGGTGGTCGCTTCGCCGGACGGCCGCGCCGCGATCGCCTTCAATGCGCCGCCCTGGCTCGCCACCGCCGGCTCCGGCGACGTGCTGACGGGAATCATCACAGGGCTGCTGGCGCAGCGGGTGACGGCATTCGAGGCGGCCTGCATCGGAGTGTGGATGCATGGGGAAGCGGCCTGCGAGGCGGGGCCGGGCCTGATCGCCGAAGATCTGACCGAGACGCTGCCGGCGGTGATCCGTCGGGTCTATGACGAACTCGGCGTCGAATATTAGAAGCGCGTCCGTCCGAGCCGCATGCGCCGCCGCCGGCAAGATGCGTCGCCGCCGGTGACGCATCAGTCGTACAGCTTGGCCAGAGCTGCGGGGGACTCGACCACGCCGAGCGGACGGTCGTCGAGATGCGACACCGGCGTGATCCCGAGGCTATTGGTGAGCATCGCCGCATCGACGCTGCGCAGCGCCGACGCCTCGATCGACCTCTGTTCGGCGCCAAGCGCGACCAAGGCTCTGGCGCGGGCGAGCCCCGGCAGCGCGCCGTCGTCCAGCGGCGGCGTCGCCCAGCCGTTGCGGTCGCGGACGAAGATGTTGCCGACCGTGCTGCAGGCGACATTGCCGCGGGTGTTCAGCAGCACCGCGTCGGTGGCGTTGCGGTCGCCGGCCTCGCGCCGCGCCAGCAGCGCATCGCCATAAGAGAGGTGCTTGACCCGGGACAGCGGCGAGAATTCGTTGCGGCGGGTGCTGCGGCAGATCACCAGACGCGCCGCCGCCGGCATCGGCACGGCGGCGATCGGCGCGATGCTGCCGAGCAGGGTCGGCTGCACCGGATCATCCGGCGGCCACAGGCCCCGCCGCCGCCCCGGCCCACGCGTCAGGGTCAGGCGCAGCGCGGCCAAGGGTGCGGCTGCCCGTTCGGTCAGTTCGAGAAGACCCTCGGCGATGCTGTCGTCCGGGAACGGGACCGGAATCCCGAGCAGCGCCGCGCCGGCGCGCAGCCGCGCCAGATGATCGGCCAGCCACAGGATTTTCCCGGCCTGCGCCCGCATGGTTTCGAACACGCCGTCGGCCAGCAGCAGGCCGCGATCGGCGGGCGAGATGCTCACCTGCCGCGCATCGACCAGCTTGCCGTTGAACCACAACCACTCCGCCATCGCCGTCACCGTTGGTTGTTTGTGCGAGGTGCGATGCCCTCGACCTCGTACAGTTCGTCGGCGAAACCGCCGGTCGCAGCGGTGACGATGGCGCGGATCGAGGCCTGCGCCTTCAACATCATCTCGTCGAACTCCCCCTCGGGCGTCGATTGCGCGACAATGCCGGCGCCGACGCCGAAGCTCAGCTCGTCGCCGCTCTGCACGATCGTCCGGATGACGATGCTGAGATCGGCCGCGCCGTCGAAACCGAACCACCCCAGCGCCCCCGAATACACCCCCCGCGCGCGTCCCTCGAGCTGGTCGATCAGCGCCAATGTCCTCGTCTTCGGCGCGCCGGTCATCGAGCCGCCGGGGAACGCTGCCCGGATCAGATCGATCACCGTGTTGTCCGGCTGCAGTTCGCCGCGGACGGTGCTGACCAATTGGTGCACCGTGGCGTAGGATTCGATGTCGCACAGCTTGGGAACGACCACCGAGCCCGGTCTGCACACCCGCGACAGGTCGTTGCGGAGCAGGTCGACGATCATCACGTTCTCGGCGCGGTCCTTGGCGCTGCCCGCCAGTTCGCGCGCAAGCTGCGCATCGCGGATCGGGTCGGGGTCGCGCCGGATCGTTCCCTTGATCGGTTGCGCCTCGACCATTCCGCGGTTGTCGACCTTCAGGAATCGCTCCGGCGAGGCGCTCAGCACCGCGCCGCCCGGCCAGGCGAAATACGCGGCGTAGGGCGCGGGGTTGATCGATCGCAGCACGCGATACAGCGCCAGCGGATCGAGCGCGAGCCGGGTGCGGATGCTGTTGGTCAGGCAGACCTGATAGGTCTCGCCGGCGCCGATCCATTCCAGGCACTGGCTGATGTCGGCGAGGCAGCGGTCGCGGTCGAGGCGGAAGCGAACCGGCGTTGCATCGGCTGGACTCTGCGGCGGATGCTCCGGCTCGTCGCCGATCGTCTGCAGGGCTGCGGCGATCGCCGACAGCCAGCGTTGCTCCGCGTCGCCCTCCGCGGTCGCGACCACGCAGACCGCATACATCCGCTGTTGCTGGTGATCGAAGGCGATGAAGCGATCGACCGGCTGCAGCATCACATCCGGCAACGGGCTGCGGCCGGTGATTGCGCCGCCGAAATCCCGCCCGAGTTCATAGCCGAGATAACCGACCCATCCGCCGGTGAACGGGCAGGGTGGCGGATTGTCGATCTCCGACCGCAGCCGCGGCGCCAGATCGTCCAGCAGTTTGCCGGCGGCGCCGTTATCGGCATCGCGCGCGATGCTTTCGGCGGACGCGGCGCCGAAATACGACCATCTCGCCCGGCCGGGCTCGGCCAGGCTGCTGTCCAGCCAGAACGAGCACGGCTTGTCGGCGAACAGACGCGGGAAGGCGGCGGCCGGCTGCGGTGGATTGCGGATTTCGGTCCAGGCCAGTCGAACCCGAGGCCGCGGCGCAGCCGGGCGCTGTGGCGCGGGCGCAAAGCCGCTGACCAGTCGTGGCTGCAACGCAGATGCGAGGTCGCGGAAATTGCGCAGGAGGCGATCGCCATGTTCGGTGATGATCGACTCGGGATGGAATTGCACCCCCCATTGCGGCCGCTGTCGGTGCATCAAGCCCATCACCAGGCCGTCCTCGCTCCAGGCGAGTTCGACCAGGTCGGCCGGCAAGGGGCGATGGACGCTCAGCGAATTGTAGCGGGCTGCCAGGAACGGCGACGGGATGCCGTGGAACAGGCCGGCGCCGGCATGGCGGACCGGCACCGCCTCGCCATGGATCGGCTGCGGCGCGCGCGACACCTGTCCGCCCGCCGCCGCCGCGATCCCCTGATGGCCGAGACAGACCCCCAGCACCGGCTTGGTGGTCTCGTTCAGAAACCGCCGGCAGATGCCGAAATCGCCGGCGCGCTTGGGATGGCCCGGGCCGGGCGAGATGATCGCGCTGTCGAAGGCGAGGCCTGACAGGGCGTCCCAATCGAGCTCGTCGTTGCGGACGATGATCGGCTCCTCCTGGTTCACCACGGCGACCAGATGCGCCAGGTTCCGGGTGAACGAGTCGTAATTGTCGATGATCAATGTTCGCATCGCAGGCGCCCTGGCGATCGCTGGCCGTGCCGATGTCGGCGCGGTGCTAGCTGACCAGATAGCTGCGCAACAGCCGCGGCGCCGACCATTTCGCCGCCATCGCCTCGATCAGCCAGAGGCCGGGATGCTCGGCCGCGAAGGCGATTCGCTGGGTCTGGCCGGCGTCGATCGCCAGCGTGTCCAGCCAGAACGGCTTCCAGCCGTCGTCGAGCCGGTCGAGCAGGCGGAAATGGTGGCCGTGCAGATGGAAGACGATCGGCTGCGTGGCGCGGTTGGTCAGCGCCAGCACCACGGTGCGGCCGCGCTTGACCTGGAACGCGGGGCCGGAGGCGGGCGTGAATTTGCCGGGCGCAAACCAGTCGAGCTGAGCCGAGGTCAGGGCGCCGAGCGGAAGCTCGACCCGCAGCGCCGAGCCGAGCGGGAGCTGGGCGGGCAGGCCGCTGTCGGGCAGCGGCGTGGGGAGCGGCAGCGGCGCGCCGCGCAACGGCGGCTCGCCGGAATAGACCAATCTGGCGATCGGAATCGGCTTGCCGCCGTCGAGCAGATTGACCGCCGAGGTCGAGCCGGGCGGCCGGGTCGCGTCGATCAGCGCATCGACGCGGCCGCCGGGCGCCAGCACCAACGTGCCGCCGCGCGCCAAAAACGGCTCCGCCGGCTGGCTGTCGAGGGCGATCACCCGGACGTCGTGATCGTCGATTTTCAGAGCGATCACATTACGCTGGCAGGCATTGATGACGCGGAGTCTGAGCCGGCCATTGGCGCGCAGCGCGATGTCTGCGGTCGGCTTGCCATTGATAGTGTAGAGCCACGGCGTGTCGCCGGAGTCGACGCCGGCCGCGAGCGGCTGGCCGTCCTTGCCGAGCCGGGCATCCTCGATCAGCACCAGTTCGTCGCCGTCGACCTGTGGCGGTGTGGCCTCTCGCACCACCAGCGGCAGCGCCGGCATCGGCGATGGTCCGGCGTCGGCAAGGAGGCGCAAATCGGCGAGCAGGGTGCCGGCGGAGCGCAGCGGCAGCACGAAACTGTCATGGCCGCCCGGCGGGACAGGCTGCCGGCCGACCAGCGGCTCGGCGGCTGCCACGCCGTCGAGGCCGCGCCAGCTCAGGAGCGCCGGCTGCTTCAGCTCGTTCTCGAACCGCACCGAGACCTCGTCGCCGCGTTGCAGCGCAACCGCCTCCGCGAGCGCGAGCACCGGCCGCGCCACCGGCTCGCCGCCGGCTCTCAGAATCGTCTGGCCCATCGTCGCGCGCAGCGTCAGCGTCTTGCGCGGCGCGGCCGCATGGACAGGAGCTCGCAGCGTCAGCCCGGCGAGCGCGACGCCGCCGAGGCTTGCGAGAAGGGTGCGGCGCGATAGAGACGTGAGGTCATTGGTCATCGCCGATGCGGACCATGTTCGGGCCGGCCTGTCCACTGCGGCGGCCCGCCGCGGAGCTTCACAACAACGGGATTTTCTTGATGCACAACCTGTTTGTCATGTTATAAGCCCGCCGCCCGCGGCATCGCGGCCGGACAATGATGCTCTTGCGGGCGTGGCGGAACTGGTAGACGCGCTGGATTTAGGTTCCAGTGACGAAAGTCGTGGGGGTTCGAGTCCCTCCGCCCGCACCACGCAAGTGCTCTTGCTCAAGACGAATTTCCGGTGGGCCGAGTCCGCAAGGACACGCGCCCGCCAAACCACCGGTGCAGGCTTGTCGCTGCGCATCGCAACATTCGACACTTCCAGCCGCCCGGCTGGATCAAGCGGAAGAAGATCGACGCCATGCAGGTCAAGGAAACCGTCGCCGACGGGTTGAAGCGCGAATTCGAAGTCAATGTCCCGGCTGCGGACATCGACGCCCAGGTCGATGCGCGGCTGGTCGATCTCAAGGACAAGGTGAAGCTGAACGGCTTCCGCCCCGGCAAGGTGCCGGTCAGCCATCTGAAGCGGGTCTATGGCCGCTCGGTCGCCGCCGAGACCATCGACAAGCTGGTCCGCGAGACCAATGACGGCATCTTCGCCGAGCGCGGCTTCCGCCTCGCCACCGAACCGAAGATCACGATGCCGCAGGACCAGAAAGTCGTCGAGGACATCCTCGCCGGCAAGTCGGACCTGAACTACACCGTCGCGATCGAAGTCGTGCCGACCATCGAGCTCGCCGACTTCAAGAGCTTCTCGGTCGAGAAGCCGGTGGTCGACGTTGGCGATTCCGACGTCGATGAGGCGATCAAGCGCATCGCCGAAGCCAACCGCGCCTATGCGGACAAGGCCGAAGGCGCCAAGGCCGAGACCGGCGACCGCGTCACCGTGTCGTTCAAGGGCACCATCGACGGCGTCGCCTTCGATGGCGGCACCGGCGAGGACATTCCGGTGGTGATCGGCTCGGGCAGCTTCATTCCGGGCTTCGAGGACCAGCTCGCCGGAATCGGCGTCGGCGAGACCCGCACCATCAAGGTGTCTTTCCCGGCCAATTACGCCAGCGACACGCTCGCCGGCAAACCGGCCGAGTTCGAGACCACCGCGACCAAAGTCGAGGCGCCGCAGGACGTCACCATCGACGACGAATTCGCCAAGACCCTCGGCATGGAATCGCTCGACAAGCTGAAGGAAGCCGCACGCGCCCGGCTTGGCGCCGAATATGCCGGCGCCACCCGTCTGCGGGTCAAGCGGCAGCTGCTCGACCGCCTCGACGAGACCCACAAGTTCGACGCGCCGCCATCGCTGGTCGAGCAGGAGTTCGAGGTGATGTGGCGCTCGATCAACGCCGAGATGCAGCAGAACGGCAAGAGCTTCGCCGACGAGGACACCACCGAAGAGGCGGCGCGCGAGGAATATCGCAAGATCGCCGACCGCCGCGTCCGTCTCGGCCTGGTGCTGTCGGAGATCGGCGAGAAGAACAAGATCCAGGTCACCGACGACGAGGTCAGCCGCGCCGTGATCGAGCGCGCCCGGCAGATGCCCGGCCGCGAGAAGGAAGTCTGGGACTTCTACCGCAGCAACAACGAGGCGCTGGCCCAGCTCCGCGCCCCGATCTACGAAGACAAGGTGGTCGATTACATCCTCGAGCTCGCCAATGTGACTGAGAAGAAGGTCACCCGCGAGGAGCTCTACAAGGACGACGACGCCGATAAGACGGCGGCCTGAGCCAGTCTTTCATCTTTTGAGCTTTGATCGCTTTGATCGGCCGCTGTGACTCCGTCACGGCGGCCGTTTCGCATCGTGAGGCGGCGTTAACGATGCGCCATGAAAGCCCGGCGATTCGTTCCTGAATCCGCTCTGACGGTTTTGCCGCGACCGGCCGAATCAGTATCAACTCGGCTTAGAAACGGGGCTCGCCCTTGTCGCCGCGCAATCGGCCCATATCTGAGCACTCGCTTCATGTCCTGCATCACGGGACGATCGCTCGCTGCGGAGCCTATATTTTCGGCCCCTCGAGCAGTCGTCTTCGACAACCTCAGGTGAATTATGCGCGATCCGGTGGAAACCTATATGAACCTCGTGCCGATGGTGGTCGAGCAGACCAACCGCGGCGAGCGAGCCTACGACATCTTCTCGCGCCTCCTGAAAGAGCGGATCATCTTCCTGACCGGACCGGTCGAGGACGGCATGTCGACGCTGGTGGTCGCCCAGCTGCTGTTCCTGGAAGCCGAGAATCCGAAGAAGGAAATCTCGATGTACATCAACTCGCCGGGCGGCGTGGTGACATCGGGTCTGGCGATCTACGACACCATGCAGTTCATCCGCCCGCCGGTCTCGACGCTGTGCACCGGCCAGGCCGCTTCGATGGGCTCGCTGCTGCTCGCCGCCGGCCACAAGGACATGCGGTTCTCGCTGCCGAACGCGCGGATCATGGTGCATCAGCCGTCCGGCGGGTTCCAGGGCCAGGCCACCGACATCATGCTGCACGCCCAGGAGATCCTGAACCTGAAGAAGCGGCTGAACGAGATTTACGTTCACCACACCGGCCAGACCTACAAGGCTATCGAGGACGCGCTGGAGCGCGACAAGTTCCTCACCGCCGAGATGGCGCGCGAATTCGGCATCGTCGACAAGGTGATCGACAAGCGCGCCGAAGAGACGGCCTCGGCCTCGGGTCCGAAGGCGCCCTGATCGAGCGGATGGCTCGGACAAGAGCCTCGTGGAATCCTCAGGAACAGCCTGGATGTTCCGCTTTCGTGCCGATTCACGCGTGGCAAAGGCGCAACTCTGCCCTGATTTCCGTAATGCGGGGTCGCGCAATTGCAGCAAATCACGCTATTGTCACGCGCTTCGGCGTGCTGTCGATTAGTGAATTCTTGATAGACGGGTGACAGCATGGTTGGCTGAACCTGATCGACGAAAGTGTTTGGGGGATTCGAAACGGCCGCGATTGGTGCGGCCACAGAAGTGCGGGGGGTCTTTTCTGGTACGGAATTTGCTCCATTTATACCAAATCTGCCGGGTCCAGCCGGGAGACACGGTCACCAGAGAAGACCGAACTGCGGACGGAGAACGAAATGAGTAAGGTCGGTACGAGCGACTCCAAGAACACCCTGTACTGCTCGTTCTGCGGAAAGAGCCAGCACGAGGTCCGCAAGCTGATCGCCGGCCCCACGGTATTCATCTGTGATGAATGCGTGGAACTGTGCATGGACATCATCCGCGAAGAGAACAAATCTTCGCTGGTGAAGTCGCGCGACGGCATCCCGACCCCGAAGGAGATCTGCAAGGTCCTCGACGATTATGTGATCGGCCAGGGCCATGCGAAGAAGGTGCTCTCGGTCGCGGTGCACAACCACTACAAGCGGCTGAATCACCAGACCAAGCACAACGACGTCGAGCTCGCGAAGTCGAACATCCTGCTGATCGGTCCGACCGGCTCGGGCAAGACGCTGCTGGCGCAGACGCTGGCGCGGATTCTCGACGTGCCGTTCACGATGGCGGATGCGACGACGCTGACCGAAGCCGGCTATGTCGGCGAGGATGTCGAGAACATCATTCTGAAGCTGCTGCAGGCTGCCGACTACAACGTCGAGCGGGCGCAGCGCGGTATCGTCTATATCGACGAAATCGACAAGATTTCGCGCAAGTCGGACAATCCCTCGATCACCCGCGACGTGTCGGGCGAGGGCGTACAGCAGGCGCTGCTGAAGATCATGGAAGGCACGGTGGCTTCGGTCCCGCCGCAGGGCGGCCGCAAGCATCCGCAGCAGGAGTTCCTGCAGGTCGACACCACCAACATTCTGTTCATCTGCGGTGGTGCGTTCGCGGGCCTTGAAAAGATTATCTCGGCGCGCGGCCGTTCGACCTCGATCGGCTTCGCGGCGCAGGTGCTCGCGCCTGAAGATCGCCGCACCGGCGAAATCTTCCGTCACGTCGAGCCGGAAGACTTGCTGAAGTACGGCCTGATCCCGGAATTCGTCGGCCGTCTGCCCGTCGTGGCGACGCTCGAGGATCTCGATGAGGCCTCGCTGAAGAAGATCCTGACCGACCCGAAGAACGCGCTGGTCAAGCAGTATCAGCGGCTGTTCGAAATGGAGAACATCGAACTCACCTTCGCCGACGAGGCGCTTGGTGCGGTGGCGCGCAAGGCGATCGAGCGCAAGACCGGCGCCCGCGGCCTGCGGTCGATTCTGGAGAGCATTCTGCTCGAGACGATGTTCGATCTGCCGGGTCTCGAAGGCGTCGAAGAAGTTGTGATCTCGCGCGAAGTCGTCGATGGAACAGCGCGTCCGCTCTACATTTATGCCGACCGTTCAGACCGGGCGGCGGAGAGCAGCGCCAGCGCGTGATGGTAACCGACCGCACGGCGTCGTCCGGGCGAATGGGTTTTCAAGACCGGGCTGCCGAGACCTCTCGGCAGCCCGATTTCGTCTGCGCTTCCACGCGCACACGCACGCGTACACGCCGGATTAATCAGCGCCTTTTCCATGACTTGACACCCCCCGGGTGGATAGCCACCTAATGTTCTCGGCGATGACAAGCGTTACCAGGATTCGCCTTCAAACCCGGACGAGTGGGGCCTGAGCCGGCCGAAACGCGCCGGTACACTCGGCACCTTGTGGTGGCTGCGCCGGGGGGCGGGCCGCGTGCAAGGGGGCATAACGAAAGGAACGGGCCATGACCGCCACGAAACCAAGGCCAACCATCGTTTTCGGCGAAAGCCACTCTTATCCAGTTCTTCCGCTGCGCGACATCGTCGTCTTTCCGCACATGATCGTGCCGCTGTTCGTCGGCCGCGAGAAGTCGATCCGCGCGCTCGAAGAGGTGATGAAGAACGATGCGCTGATCATGCTCGCGACGCAGAAGAATGCGTCCGATGATGATCCGGCACCGGGCTCGATCTACGAGATCGGCACCCTCGCCAGCGTGCTGCAGTTGCTGAAGCTGCCCGACGGCACCGTGAAGGTGCTGGTCGAAGGCCTGGCGCGCGCCAAGGTCGAGAACTACACCGATCGCACCGAGTACTACGAAGCGCAGGCCCAGTCGATCGCCGACACCGACGCGACCAGCGTCGAGGCCGAAGCGCTGTCGCGGTCGGTGGTGTCCGACTTCGAGAGCTATGTGAAGCTCAACAAGAAGATCTCCGCTGAGGTCGTCGGCGTGGTGCAGTCGATCACCGACTTCGCCAAGCTCGGTGACACCGTGGCTTCGCATCTCGCCGTCAAGATCGCCGATCGCCAGGGCATTCTGGAGACGTTGTCCGTCACCGCGCGCCTCGAGAAGGTGCTCGGCCTGATGGAGAGCGAAATCTCGGTGCTGCAGGTCGAGAAGCGGATCCGCTCGCGCGTCAAGCGCCAGATGGAGAAGACCCAGCGCGAGTACTATCTCAACGAACAGATGAAGGCGATCCAGAAGGAACTCGGTGACGACGAGGGCCGGGACGAACTCGCCGATCTCGAAGAGAAGATCGCCAAGACCAAGCTGTCGAAGGAAGCTCGCGAGAAGGCCCAGCACGAGCTGAAGAAGCTGCGCCAGATGTCGCCGATGTCCGCGGAAGCGACCGTCGTGCGCAACTATCTCGACTGGCTGCTGTCGATCCCGTGGAACAAGAAGTCCAAGGTGAAGAAGGATCTCGAGGCGGCGCAGGCCACGCTCGATAGCGACCACTACGGGCTGGAAAAGGTCAAGGAGCGGATCGTCGAGTATCTTGCGGTGCAGTCGCGCGCCAACAAGCTGTCGGGCCCGATCCTGTGCCTCGTCGGCCCGCCCGGCGTCGGCAAGACCTCGCTCGGCAAGTCGATCGCGAAAGCGACCGGGCGCGAGTTCGTGCGCGTGTCGCTCGGCGGCGTGCGTGACGAGGCCGAGATCCGCGGTCACCGCCGCACCTATATCGGCTCGATGCCCGGCAAGATCATCCAGTCGATGCGCAAGGCCAAGACCTCGAACCCGCTGTTCCTGCTGGACGAGATCGACAAGATGGGCGCCGATTTCCGCGGCGACCCGTCCTCGGCCCTGCTCGAAGTGCTGGACCCCGAGCAGAACTCGACCTTCAACGACCACTATCTCGAGGTCGACTACGATCTGTCCAACGTGATGTTCATCACCACGGCGAACACCCTGAACATTCCGGGGCCGCTGATGGACCGCATGGAGATCATCCGGATCGCGGGCTACACCGAGAACGAAAAGGTCGAGATCGCGCGCAAGCATCTGATCCCGCTGGCGCTGATTAAGCATGGTCTGGATTCCAAGGAGTGGTCGATCGACGACGACGCGCTGCTCCTGATGATCCGCCGTTACACCCGCGAAGCGGGCGTGCGTAACCTCGAGCGCGAACTGTCCACGCTCGCCCGCAAGGCGGTCAAGGACCTGATGCTCTCGAAGAAGAAGTCGGTGAAGGTCACCGAGAAGTCGATCGAGGAGTATCTCGGCGTGCCGAAGTTCCGGTTCGGCGAGATCGAGCTGGAAGATCAGGTCGGCGTGGTGACCGGCCTCGCGTGGACCGACGTCGGCGGCGAGCTGCTGACGATCGAAAGCGTGATGATGCCGGGCAAGGGCCGCATGACGGTCACCGGCAATCTGCGCGACGTGATGAAGGAATCGATCTCGGCCGCGGCGTCCTACGTCCGCTCGCGCGCGATCACCTTCGGGATCGAGCCGCCGTTCTTCGAGCGGCGCGACATCCACGTCCACGTACCGGAGGGGGCGACCCCGAAGGACGGCCCATCGGCCGGCGTGGCGATGGCGACCACCATCGTCTCGGTACTGACCGGGATCCCGATCCGGCGCGATATCGCCATGACCGGCGAGATCACGCTGCGCGGCAGGGTTCTGCCGATCGGCGGATTGAAGGAGAAGTTGTTGGCGGCGGCCCGAGGCGGCATCAAGACGGTGCTGATCCCCGAGGACAACGCCAAGGACCTCACCGAGATCTCTGACGCGATCAAGGGTGGTCTCCACATCATCCCGGTCGCGCGGATGGACGAGGTGATCGCCAACGCGCTGGTTCGCGCGCCGGTGCCGATCGTGTGGGAAGAGGAGACCCCCTCCAAACTCCCCGGCAAGCCGGAGAGCCAGGAGGGCGACGAAGCCGCCGGCGGTCTCACCGCCCACTGAGCGGCGCGAGCCTCATAACGACATTAGCGGCGCTCCTCAGGGGGCGCCGCTTTCGTTTCCGGAGAGGAGAGACGGACAGGAGGGGCGTGGTGGGCGGCGAGAGATTCGAACTCCCGACCCTCTCGGTGTAAACGAGATGCTCTAACCAGCTGAGCTAGCCGCCCGCAGGGCCTATCTAGCCCGCCGGTCGTGGTCTGTGCAAGGCGACCGGGTCGTCCTGCAGCCTGTTGGCGTCGCGGTCGGCGCGGTGATATGCAGGCCTCGCCTGATCGGGAGAACAGCATGAGAGTCTTGTGTGCCGTCGCGATGATCGCTTTGCTGGCCGGGCCCGCTTACGCGCAAACCGCGCCGATCCAGAAATACGGCGATCCCGACAAGGAAAAAACGCAGGGCGAGATCGAGGCCGAGAAGCGCGCGGAAAAGGCCTATCAAAGGTCGCTCGGCAATGTCCCGAACGCCTCCGGACCTGTCGATCCTTGGGGCAATGTTCGCGGTGGCGACGCGCAAAAGACGGCTGCAAAGCCCGCACCGGAAAAGCGCAGCAAACCCGCCAATCCGCCGAACTGAGGCTCGCGCTTTTTCGGTTCTGATCGAATCAGAACCGAAGCTCGAACTTGATGTTCTGCCGCGTTTTCTTGACGCGAACCGGTATCCACTTCGCTCGAAAACGTTAGAGCATGATCCCGAAAAGTGGATACCGGTTTTCGGAAAAGATCATGCTCGAACAAGAACCTAGAGCGGGATGACGATTCGAAGATAAGTCATCCTGCTCTAGAACGCGGCTTACGCCTGCTCCTCGAAGATCATCGCCAGATGCACGATGGTGCGAACGGCGGCCTCCATGTCCTGGCGGCTGACCCATTCGAGCCTTGAATGGAAGGCGTGTTCGCCGGCGAAGATGTTGGGGCAGGGCAGCCCCATGAACGACAGCCGCGAGCCGTCGGTGCCGCCGCGAATCGCGGTGGTGACCGGCGTCAGGCCGGCGCGTCGAATCGCCTCGCGGGCGTTCTCGACCAGCTCGGGATGGCGGTCGAGCACCTGCTTCATGTTGCGATACTGCTGCTTGATCTCGATCGTCGCGGTCGAGCGCGGATAATCGCGCATCACTTCGTCGACGATTCGCTGCAGCAGCGCTTCCTTCTGCTGCAGTCCGGCCTCGGTGAAGTCGCGGACGATGAAACTCAGCGTGGTCTGCTCCAGCGCGCCGGTGATGCCGACCGGATGCAGGAAGCCCTCGCGGCCCTCGGTGGTTTCCGGCGAGCAGGCGTCCCTGGGAAGCCGTTCCACGATCGCCGCAGCGATCTTGATGGCGTGCTCCATCTTGCCCTTGGCGAAGCCCGGATGGGCGCTCACGCCGGTGATGGTGACGACCGCCGAATCGGCGGAGAAGGTTTCGTCCTCGATATTGCCCGCGGTCTCGCCGTCCATGGTGTAGGCGAAATCGGCGCCGAGTTTGGCGAGGTCGACCTTGTCGACGCCGCGGCCGATCTCCTCGTCGGGCGTGAACAGGACTTTGAGCGTGCCATGCCTGATCTGCGGATTGGCGATCAGGAATGCCGCGGCGTCCATGATCTCCGCGATTCCGGCCTTGTTGTCCGCCCCGAGCAAGGTGACGCCATCGGTCGTGACGATGTCATGGCCGATCTGCTGCGCCAGCGCCGGATGCTCGGTCGCGCGGATGACCTGCGTCGGGTCCGCCGGCAGGACGATGTCGCCACCCTGATAGTTCTTCACGATCTGAGGCTTGACGCCTTCGCCTGAACAATCGGGTGAGGTGTCCATATGCGCGCAGAAGCAGATCACCGGGACGTTTTTGTCAGTGGTCGCCGGGATCGTGGCGTAGACGTAGCCGTGCTCGTCGAGATGGGCGTCCGAAAGCCCGAGATCGCGCAGCTCCTGCACCAGCAAGGCGCCGAGGGTCTTCTGCTTCGCGGTCGAGGGGCAGGTCGAAGAGGCGGGATCGGACTGGGTGTCGATCGCGACATAGCGCAGAAAGCGCTCAATGACGCCGTGGCTGAAATCGATTTGGCTGGAGCGGATCGGTGAAGAGTTCACTGCAGGACCGCCAGACCTCACAAAGACCGAAATACCGGGATCGTTACAAATCGCCATCCCGGGCAGCCGCGAGGCGGCCTCCCGGGATCGCGTGGATCGTCCGAAGGGGAAACCTCAGATGGCTTCCTTGAGTTCCTTCGCGGCGCGGAACGCGACCTTCTTGCTGGCCTTGATCTGGATGGTCTCGCCGGTGGCGGGGTTGCGGCCGGTGCGGGCAGCGCGCTTGCGGACCTGCAGGATGCCGAGGCCGACGATGCGGATGCGCTCGCCCTTCTTGAGGTGCTTGGTGATGCGGGCGACGAGGTCGCCGAGGATGGCTTCGGTCTGCTTCTTCGACAGCTCGTGCTCTTCGGCGAGCGCCGCGGCGAGATGCTTCAGGGTGACGGTTGTGGGTGTCGCGGCTTTCGCAACTGCTTTCTTCGCCATATTTAGCCCTCCGGGTTTTGTAGCGGCTTAGGAAACTAAGACGTAGCAGGCCTTAGATGATTCGGGTGGGGACTGCATACGCTGTTTTGCCCGTAAACAGCCCATTATTCGCATCGCGTGCCTGAAAACCGCCGGGATCAAAGGACAACCGCGATCCCGTGTGGGCGGAAACGCAACCTCTCGCGCAACCCGCTTGACTCGGGAGGAACGCCCCGTTAGATCGACCGCCTGCGCGGGACGCAAACCACGCGGGAGTAGCTCAGTTGGTTAGAGCGCCGGCCTGTCACGCCGGAGGTCGCGGGTTCGAGCCCCGTCTCTCGCGCCATTCAGCCTTGTCATTCAGGCGTTTGGCGAAAGCTCGCAAATCCCCGAAATCAATCTGTTGATGCTTGGTGCCGCTTCGCGCGTTTGCAGGCAGCCTGGTGCTGTTTGAACGTGACCGCCCGCGTCGACTCCGGCCGTGCGCGGGTGGTTCTGCGCCCTGGCCGGTACGGCAGCGTCGACGAGGTCAGATTCGGTTCAGCACGTTGTGGAGAAGTCGCGGCAGCCGCGACGCTTCGTCGCTCTTCGAAATTGTCCGAGGGTGGATGAATCAAAAAGGCCGCTCGAAGGCGGCCGATCTCGACATTCTGTGAAAGGCGTTGCGGGCAGGCGACCCGCCGAAATTATCTCACGATCGAGCTTTCGGAACTCGTGACGGTGATCTGCTTTGTTGCCTTCACGACATGAGCGGTCTGGCTGTAGTCGGCGCTCACCCGGGCGCTGATACCGAACGCGGCGACACCGATGCCGGCAACCAGAGCCACCACGACAATCTTCAGATGGGTCGCCCGATCCGCTGAATGAATTGAGTGATTCATCTGACGCCTCCGCGCGGGGTCTCGTTGCCTTCTTCAATGCACACAGACTTACCCGGCGTGTGTTTCAGGATAGTTTCGCGGGTTCCGAAAATGGTTTCGTTTGACCCAGCTATGGTTTCCGGAAGGTATACGGGGCGATTTCGGGGAGCTGGCGTTGAAGCTTTGAACGTGCGTTTGAAACCGTGTTGCGATCAGCCACGCGGTGTCCACATGGCGAGGTACCTAGGTGTCAACACAGCTTGTCTTGCGCCCCCTGTTGCACTGCGCTAAGCGGTAGAACAATTCAAATGCAAACGAGTCTTCGGCGGTGCAACAACCGCGGGATAGGGAACGGTGATGAGCGGCATTCTGCCGAACTATCTGCCAATCGTTGTGTTCATTCTTGTTGCGGCTGGACTGAGCTTCGTGCTCCTGGTGGCGCCCTTTGCCGTCGCCTATCAACAGCCCGACCCCGAAAAGCTCTCAGCTTATGAATGCGGGTTCAACGCTTTCGGCGACGCCCGCATGAAATTCGACGTCAGGTTCTACCTGGTCGCCATCCTCTTCATCATCTTCGACCTCGAGGTCGCGTTCCTGTTCCCTTGGGCGGTTGCTTTCGGCAAGCTAGGCGCCACCGGCTTCTGGTCGATGATGGTGTTCCTCGGCGTGTTGACTGTCGGCTTTGCATACGAGTGGAAGAAGGGCGCGCTGGAATGGGATTGAGTTCATCCTCCATGCAACAGCAAGCGTCGGCAATGCGTCCCGAAGGCGCGCAGCCGCTGATCGCGCGCGCGCCGAGCGGCATCATCGATCCGAACACCGGAAAGCCTGTTGGCGCAGATGATCCGTTCTTCCTGGGCGTCAATCGCGAGTTGTCCGACAAGGGCTTCTTCGTTGCAGCGACCGACGATCTGATCACCTGGGCGCGCACCGGATCGCTGATGTGGATGACATTCGGTCTTGCCTGCTGCGCGGTCGAGATGATGCAGTTGTCGATGCCGCGATACGACGCCGAACGTTTCGGCTTTGCGCCGCGCGCCTCGCCGCGCCAGTCCGACGTCATGATCGTGGCCGGAACGCTGACCAACAAGATGGCCCCGGCGCTGCGCAAGGTCTACGACCAGATGCCGGAGCCGCGTTACGTGATCTCGATGGGATCATGCGCCAACGGCGGCGGCTATTATCACTACTCCTATTCCGTGGTGCGCGGCTGCGATCGCATCGTCCCGATCGACATCTATGTTCCGGGCTGCCCGCCGACCGCAGAAGCTCTGCTGTACGGCGTGATGCTGCTGCAGAAGAAGATCCGTCGGACTGGCACTATCGAACGCTGAAGAAAGCTGCTTCATGGACGACAACGGGCTCGACACCCTGGGTCAGACGATCGTCGGCGCCTTGCCGGGTGCTGCGATCGGTCACGTGGTCACGTATAGCGAACTGACCGTGACGATCGACGCCACGAAGGTGGTGGATGTGGTGCGGTTCCTGCGCGACGATCCGCGCTGCCGCTTCATCAATATCGTCGACGTCACCGCGGTCGACTATCCGGGCCGCGTGCCGCGCTTCGATCTGGTGTATCACTTCCTGTCGCCGACGCTGAATGCGCGGATCCGGCTGCGCGCCGAAGTCGGCGAAACCACTTTGGTGCCGTCGATCATCGGCGTGTTTCCGGGCACCGACTGGTTCGAACGCGAGGTCTACGACCTCTATGGCATCATCATCACCGGCCACCCCGATATGCGCCGGTTGCTCACCGATTACGGTTTCGATGGCCATCCGCTGCGCAAGGATTTTCCGCTCACCGGCTTCGTCGAAGTCCGCTACGACGACGACCAGAAGCGGGTGGTCTACGAGCCGGTGCGGCTCAACCAGGAATTCCGCAAATTCGATTTCCAGTCGCCGTGGGAAGGAGCGGACTATCCGATCCTGCCGGGCGACGAGAAGGCCGGGGTGAAGCCGTGATCGCATTCGCCACCCGTCATTCGCCGTTGTTGGTCTGCAAGCGGAGCGTGTCCCATGGCTGAAGCTCCCATGGCTCAAGCTCCCACGGCTCAAGCTCCCACTGCTGAAGCCGCTGCCGAGGCCCCGGGCCTGCGCAACTTCACGATCAATTTCGGACCGCAGCACCCGGCGGCGCATGGCGTGTTGCGATTGGTGCTGGAACTCGATGGCGAAGTGGTCGAGCGGGTCGATCCGCATATCGGCCTTCTGCATCGCGGCACCGAGAAGCTGATCGAGCACAAGACCTATCTGCAGGCGATCCCGTATTTCGACCGGCTCGACTACGTCGCGCCGATGAATCAGGAGCACGCGTTCTGCCTCGCGGTGGAGAAGCTGCTCGGCATCGCCGTGCCGCGCCGCGCGCAGCTGATCCGCGTGCTGTATTGCGAGATCGGCCGCATCCTGTCGCATCTGCTCAACGTCACCACCCAGGCGATGGACGTCGGCGCGCTGACCCCGCCGCTGTGGGGGTTCGAGGAACGCGAAAAGCTGATGATGTTCTACGAGCGCGCCTCCGGCAGCCGGATGCACGCGGCGTATTTCCGCGTCGGCGGCGTGCATCAGGATCTGCCGCCGCAGCTCGTCGCGGATATCGACAGCTGGTGCGACAGCTTCATTCAGGTGGTCGACGATCTCGAGACGCTGCTCACCGACAACCGCATTTTCAAGCAGCGCAACGTCGACATCGGCGTGGTGACGCTTGAGCAGGCGTGGGAATGGGGCTTCTCCGGGGTGATGGTGCGCGGCTCCGGCGCCGCCTGGGATCTGCGCAAGTCGCAGCCCTACGAGTGCTACGCCGAGATGGATTTCGACATTCCGATCGGCAAGAACGGCGACTGCTACGACCGCTATTGCTTGCGCGTCGAGGAGATGCGGCAGTCGATTCGGATCATGAAGCAGTGCATCGCCAAGCTGCGCGCGCCGGACGGGCAGGGCCGGGTGGCGATCGACGACAACAAGATCTTCCCGCCGCGCCGTGGCGAGATGAAGCGCTCGATGGAATCGCTGATCCATCACTTCAAGCTGTACACCGAGGGCTTCCGCGTGCCGGAAGGCGAGGTCTATGTCGCGGTCGAGGCGCCGAAGGGCGAGTTCGGCGTGTATCTGGTCTCGGACGGCAGCAACAAGCCGTACAAGTGCAAGATCCGCGCGCCGGGCTTCGCGCATCTGCAGGCGATGGACTTCATCTGCCGCGGCCATCTGCTCGCCGACGTTTCGGCGATCCTGGGTTCGCTCGACATCGTGTTCGGAGAGGTCGATCGGTGATCGCGCCAAAGCCCATTCAGTTCGACCGCGCCACCGGCGCTCTCGAGGGCGCGAATGCTCTCGAGCGCCTGGCTGCGTGCGCACTGGTGATGGGCGCGCGGGTGTCGTCGGGGTTCTCGTATCGCGGCTACAACGCCGCGGCGAACTTGATGCGCAAGGCGTTGCCGCAACGCGACATCGCCATCAAGCTCAACCCTGACGCCACCTTCGTGTTTCCTTACGGCGACGGCTACTGGAGCAAGCTGCTCGAGCTCTCGTATCGTTACGAGATCGAACTCGATCTGCTGTTCGAAGGCTCCGCCGATGTCGACTACACGCTGATCGATTGCGGCGCTAACTACGGCTACTGGTCGGTGCTGGTGTCGAGCAAGCCGTTCGGCGCGCATCGAGCGATCGCGATCGAACCGTCGAGCGCCAACTTCGCCCGGCTCGCACACAACGCGCATGTCAACAGCGACCGTTTCGAAGTGATGAAATGCGCGATCGGTGCGCAGCGCGGCACCGCGACGCTGTCGGGCACCAAGCACGAAGCGCTCAGCATCGTCGGCAGCGCCCGCGCGGCCGGCGAGGACGTTCCGGTGATCCGCCTCGACGACCTGCTCGACGAAGGCCGGATCGCGCACGGCGGCAAGTATCTGGTCAAGCTCGACGTCGAAGGCGTCGAGATCGACGCGATCCGCGGCGGCGAGCGGCTGCTGCAGGGCGACACCGCAATCATTTGCGAGGAGCACGGCAGCGACCGCGATCATACCGTGTCGCGCTTCATCCTCGAACACACCCCGATGAAGCTCGTGGTCTACGATCCCGGCAGCAACCAGTTCGAGACCGTCGTCGACCTCGCGATCCTCGACCGCATCAAGGTCGCGTCGAATGTCGGCTACAACGTCGTCGGAACTGCGAGCGCGTTCTGGCAGACCCGTATTGAAAACCTGAATGCGAGCGCGGCCAAGCGCTCGATGAGAAACTGATCATGTCCGTTCGTCGTCTGGCTCCCAAGGAGCTGCAGCCCGAAAGCTTCGCCTTCTCCGAGGAAAACCTCGCATGGGCCAAGCGTGAGATCACCAAATACCCGCCCGGCCGGCAGTTCTCGGCGGTGATCGCCATCATGTGGCGGGCGCAGGAGCAATGCGGCGGCTGGTTGCCGGAAGCGGCGATCCGCGTCATCGGCGACATGCTCGAGATGCCGCACATTCGCGCCCTCGAGGTCGCGACCTTCTACACGATGTTCCAGCTCAACCCGGTCGGCAAGAAGGCGCATGTGCAGGTCTGCGGCACGACACCGTGCCGGCTGCGCGGCGCCGGCGAGCTGATCGAGGTCTGTAAGAGCCGAATCCACCATGACCCGTTGCATCTGTCCGCCGACGGCGACTTCAGTTGGGAAGAGGTCGAGTGCGCCGGCGCCTGCGTCAACGCGCCGATGGTGCAGATCTGGAAAGATACCTACGAGGACCTGACGCCGGAGAGCCTGAACAAGGTGCTCGACGGGTTCGTCTCCGGCAACAAGCCGAAGCCCGGCCCGCAGAACGGTCGCCAGTATGCAGCGCCGATCAGCGGTCCGACGACGCTGAAGACCGGTGGGATCAATGTCGCGACCGACACCCATGACGGGCCGGCGCTGACCGATCAGGAACCCAAGAAGGCGAGCGAATCCGCCAATACGCAGGAGCGTCCCGCGCCGAAGGCGCCGGTTGCCGACGCGACTGAAAAGAACCCGCCATGACCGAGCCGAGCAGGGCGGCCTCGCGCCGCGCGGAGAGGGCCGAAACGATGCGCCAGCCGATCTATATTGCGATGCACGCGGTCATCGCCGCGAGCTTCATTTTTCTACTGCAGCGCTACGCGCTGAGTGCGACACTCGAATCGAGCCTGCTTTGGGCGCTTACCTTCGGTGTCTGCGCCGCCGGCCTGGCTTACATGCAATCCAATCGCTGACAGGGAACGCCGCAAGCCATGCTGGACGACAAGGACCGCATCTTCCGGAACCTGTACGGGCTCGACGACTGGGGCCTCAAAGGCGCGCGCCGTCGCGGCCAATGGGAAGGCACCAAGGCGATCATCGACAAGGGCCGCGACTGGATCATCAGCGAGATGAAGGCGTCGGGCCTGCGCGGCCGCGGCGGCGCCGGCTTCCCGACCGGCCTGAAATGGTCCTTCATGCCGAAGGACAATGCCGACGGCCGGCCGAGCTATCTCGTCGTCAACGCCGACGAGTCGGAGCCCGGAACCTGCAAAGACCGCGAGATCATGCGGCACGATCCGCACACGCTGGTCGAGGGTTGCCTCGTCGCCGGCTGCGCGATGGGCGCCCATGTCGGTTACATCTACGTCCGTGGTGAGTTCATCCGCGAGCGTGAGCATCTGCAGGCGGCGATCGATCAGGCCTACGAGGCCAAGCTGATCGGCAAGGACAACGTCCACGGCTTTCCGTTCGACCTCTATGTCGCGCACGGCGCCGGCGCCTATATCTGCGGCGAAGAGACCGCGCTGCTGGAGAGCCTTGAAGGCAAGAAGGGCCAGCCGCGGCTGAAGCCGCCGTTCCCGGCCAATGTCGGCCTGTATGGCTGCCCGACCACCGTCAACAACGTCGAGTCGATCGCGGTGGCGCCGGACATCCTGCGCCGCGGCGCATCCTGGTTCGCCGGCATCGGCCGGGCGAACAATGTCGGCACCAAGCTGTACGGCATCTCCGGCCACGTCAACACGCCCTGCGTCGTCGAAGAGGCGATGAGCATCCCGTTCCGCGAACTGATCGAAAAGCACGGCGGCGGCATCCGCGGCGGCTGGGACAATCTGCTGGCGATCATTCCCGGCGGCGCGTCGTGTCCGCTGATCCCGGCAGCCGATTGCCAAGAGCTGATCATGGATTTCGACGGCACCCGCGCGGTGAAGTCGAGCTTCGGCACTGCCGGCGTCATCGTGATGGACAAGTCCACTGACATCGTCGCCGCGATCGCCCGCATCAGCTACTTCTTCAAACACGAGAGCTGCGGCCAGTGCACGCCGTGCCGCGAGGGCACCGGCTGGATGTGGCGCGTGCTCGACCGGATGGTGCACGGCCGCGCCCACAAGCGCGAGATCGACATGCTGCTGGAGGTCACCAAGCAGGTCGAAGGCCACACCATCTGCGCGCTCGGCGACGCCGCGGCCTGGCCGATTCAGGGCCTGATCCGCGCCTTCCGCCCGGAGATCGAGCGCCGCATCGACGATTTCTCGCGCAAGGCCACGCTCGACGATCAGGGCGTGCTCGATCCGGCGCATATGGTGGCGGCGGAGTAACAGCCATGATCAAGATCATCGTCGACGGCAAGGAAGTCGAGGTTCCGCCGGAATACACGCTGCTGCAGGCCTGCGAACAGGCCGGCGCGGAGATTCCGCGGTTCTGCTATCACGAGCGGCTGTCGATCGCCGGCAATTGCCGGATGTGTCTGGTCGAGCTGAAGGGCACGCCGAAGCCGGTGGCGAGCTGCGCATGGGGCGTGCGCGATTGTCGGCCCGGCCCGAACGGCGAACTGCCTGAGATCAACACCAAATCGCCGATGGTGAAGAAGGCCCGCGAGGGCGTGATGGAGTTCCTGCTGATCAACCATCCGCTCGACTGCCCGATCTGCGATCAGGGCGGCGAGTGCGACCTGCAGGATCAGGCGATGGGCTACGGCGTCGACTCCAGCCGCTTCGCCGAGAACAAGCGCGCGGTCGAGGACAAGTACCTCGGCGTGCTGGTCAAGACCTCGATGAACCGCTGCATCCAGTGCACCCGCTGCGTGCGCTTCGCCGCCGAAGTCTGCGGCGTGCCGGAAATGGGCGCGACCGGTCGCGGCGAGGACATGGAGATAACCACCTATCTCGAAAGCGCTCTGACCTCGGAGTTGCAGGGCAATCTGGTCGACATCTGCCCGGTGGGCGCGCTGACCTCGAAGCCTTACGCGTTCGCGGCGCGTCCCTGGGAGCTCGGCAAGACGCAGTCGATCGACGTCATGGACGGCTTGGGCTCGGCGATCCGGGTCGACACCCGTGGCCGCGAGGTGATGCGGATCCTGCCGCGCATCAACGAGGCGATCAACGAGGAGTGGATTTCCGACAAGACCCGCCATGTCATCGACGGACTGCGCACCCAGCGGCTCGACCAGCCCTATGTCCGCGAGGGCGGCAAGCTGCGTCCGGCGAGCTGGCCGGAAGCGTTCGGCGCCATCAAGGCGAAACTCGCCGGCGTCGGCGGTAAGAAGATCGGCGCGATCGCCGGCGATCTCGCCGCGGTCGAGGAGATGTTCGCGCTGAAGCAGTTGCTCGAAAAGCTCGGCTCTTCGAACCTCGCAGCCCCGAGCGTCGCGGCGTTCGATCCGAAGGCGGGACGGGCGTCCTACATCTTCAATCCCACCATCGCCGGCATCGAGCAGGCCGACGCGCTGCTGATCATCGGCTCCAACCCGCGCAAGGAAGCGGCGATTCTCAACGCCCGCATCCGCAAGCGCTGGCGCAGCGGCGGGATGCCGATCGGCGTGATCGGCGAGCAGGCGGATTTGACCTATCCGACCGACTATCTCGGCGCCGGCGCCGAGACGCTGGCCGACATCGCGTCGGGCAAACATCCGTTCGCCGAGACGCTGAAGAAGGCCAAGCACCCGATCGTGCTGATCGGCGCCGCGGCGATTTCACGCCGCGATGGCGCAGCGCTGCTGTCGGCGGCCGCCAAGCTCGCCGTCGATGTCGGTGCGCTGGCCGACGGCTGGAACGGTTTCGCCGTTCTGCATCCGGCGGCATCGAGCGTCGGTGCGCTGGACATCGGCTTTGCGCCCGGCGCAGGCGGCATGGACGCCACGCAGATGACCACGCAGGGCGCGATCGACGTGCTGTTCTCGCTCGGCTCCGACGAAGTGAAGCTGCCGGACGGCGCGTTCGTGGTCTATATCGGCACCCATGGCGACCGCGGGGCGCATCGCGCCGACGTCATTCTGCCGGGCGCGGCCTATACCGAGAAGTCGGGCATCTACGTCAATACCGAGGGCCGTGTGCAGATCGCCAATCGCGCGTCGTTCCCGCCGGGCGAGGCGCGCGAAGACTGGTCGATCATCCGCGCGCTGTCGGAAGCGCTCGGCCACAAGCTGCCCTACGACTCTCTGGCTGCGCTGCGAAAGGCGATCTTTGTCGCCGTGCCGCATTTGATGCGGGTCGACCAGATCGAGGCCGGCGACGCCGGCGCCGTGCGCACGCTCGCCGCCGCCGGCGGCAGCGTCGACAAGGCGCCGTTCAAGCCGGCGATTTCCGATTTCTACATGACCAACCCGATCGCGCGGGCCTCGGCCGTGATGGCGGAATGCTCCCGCCTTGCGTCGGGGCAGTTGCTGACGGCGGCGGAGTAGGCGAGACAAATGGCTGAATTCTTCGCGACCAACCTGTGGCCGCTGATCATCGTGATCGGGCAGAGCGTGCTGCTGCTCGTGCTGTTGCTGATCTCGATCGCCTATATCCTGCTTGCCGACCGCAAGATCTGGGCGGCTGTGCAGTTGCGGCGCGGACCGAACGTGGTCGGGCCGTGGGGCCTGCTGCAATCCTTCGCCGATCTTCTGAAGTTTGTCGTGAAGGAGCCGACGGTTCCGTCAGGCGCCAACAAGGGCGTGTTCCTGCTCGCGCCGCTGGTGACCTGCGTTCTGGCGTTAGCGGCCTGGGCCGTCATCCCGGTCAATGCCGGCTGGGTGATCGCGGACATCAATGTCGGCGTGCTGTACATCCTCGCGGTGTCGTCGCTGTCGGTCTACGGCATCATCATGGCCGGCTGGTCGTCGAACTCGAAATATCCGTTCCTGGCCGCGCTGCGCTCGGCGGCGCAGATGGTGTCCTACGAGGTCTCGATCGGCTTCGTGGTGATCTGCGTGCTGCTGTGCGTAGGTTCGCTCAATCTCACCGCGATCGTCGAGGCGCAGAATTCGCAATGGGGCATGCTCGGCTGGTACTGGCTTCCGCTGTTTCCGATGTTCGTGGTGTTCTACGTTTCGGCGCTGGCGGAAACCAACCGCCCGCCGTTCGACCTCGTCGAAGCCGAATCCGAGCTGGTCGCCGGCTTCATGGTCGAGTACTCGTCGACGCCGTATCTGCTGTTCATGCTCGGCGAATACGTCGCGATCGTCACGATGTGCGCGATGGGGACGATCCTGTTCCTCGGCGGCTGGCTGCCGCCGGTGCCTTACGCCCCGTTCACCTGGGTGCCGGGGATCGTGTGGTTCGCGCTCAAAGTCCTGTTCATGTTCTTCCTGTTTGCGATGGCCAAGGCGATCGTACCGCGCTACCGCTACGACCAACTGATGCGGCTCGGCTGGAAGGTGTTCCTGCCGCTGTCGCTGGCGATGGTGGTGATCGTCGCAGCTGTCCTGCAATTCGCGGGGCTCGCGCCGAAATGAGGCCCTCATGAATATCAACGCAACCGCCCGTTCGCTGCTGCTGACGGAATTCGTATCGGCGTTCTTCCTCGCCATGCGCTATTTCTTCAGGCCGAAGCCGACGATCAATTATCCTTTCGAGAAGAACCCGATCTCGCCCCGCTTCCGCGGCGAGCACGCGCTGCGCCGCTATCCGAACGGCGAGGAGCGCTGCATCGCCTGCAAACTGTGCGAGGCGATCTGTCCGGCGCAGGCGATCACCATCGAGGCCGGTCCACGGCGCAACGACGGCACCCGCCGCACCGTGCGCTACGACATCGACATGGTGAAATGCATCTATTGCGGGCTGTGCCAGGAAGCCTGTCCGGTCGACGCGATCGTCGAGGGGCCGAACTTCGAGTTCGCCACCGAAACGCGCGAGGAACTCTACTATGACAAGGCGAGGCTGCTGGCGAATGGCGACCGCTGGGAGCGCGAGATCGCGAAGTCCATCGAACTCGACGCGCCGTACCGGTGAGCTGACGCCATGTCCATGCCTGTTCTGTTCTTTTATCTCTACGCCGGGGCCGCAATCGCCGCCGCCGTGATGGTCGTCGTTGCGCGCAATCCGGTGCATTCGGCGCTGTTCCTGATCCTGGTCTTCGTCAACGCCGCCGGCATGTTCGTGCTGATGGGCGCCGAATTCCTGGCGATGATCCTGATCGTGGTCTATGTCGGCGCAGTCGCCGTCCTGTTCCTGTTCGTGATCATGATGCTGGACGTCGATTTCAGCCGGCTGCGCGAGGGCTTCCTCGAATATCTGCCGTTCGGCCTGTTGATCGGAGCGATCTTCCTCGCCGAACTGCTGTTGCTGGCCGGCGGCTGGGTGATCACCCCGACCATCACCAAGACGATCACGGCGCCGATCCCGACCAATGTCAGCAACACCGAGGCGCTCGGCCTGGTGCTGTACACCCGCTACATCCACTACTTCCAGATCTCGGGCGTGATCCTGCTGGTGGCGATGATCGGCGCGATCGTGCTGACGCTGCGCCACAAGAAGTCGGTGAAGCGCCAGAACATCAACGAGCAGAACGCCAGGACCAAAGAGGCCGCGATGGCGATCCGGCAGGTCAAGCCGGGGCAGGGGCTGTCCGAAAGCGACTCCGCGGAGTGGGTACGATGAACGAGATCGGTCTGGGACACTTCCTGTCGGTCGCCGCGGTGCTGTTCACGCTCGGCACGCTCGGCATCTTCCTCAATCGCAAGAACGTCATCATCATCCTGATGTCGATCGAGCTGATGCTGCTCGCCGTCAACATCAACCTGGTGGCGTTCTCGATCTATCTCAACGACATCGTCGGCCAGGTCTTTGCGCTGTTGGTGCTGACCGTCGCCGCGGCCGAGGCCGCGATCGGCCTCGCGGTGTTGGTGGTGTTCTTCCGCAACCGCGGTTCGATCGCGGTTGAGGATATCAACTTGATGAAGGGCTAGGGCATGATCGGCAATCACCCGTCGCGGGCTCGCGGCGCGATCCGGCTCCGAGCGAAGGCGCGAGCATGATCGAGGCTATCGTTTTCCTGCCGCTGATCGGCGCACTGATCGCGGCCGTCATCGCCCTTGCCGGCGCCCATGCCCGACACCCGAGCGGCGACACCGTCGAGCACACCGATCATGGCCACGGCCATGGCGCCGACGCGCACGGTCTCGATGCTCACGCACACGGCGATACAGCGCATGAAGCCGGACCTGACGATCGCGGCCATCATCATGGCCCGGTCGAGCCGATCGCGATGGGATCGCGCACCGCCGAGGTGATCACCACCGCGCTGCTGCTGGTCTCGGCCGCGCTGTCCTGGGTGACGCTGGTCGATGTCGGCTTCATGCATCACGACGCCCGTGTCGCGCTGTTCCCGTGGATCAACTCCGGCGACCTTCAGGTCGCATGGTCGTTGCGGGTCGACACCCTGACCGCGGTAATGCTGGTGGTGGTGACGACGGTGTCGTCGCTGGTTCACCTGTATTCGATCGGCTACATGCACGAGGATCCGCATCGGCCGCGGTTCTTCGGTTATCTGTCGCTGTTCACCTTCGCGATGCTGATGCTGGTGACCGCCGACAATCTGGTGCAGATGTTCTTCGGCTGGGAAGGCGTCGGTCTGGCGAGCTATCTTCTGATCGGATTCTGGTATCAGCGGCCGTCTGCGAACGCCGCAGCAATCAAGGCCTTCGTCGTCAACCGCGTCGGCGATTTCGGATTTTACCTCGGCATCTTCTCGGTCTTCATGCTGGTCGGCTCGACCGATTTCGAGACCATTTTCGCAGCCGCTCCCGGTCTGACCGGTAAGACCATCAACTTCTTCGGCTGGCACGCCGATGCGCTGACCCTGATCTGCCTGCTGCTGTTCATGGGCGCGATGGGCAAGTCGGCTCAGTTCCTGCTGCACACCTGGCTGCCGGACGCGATGGAAGGCCCGACCCCGGTGTCGGCGCTGATCCACGCCGCGACCATGGTCACCGCCGGGGTGTTCATGGTGGCCCGGCTGTCGCCGCTGTTCGAGCTTGCGCCGAATGCCCAGGCCTTCGTGATGCTGATCGGCGGCACCACCGCGCTGTTCGCGGCGACGGTCGGCCTGGTGCAGAACGACATCAAGCGGATCGTGGCGTATTCGACCTGCTCGCAGCTCGGCTACATGTTCGTGGCGATGGGCGCCGGCGCCTATTCGGTCGGCATGTTCCATCTGTTCACGCACGCCTTCTTCAAGGCGCTGCTGTTCTTGGGCGCGGGCTCGGTGATTCATGCGATGCATCACGAGCAGGACATCCGCCACATGGGCGGCCTGAAGAACCGCATCCCGTTCACCTACATCGTGATGGTGATCGGCACGCTGGCGCTGACCGGCTTCCCGCTGACCGCCGGCTATTTCTCCAAGGACGCGATCATCGAGGCGGCCTACGTCTCGAAAAATCCGATGGCGTTCTACGGCTTCGTCATGACGGTCGTGGCGGCCCTGCTGACCTCGTTCTATTCGTGGCGGCTGATCTTCAAGACCTTCCACGGCGAGCCGCACGACCAGAAGCACTATGAAGCCGCGCACGAAAGCCCGCTGACGATGACGATCCCGCTGTTCGTCCTCGCGGTCGGCGCGCTGGCGGCCGGCTATCCGTTCAAGGAGCTGTTCGCCGGTCACGGCATCGAGGAGTTCTTCCGCACCTCGCTGAAGATGCATCCGGGCATCATCGAGGAGATGCACCACATCCCGGCCTCGATTGCCTTGCTGCCGACGGTGATGATGGTGGTGGGCTTCCTGGTGTCGTGGCTGTTCTACATCCGCCGACCGTATCTGCCGGTCGAACTCGCGGCCCAGCACCCGCTGCTGTACAAATTCCTGCTCAACAAGTGGTACTTCGACGAGCTTTACGAGGTGATCTTCGTGCGGCCGGCGAAGTGGATCGGCCGCCAGCTCTGGAAGAAGGGCGACGGCATGTTGATCGACGGCATCGGCCCGGACGGCGTCTCCGCCCGCGTGCTCGACGTCACCCGCGGCGTCGTCAAGCTGCAGACCGGCTATCTCTACCACTACGCGTTCGCGATGCTGATCGGCGTCGCCGGTCTGATCACCTGGTTCATGCTCGGCGGGGGAGGCCGGTAATGTCGGCTTCAATCATGACCTGGCCGGTCCTCTCGGTCGTCACCTTCCTTCCGGTGGTCGGTGCGGCGCTGGTTTATCTCAGCCGCGGCGACGACGAGGCGGCGCGCCGCAATGCGCGCTGGATCGCGCTGTGGACCACGCTCATCACCTTCGCGGTGTCGCTGATCCTGTTGTGGCGCTACGACGCCGCCAATCCGGGCTTCCAGTTCGTCGAGAAGGCGCCCTGGCTCGCCAGCGGCATCGGCTATCACATGGGCGTCGACGGCATTTCGTTGCCGTTCGTGATCCTCACCACCGCGCTGATGCCGTTCTGCATCATCGCGAGCTGGAAGTCGGTCACGATGCGCGTGCGCGAATACATGATGGCGTTTCTGGTGCTGGAAACGCTGATGATCGGCACCTTCTCGGCGCTGGATCTGGTGCTGTTCTATCTGTTCTTCGAGGGCGGCCTGATCCCGATGTTCCTGATCATCGGCGTCTGGGGCGGTCCGCGCCGGGTCTATGCCAGCTTCAAGTTCTTCCTCTACACGCTGCTCGGCTCGGTGCTGATGCTGCTGGCGATCATGGCGCTGTACTGGACCGCCGGCACCACTGACATTCCGACGCTGATGAACACCGCCGTTCCGCGCAATCTGCAGACCTGGGCGTGGCTCGCCTTCTTCGCCTCGTTCGCGGTCAAGATGCCGATGTGGCCGGTGCACACCTGGCTCCCGGACGCCCACGTCGAGGCGCCGACCGCGGGCTCCGTGGTGCTGGCCGCGATCCTGCTGAAGATGGGCGGCTACGGCTTCCTGCGGTTCTCGCTGCCGATGTTCCCGGAAGCGTCGCTGTATTTCGCGCCGCTGGTCTATGCGCTGTCGGTGATCGCGATCGTCTACACCTCGCTGGTCGCGCTGATGCAGGAGGATATCAAGAAGCTGATCGCGTACTCCTCGGTCGCGCATATGGGCTTCGTCACCATGGGCATTTTCGCCGGCAACACTCAGGGCGTCGCCGGCAGCGTGTTCCAGATGATTTCGCACGGCATCGTGTCCGGCGCGCTGTTCCTTTGCGTCGGCGTCGTCTACGACCGGATGCACACCCGCGAGATCGCGGCCTATGGCGGCCTCGTCAACCGGATGCCGATTTACGCCTTCGTGTTCCTGGTGTTTACCATGGCGAATGTCGGCCTGCCGGGCACCTCGGGCTTCGTCGGCGAATTCCTGACGCTGCTCGGCACCTTCAGGGTCAACATTCCGACCGCGACCATCGCCACGCTCGGCGTGATCCTGTCGGCAGCGTACGCGCTGTGGCTCTATCGCAAGGTGGTGTTCGGCACGCTGACCAAGCCGGCGCTGGGCACTATCAAGGACCTGACCTGGCGCGAGGGGATCACGCTGGCCCCGCTGGTCGTGCTGACCATTCTGTTCGGCTTCTACCCGAAGCCGGTTCTGGATATGTCGGCCGCCTCGGTCCAACAGCTCGTCAACAATTACGCCGCCGCCGTGACTGCCGTAAAGGCAGCCGCGCTTCCGTAACCGGCAAGGACTGCACGCTATGAACTTCGAAACCGCCGGTTATTCGTTGCAACCGATCATGCCGGAACTCGTGCTGGTGATCGGCGCGATGCTTCTCTTGATGCTCGGCGCCTATCGCGGCGAGCGCACCACCGGCCTCATTACGACGCTTGCGGTCTTGCTGCTGGTCGCGACCGGCGCGCTCGAACTGATGCTGCCGGCCGGCAAGCTGGTCACCTTCGGCGGCAGCTTCATCGTCGACGACTTCGCCCGCTTTCTGAAGGTGCTGGCGCTGATCGGTTCAGCGGTCACGCTGATCCTGTCGGCCGAAATCCTGTCCAATCCGTCGCGGCGGATTTTCGAATACGCGATCCTGGTGCTGTTGTCGTCGGCGGGCATGATGCTGCTGATCTCGGCCGGCGACCTGATCATGCTGTATCTCGGTCTCGAACTGATGAGCCTCGCGCTCTACGTCGTGGCGGCGAGCAACCGTGAGGATGCCAAGTCGAACGAGGCCGGCATGAAGTACTTCGTGCTCGGCGCGCTGTCGTCGGGCATGCTGCTGTACGGCGCCTCGCTGATCTACGGCTTCACCGGCACGGTGCAGTTCGCTGGCATCGCCGCCGCCGCCAAGGACGGCAGCGTCGGCCTGGTGTTCGGTCTGGTGTTCCTGCTCGCCGGCCTGTGCTTCAAGGTCTCGGCGGTGCCGTTCCATATGTGGACGCCGGACGTCTATGAAGGCGCGCCGACCCCGGTCACCGCGTTCTTCGCCTCGGCGCCCAAGGTCGCGGGCCTTGCGGTGTTCACCCGCGTGACGCTGACGGCGTTTCCCGGGATCGTGCCGCAGTGGCAGCAGATCGTGGTGTTCGTCGCGATCGCCTCGATGGCGCTGGGCTCGTTCGCGGCGATCGGGCAGAAGAACATCAAGCGCCTGATGGCGTATTCGGCGATCGGCCATATCGGATTCGCGCTGGTCGGCCTGTCGGCCGGAACGGTCGAAGGCGCGCAGGGCGTCATCATCTACATCTCGATCTACGTCGCGATGACGCTGGGGGCGTTCGCGGTGATCCTGGCGATGCGCCGCAACGGCCTGCATGTGGAGAACATCAGCGACTTCGCCGGTCTGTCGCGTACCAAGCCGGCGCTGGCGTTTTTCTTCGCAATGCTGTTGTTCTCGATGGCCGGCATCCCGCCGCTCGCCGGCTTCTTCGCCAAATTCTACGTGTTCATGGCGGCGATCAAGGCCGGGCTGTTTGCGCTGGCGGTGATCGGCGTCGTAACCAGCGTGGTCGGCGCCTATTACTATCTCGCGATCATCAAGGTGATGTATTTCGACGAGCCGGCGCCGGGCGTCGATCCGATGCGGCTGGAGCTGCGCGGCGTGCTGGTGATCGCCGGCCTGTTCAACATGCTGTTCTTCATCTATCCGGCGCCGCTGGTGAACGCCGCGACGGCGGCAGCCAAGTCGCTGTTCTAGATGGCTCTGCAACTCGGGCCGAGAGCACAGGCGGCGGGATATCGTCTCGCCGCCTTCGATGCGATCGGCTCGACCAATTCGGAGGCTCTGGCGCAGGCGCGCGCCGGCGAGCGCGGACCGATGTGGTTCGTCACCACCGAGCAGACGGCAGGCCGCGGCCGACGGCAGCGCGCGTGGATCGCGCCGCGGGGTAATCTCGCCGCCACCGTTCTCGAAGTGTTGGCTGTGCCGCCCGGCGTTGCCGCCACGCTCGGCTTTGCTGCGGGGCTGGCGCTGGAGACGGCGCTGCAGCAGGTCAGCTTCGAAGCGCGGGCGCGGGCAGGCGGGGCGGATTTCGGCTTCCGCCTGAAATGGCCGAACGACGTGCTGGCGGGCGGCAAGAAGCTGACCGGCATCCTGCTTGAAGCCGAAAGCGTCGGCGCCGACCGTCTCGCCGTCGTGGTCGGCATCGGCACCAACGTGGTGGCGGCTCCGGACGATACGCTTTACCCCGCTGCGTCGCTGCACGGCCTCGGCATTCACGTCAGCGCCGAAGACCTGTTCGCGGCCTTGTCGGATGCCTGGGCAGAGACGCGCGCGGTGTGGAACGAGGGGCGTGGATTCGGCGAGATCCGTCGGCAGTGGCTCGCGCGCGCCGCTGGACTCGGCGGGCCGGTGTCGGTCCAATCAGGATCAACGACCATCGACGGCATTTTTGATACGATTGACGAAACAGGCTGCCTGATCGTGCGCACCTCCGACGGCAGACGTGTGCCGGTCTCGGCCGGCGACGTGTATTTCAGAACGGCTGCATCAGCAGGAGCGAATTGATGGCGCGGCCGGACGAACTTACTTTTGCGCCCTTGGGCGGTGTCGGCGAAATTGGGATGAATCTGTCGATCTACGGGCTCGGCAACCGCCATCAGCGGAGCTGGCTCGCGGTCGATCTCGGCGTGTCGTTCGGCGACGAGGAACATCTACCCGGCATCGATTTGATCATGCCGGATGTCCGGTTTCTCGAGAAAGAGAAGAAGAATCTGGTCGGGCTGGTGCTGACCCACGCCCACGAAGACCATTTCGGCGCGATCATCGACCTGTGGCCGAAGCTGCGCTGCCCGATCTATGCGACAAAGTTCAGCGCGGCGCTGTTCGCCGCCAAGCTCGCGGCCGAGCGCACCACGCTGAAGATTCCGATCACCGAGGTGCCGTCCGGCGGTCGCATCGATCTCGGGCCGTTCAACATCGAGTTCATCCCGGTCGCGCATTCGATTCCCGAATCGCACGCGCTGGCGATCCGCACTTCGGCCGGCCTGGTGCTGCACACCGGCGACTGGAAGATCGACCCGACCCCGGTGGTCGGCCCGCCCACCGACGAAAAGCGGCTGCGCGAACTCGGCGACGAGGGCGTGCTGGCGCTGATCGGTGATTCCACCAATGCGGTGCGCGACGGACGTTCGCCGTCGGAGACCGAGGTGGGCGCGTCGCTCACCGGCTTGATCAAGGCCGCCAAGGGCCGCGTCGCGGTGACGACCTTCGCCTCGAATGTCGGTCGCATTCATGCCGTCGCCCAAGCCGCTAAGGCGGCTGGGCGGGAAGTGGTGCTGGTCGGTCGCGCGATGGACCGCGTCTCGAACGTCGCGCGCGAATGCGGCTATCTCGACGGCATTCAGGGTTTCCGCGGGCCCGAATATTATGGCCATTTCCCGCCGGACAAGGTGCTGGCGCTGTGCACCGGCAGCCAGGGCGAGCCGCGCGCGGCGCTGGCGCGGATCGCGCGCGACGATCATCCCGAGATCACCCTGAACAAGGGCGACTGCGTGATCTTCTCGTCGCGCACCATTCCGGGCAACGAGAAGGCGGTCGGCAGCATCATCAACGGGCTGGTCAACCAGGGCATCGAGGTGATCACCGACCGCGATCATCTGGTGCACGTCTCCGGCCATCCGCGCCGCGAAGAACTGCGCGAGATGATCTCCTGGGTGCGGCCGCAACTGCTGATTCCGGTGCACGGCGAGGCGCTGCATCTCAACGAGCACGCCAAGCTGGCGCGGCAGATGGGTGTGCCCAAGGTGATGGTCTGCCGCAACGGCGATCTGGTCCGGCTTGGGCCGGGTGACCCAGCGATCATTGAACAATTGCCGTCGGGCCGGCTCTACAAGGACGGCACCATCCTCGAAGAGGAAAAGTCGCGCGCGGTGGTCGAACGTCGCAAGATGGCGTTCGCCGGCTGCGCCTTCGTGACGCTGGCATTGACCCAGGCCGGCGAGCTGGTCGACGATCCAGAAGTCGAACTGATCGGCATTCCGGAAAACAACAGCGCCGGCGAGCCGCTCGACGACATCGTGTTCGACGCCGTCGTGTCGACGGTCGAAGGGTTGCCGAAGGCGCGCAGGCGCGATCCCGATGCGGTCGCGGAATCGGTGCGGCGCACGGTGCGCTCTGTGGTGCAGACGGAGTGGGGCAAGAAGCCGTTGTGCTTCGTGCACGTGCTGAAGGTTTAGCGAGCGTTTTCGAGCGAACCGGAGACCGGCTCGCATGAAGACAGCGCTTCAAGGTTAGGAGCTGGAGCTTCAGTTCTGTTTCGATCAGACCGAAGCTCCGATGATCGAACAACAAGAAGCAACAACGGAGACGTAATCATGCTGGGCCGGCTCAATCATGTGGCCATCGCGGTGAAGGATGCGGAGCAGGCGGCGAAGATCTACGGCGCTGCTTTCAACGCGGAGATTTCCGCGGCCGTGCCGTTGCCGGATCACGGCGTCATCACTGTGTTCGTGACGCTGCCGAACACCAAGATCGAATTCATCCAGCCGCTCGGCGAGGCGTCGCCGATCGCGAAGTTTCTGGAGCGAAACGCCGACGGCGGGATCCATCACGTCTGCTACGAAGTGCCGGACATCATCGCGGCGCGCGACACGCTGATCAAGGAGGGCGCTCGCGTGCTCGGCGACGGCCAGCCGAAGATCGGCGCGCACGGCAAGCCGGTGCTGTTTCTGCATCCGAAGGATTTCTCGGGCGCGCTGGTCGAAATCGAGCAGTCGTAAATGGTCGCCCAGGTCGCGAGTCTGCTGGCGATCTACTTTGTCCTGTGGTGGGTCGTGCTGTTCATGGCCCTGCCATTCGGCGTGCGCAATCGCGCCGAGACCGGCGAGACGGACGGCGACGTTGCCGGCGCTGATCCCGGCGCACCGGTGAAGACGCTGATGGCCCGCAAGGTGCTGTGGACCACGCTGATCTCGGCAACGATCTTCGCCGCCGCGCTGTACGCCTATCGCTCCGGCTGGCTCGGCGTCGAACGGCTGTCAAAGCTGATGGGATTTCCGCTGTAGAACCCGCGCGCCAAGTCGATTCGCGGCGCTCGTCATCGACCGACGACACTCGGTTCGTCGCGCGAATCGTGTGTGTCGCGTGAGCTGTCCGATGTGCGCGATTCGCTGTTCTGAACACGCCGTCCAAACGACAGGCGCTGAAGCAAAACAACGATAAGCGAGGCTGGAAAAAGAAAAGCAGGGCGGGCGCCCTGCTGAAAACTGTGTCGACCCTAATATTTTCCCGAATGATTTTTGAAGTTATTGTTTTGTTTGCCGGGCGACGCTGCATTTTTGCGCGTCAGGGTTCCTCCCGAGACTTGGACCACCAGACTTTCGCCCTAGGGCTATGCCTGTTGCTATATTCGTAACCGAAGTTTTTTGACTTGTCACCATTTTCGGCAACGAATGTTCAAATTTAAGGCGCGCGGTGAAATGAACGAAAACTCCCCATTTGCGGTCGGTTGTCGATTGCAGCTGTTATTGCTGGCTTAGAGGCGAGGGGATCTGACCGCGATCGACAGCGGTAAACCTGCGTGTTATTTCGCCACGATGGAGGACAGGCCGTGATGCGCCGACGTCTCTGGCGAGTGATTCCGATCTTTGCAGTCGCCCTGCTGGTGCAGCTGCTGTCGCCGATCGGAGCGTTCCGTTTCGTCGCCTCCGCGATCGCCGATCCCTCATCCTCCGTTCACCTTTGTTCCGCGATGGCGTCCGCCGATAATGGCGAGACCAGCCCGACCGGTGTACCGCATGACGGCGGGTGTTGCGCGGTCTGCGCCGTCGGCCTCGGCGGAGCGCCGATGCCTGCGGCTGCGCCGCGGGAGTTCGCGGTGGTCGAGCGCACGTACCAGCGGCTGGTCTGGTCGGTGTCCGAACAGGCGCCGCCTGTCGCGCGCGCCGGGCTCAACGCACGGGCCCGCGCACCTCCGTCGCGGGTCGCCGCCTAGCCTATTTTCGTCAGATTCATTCGCAGCGTTCGCGCTGCCATCTTCTGAAGAGTTCATCGGACCGGGGCGGGGACGGATGCGTCGTGCATCCGCGCTGTCGTCGGACCGTTTCATCCCCAACAAGTCCCATCGAGGATTCGATCATGAACAGACTCATTCGTACATTCGCCTCCGTTGCCGCCGTCAGCCTGCTGTCCGTCGCCGCCGTACAGGCGGCCGAAATCAAGGCCGGCGATCTGGTGATCACCGAAGCCTGGAGCCGCGCGACGCCCGGTGGCGCCAAGGTCGCCGGCGGCTTCCTGACCATCGACAACAAGGGCGCTGCGGCCGACCGGCTGGTGTCGGCGACGGCCGACGTCGCCGGCAAGGTCGAGGTCCACGAGATGTCGATGGACAACGGCGTGATGAAGATGCGGCTGCTGGACAAGGGCCTTTCAATCGAGCCGGGCAAGACCGTCAAGCTCGCGCCGGGCGGCTATCACATCATGCTGCTGGACCTGAAAGGCCCGCTCAAGGAAGGCGAGAAGGTGCCGGTGACGCTGCAATTCGAAAAGGCCGGAAAGGTGCCGGTCACGCTCGATGTCGCGGGCGTCGGCGCCAAGGCGCCGGGCGATGCCGGCGGCAGCATGACGAAGACGGACCACAAGGGGCATTCCGGCCACTGAGGCAGCCGCAGTGATGAAACGGAATGGGCACGCGTCGCGACCGCTTGGGCGGTCGCGACGTTGATGGGCGGACCTGCCCCTTGAGCCGGGGCTTGCCCGGTCACGACGCTGGCGTCGCACCTGATCGACGCCAGCCGCCGCTCCAGCGCGGCGACCGACATCGCACGCTGAATCAGTGGTTTTCGCAAAGTTGCGCGGCCTTGCCCTTGTGTTTTGGCGTCCGATCCGGTTTCACTGGCGCAAACCTGATTTCCCCTGATTCTTGAGCAAATCCCATGCGTTTGTCGCGATTCTTCCTGCCGATCCTGAAGGAAAACCCGAAGGAAGCCGAGATCGTCTCGCACCGGCTGATGCTGCGCGCCGGGATGCTGCGCCAGGAAGCCGCCGGCATCTATGCCTGGCTGCCGCTCGGTCACCGGGTGCTGAAGAAGATCGAGCAGATCGTGCGCGAAGAGCAGAACCGCGCCGGCGCGATCGAGCTGCTGATGCCGACGCTGCAGCTCGCCGATCTGTGGCGCGAGAGCGGTCGCTACGACGCCTATGGTCCGGAGATGCTGCGGATCGCCGATCGCCACAAGCGCGAGCTGCTGTACGGGCCGACCAACGAGGAAATGATCACCGAGATCTTCCGCGCCTACGTCAAGTCGTACAAGAGCCTGCCGCTCAACCTGTATCACATCCAGTGGAAGTTCCGCGACGAGCAGCGCCCGCGCTTCGGCGTGATGCGCGGCCGCGAATTCCTGATGAAGGACGCCTATTCGTTCGACGTCGACGAGGCCGCCGCGCGCAAGTCGTATAATCGGATGTTCGTCGCCTATTTGCGGACCTTTGCGCGGATGGGGCTGAAGGCGATTCCGATGCGCGCCGAGACCGGACCGATCGGCGGCGACCTCAGCCACGAATTCATCGTGCTGGCCGATACCGGCGAGTCCGGCGTGTATTGCGATCGCGACGTGCTGAACCTGCCGGTGCCGGGCGAGGACGTCGACTATGATGGCGATCTGACGCCGATCATCCAGCAGTGGACCTCGGTCTACGCCGCGACAGAAGACGTGCATGACGCGGCCCGCTACGAGAGCGAAGTGCCCGAGGCCAACCGGCTCAACACCCGCGGCATCGAGGTCGGCCAGATTTTCTATTTCGGCACCAAATATTCCGACTCGATGAAGGCCAATGTCGCCGGCCCCGACGGCGCCGATGCGCCGATCCACGGCGGCTCCTACGGCGTCGGCGTGTCGCGGCTGGTCGGTGCGATCATCGAAGCCTGCCATGACGAGAACGGCATCAAGTGGCCGGAAGAGGTCGCGCCGTTCCGGGTCGCGATCCTCAACCTGAAGCAGGGCGACGCCCAGACCGACGCCGCGTGTGAGCAGCTTTATCGTGAGCTCGCGGCGAAGGGCGTCGATGTGCTGTATGACGACACCGACCAGCGCGCCGGCGCGAAGTTCGCGACCGCGGATCTGATCGGCATTCCGTGGCAGGTGCTGGTTGGGCCGAAGGGCCTGGCAGACGGCAAGGTCGAGCTGAAGCGGCGCAGTGACGGCTCGCGCGAGACGATCGCGTTGGCGGAGGCGGTCGCACGGCTTGCGCCGTAGGGATTATCCACCGGGGGCTCGGCTAGAATTAGCCTGAATCGTGTGAAATTCGGAGCCTGGATCACAGCATGACCGAGCCTGTTCGAACTCCTCCTTTCGCGCCATTCGAATGGCTCCTGTCCGGGCGCTATTTGCGTGCGCGTCGCCGTGAGGGGTTCATCTCGGTGATTGCCGGCTTCTCGTTCCTCGGCATCATGCTCGGCGTCGCCACGCTGATCATCGTGATGGCGGTGATGAACGGCTTCCGCAAGGAATTGCTCGACAAGATTCTCGGCCTCAACGGCCACCTGTTGGTGCAGCCGCTGGAAAGCCCGCTGACCGACTGGAAGGACGTCGCCGATCGCATCAGCGGCGTGCAGGGCATCAAGCTCGCGGCGCCGGTGATCGACGGCCAAGCGCTGGCGTCGTCACCGTTCAACGCTTCCGGTGTGCTCGTGCGCGGCATCCGCGCCGACGACCTTAACAATCTCTCCTCGATCGCCAACCACATCAAGCAGGGCACGCTCGAAGGCTTCGACGACGGGCAGGGCGTTGCGATCGGACGCCGGCTGGCCGATCAGCTTTCGCTGCACGCCGGCGACAGCGTCACCCTGGTCGCGCCGCGCGGCGCGGTGACGCCGATGGGCACCACGCCCCGGATCAAGCCGTACAAGATCACCGCGGTGTTCGAGATCGGCATGTCGGAATATGACTCGACCTTCGTGTTCATGCCGCTGAAAGAGGCGCAGGCCTATTTCAATCGCAACAACGACGTCACCGCGATCGAGGTCTACACCACCAATCCGGACCGGATCGACGCGTTCCGCAAGAGCGTGACCGAGGCTGCAGGGCGGCCGGTGTTTCTGGTCGACTGGCGGCAACGCAACTCGACCTTCTTCAACGCGCTGCAGGTCGAACGTAACGTGATGTTCCTGATCCTGACGCTGATCGTGCTGGTGGCGGCGCTGAACATCGTCTCCGGCCTGATCATGCTGGTGAAGGACAAGGGCAGCGACATTGCGATCCTGCGTACCATGGGCGCGACTCAGGGCTCGATCATGCGCATTTTCCTGATCACCGGCGCAGCGATCGGCGTGGTCGGCACGCTGTGCGGCTTCGCCGTCGGTCTCCTGATCTGCATGAACATCGAGTCGATCCGGCAGTTTCTGTCCTGGGTCACCAACACCGAACTTTTCTCGCCGGAGCTGTACTTCCTGTCCAAGCTGCCGGCCGAGGTCGATTTCGCCGAGACCAGCGCGGTGGTGATCATGGCGCTGACGCTGTCGTTCCTCGCGACGCTGTATCCGTCGTGGCGCGCGGCGCGGCTCGATCCCGTCGACGCGCTTCGGTACGAGTGAGGCGCGGATCATGGAGCAGGGCGCGGAAGACATCCCGGTTGTCTACCTTCACGACATCAAGCGGCAATACACGCAGGGCGAAGCCACGCTGACGATCCTCAACGGCGCCAAACTGGCGCTGTGGGCGGGGCAGTCGGTGGCGCTGGTCGCGCCATCGGGCTCCGGCAAGTCGACGCTGCTGCACATCGCCGGCCTACTCGAGCATCCCGACGAGGGTGAGGTCTATGTCAGCGGCGCCGCGACCACGGCGCTGACTGACGCCGAGCGCACCCAGATCAGGCGCACCGACATCGGCTTCGTCTACCAGTCGCACCGGCTGCTGCCGGAATTCACCGCGCTGGAAAACGTGATGATGCCGCAGATGATCCGCGGCCTGAAGCGCAGCGAAACGGTCAGCCGCGCCAAGGAGATCCTAGCCTATCTCGGCCTCGCCGACCGCATCACCCACCGCCCGTCGGAATTGTCCGGCGGCGAGCAACAGCGCGTCGCGATCGCGCGCGCGGTCGCCAATGCGCCGCGCGTTCTGTTCGCCGACGAGCCGACCGGCAATCTCGACCCGCACACTGCCGATCATGTTTTCAAGGCGCTGATGCAATTGGTGAAGGCGACCCAGGTGGCGATGCTGATCGCCACCCACAATATGGAGCTGGCGGGCCGGATGGATCGCCGGGTATCGATCGAAGACGGCGTCATCGTCGAATTGGAATAGGGCCGGTCACACATCCAGCGCTGATCCGGAGTTGCAGCCAGCGGGTTTGTCGGCTCAACGCTGCTGCTGATGTCGCGTCTTCTTGCGTGGCTCCGGGGCTTTGTACCACGGATTGACGATGCACTCGGCGGCGCGTCCCGAGGCCGACATCCGGCATTGCGGGATCGAGGTGTAGCTGCACTCGTCGTACCAGTCGCGGTAGTTGTGGTACACTCGCAGGCAGACCGGATAGTCCCGCGCCTCGGCGATTCCGGTGAGGCCGAGCAAAGCGAGCATTCCAACCAGCAATGGTTTGCGCATCTTGAACTCCGTCTGATCTGCCGCCGCGCTCAACGCGCGCGATGCCGGCGCATCGGCTCGGCGGGCGGCTGATACCATGGATTGGTGACGCATTGACCGGCGATGCCTTGCGCGCTCGGCCGGCATTGCTCGATCGAGGTGTAGCGGCACTGGTCGTAGCGCACCGGGCCATAAATCCGCAGGCAGACCGAATAGTTGTCGTATGGCTGAGCGGTGGCCGCGGCCGGCGCGGCGAGGACGGCCAGCAGGATCAAGGGCAGGGTGCGCATCGCATTCTCCCGTTCAACTGATGGTCGCCGTGGCCGATCACCGATCGATGGCGGTGGCACGGCGAGACTGAGCATGTCCGCGATGGCGGTGTGGCGGCTTCGATTTCACCCGGCAACTCGTGCTCCCGGTGCAGGTTCCCGTCAAGGCGCGGATTGGCGGCGCGCGGCTCCGCGACCAACCGTTGATCGGGAAGCCATTGCCGGATGGCTGCGCGGTGTACACTGCGACCGAGATTCTGGCCTCAGGCGAGCCGCAAAATCCTGCGGATCCGAAAGCGACACTCGAATGCCCCGACCGAAACTGCACAGCGACGACGACATTCTCGACACGGCCCAGCTTGTGCTGCTGCGACAGGGGCCGTCCCACTTCACGCTGTCCGATGTCGCCAAGGCCGTCGGAATCTCCAGGGCCGCGCTGATCCAGCGCTTCACCGACAAGGCGACGCTGCAACGCAGGGTCATGGAACGGATGACGCAGGAGGTTCGGGACTACTTCGATGCCGCGCCATCGCATACAGGGCTCGCGCCGCTTTGGACCATGCTCAAGGACCTGATCGGCGGAATGGGAAGCGGTGAGGATGCTGCCGGCCATCTGCTTTTGTATTGGGGGGACACCCAGGAACCGGCACTTCGGGCGCTGGCTCTCGAGCGAAACGAGTTGGTTCGCGGGGCGATTGAGCGACGTCTCCCATCGGAGCCGCACAACCCGGAACAGGCATCCGGGTTGGTCCAGGCTGTCATTCAGGGGGCCTGCATGCAGTGGCTGATCGCCCGAAACGGACCGCTTGACGCGTTCATGACGGAGCAGACCCGGCAGGTTCTGAGCGTTCTCTACCCCGGTCATACGTTCGAATAGGCCGCGTTTCATTCTGGCTTGTTTATAACCGTCGCGACGGTTATAAACATCCCGCTACCGCAGCGGGGTCCAGGATGGCAAGCGCACAACGACATTCGACGCCAGATCTGGTCCGCCAGTGCGACCCGGCCGGGGTGTCCGGGCTCTCGCTCGGTCTGACCTCGTCCGAGTTCGCCGGCTTGCATGAAGGTGCTGTCCCCGACGTCACTTACCGGGAGCTGTTCTTCCCTCATGCCGATCCTCCGCGCCGTTTGCAGAATTGGGCCCGGTCTCGCGGGGTCCGGCTTCGCACCCTGACCAGGATCGGACGGGACCAGGGTGGCCGCTCTGAAAAGATGCTGTTCGGGCTTCACGACGGCTATGCCGTCGAGAGTGTTTTGATCCGGCGTTTCGATGGCCACACCGCCTGCATTTCATCGCAGGTCGGTTGCGCATTTGCCTGTCGTTTCTGCGCGTCGGGCCAAGCCGGATTGATGCGCAATCTCGAAGCGGGTGAGATCGTCGAGCAGGTCGTCCGCCTCGGGCCAAAGGTCAACCGCATTGTCTTCATGGGAATCGGCGAGCCGCTCAACAACTACCAACAGGTCCTCAAGGCCATCAGGATCCTGCGAGACCGGCAGGGGATGAACTTCCCCACGACCGGCATCACATTGTCGACGATCGGCATTCCGAAGGCGCTGAAGCAACTGCGCGAGGAGCATCTGGCGATCAATTTGACGATCTCGCTGCACGCGACAACGCAGGAGGTTCGCGACCGCCTGATTCCGGGAGCGCGGAAGCACCCTCTTGGTGAAGTGGTCGAACGCGCGTGCGCTTGGGCGAGGCGGCACAATCGGCCGGTGACGTTCGCCTATCTGGTCCTGCCGGGCATCAACGACAGTATCGCCGATGCAAGGCGCCTTGCGGCGATGCTACGGGATTCTCCGGCCCGCGTGAATCTGATGAGATGGAATCCGGTTGACGGCGTCGGGTTGCAAAGAACGCCCGATCGAAGCCTCGCGCATTTCAGGACGACGCTCGAAAATGCGCTTGTTCCCGTCGTCGTGCGGGATACCCAGGGGCGCGACATCTCCGCGGCCTGCGGCCAGCTCTGGCTGCGCGATCTCAAGGGCCTTCCGGTCGGAAACCGACCTCGGCAAGGCCGGATGACGTGATCGCGGCTCGTATTTTTCCGCTGAGAACGCCGGATCGCGATTGAGGCAGCGCCGAACGTTGGAAGGTCGTGCGGCGTCGATTAACCACGGCGCATGGTTCGGGATGATTGTCAGCTTCGTCCAGATACCGCTGCTTGACGATCGAACATAAAGAGAACATTGTTCTTCTTATGTTCACGTGTCCAGGGAGCGGACGATGTTGAAGATCTTCATCCAGGAAGCTGCAGCGCTGACGTCGATTGCTTTGTTCATCGGGATGGTGGCGGTTTGGGCGCAGGTGCTGCCGCAGCTCTGAATGCAGCGGCGGGGAGCGCTGCGCCGATAGCGGGGATAAGGTTGCCCGACTGACTTGCGCGGCCGCGTCGGTCGGACCACCATTTCGGTCGAGTCGGCTGCGCTCCGCGCGCCGGCCCTCTACCTTCACCGCTGATCGCCCCCACGATTTGCCGCCCGATCGAGAGCCGCCACGCCGATGAGCAATGCCGGATTCGTCCATCTGCACGTTCACTCGGCCTATTCGCTGCTGAAGGGCTCGATGAAGATCGCGCGGCTGGCGGAACTTGCCAAAGCCGACCACCAGCCGGCGCTGGCGTTGACCGACACTGACAACATGTTCGGCGCGCTGGAATTTTCCGACAAGCTCGCCGGCAGCGGCATCCAGCCGATCGTCGGCCTCGAGCTCGGGATCGATTTCGGCGACCAGGACCCGAACTCGCGCAACACCGCGGTGGCGGCGCCGTCGCGGATCGTATTGCTGGCGACGCGCGAGCGCGGCTATCGCAGCCTGATGCGGCTGAATTCGCGGGCGTTCCTCGAAACCCCGGTGAACCAGCCGCCGCACATCAAGTTCGACTGGCTCGACGGCGAGACCGAGGACGTGATCGCGTTGACCGGCGGCCCGGATGGCCCGATCTCGCTGGCGATGCTGACCGACCCTTCGCTGGCCCGGCTGCGCTGCGAGCGGCTGGCGCAGGCGTTCGGCGACCGGCTCTATATCGAGCTGCAGCGCCACAACACCGATTTCGAGCGCCGCGCTGAAGCAGGGCTGATCGACGTCGCTTACGATATGGGGCTGCCGCTGGTCGCCACCAACGAGCCGCATTTTGCGACCTCCGATGATTTCGAGGCGCACGACGCGTTGCTGTGCATCGCCTCCGGCAAGCTGATCGCCGAGACCGACCGCGTCCAGCTCACGCCCGACCACCGCTTCAAGACCCGCGCCGAAATGGCGGTGCTGTTCGCTGATCTGCCGGAGGCGCTGGCCTCCACCGTCGAGATCGCGCAACGCTGTGCCTACCGGCCGCTGACCCGCAAGCCGATCCTGCCGCTGTTCACCGTCGGCGCCAGCGTCAGCGACGCCGAGGAGGCGGCGGCCGCGGAAGCCGCCGAACTGCGTCGCCAGGCCGAGCAGGGGCTCGCCGACCGGATGCGCATCCACGGCGTGTCGCAGGGCATGTCCGAGGAGGACTATCGCAAGCGGCTGGCCTTCGAGCTCGATGTCATCACCCGGATGAAATATGCCGGTTACTTCCTGATCGTGTCCGACTTCATCAAATGGGCCAAGGCGCATGGCATTCCGGTCGGCCCGGGCCGTGGCTCCGGCGCTGGCTCGCTGGTGGCGTATTCGCTGACCATTACCGATCTCGATCCGATCCGCTTCGGCCTGCTGTTCGAGCGCTTCCTCAATCCCGAACGCGTCTCGATGCCGGACTTCGACATCGACTTCTGCCAGGACCGCCGCGGCGAAGTGATCGAATATGTGCAGCAGCGCTACGGCCGCGATCAGGTCGCGCAGATCATCACTTTCGGTACGCTGCAGGCGCGCGGCGTGCTGCGCGACGTCGGCCGCGTGCTGCAGATGCCGTACGGGCAGGTCGACAAGCTGACCAAGCTGGTGCCGCAGAATCCAGCCGCGCCGGTGACGCTGAAGCAGGCGATCGAAAGCGAGCCGAAGCTGCAGGCCTTTCGCGACGAAGACCCGGTGGTGGCGCGCGCCTTCGACATCGCGCAGAAGCTCGAGGGCCTGACCCGCCACGCCTCGACCCACGCCGCCGGCATCGTGATCGGCGATCGGCCGCTCAGCGATCTGGTGCCGATGTATCGCGATCCCAAATCCGATATGCCGGTGACCCAGTTCAACATGAAATGGGTCGAGCCGGCGGGTCTGGTGAAGTTCGACTTCCTCGGCCTCAAGACGCTCACCGTGCTCGATGTCGCGGTGAAGCTGCTCAAGCAGCGCAATATCCATATCGATCTGGCGACGCTCGGGATCGAGGACGCTCCGAGCTATCAGATGCTGGCGCGCGGCGATGTGGTCGGCGTGTTTCAGGTTGAAAGTCAGGGCATGCGCCGCGCGCTGGTCGACATGCGCCCCGACCGCTTCGAGGACATCATCGCGCTGGTCGCGCTGTATCGCCCGGGTCCGATGGCGAACATCCCGACCTATTGCGCGCGCAAGCACGGCGACGAGGAGCCGGAATATCTGCATCCGATGCTGGAGCCGATTCTCAAGGAGACGTTCGGCGTCATCATCTACCAGGAACAGGTGATGCAGATCGCGCAGGTGATGGCCGGCTACTCGCTCGGCGAAGCCGACCTGCTGCGCCGCGCGATGGGCAAGAAGATCCGCGCCGAGATGGAGAAGCAGCGCGCGATCTTCGTCGAGGGCGCCACCAGAAACGGCGTGCCCAAGGACGCCGCCGACACGATCTTCGATCTGCTGGCGAAGTTCGCCGACTACGGCTTCAACAAGAGTCACGCGGCCGCCTACGCGCTGGTGTCGTATCACACCGCCTATATGAAGGCGCATTATCCGGTCGAGTTCATCGCGGCGTCGATGACGCTCGATCTCAACAACACCGACAAGCTGTCGGAATTCCGCGCCGAGGCGCAGCGACTCGGGATCAAGGTCGAAGCGCCCTCGGTCAATCGGTCCGGCCCGACCTTCGAGGTCGGCGAGAATACGATCTACTACGCGCTCGCTGGCCTGAAGGGCGTCGGCCAGCACGCGGTTCAGATGATCGTCGAGGCGCGGGGCGACAAGCCGTTCAGCTCGCTCGCGGACTTCGCCGCCCGGGTCAATCCGCGGGCGATCAACAAGCGGGTGATCGAAAGCCTCGCGGCCGCCGGCGCGTTCGACTGCCTCGATCCCAACCGCGCGCGGGTGTTCGCCGGCGCCGACGCGATCATCGCCGCCTGCCAGCGCAGCCACGAGGCCGCCACCAGCGGCCAGAACGACATGTTCGGCGGACTTGCGGATGCGCCATCGATCGTGTCGCCGCAGGTCGAGCCATGGCTTCCGGCGGAGCGGCTGCGGCGCGAATACGACGCCATCGGCTTCTTCCTGTCCGGTCACCCGCTCGACGACTACGCCACCGCGCTGAAGCGGCTGCGGGTGCAATCCTGGTCGGATTTCTGCAAGGCGGTGAAGTCGGGCGCGACGGCGGGGAAGGTTGCGGCCACGGTGGTGTCGCGGATGGAGCGTCGCACCAAGACCGGCAACAAGATGGGCATCATGGGCCTGTCCGACCCGACCGGCCATTTCGAGGCGGTGCTGTTCTCCGAGGGGCTCGCGCAGTATCGGGAAGTGCTGGAGCCGGGCGCAGCGGTGCTGCTGCAGCTCGGCGCCGAGCTGCAGGGCGAGGACGTCCGCGCCCGCGTTCTGCACGCCGAGCCGCTCGACGCTGCTGCCGCCAAGACCCAGAAAGGGCTGCGGATTTTCCTGCGGGACACCAAACCGCTGGATTCGATCTCGAAACGGCTGCAGCCGCCGGAGACCAAGGTCGCGGGAGGCAATATCGCCCTGGTGCTGCGGCTCGACCCGCAGACCGAGGTCGAATTCGAGATTCCCGGCCGGTTTCAGGTGTCGCCCCAGATCGCCGGGGCGATCAAGGCGGTGATCGGGGTCGAGCACGTCGAGACGCTCTGAGTCCGGTCGCTGCTGAAAGCTTGCCCGACCCGTCGGCGGGAGGGGCGGAATTCCTTGCTTTGCTGGGGAATCCGGCTATAACCCGCGCCATCTCACACGGAAGCATGGCTTAAACGCCGTCCGGTGGCACCGGGCCGGAAGGCAGGATTGTCCTGTCCCAACGCCCCTTGCTCACACGCTTCCGGAGGAACAACCGGAGAATAAACCTATGGCGATTCCTGAATTCACGATGCGTCAGTTGCTCGAAGCTGGCGTGCACTTTGGTCACCAGTCGCACCGCTGGAATCCGAAAATGGCTGAGTACATTTTCGGCGCCCGCAACAACATCCACATCATCGATCTCGCCCAGACCGTGCCGTTGATGCATCGCGCGCTGCAGGCGATCAGCGACACCGTCGCCAAGGGCGGCCGCGTGCTGTTCGTCGGCACCAAGCGGCAGGCGCAGGACGCCGTCGCCGACGCCGCCAAGCGTTCGGCGCAGTACTTCGTCAATTCGCGTTGGCTCGGCGGCACGCTGACCAACTGGAAGACGATCTCGGGCTCGATCAAGCGGCTGCGTCATCTCGATGACGTGCTGAACTCGGGCGACGCCAGCGCCTACACCAAGAAGGAGCGGCTGACGCTGCAGCGCGAGCGCGACAAGCTCGACCGCTCGCTCGGCGGCATCAAGGACATGGGCGGCCTGCCGGACCTGATCTTCGTGATCGACACCAACAAGGAAGACATCGCGATCCAGGAAGCCCAGCGTCTCGGCATCCCGGTGGCGGCGATCGTCGATACCAATTGCGATCCGAAGGGCATCACCTATCTGGTCCCGGGCAATGACGACGCCGGCCGCGCCATCGCGCTGTATTGCGATCTGATCGCGCGCGCGGTGATCGACGGCATTTCGCGCGCTCAGGGCGATTCCGGCATCGACATCGGCGCGGCTTCGCGTCCGCTGCGCGAGGATCTGCCGGCTGCGCAGGCGACCGGCTTCCAGGGCCTGTCGGGTCCGCGGGGCACTCCGGATGATCTCAAGAAGCTCACCGGCGTGTCCGGCGATATCGAGAAGAAGTTCAACGACCTCGGCATCTTCCACTACTGGCAGTTCGCCGAGCTCGACCATGACACCGTGCTTCAGATCGGCGAAGAAGTCGGTCTGCCGGGCCGCGCCGACGGCTGGGTCGCCCAGGCCAAGGGGCTGACCGCCGAGGCGGAGTAATGCGAGACGCTGCGGCCGGTCCGTCCGGCCGCAGCTTCGTCCATTGATCGACAGCATTTCCGGCAAGTCGAATTCCAAGGCGCCGGGGAAATGTTCCGGTCGTCGAAATCTGTGATGAATTCCTGATCGCGTGCCGCGGGCTCCAGCCGCGCGGTGCGCCCTGACAGGCAAAGGACTACGAGCATGGCAACGATTACTGCAGCGATGGTCAAGGAGCTGCGCGAGACCACTGGCGTCGGCATGATGGACTGCAAGCAGGCGCTGGCCGAGAACGACGGCAACATGGAAGCCGCGGTCGACTGGTTGCGCAAGAAGGGCCTGTCGAAGGCCGCCAAGAAGGCCGGCCGCGTCGCTGCCGAAGGCCTGATCGGTGCGCTGACCGACGGCACCAAGGGCGTCGTGATCGAGGTCAATTCCGAGACCGACTTCGTCGCGCGCAACGAGCAGTTCCAGGGCCTCGTCAAGATGATCGCCCAGGTCGCGCTCAAGGTCGGCGCCGATGTCGACAAGATCAACGCCGCGCCGGTCGGCTCCTCGACGGTCGCCGGTGCGATCTCGGATGCGATCGCCACCATCGGCGAGAACATGACGCTGCGCCGCGCCGCCGCGCTGGAAGTCACTCAGGGCGTCGTGGCGAGCTACATCCACAACGCGGTGATCGACGGCGCCGGCAAGATGGGCGTGATCGTCGCGCTCGAATCGACCGGAAAGGCCGACGAACTCGGCGTGCTCGGCCGTCAGCTCGCGATGCACATCGCCGCCACCAATCCGCAGGCGCTCGATCCGGCCGGGCTCGACCCGGAGGTCGTCCGCCGCGAGCGCGAGGTGATGGCCGACAAGTATCGTCAGCAGGGCAAGCCCGAGAACATGATCGAGAAGATCGTCGAGAACGGCCTGAAGACCTACTACAAGGAAGTCTGCCTGCTCGAGCAGGCCTACATCCACGACGAAAAGGGCAAGGCCGTCGGCCAGGCGGTGAAGGATGCCGAGGGCAAGGTCGGCGCGCCGATCAAGATCACCGGCTTCTTCCGCTACGCGCTCGGCGAAGGCATCGAGAAGCAGACGTCGGACTTCGCGGCGGAAGTCGCGGCGGCCAGCGGTCAGAAGTAATCGCTTTCGATATGACGTACTCCCGGCCGCTCGGGCCGGGAGCTTAAACCCACCGAGGGGCGCGACCGCATCATGGGTGAGCCGATCTATCGTCGTGTGGTCGTCAAGTTATCGGGCGAGTATTTCGCCGGTCCCCAAAGCTACGGCATCGATCAGTCCACCATCGATCGCGTCGCCGGCGATTTGATCGCGGCGCGCGGTCTCGGCGTCGAGATCGCGGTCGTGGTCGGCGGCGGCAATATCTTCCGCGGCGTCGAAGTTTCCGCGCGCGGCGTGTCGCGACCGACCGGCGACACGATGGGGATGCTGGCGACGGTGATGAACTGTCTCGCGCTCGGCGAGGCGCTGCAGCGCCACGGCCAGAAAGCGCGGACGCTGTCGTCCTTCGTGATGCCGCAGGTCTGCGACCTCTACACCCGCGCGGCCGCGCAGCAGACGCTGGGCGAAGGCGGCATTGCGCTGCTCGCCGGCGGCACCGGCAATCCGTTCTTCACCACCGACACCACCGCTGTCCTGCGCGCCGCCGAGATCGGCGCCGACGCGGTGCTGAAAGCGACCAATGTCGATGGGGTCTACAGCGCCGATCCGAAGCGCGATCCGAAGGCGACGCGTTTCGAGCGGCTGACTCATTCGGAAGCGCTCGCCGGCGGCTACAAGGTCATGGATGCGACTGCTTTCGCGCTTGCTCGCGAAACCTCGCTGCCTATCATCGTGTTCTCCATCGCCGAGCCGGGGTCGATTGGGACCGTGCTGGGCGGCGCGGGCAGGGCCACTGTCGTGGCTGGCTGATACGCGGCCGCCATGGCGATGATGGATTGAAATTCTGGAAGGAGTGACTGGCATGCAGTCCGAAAAATTCGATATCAATGAAGTGAAGCGCCGGATGCACGGCGCGTCCCAGGCTTTGCAGCACGAACTCGGCGGTCTGCGCACCGGCCGCGCCTCGGCTTCGATGCTCGAGCCGGTTCAGGTCGATGCCTATGGCACCCACATGCCGCTCAATCAGGTCGCCACCGTCTCGGTGCCGGAGCCGCGATTGCTGTCGGTCCAGGTGTGGGACAAGTCGATGGTCAAGGCGGTCGAAAAAGCGATCGTCGATTCCAACCTCGGCCTCAGCCCCGCGACCGAAGGGCAGGTGCTGCGGCTGCGGATTCCCGAACTGAACCAGGACCGCCGCAAGGAGCTGGTGAAAGTCGCGCACAAATATGCCGAAGCCGCGCGCGTCGCGGTCCGTCACGTCCGCCGCGACGGGCTCGACATCATCAAGAAGCTCGAGAAGGCGCACGAAATTTCCGAGGACGATCAGAAGCGTCTCGACCATGAAGTGCAGAAGGCCACCGACGCCACAATTTCCGAGATTGATCAGTTGCTCGCAAACAAGGAAAAAGAAATCCTGACCGTCTAGCTTTCTGCTTCGGTGCTGATCCGGCCGGCGCAGGAAGCGAACATGCCACGGGGCTGGGCGGCGGTCGGATGTCCGGGACGTGCCTTTGCTGCGATCGCTGCCCCAGCGAGGCATTCGCTAATGCGCGAGAATCAGGCCTAGTGCGATGACGGCGGCATCGAGTCTTGTGATTGAGGCCGCTATAACTTATTGATCTGGAAGAATTTCTGGCGGCGAACGGGTACTTCTTCGCGGGATGACGCTTCGGGAATTGACCTATGTCGAAAGCTGCCGCCACCGCGACCGACCGATCGGATCCTCCCGTCATACCTGCGCATGTCGCCATCATCATGGACGGCAACGGCCGCTGGGCCGCAGCGCGCGGCCTGCCACGCGCCGAAGGTCACCGCCGCGGCGTCGAGGCGCTGCGCCGCGTCGTCCGGGCGGCGAATGAAATCGGCATCCAGTACCTCACCATCTTTTCGTTCAGTTCGGAGAACTGGGCGCGGCCAGCCACTGAGATCGGGGATCTGTTCGGGCTGCTGCGCCGGTTCATCCGGAACGATCTGGCATCGCTGCACCGCGATGGCGTGCGTGTTCGGGTGATCGGGGAGCGCGACCGTCTGGACCGGGACCTGTGCGCGATGCTCGACGAGGCCCAGGAACTAACCCAGAACAACACCAAGCTCAATCTGGTGGTCGCCTTCAATTACGGCTCGCGGCAGGAGATCGCCAACGCCGCGCAGCGGCTGGCGCGCGAGGTTGCCGAAGGCAAGCGTGATCCGGCGACCATCGATATCGAGACGCTCGGCCGCTACCTGGACGCCCCCGACATTCCCGATCCCGACCTGATCATCCGCACCAGCGGAGAGCAACGATTGTCGAATTTCCTGATGTGGCAGGCGGCGTACAGTGAGCTGGTGTTCGTGCCGATCCACTGGCCGGACTTCGACAAGGCCGCGCTGGAAGGCGCGATCGCCGAATATGCCCGGCGCGAGCGCCGTTTCGGCGGCTTGGCCGCAAGAACAGGATCGTGACACGCGTGAGCCAGGACAAGGCGGCGCCAGCGCCGGTAGCCGAGCAGGGCTCCCGGAATTTCTTGCTGCGAGTCGCCGCAGCACTCGTTCTGGCACCGACGGCGATCGCGATCGCTTATGTCGGCGGCTGGGCCTGGGCCGCGCTCGGCACCGCCGTCGCGATCGGTCTGTTCCTGGAATGGCTGTCGATTGTCGGCGCGGCGCGGGACTTCCGCGTGCTGGTGATCGGCTGCCTGACCCTGCTGGTCTGCGGAATCGGGCTGATGTTCGACAAGACCGGGCCGGCAATGCTGGCGGCCGCGCTCGGCGTCGGCGGGCTTGCGGTGCTCGGCGATCAGCCGCGGCGCTGGACCACTTCCGGGCTCGGCTACGCAGCGACGGCGCTGATCGCCTCCATTCTGATCAGGCTCGACCCTGAGTACGGATTTACCGCGCTTGTGCTGGTTCTGCTCATTGTCTGGGGCTCCGATATCGGCGGCTATTTTGCCGGCCGGAGTATCGGCGGCCCGAAACTCTGGCCCCGCGTGAGCCCGAAAAAGACCTGGGCCGGCGCGATCGGCGGACTGGTCCTGAGCCTGCTGGTGGGGCTCGGATTCGCGCTGGCTGGATTTGGAAAAGTGCTTCCGCTGCTGATGCTTGCGGCAGTTCTTTCAACGGTTTCGCAACTTGGCGACCTGTTCGAATCGGCGGTGAAACGCCGGTTCGGCGTGAAGGATTCCAGCCACATCATCCCAGGCCATGGCGGCTTGCTCGACCGGCTCGACGGTTATGTCGCGGCCGTTGCGCTTGCCGTCCTGATCGGGCTGACGCGTGGATCGCTGGATGGTATTGGCCGCGGTCTTATGGTGTGGTGATCCGATGAGTGCAGTCCCTTTGAAGAATGACGGCGCCGCCCATGCTGGCGTGCGCACCATCAGCGTTCTCGGCGCCACCGGTTCGATCGGCGATAGCACGATGGACCTGCTGCGCGCCGCGCCCGAGAAATATCGGGTCGAGTCGCTGACCGGCAACGCGAATGTCGCCGGCCTTGCAAAGCTGGCGAAGGAGTTCAGCGCCAAATTCGTCGCGGTGGCCGATCCGGCCCGGCTCGGCGAATTGCGCGCCGCGCTGGCCGACACCGAGATCGCCTGCGGGGCAGGCGAGAGCGCGGTGATCGAGGCCGCTTCGCGGCCGGCCGATTGGGTGATGGCGGCGATCAGCGGCGCGGCCGGTCTCAAACCTGCCTTGGCAGCGGTCGACCGTGGCGCCACCGTCGCGCTGGCCAACAAGGAGTGCCTTGTCTGCGCCGGCGACTTCTTCATGAGCCGGGCGGTCGCGGCGGGCGCGCGGATCCTGCCGGCCGATTCCGAGCACAATGCGCTGTTCCAGGCGCTGGCCTCGGGCAACCGCCACGAACTCACCCGCGTCATCATCACCGCCTCCGGCGGGCCGTTCCGGACCTGGGCCGCCGCCGATATCGAACAGGCGACGCTGGCGCAGGCGCTCAAGCATCCGAACTGGAGCATGGGCCAGAAGATCACGATCGACTCGGCCTCGATGATGAATAAGGGCCTCGAGGTGATCGAGGCGTCGTATCTGTTCGCGCTGTCGCCCGATGAGATCGACGTGCTGGTGCACCCGCAGTCGATCGTTCATGGCCTGGTCGAGTTTGCGGATCATTCCGTGGTGGCGCAGCTCGGCGCGCCGGACATGCGGATCCCGATCGCGCATTGTCTGGGCTGGCCGGACCGGATCGCCGGCCGCGCGGCCAGACTCGACCTTGCCAAGATCGGCCAGCTCACCTTCGAGGCGCCGGACTTCGTCCGTTTCCCGGGGCTGCGGCTGGCTTACGATGCGCTTCGGACCGGCAACGGAGCCACCACGGTCTACAATGCGGCGAACGAGATTGCGGTCGCGGCCTTCATCGCCCAGAAAATCCGGTTTGGAGCAATCGCCCGGCTGGTCGAGGACACTCTCAACGGGTGGGTCCGGGCCGGCAATCTGGCGCCGCTCAGCAGCGCCGACGACGCCATCGCCGTTGACCATAACGCGCGAAAAATGGCTGCCACCCTATTGCCTCAAATTGCCGCAAAGGCATCCTAGAGGTTTGGGGAACAGGGCCGTCGGTTCTGCTTGAGAGGAATGGGATGGCCGATATTTTTATGAATGGGTTCAGCACGTTGAGCCACGGAATCGTGGGTTACGTGGTGCCCTTTCTGTTCGTTCTGACGATCGTCGTGTTCTTCCATGAGCTCGGCCATTTTCTGGTGGCGCGCTGGAATGGCGTGAAGGTGCTGACGTTTTCGCTCGGCTTCGGTCCGGAGATCGCGGGCTTCAATGACCGTCACGGCACGCGCTGGAAGCTCTCGGCGATTCCGCTCGGCGGCTACGTCAAATTCTTCGGCGATGACAGCGAGGCCAGTACGCCGTCGAACGATTCTCTGTCGAAAATGAGCGCGGACGAGCGCTCGGTCAGCTTCCATCACAAGGGCGTCGGTCCGCGTGCGGCGATCGTCGTCGCCGGGCCGCTGGCCAATTTCATCCTTGCAATCGTGCTGTTCACCTTCCTGTTCGCGGTGTTCGGCGTGCCGAGCACCTCGGCTCGGGTCGATGCCATCCAGCCGGGCAGCGCCGCGGAGGCGGGCGGCTTCCAGGCCGGCGACGTGATTCTGGCGATCGACGGCAGCCCGATTCACAGCTTTCTCGACATGCAGCGCAAGGTCGGCGGCGACGCCGGCCGGGAGATGAAATTCACGGTCCAGCGCGGCAGCTCGACCATCGATCTGAAGGCGACGCCGGAGCTGCGCGAGATCAAGGACCGGTTCGGCAACGTCCAGCGCCTCGGCATCCTCGGCATCAGCCGCTCCACGACCGCAAACGAGGCCACGACCGAGCGGGTTAACCCGGCCGTCGCGGTCTGGATGGGAATCAAGGAGACCTGGTTCGTCGTCGACCGGACCTTCTCCTATATCGGCGGTCTGTTCGCCGGCCGCGAGGCGGCCGACCAACTCGGCGGTCCGTTGCGAATCGCCCAGATCTCTGGACAGGTCGCGACCATCGGCTTTACGCCGCTGCTCCATCTGGCTGCGGTGCTGTCGATCTCGATCGGTCTTCTCAACCTGTTTCCGGTTCCGTTGCTCGATGGCGGCCACCTGATGTTCTATGCGATCGAGGCCGTTCGCGGACGTCCGTTGTCCGAGCGGGCTCAGGAAATGGGCTTCCGGATCGGGCTGGGATTGGTGCTGATGTTGATGGTTTTCGCGACCTACAACGATATTCTTCACCTGGCGTCGTCGTAACGCGGGACCCGATCGTGGCCGATGGGCAACGTGTTGGAATGAAAATGAAATCGCAGTGCGAAAGGACATTTGCCCCGTTGGCAAAATTGTCTACAAGCAAGGCAAGTTGGGGATTCTGCCGGCGCGGGGGCTGCGCGTCGGCAATGAATGACAAGGGCGCGTTGCGCATGAATGCTGGAATGCGAGTGTTGCGGGGGGGAATTCTTGCCGCCCTGGTGTTTTTCGCCGTACCGGTTGCCACGACGGCGACCGCTGTATTGACGGCGTCGCCTGCGGCCGCGCAGTCTGCTTCCTCGATTCAGGTCGAGGGCAACCGCCGAGTCGAAGCCGATACCATTCGCTCCTACTTCAAGCCGGGCCCCAGTGGCCGGCTCGACCAGGGCAGCATCGACGATGGCCTCAAGGCGCTGATCGAGACCGGCCTGTTCCAGGACGTCCGGATCAATCAGGGCGGCGGTGGCCGTCTGGTTGTCAGCGTGGTCGAGAATCCGGTGATCGGCCGGCTCGCGTTCGAGGGCAACAAGAAGATCAAGGACGAGCAGCTTTCGGCTGAAATCCAGTCGAAGCCGCGGGGCACGCTGTCGCGTCCGATGGTCCAGTCCGATGCGTTGCGCATCGCCGAAATCTACCGCCGGTCGGGCCGTTACGACGTTCGCGTCGACCCGCAGATCATCGAGCAGCCGAACAATCGTATCGACCTCGTGTTCGTGGTCGACGAGGGCGCCAAGACGGGCGTCAAGTCGATCGAGTTCATCGGCAATCAGGCGTACTCGTCCTACCGGCTGAAGGACGTCATCAAGACCCGCGAATCCAACCTGTTGAGCTTCCTCGGTTCGGGTGACGTCTACGATCCGGATCGGGTCGAGGCTGACCGCGACCTCATTCGCCGCTTCTATCTGAAGAACGGCTATGCCGACGTGCAGGTGGTCGCCGCGCTGACCGAATACGATCCGGGTCGCAAGGGCTTCCTGGTCACCTTCAAGATCGAGGAAGGTCAGCAGTATCGCGTTTCTTCGGTGACGTTCGACTCGGCCATCCCGAATTTCGACGCCAATTCGCTGCGGAGCTATTCCCGCGTGAGTGTCGGCTCGCTGTACAACGCCGAGGCGCTCGAAAAATCCGTCGAGGAAATGCAGATCGAGATGTCGCGTCGCGGTTATGCTTTCGCGACGGTGCGGCCGCGTGGCGACCGCAATTTCGAGTCCCATACCGTTTCGATCGCGTTTTCGATCGAGGAGGGGCCGAGGGTCTATATCGAGCGCATCAATCTGCTGGGTAACACCCGGACCCGCGACTACGTCATTCGGCGCGAGTTCGACCTGTCCGAGGGCGATGCCTATAATCGCGCTCTGGTTGATCGTGCCGAGCGACGGCTGAAGAACCTCGACTTCTTCAAATCGGTGAAGATCACCACTGAGCCCGGCTCGTCGAGCGATCGCGTGATCCTGGTGGTCAACCTCGAAGAGAAATCGACCGGCGACTTCTCGGTGTCGGGCGGCTATTCGACCAGCGACGGTGCGCTGGGCGAAGTCAGCGTCTCGGAGCGCAACTTCCTCGGCCGCGGCCTGTTCGCCAAGGCGACCGTGCAATACGGCCAGTATGCCCGTGGCTATTCGCTGTCGTTCGTCGAGCCCTATCTGCTCGACTATCGCGTCGCGCTCGGTCTCGACCTGTATCAGCGGGAACAGCTGGCCAACCGTTACATCTCGTACGGCACCAAGACGCTCGGCATCAGCCCGCGGCTCGGCTTCGCCCTGCGCGAGGACCTGTCGCTGCAGTTGCGCTATTCGCTGTATCGGCAGGAGATCACGCTGCCGGGCTACCTGAACAATTGTAACAACAACTTCGGCACCGCGGCCTATAACCCGACGCCGCAGTACATGAACTTCATCGCGAACAATCCGAACGGGAATCCCGGGTTGGGCTGTTTGGGTGACGGCGAAGCCTCGTTGCCGGTCCGCATCGGCCTCTCCAACGCCGCGTACTGGACCTCGTCGATCGGCTATACGCTGACCTACAATACGCTCGACAACACCCGGAACCCGACCAACGGTTTGCTGGTCGACTTCCGTCAGGATTTCGCGGGCCTCGGCGGCGACGTGAAGTTCATCAAGTCGGCGTTCGACGCGAAGTACTACACCCCGCTGGTTTCGGAAGTGGTCGGCATCATCCGCCTGCAGGCCGGCAACCTCAGCAGCTATGGCGACAACCAGCTCCGGATGCTCGATCACTTCCAGATGGGTCCGAACCTGGTCCGCGGCTTCGCGCCGAACGGCATTGGTCCGCGCGACATCGGCCAGTATGCCTTCTACGGCTATGGCGGCGACGCGCTGGGCGGCACCAATTATTGGGGCGCATCGGTCGAAATGCAGATGCCGTTCTGGTTCCTGCCGAAGGAAGTCGGGCTCAAGGGCGCCGTCTATGCCGACGCCGGTTCGCTGTTCGACTACAAGGGCCCGACGGAGTGGACGCTCACCAACGAAGTCAACGGGGCGGGCTGTTCGAAGGCGACCGAGACATCGATCGGTTCGTGCGCCGGCTTGAACTACGACGACACCAATCTGGTCCGCACCTCGGTCGGTGTCGGCCTGATCTGGGCCTCGCCGTTCGGTCCGCTGCGGTTCGACTATGCTATCCCGATCACCAAGGGTAAGTACGACCGCGTCCAGGAATTCAAATTCGGCGGCGGGACGACGTTCTAAGTCCCGCGGTCGGGACTGCGAACGCAGGATGACCTCGACTTTGTTCTTCAAACCGCGTCCTTCGTCCACGCTGGCTGAAATCGCCGCGTTGACGAAGGCAGAGCTGATCGACCCTTCACAGGGCGACCGCGTCATCACCGGCATCGCCTCGCTCGACGAGGCGGGGCCGATGCATCTCGGATTTTTCGAGAACCTCAATTACGTTGCGGAACTTGAGCAGACCTGCGCTGGTGCCTGCCTGGTGACGCAGCGGCATGAGGGCCGCGTGCCGTCACATGTGGCCGTGCTGCGGGTGAAAAGCCCGGTCCGCGCTTTCGTCACCTATGCGCGGCACATCCACGAAGATGCGATGCGGCCAATGTCGGGCTTCGGCAGCGCCGGCATCGCTCCGTCGGCGGTGATTCATCCCACGGCCCATCTCGAGGACGGCGTGATCGTCGATCCGCTGGCGGTGATTGGCCCTGAGGTCGAAATCGGCGCGGGCAGCGTGATCGGCGCGGGCAGCGTGATCTCGAGCGGCGTCAAGATCGGCCGCGACTGCAATGTCGGCGCCAACACCACGATCCAGTTCGCGCTGATCGGCAACAACGTTCTGATTCACCCCGGCTGTCACATCGGGCAGGACGGGTTCCGCTTCATCTTCGCCCAAACCCATCAGAAGGTGCCGCAGGTCGGCCGGGTGATCATCCAGAACGACGTCGAGATCGGCTCCGGCACCACGGTCGATCGGGGCGGCCTGCGCGATACGGTGATCGGCGAGGGCACCAAGATCGACAATCAGGTCCAGGTCGGCCACAACGTAACAATTGGTCGACATTGCGTGATCGCGGCGCAATGCGGCCTTGCCGGCAGCCTGACGCTGGGCGACAACGTGGCGCTGGGCGCCAAGGTCGGCGTCAACAATCACGTTACGATCGGCGATGGCGCGCAGATCACCGCGATGAGTGCGGTCAAGGACAGTGTGCCGGCCGGCGAACGCTGGGGCGGATTCTTCGCGAAGCCGACCAAGCAGTGGTTCCGGGAGATCATCGCGGTCGAGCGATTGCTGCGGAGCGGTGCTGGTGCGGCGCCGAAGTCCGACGACGGAAAAGATGGGGAACGGGGCTGATGGAATCGCCGATACGTTTCGAGAATGTAGATATCAACACCATCCTGAAGACCCTCCCGCACCGCTTTCCGTTTCTGCTGATCGATCGCGTCAGAAACATCCGCGAGGACTACAGCGGCATCGGCGTCAAGAACGTCACCTTCAACGAGCCGGCGTTTCAGGGACACTTCCCGGATCGGCCGGTATTTCCCGGCGTGCTGATGATCGAGGGGATGGCTCAAACCGCTGGCGTGATCGGAATCATGTCGGTCTCCGGCACCGAGAAGCCGCGCGCGGTGTATTTCCTGACCATCGACAAATGCAAGTTTCGCAAGCCGGTGCTGCCGGGCGATACCGTCGAGTATCACATGAAGAGTATCGGCCGCCGCAAGACGATGTGGTGGTTCCACGGCGACGCTGTCGTCGACGGAAAGACCGTTGCGGAAGCCGATGTCGGCGCGATGCTGACGGATTGATCGCCATTTCATGAGCAGTATCGACCCAACCGCGCGAATTGAAGACGGCGCCGTGATCGGCGACGACGTGTCGATCGGGCCGTATTGCGTGATTGGTTCGAACGTCAGCATCGGTGCGGGGTCGAGGCTGGTCGGCCATGTCAGCGTTGCCGGTCACACTACGATCGGCGACAATTGTACGATTCACCCGTTCGCGTCGCTGGGCGGCGCGCCGCAGTCGACCGGATACAAAGGCGAACCGACGAAGCTCCTGATCGGCAGCGCCTGCGTGATCCGCGAGAACGTGACGATGAATACCGGCACGGTCGGCGGCGGCGGGGTGACCCGGGTCGGCGACCGCGGCTTCTTCATGGCGGCGAGTCATGTCGGTCACGACTGCATCGTCGGTGACGACGTGATCTTCGCCAACATGGCGACGCTCGGCGGTCATTGCGAGATCGGCGACTACACCTTTATCGGCGGCATGACGGTGCTGCAGCAATTCACCCGGGTCGGTCCCCAGGTGATGATCGGCGGTATGAGCGGGCTGCGCGACGATGTCATTCCCTACGCCCTCGCCAGCGGCATCTATGCGCGGCTCTCCGGGTTGAATATCGTCGGGATGCGCCGGCGTAAATTCACCAGGGAGCGGCTGTCCGTTGTTCGCTCGTTCTTCAGCGATCTGTTCTACAGCCCGGGGCTGTTCGTCGAACGGCTCGAGCGGGTACGTCCGCGCGCGTCCGAAGACCCAGCCATCGCCGAGATCATCGCCTTCATCGACGACGGCCAGAGCCGCAAGCGTCGCCGCCCCCTGTGCATGGCGGCCGACGGCGCGCGCAGCAGCGACGACCACGATCACGACGACGCCTAGACCAGCAGCGGACGCGCCATGACGGCTCCCGGCCTGCAGATCGGTTCGCCCGTCGGCGTCATCGCCGGCGGCGGCGTATTGCCGTTCGCCATCGCGGATTCGATGCAGGCGAGGCAGATCACGCCGCTGCTGATCGGGCTGCGCGGCTTCTGCGATCCGAGCGGGATTGCGCGCTTTCGCCACCACTGGATCTCGATCGGCCAGTACGGCCGTTTGAAGCGGCTGTTGCGGGCCGAGCATTGCCGCGACGTGATGTTCATCGGCTCCGTGGTGCGGCCGTCGCTGGCGTCGGTTCGGCTCGACTGGGGCGCGGTGCGAGTTCTGCCGAGCGTGATGGCCGCGTATCGCGGCGGCGACGATCATCTGCTCACCAGCATCGGCCGGATCTTCGAGGGCGAAGGCTTTCGCCTGCACGGCGTCAAGGACGTCGCGCCGGAGCTGCTGATGCCACGGGGCGAACTCACCCGGGCTGCTCCCGATGAGGGACATCTCGCCGACATCGCCAAGGGCATCGCGGTGCTGGCGGCGCTCAGCCCGTTCGATATCGGGCAGGGCGTGATCGTGATCGACGGCCATGTCGTGGCGGTCGAGGATATCGGCGGCACCGATGCGCTGCTCGCCAATCTGGCGCGGCTGCGGGCGCAGGGCGCCATCCACGCGAAACCCGGTCGCGGCGTCTTGGTGAAGTCGCCCAAGAGCGGCCAGGACCTCCGCTTCGATCTGCCGACGCTCGGCCCGCGCACCGTCGAAGGCGTCGCGGCCGCAGGGCTCGCCGGCATCGCGGTTGCAGCCGGCAACACGCTGGTCGCCGAACCGCAGGAGACGATCAAAGCCGCAGACGCGGCTGGCCTGTTCGTCACAGGTGTGCCGGCATGATGGCTGCGCGTTCGAGCCCAGGCGCGCAGCACAGGCTGTTTCTGATCGCCACCGAGGAATCCGGCGATCGCCTTGGTGCGGCGCTCATGAAGGAGCTGCAGCAGCGGCTCGGCGTCTCCGTTCGGTTCGAAGGCGTCGGCGGCCGGGCGATGGCGGAGCAGGGGCTGGTCTCGCTGTTTCCGATCGAGGAGCTGTCGATCATGGGAATCTCCGCCGTGGTGCGGCGGCTGCCCTCGATCCTCCGCCGGATCCGCAGCACCGCCGAGGCGGTGCATCGCGCCCGGCCCGACATGCTGATCATCATCGACAGTCCCGACTTTACCCATCGAGTCGCCAAGCGGGTGCGGGTGCGTGACCCGTCGATCGCGATCGTCAACTACGTATCTCCGACGGTCTGGGCGTGGCGGCCGGGCCGGGCGCGCGCGATGCGGCCCTATGTCGATCACGTGCTGGCGCTGTTGCCGTTCGAGCCGCAGGAATATCGCAGGCTGCGCGGTCCGCCCTGCACCTATGTCGGCCATCCGCTGACCGAGCAGATCGACGGTCTGCGCCCGAGCTCGGCCGAGCAGGCCCGGCGCGATTCCGATCCGCCGGTGCTGGTGGTGCTGCCTGGCAGCCGGCGCAGCGAGATCTTCCATCAGATGGCGGTGTTCGGCGAGACGCTGGGGCGGCTTCAGGCGGAGCAGGGCAATCTCGAACTGATCCTGCCGACGGTTCCGCATCTGCGCGACGCGGTCGAGGCCGGGGTGCGCGACTGGCCGGTGCAGCCGACCATCGTGGTCGGCGATGCCGAGAAAAAGGCCGCGTTCCGGATCGCGCGGGCGGCGTTCGCAAAATCCGGCACGGTGACGCTCGAACTGGCGTTGGCGCATGTGCCGATGGTGGCGGTCTACAAGGCCGGGGCGATGGAGGCGTGGATCGGCAAGCGGGTGATCCGCTCGGCCTCGGTGATCCTCGCCAATCTCGTCGTCGGCGAAAACGTCATCCCGGAGTTCATCCAGGAAGACTGCGTGCCCGACAAGTTGGTCCCGGCATTGCGGGAGGTGCTGGCCGACACGCCGATGCGGACGCGCCAGCTCGAAGGCTTCACCCGGATCGACGACATCATGTCGACCGGCGCGCAAACGCCGAGCGCCTGCGCGGCGGATGTCGTGCTGGCGGTGCTGCGCAAGGCGTGACGCCGGCGGGCGGGCAGGGCCACGCTCTCCGCCCTGTTCAGGACTCTCCAAAGCAAAACGGCGAACCGCGGGGCGGTTCGCCGTTTTTTGTCGAGCTACGGTCGAAGCGGATCAGCCGCGCTTGTCGATCGCGACATATTGGCGGCTCGGCGAGCCGGTGAAGAGCTGGCGCGGACGGCCGATCTTCTGCTGCGGATCCTCGATCATCTCGCTCCACTGGCTGATCCAGCCGACGGTGCGCGCCACCGCGAACAACACGGTGAACATGTCGGTCGGGAAGCCCATCGCCTTCAGGGTGATGCCCGAATAGAAGTCGACGTTGGGATACAGCTTGCGGTCGATGAAGTACTGGTCGCTGAGCGCGATCTTCTCGAGCTCCATCGCCACCTTCAACAGCGGGTCGCCGTGATGGCCGGTCTCGGCCAGCACTTCATGGCAGGTCTGCTGCATGATCTTGGCGCGCGGATCGTAGTTCTTGTAGACGCGGTGGCCGAAGCCCATCAGCCGCACCGTGGAATTCTTGTCCTTCACGCGCGCGATGAAGTCGGGAATGTTCTCGACCGAGCCGATTTCCTTCAGCATCGCCAGCGCAGCCTCGTTGGCCCCGCCATGCGCCGGACCCCACAGACAGGCGATGCCGGCAGCGATGCAGGCGAACGGGTTGGCGCCGGAGGAGCCCGCGATGCGGACCGTCGAGGTCGAGGCGTTCTGCTCGTGATCGGCGTGCAGCGTGAAGATCTTGTCGAGAGCTTGCGCCAGCACCGGATTGACCTTGTACTCCTCGCAAGGCGTGGCGAAGCACATGTGCAGGAAGTTTCCGGCGAAGGTCAGCGAGTTCTTCGGGTACATGAACGGCTGGCCGACCGAGTATTTGTAGGCCATCGCCGCCAGCGTCGGGATCTTGGCGATCATCCGGATCGAGGCGATCATCCGCTGGGTCGGATCGTTGATGTCGGTGGAGTCGTGATAGAACGCGGCCAGCGCGCCGACCGAAGCGACCATGACCGCCATCGGATGCGCGTCGCGGCGGAAGCCCTGGAAGAACCGGGCCATCTGCTCGTGCACCATGTTGTGGCGCGTGACCCGGTAGTCGAAATCTTCCTTCTGCGCCTTGGTCGGCAGTTCGCCGTACAGCAGAAGATAGCAGGTCTCGAGGAAGTCGCCCTGCTGGGCGAGTTGCTCGATCGGATAGCCGCGATATTCGAGAACGCCGGCATCGCCGTCGATATAGGTGATCTTGGACTGGCAGCTCGCTGTCGACGTGAAACCAGGGTCGTAAGTGAACAACCCCGCCTGGGCGTAAAGCTTGCCGATGTCGACGACATCGGGGCCCACCGTTCCGGTCAGAATGGGAAGATCGTAAGTGTTGTTTCCAACCGTAAGCGTTGCTGACTTGTTGTTTGTCGTTGCGTCCATCGTGTGGTCCCCGATGTTCGTTGTCGAAACCAGCGGCGGCGCACCGAAGATGCGAGCGAGACTGGTTGGCCTAAAAGCGCACGCGGAATGGGTAGCTTATTGCTGTGTGCACCGCAAGACGGCGCATCTCTGTGCCAATCCCGGGGCGCGCTACGCGGCCTGATCGGCGAGGCGGGACAGGCATTCCTCCCGCCCCAAAACCGCCAGAACGTCGAATATTCCGGGTGACGTGGTCCGCCCGGTGAGCGCAACGCGCAGCGGTTGCGCCACCGCGCCGAGCTTCAGCCCGGTCTGTTCGGCAAAAGTCCGCATTGCCGCCTCGGTATTCGCCGCGGTCCATGGCGAGACATCCTCCAGCGCCGCACGCAGACGTCCGATCAGAGCGCGTGTTTCCGGCGTCAGAACCGTCTGGCCCTTGGTGTCGACAGCGAGCGGGCGGTCGGCGAAGATGAAGCCGGCATTGTCGAGCAGTTCGAGCAGCGTCTTGGCGCGTTCTTTCAGCCCCGGCATCGCCTGCACGAGCTGGGCGCGGGTGGTATCGGTGAGGCGGGCGGCGATCGCCGGCCCCTGCGGGACGTAGTGCAGCAGATCCTCCAGCAGGGTCACGAGAGATTGATCGTCGGTCTGACGGATGTAGTGGCCGTTGAGGCTTTCCAGCTTGGCGAAATCGAACCGCGCCGCCGAGCGTCCGATTGCGGATAGATCGAACGCATCGATCATTTCCTGCGTGGTAAAAAGCTCCTGATCGCCATGGCTCCAGCCCAGCCTGACCAGGTAGTTGCGCAGCGCCGCCGGCAGGTAACCCATTGCGCGGTAGGCGTCGACGCCGAGCGCGCCGTGGCGCTTCGAGAGCTTCGATCCGTCCGGGCCGTGGATCAGCGGGATGTGCGCCATCACCGGCAGCTCCCAACCCATCGCATCGTAGATTTGTTTCTGCCGTGCAGCGTTGATCAGGTGGTCGTCGCCGCGAATGATATGGGTGACGTCCATGTCGTGGTCGTCGACCACCACCGCGAGCATGTATGTCGGCGTGCCGTCGCCGCGCAGCAGCACCAGATCGTCGAGGTTTTCGTTCTGCCAGACCACGCGGCCCTGGACCTGATCCTCGATCACGGTCTCGCCGGTGAGCGGCGCGCGCAGCCGGATCGTCGGCTTGATGTCCGCCGGCGCCTCGGACGGATCGCGATCGCGCCAGCTGCCGTCGTACAGCTTCGAGCGGCCCTCGGCGCGGGCCTTGTCCCGCATCGCCGTCAGTTCCTCGGCGGTCGCATAGCAGCGATAGGCCTTGTCCTCGGCCAGCAATTGCTCGGCGACCTCGCGGTGCCGCGCGGCGCGCGCGAACTGGTAGACGGTGTCGCCATCCCATTCGATCCCGAGCCATTTCAGCCCGTCGAGGATGGCGTCGATTGCCGGCTGGGTTGAGCGCTGGCGATCGGTATCTTCGATTCGCAGCAACATCTTGCCGCCGTGCTTGCGCGCGTACAGCCAGTTGAAAAGGGCGGTGCGGCCGCCTCCGATATGGAGGAAACCGGTGGGCGAGGGCGCGAAGCGGGTGACGACAGGTCGGGTCATTCGGAGCTGGGTTTGCAAGCGGGCCGGAGCGGCGCGGAGGGTGTATAGCAGGATCGGCGCATAACTAAAGTGGTCCGCGCATCCTTCGGGGGTTGGCGCGGGGCCTCGGATTTGGCAGATACCGCTTCGGGTTCCGACCAGAGCTCGGGTTCTGATAGAACCGGAGCTTCAGGTTCAATTTTCGACGCGTTTTCTTCACGCGAGCCGGCATCCACTTCGCTCGAAAACGCTTCCAGGCAGAAAGATGGATTCATGACGACGGCAGACGCAGCGACTGGCGAGGCAGGGCGCGACTTCATTCGCGATATTGTCCAGGCCGATCTCGAGGCCGGCAAGCACCGCGAAGTCGTGACGCGGTTCCCGCCCGAGCCGAACGGCTATCTGCATATCGGCCATGCCAAGTCGATCGCTCTGAATTTCGGCATCGCCCAGGAATTCGGTGGCCGCTGCAACCTGCGCTTCGACGACACCAACCCGACCAAGGAAGAGCAGGAATACATCGATTCGATTCAGGCCGATGTGCGCTGGCTGGGCTTCGACTGGGGCAGGAATGTATTCTACGCCTCGGACTATTTCGAGCGGCTGTATGAATGGGCCGAACTGCTGATCCGCAACGGTGACGCCTATGTCGACGACCAGTCGCAGGAGGAAATTCGAACGAGCCGCGGCACGCTGACCGAGCCGGGACGCAACAGCCCGTTCCGCGACCGCTCGGTGGAGGACAATCTCGACCTGTTCCGCCGCATGAAGGCCGGTGAATTCCCGAACGGCGCAAGGGTGCTGCGCGCCAAGATCGACATGGCGTCGGGTAACATCAATCTGCGCGATCCGGTGCTGTACCGGATCCTGCACGCGCATCATCCGCGCACCGGGAACGCTTGGTCGATCTATCCGAGCTACGATTATGCGCACGGCCAGTCGGACGCGATCGAAGGGGTGACCCATTCGATCTGCACGCTGGAATTCGAGGATCACCGGCCGCTCTACGAATGGCTGCTGTCGAAGCTGCCGGTGCCGTCGCAGCCGAAGCAATACGAATTCGCACGGCTCAACATCACCTATACGCTCCTGTCGAAGCGGGTGCTGACGGAGCTCGTTCGCGGCGGTCATGTCTCCGGATGGGACGATCCGCGGATGCCGACGATCGCCGGCCTCAAGCGCCGCGGCGTGCCGCCGGCGGCGATCCGTGAATTCGTGAAGCGGATCGGCGTCGCCAAGGCCAACAGTGTCGTCGACGTCGGAATGCTGGAGTTCTGTATCCGCGAAGAGCTCAACCGCACCTCGCAGCGCCGGATGGCGGTGCTGCGGCCGCTGAAGGTGGTGATCGAAAACTATCCGGAAGGCCAGACCGAGGAGCTCGAGGCGATCAATCATCCGGACGATCCCTCTGCCGGCACCCGCAAGATCACCTTCGGTCGCGAGCTGTATATCGAGCAGGACGACTTCATGGAGACGCCGCCGAAGAAGTTCTTCCGGCTGTTTCCCGGCAACGAAGTGCGGCTGCGCTACGCGTACTTCATCAAGTGCCGCGAGGTGGTGAAGAACGACAAGGGCGAGATCGTCGAGCTGCGCTGCAGCTATGATCCCGAGACCCGTGGCGGAAACGCGCCGGATGGCCGCAAGGTCAAGGCGACGATGCACTGGCTGCCGGCGGCCCAATCGGTGCCGGCTGAGATTCGCGTTTATAATCAGCTGTTCGCCAATCCGGCGCCGAGCGCGGCTAATTTCGTAGCCGACCTCAATCCGCAATCGCTTGAAGTGCTGACCAACGCGCGGATCGAACTGTCGGTGGCGGCGAGCAACTCCGCGGAGCCGATCCAGTTCGAGCGCCAGGGCTATTTCGTCCGCGACGCGGATTCCACCGCCGACAAGCCGGTGTTCAATCGCACCATCGGACTGCGCGATACCTTCGCCAAGGAAGTCAGCGGCAAGAGCTGACGCTACGCGCCGGCGGTTGCCGGCGATCCCGTTCTGCGCCACTCTGGGCGTCGCGCCTCATCAGGAGCGAGCGCCGTGGAGCGGGGCGATCGAGCCAGAGTACCGACCAAGGCACGGACTTGGCCGACGCGCGCCGCGACCCGGGTCGGCGCGCTCGCGCCGTTGGGGGCTTTCTGGGGGGCTTCGTTCTGGCCGGCGCTGTCGGACAGGCTGCGCGGATGGGCTCGCGCCGAAGCGGGGCCGGGCCGGCTATTGCCCTTCGTGCCGGTGGCGTTCGGCGCCGGGATCGCGCTGTACTTCGCCGCGGCGCATGAGCCGGTGGCCTGGGTTGTTTGCCTTGCGGCTGGCACTTTCAGCGTCGCCGCCTTTCTGCTGCGCCGGAATCGCGCGTTTCCGCTTGCGCTGCTGATCGCGGCCTTCGCCGCGGGCTTTGCCACCGTTTCGCTGAAGGCCCAACGGATCGCGCATCCGGTGCTGGCGAAGCCGGTGCCGGCGGCGAGCCTGAAAGGCTTCGTCGAGACCCGCGAGGAGCGCGAGCGCACTGATCGTTTCGTGCTGCGCGTCACCGAGATGGAGACCGCGGGCCGCGCGCCGACGCTGGAGCGTGTCCGGCTGTCGGTGCGCAAGGGCACAGCGCCTGCAGTCGGCAGCTTCGTGTCGCTGAAGGCGCGGCTGCAACCGCCGCTGTCGCCGTTGCGGCCAGGCTCCTATGATTTCGGCCGCGATCTGTATTTTCAAGGCATCGCCGCGTCGGGCTTCGCATTGGGCGCGATCACTGCGCTCGATCCGCCCGGCGACGGCGGTTGGCGGCTGCGCTACACAGCGATCATGCAGGGGCTGCGCGACGCGATCGACGCGCGGATCCGGATGTCGCTCGGCGGCGATCAGCGTGCGATCGCGACCGCGCTGCTGACCGGGCGGCGCGACGCGATCTCGACGCCGGTCAATGATGCGATGTTCGTCTCGGGCCTCGGCCATGTGCTGTCGATCTCCGGTTATCACATGGCGGTCGTCGCCGGCGTGGTGTTCTTCGCGGTCCGCGCGCTGCTGGCGCTGATCCCGGCGCTGACGGTGATTTTTCCGATCAAGAAAGTCGCGGCCGCAGCCGCGCTCGCCGCTGCGGCGTTCTATTTGCTGCTGTCCGGCGCCGAGGTCGCGACGCAACGATCGTTTCTGATGACGGCCGTGGTGCTGATCGCAGTGATGGTCGATCGCCGCGCCATCACCTTTCGAACGCTGGCGATCGCGGCGCTGGTGGTGTTGCTGATCGCGCCGGAAGCGCTGGTGCATCCGAGCTTCCAGATGTCGTTCGCCGCAACGCTCGGGCTGGTCGCGCTGGTGCAGATTGGAATGCCGGCGTTGTTCGCCACGCCGGATAGTTCGACGACCGCGCGCGCCGCGCTGTGGGGCGGGCGCGAGATCATGATGCTGGCGCTCGCTTCACTGGTCGCAGGCCTCGCGACCACGCCTTACGCGGCGTTTCACTTCCACCGCGTCACGCCCTATGGCGTGATTTCCAATCTGCTGGCGATGCCGGTGGTGTCGGTGATGGTGATGCCCGCGGGTCTGCTCGGGCTCGCCGCGATGCCGTTCGGATTGGACGGCGTGTTCTGGCGGATCATGGAAGTCGGCATCGACTGGATGATGATCGTCGCCTTGTGGGTCGCGACGTTGCCGGGGGCGATCGGCAAGATTGCCGCTTTCGGCAGCGGGCCGCTGCTGCTGGCCTCGCTCGGCATCATCTTGCTCGGCTTGTTGCGCACGCCGCTGCGCTATGGCGGACTCATCATAATGATGGTCGCGACCGGCTGGGCGCTGCTGACGCCGCAGCCGGACATCCTGATTGCCGGTGACGGTCGGCAGGTCGCGCTGCGCGGAGCGGATGGCCGGCTGCGGGTGATGCAGAGCGGGGCTGATCACTTCAAACTGAAGGAATGGCTTGCGGCCGATGCGGATTCGCGCGCGGCCGATGCGGCCTCGTTGCGCGAGGGCGTGTCCTGCGACGCCGATGGCTGCGTCGCGGCGCTCGCCGATGGCGCCCTGGTGGCGCTGTCGTTCCGGGCGGACGGTGTCGCGGACGATTGCGCGCGGGCGACGCTGGTGATCGCGCTGGCGCAGCCGCCGCCGGATTGCTCCGCGCGTCTGATCAGCGCCGAGTTGCTCAAGGACAGCGGCGCGCTGGCGCTGTGGCGAAACCGGGGCGGTGATGGCGGATTTGTGATCGAGGCGGCGCGGCCGAAACGGCTCGACCGGCCGTGGTCACCCGCGCCCGCCGAGGCGTCGGCCAACGATCCGTCGCAGCCCCGCACGCCGCGTCCCGCATTGGTCGACGCCACGCCGGCGCCGCAGGACCAGGACGCCGACGACTGACGACAGCGAGCGGATGACCGCGCGCGCGTCGGCTTAGTACTTGCGATACAACCCGATCAGCTTGCCCTGAATCCGGACGCGGTTCGGCGGCAGGATGCGGACTTCGTAGGCGGCGTTGGCGGGCTCCAGCGCGATCGATGCGCCGCGGCGGCGGAAGCGCTTCAGGGTTGCTTCCTCCTCGTCGATCAGCGCCACCACGATGTCGCCGGTCTCGGCGCTCTCGTTGCGCTGGATCAGCGCCATGTCGCCGTCGAGAATGCCGGCCTCGACCATCGAATCGCCGCGCACTTCGAGCGCGTAGTGCTCGCCGGAGCCGAGCATGTCGGGCGGCACGCTGATGGTGTGGCTGCGGGTCTGCAGCGCCTCGATCGGAGTGCCGGCGGCGATCCGGCCCATCACCGGCACCGCGACATTGCGATCGGACTCGTCCTCGGCATGGGAGTGGCTCGGCGGGCGGACCTTGCCGAGGGTGCCTTCGATGACGCTCGGGGTGAAGCCGCGGCGGCCGCCGCCGGTGTTGCCGCCGAGATCAGGCAGCTTGATCACTTCGATGGCGCGGGCGCGGTTGGGCAGGCGGCGAATGAAGCCGCGCTCCTCCAGCGCCGTGATCAGCCGGTGAATGCCCGACTTCGAGCGCAGGTCCAGCGCGTCCTTCATTTCGTCGAAGGAGGGCGGCACGCCGGCTTCTTTCAGCCGCTCGTTGATGAACTTCAACAGCTCGAATTGTTTGCGCGTCAGCATCTCGACCATTCCCCAGTCTGGCGACGATCGCCGCGTCGTCGTGCCGTTCGTTCATCGCGCCGAGAAAAATGGTGACAGGCGAGCGCGATTACTCGAAACAAATCATGAACGAACACTATATGTTCAGTATGTGTTCCGCAACCTCTTAATTTGAGGTCAACGAATTCGCGGATCGCTATAGCGGCAGCTTAAGGATGAGACAGGTCGCGCCCGCCGTCATCGCCGGCGCGAAGGGCGGCCGGACGATCAGGGCCTGCGCCGCGGAGAGCCGCGCCAGCAATGACGAATCCTGGCTGTCGACCTGGGTCGCCGCCCATCGCCCGTCGTCGCGCAGACGCAGATGGGCGCGCAGATAGTCCTCGCGCTGATCGTTGGCGGGAAGGTCGGCGCCGAGCAGCGCCGGCTCGCGGCGGTGCATCACCTCGCGCATTCCCGACAACGCCCGGATCAACGGCACCATGAACAGGAAGGCGCAGACGTAGGACGACACCGGATTGCCGGGCAGGCCGATCACCCGCATCGGGCCGAGCCGGCCGTGCATCATCGGCTTGCCCGGGCGCATCGCGATTTTCCAGAATGCGATCTCGGTGCCCTCGGCCTCCAGCGACTGCTTGACCAGATCATGGTCGCCGGCCGAGGCGCCGCCGGTGGTGACCAGCAGATCGGCGCCGAGCTCGCGGGCGCGCCGGATCGCGGCGGTGGTGGCGTCGACGGTGTCGGCGGCGATGCCGAGGTCGATCACCTCGGCGCCCTCGGCGCGCGCCAGCGCGCGCAGCGCGTAGCCGTTGGAATAGACGATCTGGCCGGGCGCGGGCGTGCTGCCGGGCATCACCAGCTCGTCGCCGGTGGCGAGCATCGCCACGCGTGGCCGCCGATGCACCGGCAGCGACGGGTGATTCATGCCGGCCGCCAGCGAAAGGTCGCGATCGCTGAGCCGCGCGCCCGCGCGCAGCAGCACATCGCCTTCGTTGAAATCGATGCCGGCGGGCCGGATATGGCGGCCGGGCCGCGTCGCCTCCGTGATGGTGACCCGATCGCCGTCGCGCAGCGTATCTTCCTGGATCACGACGGTGTCGGCGCCGTCGGGAATGACGCCGCCGGTGAAGATCCGCAGCGCCTGGCCGGGGCCGATGGATTGTTCCGCAGGGCGACCGGCGGCAATCTCGCCGATCACGATCAGCTGCGCCGGCGCGGTTGCGACGTCCGCGCCGCGCACCGCATAGCCGTCCATCGCCGACATCGGCTGCGGCGGCTGGGTCCGCAGCGCTGCGAGGTCGCGCGCGAGCACCCTTCCATGCGCCTGATCCAGCGCGATCATCTCTTCAGCAAGCCCGGCGGCGCCGTCGAGCACCGTGGCCAGCGCGTCGGCAACCGGCATCAACGCCATCGGGCGACTCCAGCGCAGAGGGACGGGAGCGGTTCGTCGCGTGAAATGTGTGGGGCCATGATAAGGTTTTGTTTCGTCCGGTAGAGAAGAGTTTTTCCGAGCCAGCATTGTCTGGCCATCCCAATACCGAAGGTCCGGATGCATTGGTACCAATCTGGTTCCAAGGTGTCACTTGCAGCGGTTTCGGTAAGTTTTCCTTCATATTGTTCGTCTCAGAGCAACAATCGCCATGACAAATTAACACTACACTCGTGATCAGAATGCAATCTACCCGTGCAATCGGCGGGTATGTGTATGCTAGAATCTCGGTCGCAAGAGGTGCCGCAACTTGAGCCTCCGATGTTGGCCGCTGTCCTGCGTCCAGCGGTCAGCGCGCCCGTCCTGCTCGCGGTCGGGCTAATTTGTGCCGGCGTGTATTTCTTTAATTCGTCCGACACGAAGCTGCGTGCGCCCCCGTCGAGCCAGGCCGATCTGAACGACGACATCGTCACGATCGTTTCTAGCGATGACGGGGCCGGCCTCGCGTCGGCACTCGCCAGTCTGAAATTGCCGGTGCCGCAACGGCAGGAGGTCGAGCGCTCGGTGTTAGCCCGCGAACGACGCATCGGCTGGATTGTGTTCACTGACAGCATGGACCCTGATGGAGATGTCGTTGCAGTCGAAGCGTCCGGATGGACGCAGCAGGTTGCGTTGACGAAATCATGGACCGCTGTTGCAGTACCGCTGTCCGACGGTGCTCCTATAGGTATCACGGGTGTGCGGGATGGTGGCGGAGGTGGCATCACCGTTGCGTTCGCGACCCGGACGAGACAGGTCGTTATGCCCATCATGTCCCCGGGTCAAAGGATCGAGGTGGTGCGATGATGGGCATGAGTCCCTGGATGGGACGGCTGATCCTGCTGCTGGCCCTGATTAGTATCGATCACGCTTCCCCGGCGCTTGCCATGACACTCGTCGTTGCGGCCGGTGCGTCGGCGGTCGGCATTTTTCTCTTTCGAGGCTCCTATCTCCCGAGGTTCATCATGGACATTCTCGACCGGCTCTCCAACAAGACCGCGCTGCAGGATGCCTATGAAAGGCGCAGCCAGCAGCTGACCACGATCAACGCCGAGCAATTGGCGGAGCGCATCGCGTCGCGCGTTGTCGGACAGGATGAGGCCGTCGGAGCGATCGCAAGCCAGCTCCGGCGGCGCATCGCCGCCAAACGTATCGACAAGCCGGTTGCTGTGTTCTGTCTCGCTGGCGCCCCGGGTGTCGGAAAGACGCATTTTGCCAAGGTCCTTGCGGAGGAATTGTTCGGCGGCCGCAGCCATCTGCATTTCTTCGACATGAGCCAGTTCGGGCAGCCGCATGCAGCCGCAAGCCTGTTCGGACAAGCCCGCGGCTATGTGGGGTCGCAGAATTACGGCGCGCTGACCGCGGCCCTGCGCGATGTTCCCAACGCTGTCGTGCTGCTGGATGAATTCGAGAAGGCTCATCCCGAAGTTCACAAGCGCTTCCTGACGGCATGGAACGATGGCTTCGTTACTGAGGTCAGTGACGGCGCTCGCGTTTCCACCAATGAAGCCATCTTCATCCTGACGACGAATGCGGCATCGCGGCGGATTGGTGAGCTTGCAGAGCAAACCACTGAATCGGCGGAAGAACTCGGCCGTCTTGCCAAGGCGGCGCTGTCGGACGCGCAGTTCGCGCCGGAGGTGCTCTCTCGTGTCGATGAGGTATTTGCGTTCCGGCCGCTGAAGGGGCTGGACATTGCCCGCGTCGTGGCCCTGGAGATCGAGGCGCTCACGTTGCAATTCGGGCTCAAGATTGCAGGCGGCGGCATCGATCCGAGAATTTTGATGAATGCGATCGAAGCTCTTTCCGGCAAGATGCAGGGTGGCGTCCGCGACATGACGCGTGCGATCGAGCGGCAGGTCACCGATGGTTTGATCGATGCGCGAGGATCTGGCGCGAGCGAAATTCGTCTGCTGCAGGACGGCGATCAGGTCAAAGTGCAGATCACTCGGACAGGCCGAAGCGAATCCTCGCCAAACGGGGTGGTTCGCGCGAACGCATGACGCTACGTCAGATTCGTTTGCGTCCGAGAACTTCAGTTGTGAGCATCGGATGACGGTCGAAATGAAATCGAAACCGCTTTTGGAAGTTCCGCGCAAGAGTCCGGCGCGACTGTTCCTCGACCTTTATCAAGCAGGATCCGGCTTTCGCGGATTTGTCGATTTCGCGGTGATCGGCGGCATCGTGCTCGCTTTCATTCATGGCCTTCAGCCGTTTGCGACCGGCTTCCGCCTATCCGGTTCCGGGACCGCTACCGCACCGCCATCGGTGCAAACTCAGAAGATGGATACGGGCGATATCGTCAAGATCGGTTTGCGCAACAACCTGCTGGCGCCCCGCCTGAGCGAACTGGGCCTTGACGAAACCAACTTTGACGGCGTCCCACAACCGCTTCGTTTGCAACTCGTCACTGCCTGGAGGCTGTATCGCGACAAGAAGCCGGTCGAAGCCGTGGAGCTTCTTCGAGACGCGCCCGACGATCCGCACGTCCTGCTGGTGCGCGGGTTGGCCACGATCGCTCAACCTTACAATGGCGCGTTCCGCAGCGGAGTCGCGATGATTGAAAAGGCCGCCCAGCAGTCCGACCCGAAAGCGCTCGCCGTGATGGGTGTCATGCATATCGCTGGAGTGCCCGGACTGGACCGCGACCTCGAAAAAGGTCAGCGGTTCTTGCAGCAGGCGGCCGCCGCCGGTGATGCCGATGCATCCCGCATCGTCGGTCAGGGGTTTCTCTCCGGCTGGATGGGCAGCATCGATCCCGCAAGGGCCGCGCGCTACTTTCGGTTCGCCATGGACAAGGGCGATGCGAAATCGACCTTCCGTCTGGCCGACATGACGTTGCAGGGGAACGGCGTCAAAAAGGACGAAGTGGAGGCCGATCGGCTCGCCGAGAAGGCAGCCCTGCAGGGCAACCGTGAGGCCCAAGCCTTTGTCGGCGGGCGTAAATTGATGCCCTATCTGGCCGGTCTGACGGACCATGCAGAGGATGCGCTCAAGTGGCTCAACATGGCGGCCGATCAAAATGAACCGATCGCCATGCGATTTCTGGCCAATTTCTATCACTCGCAGGGCGCCCGGACCGGCGAGGTGAATCTCGCCCGCGGCAATGAGCTGCTCAAGCGCTGCGTCGACAAGACCGCCGATTCGGGCTGCGCTTTCGACTATGGCGAGGCGATCAACGCCGGTGTCGCCGAGCCCCGCGACGTGAAGAAGGCGTACGCACTCTTCATGCTCGCCAATCGCGACGGCCGCAACCGAGCCGCCGCAACCAAGCTCGAGCAAATTGCTAAGGAACTGACGAAAACGGACATCGTCAATGCGCAGATGATTGCCAGCGAGCTTTCGGTGTCGAAGGAATGACGATCAACCAGACCACGGCCGGTCTGAATGGCGCCGGAGCCGACGCTTCCGCGTCGGCGCGTCGAACTGATGTCATCCTGATCCGTCTTTCGAAGGCCGTGGCAGTCCTTTTTGCAGTGGCGCTGACCACCCTTATTTTCAAGGTATTTCTGGGGATTGCGACCGAGCCTAAGCCGCTTGGAGGCATCGATCTCGACAAGATGCCCGATGCGTTCATGCCTTGGACGCCGGTCTACTACCCGTTGATCCTGGCTGCGCTATTCGCATGGTGGCGATGGCCATCGAACATCATCAAGCCGGGCGCGTGGGCTTTGCTGCGCGGCAGCTTCGTCATGGCTCAGATCGCGGTGGTGTGTATTTTCCTGTGCTTTCTCTGTGCCCAGATCGGTCAATTGATCCTGACGATCCCGTTTGCTCTCAATGCAGAGCTTTGGAAGATGTTGCTCAGTTCGGTCGGCGCAGCACTGTCTTATACGCTGACCTATACGATGTTCTTTGCGACGTCATTGCTTCCTTTAGCTGTCGCGTTCGGGCTGATCCTGGCGCTGGTGACACAATCGGTGCACCGACATCTCGTCGGGGATGCAGTGCAGGGGCTTGACGAAAATCATGCCGGTGCGTTCGGCAGGGTGCAGTCTCGTCGCTCCCATGAACTGAGTTTCACTGTAACGTCAAGAGAGCGCGTGTTTGCCGATTGGCCTTCGGTTCTGGCTGCCGCCTTTGTTGGTGTGCTCTTGCTTCTTTCGTTTCTCACGATGGGTCCGTTCATCCTGATGATGTGGGCGCACGGCCTGATATCAGCTGGCATTCCTTGTCTGATCATCGGAGCAAGTTTCCGCTGGCTGGGATACGGATGGGCCTCTTGCGTGCTGGCTGGCGAACTTATCAGTGTGTACTTCGGGTACGCTTCGATGCAGTCGAACGGCTTTCTGACGGGCCAGATGATCTCAGCGCCTCCGGTCATCGGCGCGATGTTGACCGGTTATTGGATTTTCAAAGCTATTCAATTGGGACGCCGCCAGCGGGCCGCTTGAGCGCGCGGGACCGAGCGGCATTTTTAGTCAAAGGCTCGCACGCATGAGATGGCCTGTCGTCCTGGCGCTGATTGTTGCAGCCATCTCCGGCTATGTCGCGATCAACAGTGCGACGGTGCGGTATCGATTGACGCTGGAGGCGGAGGTCGATGGTGTCCGCAAGACCGGGTCGGGCGTGATCGAAGTCAGCTACAGCAAGGAGAACTTTCCGATCTCCAGCGCCCAGTTCCATATCAATTTTCGCGGCGAAGCGGTTGTGGTCGATCTCGGCTCGCGAGGACTGTTGTTTGCGCTGCTGAAAGAAGGCACCGACAGCCGTTCCGGGCCCGACTATATCGTGCTCCGCGCCTTTAAGTTTTCCGGTGGGGCACTACCAAGTCCGGTGTTGGACGGCCTTGGCAAAGTCAGGCGACTGTCCGGCAAAGTCGATCTGCCGCTGACGAGCCTGCCGATGCTGGTTCGCTTTCGCGATCCAAACGATATGAAAGCGGTTGAAAGAGTGGACCCGCTCGACATAGGCAAGAGTTTCGGGGCCGGTACAAAATTGGTTCGAGCCACGCTCGAAATCGTTTCCCCCGGTATCTGGCCTTTCAGTTTAATTGGCATCACCGGCGAGCCGATCACACGCGGCATAGAGCATTGGCTTGCTTGGTGGAATGCTCCGAAGCCTTGGCTTAAGCCGATTGGCAACGGTCATTTTGTGGACACGCGAACTGAGACTTTCAGAGTGAACAAAGTGGATTTCCAGAAAGGATAGCAAGCGTAGCCCGGGTGAGCGCAGCGATACCCGGGTCTTCTGTCGCTCGCTCCCCGCATATCGCTGCGCTCATGCGGGCTACGGCCAGGGCGTCCTGATTCCCGGCGTCCCAATTGCGCTGCAAGCGCATCGGCGACCGCTTGCGGCACCGCCGTGACGCGCCGGCGAGGCGCGCGTCTCAAACGAAATCCTTATTGTCTGCACGGCCGTTCGGGCGGTACGACAGGAGGGGCGGCGAGTTTATCGTCCGCCGGACGGCTGGGAGTGCGCAGATGGGCGACGACTTTGCGAAATGGCTGTTGCGGATCGTCGGCGTCGTCGGGCTGATCGCGTTCGGCACCACCTATGCGGTCCGGCACGATTGGAGCCAAGGCTGGATGCCGTCCGCCAATCCGGATTATGCGCCGCCGCCCGTGAGTATGCCTGAGATCGCCGCTCCCGCAGCGCCATCGGCTGCGCCCGCGCCCCAGGCCGGCGTCAGCGTGCAGCCATCCGCGCCTGCCGCTGCCGCACCACCTGCCGCAAGCAGCGCCCGCGCCTATGTGCCGTGCCAGCCGATCGGACGCACCGCCAGGGGCGAACTGGTCTATTCGATGGACTGCCGAATGCAGCCGGCGCAGTAACACGCGCCGCGCGGCTACGCCGGATCGGCTGCCGCCGCGCGTCCGGCGTCGTCCTTCGGCCTCACCATCACCGGCAGATAGACCGCGGCGAATTCCGGCGGCAGGCGGCGCGGGCGGCCGCTCGACATCTCGATGCAGACGAGCTGCCAGCGTCCGCGCATCACGGTGGCTCCGTCGCGCAACCGGATCAGCTGGAAGCGGCGCTCCATCAAGAGCTTGCCGTCGCTGCCATAGACCCAGGTGCCGAGCAGCAGCTCGTCGCCGAGATGGCTCGGCAGCAGATAGTCGTATTCGCCGCGGCGGATCGCCATCGCGCGGTCGATCCGCTGCCAATCGACGAGCGACAGCCCGAGCGCTTCGGAATGCGCCCAGCCGACGCTGTCGCACCAGCGCACATAGACCGAGTTGTTGGTGTGGTTCAGCCCGTCGATGTCGGCAGGGCCGGGCGCCATCTTCAGCGTGAACGGGTGCGGGTGGTCCCAATCGAGGTCGGTGGCGGCGGCGCTCATCACTATACGTCTGCAATCGTTCGAGCGGGCGACTACAGCCCGAGTTGATCCAGCGCTTGCGCCACATCCGCGCTGGAGCGGACATGGACGGCCTGCAGCCCGCGCTTGCGCGCAGCCTCGATATTTTCGGCCAGATCGTCGAAGAACACAATGCGCGACGGCGCAACGCCGATCGCGTTCACGACGAAGTCGTAAGCCTCGGCATTCGGCTTGCGCAGTCCGATCTGCGACGACAGGAACAATTCCCGAAACGGCTTCAGCAAGCCGCTGTAGCGCTCCGAGAAATGCGCGATGTGCGCATCGTTGGTATTGGAGAGCGCATACAGCGGCAGACGCCTCGCGGCCCGCGCCAACAGCGGCGCGATGCCCGCAATTTCGCCGACGAAGATCGCGTTCCAGCCCTCGCGCAGTTGATCGTCGCTGAGATCGAGCCGCAGCGCCGCGCGTACGGAGGCGAAGAATTCCGCGTCGGTGACGTGGCCGGTCTCATAGCGATGGAAAGTGTCGTTGCGCGCCAGCGTCGCCAGCATCGCAGAGGGATCGTTGCCGAGTTCGACCGCCCAGGCTTTGAGCGTGCGCGCGAGATCGAAGTCGATCACGACCCCGCCGAGATCGAACAGCAGTGCGTCGGCGGCCGAGGGAGCGAGAGGACTGGTCATGTGGCCTGCCTAACAGGAACGGACCGCAATGGCGAGGCAGGGAGAAGCGCATAATCGTTAAGAAACATTGTCGCCAATCGACAACCGTTTCTTCATGTGTGCTGTCTAGAACAGACGAGGTAGCGCCGCGACGCACGGATATTTCTCCGAAGGCGTGGCACGGGAAGAGATCAGCGGCGATCCGCTCATGCGCATCGACAGTGACGATAGAGACGGCTCGTCGACAGCGTTGGACTCAGGCCGATGCTGAACGGAAACGGCCGGAATCTCTCGTCCGGCAAACGGAAAAGCACCGAAGAGGCGCATCTCGGCCACGGCTGGTTCGTGACCTTCGCCGACTTGATGGCGCTCCTGGTCAGCTTCTTCGTCATGCTGGTGTCGTTCTCGACGCAGGATCTGCAAAAGCTGCAAATCGTCGCCGGCTCGATGCGCGAAGCTTTCGGCGTGCAGCAGGACTCCCGCTTCGCCGGCGTGGTCGAAACCGACGGCGTGCCGGTGCAAGGCAAGATCCGCAGCAAGACCAACGTCGCGCCCGATCAGGCCAGTAACACGCCGCATCTGGAGGAGGCCGGAGGTGCGGGCAGTTCGGCGTCCAAGGCCAAGGCCGAACGTGAGTTCGCCTTGGCGTCGGCGTCGTTGCGCCAGGCGCTGCAGGACGTGCCCGAACTGGCCGAGATGTCCAAGAACGTGGTGTTCGAGGAAACGCCGCTCGGTCTCAATCTGGAGCTCACCGATCAGGAGGGCCGTCCGATGTTTCCGGAAGGCTCGGCGGTGCCGTATGAGCGCACGCGGATGCTGATCGCGCGACTCGCGGCGCCGCTGCGCGCCACCGCGCTGCGCGTCTCGATCGTCGGCCATACCGCGGCCGCGCCGGTCAACGCCGACGACGAATACGATGCCTTCGATCTGTCGACGAGCCGCGCCAACGCGGTGCGTCAGGTCCTGAAACGCGAAGGGCTGGCTACGAGCCGCATCATGTTAGTGGCCGGCAAGGGCGACGGCGAACCGCTGTTTCCAGAAGCGCCGACGCTCGCCGCCAACCGCCGGGTGACGATCAGTCTGCTGCGGGAGAACCCGCCGCTGCCGCCTAGTCTGCAGCGCTGAAAACGCGAGCTCTTCCGGTGCTGATTGAATCAGCAACGAAGTGACTTCGCTCGACAACGCGATAATTTCCAGGATCAGGCTGTCGTCCCGCCGCTTGTCTCGCGCGACATATCAGAACGATACGCCGATCCGGCGCCCGCGCTTCCAGACCATCCGGCACTTCTTCTTGGTGCCGCCGTGGAGCAGCTCGAATCTCGGCGGCAGCGTCGCGTCGGCATTCAGCTCGACGCAGGCGCCGCCGGCAGAGTAGTCCACGACAGAGCAGGGGACCACCGGCAGTTTGGGGCCGACGATCAGGCTGGCCTGGCTTGATACCAGCCCGCTCGGGCGTACGCGTGCAAATCGTCTCGGCTGGGTCATTGCAAAGTCTCGCGTTACCGAAGCTCCGCCATGATCGGCGATTCTGCGGATTGCATCGCAGACTTGTTAAATTCAGGTTTGCAGTCGGCGAAAAATACGCACCATTCCGCGCAGCCGGGCAGTCGGCCCGGGTGTGCGTTCCAGCATCCGGGCCGTTCTGTCGCTGATTGCAACTATCAGTGGTAACGGTCCTTGGTCCGACCGGATCGCGATCCGCTTCGACGTCGACGTCGACGTCGACGCGACCGGCTCGGCCGAGCCGGTGCACGGATGCCCCGGACCTGAGAAATTTTCGGCAGGCCCCTTGAAAACGTTCCGGCTATTTCTAATTCTCGTTGCGTCCCGTCATGAAAGGAGTAGTTCGGGAGGATTGATATGCACTCGAGGACGATTGAATTTATGATACGGCCCCGCGCGATCGCGGGACCGCAAAACGCGGTCACGGTCCACGACCATCCCGATCAGGTGCTGCGCGACGACGCGCTCTGCGCCGCGGAAAAGCGGGCCATCCTTTCCTCATGGGCTTCCGACGCCAACGCGGTCGAGCATCAGCCGTGGCTGCGGTCGTTGCCGGGCTCCGGCCGGACCGTGCCGCTGGCGTCGATCCTGGCGGCCTTACGCAGGCTCGACGACGACGACGATCCGCCGCCGAAGGGCGGGGCCGCGATCAGGCTGTCCGGTTTCAGCCGGGGCGCTGATAGCGACGTCACGTTCGAGCGATTTCGGCCAATGGGGAGAAAGTATCATGGTCTGGGGAAACGACCACATGACGTTCGATCCCGCGCGCTGCCCGGTCTGCGGCGCGACCATGCAACTCGCGAGGGTCGAGCCGCGGCCGGTCGGACGTAGCTTCGAGTTCGAGCGTCACATCTATCGATGCGTCGACTGCGACAACACCAGCCGGTTTGTCATCGACCGCTATGCCGACGCGCGAACCTCGGCATAGCGGCGGCGCGATCTTCTCCGAAAACCGGGGGCCACTTTTCGGGATCATGCTCGAACAAGTGGGATCAGCCTCGAGACAGTGCTGGGGCGGGGCGCTGCGATGCGGCGCTGCCGATCCGGCCGCGCCATAGTGGCTTGATCAGTTCGAGGATGATCAGCGGCGCCAGCGCGGCGAGGGCGGTCAGACCGAGATCCTCCCACGACAGCGGTCCGAACTTGAACAGATCGCGCAGCCACGGCCAGGCGAGGCTGAGGCCGAGCACGCCCGCAACGATCAGCAACACGACCGCGAGCATCGGGTTCGGCCGACGCAGCGCCGTCAGGATCGAGGTGCTGAACGAGCGGTTGACGAAGATCAGGCCGACGAAGTTCAGCACCAGCGCGAAGAAGGTCAAGGCGCGCAGCTCGGTTTCCGGCATCGCATGGGACTGGCCGATCACGAACACGCCGGCGACGACCGCGAACACCAGCAGCCCCTGCACCAGACCCCAACCGATCAGCGCGCCGGTGAACAGCGGCTGGTCGGGATCGCGCGGCGGGCGTCGCATCACGTCGTCCTCGGCGGTCTCGGCCTCGAACACGATCGAGCACACCGGATCGATGATCATCTCCAGGAATGCGATGTGGATCGGGCCGAGCAGGATCGGCAGGCCGAACAGCAGTGGCAACAAAGCGAGGCCCGCGATCGGGACATGCACGGCGAAGATGAAACCCATCGCCTTGACGAGATTGTCGTAGATCCGCCGGCCGAGCCGGATCGCCTTGACGATCGACGCGAAGTCGTCGTCGAGCAGCACGATCGAGGAGGCCTCGCGCGCGACGTCGGTGCCGCGGCCGCCCATCGCGATGCCGATATGCGCCGACTTCAGCGACGGCGCGTCGTTGACGCCGTCGCCGGTCATCGCGACGACTTCGCCGTCGGCTTTCAGCGCCGCGACGATGCGCAGCTTCTGCTCCGGCATGATCCGCGCGAACACGGTGGCGTCGCGCAGCCGCTGCGCCAATGCGGCGTCGTCGAGCTGCGCGATCTCGTCGCCGCTGACGACGGCGTCGGCCGTGATGCCGGCCTGGCGCGCGATCGCCTGTGCGGTCGCCGGATAGTCGCCGGTGATCATCACCACGCGGATGCCGGCGGTGCGGCAATCGGCGACCGCAGCCGGCACCGCCTCGCGCAGCGGATCAGCCAGGCCGACGAGGCCGACGAATTCGAAACGGAAGCCGAGCTGGGTCTCGGGCCAGTCCTCATCCGGATGGGCGGCGCGGGCGACGCCGAGCACGCGCAGGCCATCGGCGGCCATCGCATCGACGATGCCTGACAATCGGCCGCGTTCGGCGTCGTCGAGGCCGCATATCCGCGCGATCGCTTCCGGCGCACCCTTGGCGGCGACAATGAAATCGCCCGGATCGTCGTGATCGCGCCAGACCTGGGTCATCGCCAGGAGGTCGCGGCGCAACCCGTAGGAATGCACCATGCTGCGTGCGCCGCTGCGGTCGGGGAGGTGATCGGCGGAGAGTCGATGCAATGCGCGATCCATCGGATCGAACGGATCGGGCGCGGAGGCGAGCAGGGCGGTTTCGAGCAGCGCACCGAACGCTTCGGGGAGATCGGCCGCCTCGCGCGGCCGGAACGCCGCGCCGGATGCGAGCCGCAACTCTGCAACTGACATCCTGTTCTCGGTCAGCGTGCCGGTCTTGTCGGTGCACAGCACGGTCGCCGAGCCGAGCGCCTCGATCGCGGCGGCGCGGCGGGTGAGCACGCGGGCCTGCGAGATTCGCCATGCGCCCATCGCCATGAACACCGCGAGCACGACGGGGAATTCCTCGGGCAGCATCGACATGCCGACGGTGATGCCGGCGAGCACCGCGTCGAGCCAGCTTCCGCGCAGCAGGCCGTACAGCACGACGACCAGCAGACTGAACGCGCCGCCGACCACAGCGAACACCCGCACCAGCTTGCGCGTCTGCGTCTGCAACCGCGGCGGTTCGGCCTCCAGCGTGCCGAGCGCCTGGCCGATCTTGCCGATCTCGCTGCGCGGTCCGGTGGCGATCACCTCGGCGATGCCGCCGCCGCGCACCACCAGCGAGCCGGAATAGACGGTGGGTTGATCGTCGCCGCCGGGACGGCCCTGCGGTGCGGCGTTGGCTTCGTCGCGCGCGATCTTGCGCACCGGCACGGATTCGCCGGTCAGCAGCGACTCGTCGGCCTGGATGTCGTCGGCCTGCAGCAGCACGGCGTCGGCGGCGACGCGGTCGCCTTCCGACAGCACCATCAGATCGCCCCGCACCACTTCGCGTCCGGCGATGCGCTGGCGCTCGCCGTCGCGGATCACCAGCGCGCGCGGGCTGGTGAGGTCGCGCAGCGCTTCCAGCACGCGTTCGGTGCGGCTCTCCTGCACCACGGTGATCACCACCGAGAGGCTGGCGAACACCAACAGGATCAGAGCTTCCTTGAGATCGCCGAGCGCGAGATAGACCACGCCGCCGCCGAGCAGCAGCGCCAGCATCGGTTCGCGCAAGACCTCGAACACGATCCGGAACAGCGTGCGCCGGTCGGGACTCGGCAGTTCGTTGGGGCCTTCGGTGGTCAGCCGCTCGATGGCCTCGGCTTGGCTGAGGCCGGTCAGCGGGGTGGGGCGCGATGGGACTGTCGACATTGGCGTGGTCTGACTCCCGACTACCGCCAATGCTATCCTATTTGGACCTCGCGTCTGCGACGTAATGCCCCGACTTGCCGCCGGTTTTCGCAATCAGATGGATCGCCTCGATCCGCACGCCGCGTTCGACGGCCTTGATCATGTCGTAGATCGTCAGGCAGGCGACCGACACCGCGGTCAGCGCTTCCATTTCGACGCCGGTCGGTCCTGTGACCTTGACGGTGGCGCGGACGATGCAGCCGGGCAGCTTCTTGTCGGGCGTGATGTCGACCGTCACCTTCGACAGCGCCAGCGGATGGCACAGCGGGATCAGCTCCGAGGTGCGCTTGGCCGCCATGATGCCGGCGATCCTTGCGGTGCCGAGCACGTCGCCCTTTTTGGCGTCGCCGTTCAGGATCAGATCGAGCGTGGCCTTCTTCATCACCACGCGGCCTTCGGCGACCGCGACGCGTTCGGTCGCGGGCTTCTCGGAGACGTCCACCATCCGCGCCTCGCCGCTGGCGCCGATATGGGTGAGGGCGGGCGGGGCCGCCTTTGCTGTCTTCGCCATGAGATCGTCAGGCCGCGCGGGCGAGCAGCGTGCGGGTGGCGGCGGCGACGTCCTGCTGGCGCATCAGGCTTTCGCCGACCAGGAAGGTCGACATCCCGACCCGTGCCAGCCGCGCCAGATCGTCGGGCGTGAAGATGCCGCTCTCGCCGACCATCAGCCGGTCCGAGGGGATCAGCGGCGCCAGCGCCTCGCTGGTCGCGAGCGTGACCTCGAAAGTGCGCAGATTGCGATTGTTGACGCCGATCATCTCCGAGCGCAGCGCGAGCGCGCGGTCGAGTTCGGCATGGTTATGGACTTCGAGCAGCACGTCCATGCCGAGATCCAACGCGGCGTCCTCGATGTCCCTGGCCTCGGAATCGTCGAGCGCGGCCATGATGATCAGGATGCAATCGGCGCCATGGGCGCGGGCTTCGACCACCTGATAGGTGTCGTACATGAAGTCCTTGCGCAGCGCCGGCAGCGACACCGCCGCGCGCGCCGCGACCAGATAATCGAGATGGCCCTGGAACGACGGCGTATCGGTCAGCACCGACAGACACGCCGCGCCGCCTTGCTGGTAGGCTTTCGCCAGCGCCGGCGGATCGAAATCGGGGCGGATCAGCCCCTTCGACGGCGACGCCTTCTTGATCTCGGCGATCAGCGCGTAGTCGCCATGCGCGAGCCTGGCGCGCAATGCGCTGACGAAGCCGCGCGGCGGCGACGCTGCACGCGCGGCGGCCTGCAACGCTGCGAGCGGACGCTCGCGCTTGGCGGCGGCGATCTCCTCGCGCTTGTAGGCCTCGATCTTGTTCAGGATGTCCGACACCCGTTGCTCCTTCACCCGGCCGCGGTAACCGCGATCAGCCGCCGCAGCCGGCCTTCGGCCGCGCCGCTGTCGATCGATTTGGCGCCGAGCGCGACGCCTTCTTTCAGATCCTTCGCCTTGCCGGCCACGACCAGCGCCGCCGCGGCGTTGAGCAGGGCGACGTCGCGATAGGGGCTGGGCATGCCTTCCAGCACCGAACGCAGCGCCACCGCGTTGGCTTCGGCGTCGCCGCCGCGCAGCGCCTCCGCATGGGCGCGCGGCAGGCCGGCTTCATCCGGAGTGACTTCGAAGGTTCTGATCTCGCCGTTCTTCAACTCGGCGACCGCCGTCGGGCCGGACAGGGTGATCTCGTCGAGCCCGTCGGAGCCGTGAACCACCCAGATCGACTCGGAGCCGAGATTCTTCAGCACCTGCGCCAAAGGCTGCACCCATTGCCGCGAGAACACGCCGATCATCTGGCGTTTGACCCCGGCGGGGTTGGACAGCGGCCCGAGCAGATTGAAGATGGTGCGGGTGGCGAGTTCGACGCGGGTCGGGCCGACGTTCTTCATCGCCGGATGATGCGTCGGCGCGAACATGAAGCCGATGCCCGCCTCCGTCACGCAGCGCCCGACATGTTCGGGGGTGATGTCGATCCTGACGCCGAGCGCGTTCAGCACATCGGCGGCGCCGGACTTCGACGACAGCGCGCGGTTGCCGTGCTTGGCGACCGGGACGCCGCAGCCGGCGACGATGAACGAGGCACAGGTCGAGACGTTGACCGAGCCGGAGCCGTCGCCGCCGGTGCCGACGATGTCGACCGCGTCGGCCGGCGCATCGACCGTCAGCATCTTGGCGCGCATCGTCGACACCGCGCCGGTGATCTCGTCGACGGTCTCGCCGCGGACCCGCAGGCCCATCAGCAGCGCGCCCATCTGCGACGGCGTCGCGTCGCCCGACATCATGCCGTCGAACGCGCTCGCCGCTTCGTCCCGCGTCAGCGTGGCGCCGGTCGCGACCTTTGCGATAATTGCCTTGAAATCAATCATTGTCCGCCATCGGCGACCTGAGGCCGGCTCACGCCGTCGTCAATTGGTCGCCGCCCCCGTCGCCTGCGCTACCGCCTGCTGGTTGATCTTGGTGCCGATATCCCGCTCGAGCCAAGCGATATATTCGCCGACCTGTTCGTCGTTCATCCGCTGCAGCAAAGCGTCCTTCAGCTTCTTCGCATCGTCGGAGGCGAGATCGACGGGCGGCACCGTGACGTCGGTGACGCGATAGACGAACCACTCATTGCCGTTGCCGCCCGGGCTCTGGCCGACTCCGTCCTTCGCCGTGCGGAACACCGCCTCGACCACGGTGGCCGGCACGCCCGGCGTCGCGCCCTCGCGCTTCAACCCGGACGCCGTCTCGACCTTGACGCCTTGCGGCGCGACCTCGGCGAGCTTGCCGTTGGCGCCGAGCTTCTGCACCAGCTCGGCGGCCATGGTCCGCAGTCGGCTCGTGACCTGTTCGGTGCGCCAGCGCGCCTCGACCTGATCCTTGACCTCGGCGAGGCTGCGCTCGCGCGACGGCGTCACGCCGAGCACGTCGAACCAGACATAGCCGTTCTGATAGTTGATCTGCTCGGTGTCGACGCCGACATCGCTGTTGAACGCCGAGGTGGCGAGCTCGAGACCCTGCGGGATGTCCTTCACCGGCTGACCATCCGGGCCGCGGCCGGAGCGGTCGACCGCCTCGATGGTCACCGCGTTGAGGCCGAGCATCTTGGACGCCTCGATGACGTTGGCACCGCCGGCGCGGGCGTCTTCCATCTTATCGTGCTGGGCCATCACCTGGGCGCGGGCGCGCTCCAGCGCGACGTCGCGCTTGATCGTCGGCGCCACGCTTTCATAGCTCGGCTGCACGCCGGGCTCGATCTTGGCGACCTTGACCAGCGCGGTGCCGAACGCGCCCGGGATCGGCTGGCTGACCTCGTTGAGCGGCAGTGCGAACGCGACTTTCGCCACCGCCGGATCGAGCATCTCGGCCTTGCCGACCAGACCGAGTTCGACGTCCGCCGGTTTCAGCCCGCGCTGATTGGTGATGTCCTCGAACGAGGCGCCTTCGGTGATCCTGGCGCGCGCCGCCTGCGCCTCCTCGGCATTCGGGAAGACGATCTGCAAGACCTGGCGCTTCTCCGGCGTCGACAGTTTGTCCTTGCGCTCGTCGAATAGTTTTCGCGCGTCCGCGTCGGACACGTCGGTCCATTTGGCGATCGACTCCGGCGTCAGCGCGACGAATGCGACCTTGCGATATTCGGGCGCGCGGAATTGCGCCTTGTGATCCTCGTAGAACGCCGCGAGCGCTTCAGCGGAGGGCGGCTCGATCGTTCCGACCTGGGCATCGGTCAGCTTCAGATAGTCGATCGCGCGCTGCTCGTTCTGGAACTGGCTCGCGACCAGCAGCATCGTGTTCGACGGCGCGAGGCCGGCCGTGATGGTGCCGGCGATCTGTCGCCGCAGCGCGACCTTGCGCTGCTCGGCGATGTAACGCTGCTCGGTGAAGCCGAACTGGCGGATCACCTGCTGAAAGCGGCCTGGATCGAATGCGCCATTGGTGCCTTTGAAACTCGGATCGTTGAGGATGCTGCGCATCGTCTCGTCGTCGGACTGGCCGAGCTGAAGCCTTCGCGCGTCCTCGTCGAGCGCCGCTTCCGCGATGACCTGCTGCAGCACCTGGCGATCGATGCCGAAGGCGCGCGCCTGGTCCGGGGTCAGCGGCCGGCCGAACTGGCGGCCGATCTGCTGCAGACGGTCGTTGTAGGTCTGCCGGAATTGTTCGGTGGAAATCTCGGTGCCGCCGATCTGGGCGAGCGTCGACCGGCCGAACCCGCGGAAGATGTCGGCAATGCCCCAGACCGCGAAGCTGATGATCAGCACGCCCATCACGATGATCATGACGGTCTTGCCGAACCAGTTGGATGAGGCGTTGCGTATTCCTCGAAGCATGGAGTCACTTTTGGCAGGAGGGAACCGGCCGCGCTGAAGCGCGCGGAGGCGCAAATTAGCGTCGCCGGCTTGAAAATCCATCATAAAGTGGCGGTGCCAGCGTCGCAACCGGAAGCGGCGCCGCAGTCGAGCTGTTGCCACCGCATTGCAAGGCAGTCTCGAAGGTAACTTTCGAAGGCGGCTCGTAAGGCGGCTCTTTGGTCGCAGTCGGACGCTGTATGATCACGCGCCCTTGAGCATCGCAAACGGCTCTGCTAGCGGGATTGTGCAACCCCATAACGTGAGAGTGTCCATGCCGGTCCCCGCCGTTCGTTCGCTGATTGCCGGAAACTGGAAGATGAACGGCCTCAAGGCCGCGTCGTCGGAGTTCGACGCTATGCTGGAGGGCGCGACCGAGCTGTCATCGGGGATCGATCTGCTGGTGTGCCCGCCGGCAACGCTGATCGCCGCGTTTGCCGACAGGCTTGCCGCCGCCAACGAGAAGGGCGCGCTTGCGGTCGCGATCGGCGCCCAGGATTGCCATGCCAACGCCACCGGCGCCCATACCGGCGACATCTCGGCCGAGATGCTGGCAGACGCCGGCGCCCGCGCGATCATCGTCGGTCATTCCGAGCGCCGCGCCGATCACGGCGAGACCGACGCGATCGTCCGCACCAAGGCGCAGGCGGCGTGGCGGGCCGGGCTGGTCGCGATCGTCTGCGTCGGCGAGACCCAGGGCGAACGCAACGCCGGGCACACTCTGGACGTTGTCGCCGGCCAGCTCGCCGGCTCGCTGCCCGATGGCGCCACCGCCGCCAATCTGGTGGTGGCCTATGAGCCGGTCTGGGCGATCGGCACCGGGATGACCCCGACCGCGGCTGATGTCGAGGAAGTTCATGGCTTTATTCGCCAGACTCTGACGCAGCGCTTTAACGCCGAAGGCGACCAGATGCGGCTGCTGTATGGCGGCTCGGTGAAGCCCTCGAATGCCCGCGAACTGATGTCAGTCCCGCATGTCAACGGCGCGCTGGTCGGCGGCGCCAGCCTGAAGGCGTCGGACTTCCTTGCGATTGCCGCCGGGTGTCCCTAACTGAGTGACGCGACGCGCATATCCGTCGCGGTTTGGAAGCCGTCCGGGGGTGACAATGCCCCCATCGATCGTGTAGACACCGCGCGACTTCGTTTATCCCGCAAGCCTGTCGAGCAGCCGCGCGCTGGCGCCATGTCGGCCTTTCGGCGATCCGGGCTTGTGATGGAAGGGTACCATGCAGACTGTTATTATCGTCATCCACCTGATGTTGGTTCTCGGCCTGATCGGCAGCGTCCTGCTGCAGAAGTCCGAGGGCGGCGGCCTTGGCGTCGGTGGGGGTGGCGGCGGCGGCTTCATGTCGAGCCGCGGCACAGCTAATCTGCTGACCCGGACCACGGCGATTCTCGCGGCCGGCTTCTTCGTCACGAGCCTGCTGCTGTCGTGGCTGGCCACCTATAACCGCAAGCCGACGATGCTCCCGACGTCGGTGCCGACTCAGCAATCCCCGGCAACCCCGGCTCCGCCGGTATCTCAGGGCGGTGGTCTGCTCGACACGTTGAAGCAGACCGATCAGCAGCAGAACCAGCAGCCGGCAGCCCCGAGCCCGCCGCGATCGCAATAAGCATTGCCGGTATGCACTGACGGCACCTGTCTACGAATCTGAAGTGTCGTCCGTAATCGCATGAAGGCGCTGATCTTTCGGCGTCACCCACAGGCATTCTGACGTTCGCCCGATGGGACCGAATCGCTTTTGCGAATCGGACCGAGGGCCTTAAAGGTAGCCTCCCATGGCGCGGTACATCTTCATCACCGGCGGCGTGGTTTCCTCGCTCGGCAAGGGTCTGGCATCGGCGGCGCTCGGCGCGCTGCTGCAGGCGCGTGGCTACAAAGTCCGGCTTCGCAAGCTCGATCCCTATCTCAATCTCGATCCCGGAACGATGTCGCCGTATCAGCACGGCGAAGTGTTCGTGACCGACGACGGCGCCGAGACCGATCTCGATCTCGGCCATTATGAACGCTTCACCGGCCGGCCTGCGACCAAGCAGGACAACATCACCACCGGCCGGATCTACCAGGACATCCTGACCAAGGAGCGCCGCGGCGACTATCTCGGCGCCACCATCCAGGTGATTCCGCACGTCACCAACGCCATCAAGGAATTCGTCCTCAGCGGCAATGACGGTTACGATTTCGTGCTGGTCGAGATCGGCGGCACCGTCGGCGACATCGAGGGCCTGCCGTTCTTCGAGGCGATCCGTCAGATCAGGAACGATCTGCCGCGCGGCGACGTGATCTATATCCATCTGACGCTGCTGCCCTACATCCCGAGCGCCGGCGAGCTGAAGACCAAGCCGACCCAGCATTCGGTGAAAGAGCTGCGCTCGATCGGCATTCAGCCCGACATCCTGCTGTGCCGCACCGACCGGCCGATCCCGAAGGAGGAGCGGCGCAAGCTCGGGCTGTTCTGCAACGTCCGCGAAACTGCGGTGATCGAGGCGCGCGACGCCGACAGCATCTATGCGGTGCCGGAGGCGTATCACGCCGCCGGCCTCGACGACGAAGTGCTTGCGGCGTTCGCGATCGCGGCCGAGGAGCCGCCGGCGCTGGAGCGTTGGCACAAGATCAACGAACGCATCCGCAATCCCGAAGGCGCGGTGACGATCGCCATCGTCGGCAAATATACCGGGATGAAGGACGCTTATAAATCTCTGATCGAGGCGCTGTCGCATGGCGGCATCGCCAACAAGGTCGAGGTCAAGCTCGACTGGATCGAGAGCGAAGTGTTCGAGAACGAGGACCCGGCGCCGTTCCTCGAACATGTCAACGGCATCCTGGTTCCGGGCGGCTTCGGCCAGCGCGGCGCCGAGGGCAAGATCGAGGCGGCGCGATTCGCCCGCGAGCGCGATGTGCCGTATTTCGGCATCTGCTTCGGGATGCAGATGGCGGTGATCGAGGCGGCGCGCAATCTCGCCGGCATCGCCGAAGCCAATTCGACCGAGTTCGGGCCGACGTCGGAGCCGCTGGTCGGCCTGATGACCGAATGGCTGCGCGGCAACGAGCTGGAGCGGCGGTCGCAGGCCGGCGATCTCGGCGGCACGATGCGGCTCGGCGCCTATCCGGCGGCGCTGAAGCGCGGCAGCCGGGTGTCGCAGGTGTATGGCGGCGCGCTGGAGATTTCCGAGCGCCACCGCCATCGCTACGAGGTCAACACCGCCTACAAGGACCGGCTCGAACAGCACGGCCTGCGTTTCTCGGGCATGTCGCCGGACGGCGTGCTGCCGGAGATCGTCGAATACGAAGATCATCCGTGGTTCATCGGGGTGCAATTCCACCCCGAGCTGAAGTCGCGGCCGTTCGAGCCGCACCCGCTGTTCTCCTCGTTCATCGAGGCGGCGCTGGTGCGTAGCCGGCTGGTCTGAGACCGATTACTTCGGGCAGCCCGCGGTGGCGTCGCCAGCGCGCGCCATCGGCTTGCCGTTGATCAAGACGTTGCCGCCACCGCCGCCGACGATCACGCCGCCGCCAATCCCGCCGCCGCCGCAATGGGTCTGGCCGCCGATGACCGCGGCAGGCTTGCCGTTGATGAACACGTTGTTCGAACCCTCGACGACCGCGCCGTCAGAGGTGGTGTCGGCGGCGCGGGCTGCCGGCTTACCGTTGACCATAACGTCATTGCTACCGCCGGTGATCATGCCCGGCGTCTGAGCCGCGGCCGGCGCAATGGCCCATACCAGCAGGGCGAGGCCAGGGAAGCTGCGCATCGGCATTGCTCTCTGTTGCGGCCAAGCGATCGCATCGTATCAAGCAGGTATTCGCTGACCGATGCGGTGCAAGATTACCCCGGATTGTTTCGAATTCACGCTGTTCGAACGCCTAATTCCGACTTTCTGGGCAGACATTCGCTCAATGGTGGGGGATGATCTGGAATTCAACCAGTGCGTGTATTGGACTGATTGGTCGGGGACTGGAAATGACACTGCTTGGCAAGCTCTACGCGTGGGCCATTCCTGCCTGGGAGTCGGAATCGCCTGTCGATCATACCTGGGTCACCAGCTACGACAATCGGATCAACGGTTATCCGACGATCGACGAGGTCAAGGGCGCTCACCAATTCTTCTGGTATTGCTGGGGATCGTTCCACGCCGCCGGGGGCACGCCGGTCGATCCCGACGGCGCCTTGGGTCAGCAAGCCGGCGACCTCTCAGTTGCGCAGTGCCTCGTGCTCCCCAACGTCGACTCGCGGACGTCGCTTGCGGCGCGCGGAACCATCTTCGTCTACGGCGTCGAGGGCGTTTGCCACCAATTGGCCAATCAGGTGCTGTACGCGACCCGGGACGGCGCCTCCCATGCGCCCCCCCTGACGGTCTGCAATGCGCGTGGCTATCTGCTGAGCAGCTTCATCTATGGAACCTATGGCCTCAGTCACATCTCATGGGCGGCCAAGGCTGCGTCGTGCACCGGCGCCCATCTGGCGGCGCGGACGGCGCGGTCCGGAGGACTGACGATGGCGAGCGACGCCCCTGAGCCGGACGAGTTCGAGAAGCGGGCCGCCGAAGTGCTGGCGGACGACCCGGCCAAACTGAGCCGCCTGCTGCATCTGCGCGGCGAAGTGCAGCAATTCGCGGCGCGGGCCTGGCCGGGGACCAGCCAACCCCATGCTGTGGCGCTCAACGCCCGCAACCAGCATTTGATCGACGAAGCAGCGAAGCTGCTTGGGCCGGAAAATTTCAAGCGGCTGTTTGGCGTCGATCCCGTCGCGAAGGTCAATCTGGTCGATCCGCATATCGCCGGCTCGGCCGCGGAGATTCCACCGCCGAAGGCGCGGTGAAAATCGACGCGAGTGCTGCGGCCGCGATCGGTTCGCGCGTCATGCAGCGGGCGCGGTGCTGTCCGCCGCGCCCATCGCTTTGACCTTGCCTGCAATTGTTGCCACAAGACGGCATGGCCGCGCGTGGCGACAATCGCGGAAGGTTTCGCCATGATCCACGAATCCCCGACGTGTCGTTGCGTGCCCGGCCGTCTGCCGGCGCTGCGGGCGCCGACCGCGGTTTCGGCGATGAAGTAATCGCCGACCGCAACGATGAAAGCGCTGATCTGATGCCCGGCGGACTCGACCATATCGTTCATGCGGTGCGCGATCTCGATGCCGCGGCGGAGGCGTATCAGCGGCTCGGGTTCACCGTCGGCGCGCGCAACCGCCATCCCTGGGGCACGCATAATCGCATCGTGCAGGTCGACGGGTTCTTCGTCGAGATCCTCACGGTCGCCGAACCGGAGAAGATCGCGCCGCATCGCGCGCGCGCATTTTCATTCGGCGCGTTCCACCGCGACTATCTGGTGCGGCGCGAGGGGCTGTCGATGCTGCTGCTCGCCAGCGCCGATGCGAAGGCGGATGCAATGGCCTACGCCGCGGCCGGGATCGGCGATGACGAGGTGTTCAGCTTCGGACGCGACGGGCAGCGGCCCGACGGCAGCGTCGTCAAGCTCGGCTTCTCGCTGGCCTTCGCGCGCGATCCTCTGTCGCCCGACGCCGGCTTCGCGGCGTGTCAGCATCATCATCCCGAGAATTTCTGGAACCCGTCGTTTCAGACTCACGCCAACGGCGCCCGTGCGGCGGCGGCCGTGGCGATGGTGGCCGACAATCCGACCGATCATCACATCTTCCTCGGCGCCTTCACAGGTTTGCGCGATCTGCATGCGTCGTCGATCGGCGTGACCGCGCGGACCGAACGCGGCGACATCGACATCGTCGAGCCGGTGTCGTTCCGCGACCAATACGGCGTCAGCCTTGCGACCGACGCCGAGGGCGCGCGGTTCGCCGGATTGCGGATTGCCGTGGAGGACCTCGCCGTGGTTGAACGCCTACTGAAGCAGAACGGGATCGTGGCGACGCGCCACATCGACCGGCTGATCGCGCCGGATCTGTGCGGCGCGACGCTGATCTTCGAACAAGGAATGGTCCGTTGAACAAGAGCATTGCGCCCGCGCCGGTGGTGGCCGCGGGGGACGTCAAATTCGGCAATTCGCTGCCGCTGTCGGTGATCGCGGGGCCCTGCCAGCTCGAGAGCCGGGCCCATGCGCTCGAGGTCGCCTCGGCGCTGAAGGAGATCGCGACGCGGCTCGGCATCGGCCTCGTCTACAAGACGTCGTTCGACAAGGCCAACCGCACCAGCGCCGCGAGCGCGCGCGGCATCGGGCTCGACGCGGCGCTGGCGATCTTCGCCGAGATCCGCGACAGCGTCGGACTTCCGGTGCTGACCGATGTGCACGAGGCCGAGCAATGCGCCCGCGCCGCGGAGGCGGTGGACATCCTGCAGATCCCGGCGTTCCTGTGCCGGCAGACCGATCTGCTGCTGGCGGCCGCCGCCACCGGCAGGATCGTCAACGTCAAGAAGGGCCAGTTTCTGGCGCCGTGGGACATGGGCAACGTCGTCGCCAAGATCACCACCGCAGGCAACCAGAAGGTGCTGGTGACCGAGCGCGGCGCGTCGTTCGGTTACAACACGCTGGTATCCGACATGCGCGCGTTGCCGATCATGGCCAGGACCACCGGCGCGCCGGTGATCTTCGACGCGACCCATTCGGTGCAGCAGCCGGGCGGCAAGGGCACCTCGTCCGGCGGCGAACGCGAATTCGTGCCTGTGCTGGCGCGCGCAGCGGTCGCGGTCGGCGTCGCCGGCGTTTTCATCGAGACCCATCCCGATCCGGATCACGCGCCGTCCGACGGCCCGAACATGGTGCCGCTGCGCGACTTCGAGGCGCTGTTGCGGACGCTGATGGAGTTCGACGCGCTGGCCAAGAAGCGCCCGGGGGCCGGAACGATCTGATGCCGCAGGGCGGCGGGGCAGGCGTTCAGCCGGGCCTACCGCCCGCGCTCAATATCATCGCGCTGTCCGGCTTCGCGGCGAGCCTGTCGACGCGTGCGCTCGACCCGGTGCTGCCGCGGATCGCCTCCGAATTCTCGGTCTCGATCGCCACCGCCGCCGGTCTCGCGGCAATCACCGCCTTCACCTTCGCCGTGGTGCAGCCGGCGATCGGCGCGCTCGCCGATCTGTTCGGCAAGGCGCGGCTGATGATCGTCTGCCTCGCGCTGCTCGGCTTCGCCAGCCTGCTCGGCGCGATGTCGTCGTCGTTCGAGGTGCTGTTTCTGTGCCGGATTCTCGCCGGCATCGGGGCGGGCGGGGTTTTTCCGGTGGCGCTCGGGCTCACCGCCGATCTGGTCGAGCCGGAGCGGCGGCAGGTCGCGATTGGACGCGTGCTCGGCGGCTCGATGACCGGGAATCTGCTCGGGGCCTCGGCCTCCGGCGTGATCGGCGACGTGCTCGGCTGGCGCGGCGTGCTGCTTGTGCTCGGCCTGCTGGTGATCGTCGCCGCGCTGGCGGTGGCGTTCGGATTTCGCAACAAGCCGATGCGCCCAGGCGCGCCGATGGATCTGGCGTCGCTGCGTCGCGGCTATCGCACCATCTTCAGCAATCCGAATGCGCTGATCTGCTTTGCCGCGGTGCTGGTCGAAGGCACTTGCGTGATGGGTGCGTTTCCCTATGTCGCAGCGTTTCTGCACGAACTCGGGCAGGAGTCGCTCGCGATCGCCGGGCTGGTGATCGCCGGCTTCGCCGTTGGCGGGCTGCTCTACACGCTCACCGTGGGCCGGCTGCTGCCGCGGCTCGGCGTCAACGGCATGATGATCGGCGGCGGCGCGCTGGTCGGGCTTCAACTCGCGATCATCGCCTTCGGGCCGCCGTGGCAGGCGCAGGCTTTGGCCTTCATCGCGATGGGCATGGGCTTCTACATGCTGCACGGCTGCGTGCAGGTGTTCGCCAGCGAACTCAGCGAGACCGCGCGCGGCACCGCGATGTCGCTGCACTCGTTCTTCTTCTTCATTGGTCAGACCACCGGCCCGATCGCCTATGGCTTCGGCCTCGCGCATCTCGGCAAGACGCCGACGATGCTGATTGCCGGGGTGACGATGCTGGCGCTCGGCCTGACACTGGCCGCCCTGCTGCGGCCAAGGCCGCCGGGGGATGCAGTGGGGACCGCCGAGCGGGCCAGCTAACCTCCCTCGAGGTTGATTTCAGCCGCGAACCGCTTGCGCGGGCTGTCGTCGACGAGAGAATCGCGACTAGAATGCGCCGTTCTCCTCGAAGTCGGCGTCGTCGATCGTGCGGTGTTCAGCCAATCAACGATCGCGAGCTGTCATTCTTGCAGGGCCAATGCGGCGGGCAATCCAATCGAGGCAAGGCGTGGTGATTCGATCCAACACTAAGCTGCACGCCATGACGGACCGGCGTTTCGGAATTGCGGCCGTCGCAACGTTCGCCGCCTTGGTCACGTGGATCGCGCTGACCGGCGACGCGCTCGCCAAGCGCGCGCGACCGGCTCCGCCGGTCGAGGCGACGGCGCCGCGCGAAGCGGGCGAGCCGATCATGGCGATCGTCTCGATCAAGTCGCAGCAGGTCACGCTGTACGATGCCGACGGCTGGATCCTGCGCGCGCCGGTGTCGACCGGCACTTCGGGGCGGGAGACGCCGGCCGGCGTGTTTGCGATCCTCGAGAAGCGCAAGGACCATCGCTCCAGCATGTATGACGACGCCTGGATGCCGAACATGCAGCGCATCACCTGGAACGGCGTCGCCCTGCATGGCGGCCCGCTGCCCGGCTACGCCGCCTCGCATGGCTGCGTACGGATGCCCTACGGCTTTGCGGAGAATCTGTTCGACAGGACCCGGATCGGGATGCGGGTGATCGTCTCGCCGACCGATGTGGCGCCGGTCGATATCGCGCATCCCGCGCTGTTGACGCCGGACCCGGCCGCGATCGCCGCCGTTCCGACGCGCGCCGTGACGCTGAGCCGCGAGGCCGAGGACGCGACCAAGGCGGCGGACGACGCAAGGAAGGCCGCCAAGGCCGCGGCCCGCGAAATCGCGCCGCTCAAGGCCACGCTCCGCGGGCTCGAACGGGCCAAGGCGCGCGCCGATGCCGAGCTGACGCGCGCCGACCGGTTGCTCGCCGGGGCGAAAACCGACGAGGCCAAGGCGCGGGCCGAAGCGCTGCAGCAGAACGCCGCGCAGCAGGCCGGGGAGGCCGCGGCGCGACTCGCCACCGCCACGGCGGACGCCGAGGCGAAGCGGGCGCTGGCGGACGCGACCAGGGACGCCGCCAAGGCTGCCGAGGCCAAGAAGGCCGACACCGCCAAGGCGGCGCTGGACGCGAAGCTCGCGCAGGAGCCGGTCTCGATCTACATCAGCCGCGCGACTCAGAAGCTTTACGTCCGCCGCAACACCCACAAGCCCGCGCCGGACGGCGGCGGCGAGGTGTTCGACGCGACCATCGAGGTTCCGGTCACGATCCGCGAATCCGACAGACCGATCGGCACCCATGTGTTCACCGCGATGGCGAAGAGCGACGCCGGCCTGCGCTGGAGCGCGGTGACCATCGACGGTCCCGACGACGCCAGAGAGGCGCTCGACCGCGTCACCATTCCGCCGGAGGTGCTGGACCGGATCGGCCCGACCGCGTTGCCGCGCAGCTCGATCGTCATTTCCGACGAGCCGCTGAGCGCCGAAACCAACTACCGCACCGAATTCGTCGCGGTGCTGAGCCATCAGCCGCAGGGCGGCTTCATCACCCGCAAGCCGACGCCCAACGTCGTCGTCGCCGACCGCGACGACAATTGGGACGGCGGTTTCGGTTCGTTCTTCTTCCCGCGCGCGCCTGAGCCGCAGCCGCAACCGCGAAACCCGCGGCAGCAGCGCGGCGGCAGAGGCTATCCGCAGCCGATGCAGCAGCAGGGCTGGCAGCCGGGGTGGCAACCGAGCTGGTAGCAGCCGCCGGGCGAAGTACCGAGCGTATCGAACGAACGCGCGCGCCAGGCGTGCGAACCGGGCCGCTCAGCCCCGCCCGCGATACGGCGCGACGCCCTGGTCAGGCACCCACATGCCCTTCGGCAGTTTGCCGGTCTGCCAGAACACGTCGATCGGAATGCCGCCGCGCGGATACCAATAACCGCCGATGCGCAGCCATTTCGGCTTGATCTCGGCCGCGATCCGCTTGCCGATCGACACCGTGCAGTCCTCGTGAAAGCCGCCATGGTTGCGGAAGCTGGCGAGATACAGCTTCAGCGATTTGGACTCCACCAGCCAGGCGCCGGGCGCGTAGTCGATCACCAGATGGGCGAAATCAGGCTGGCCGGTGACCGGGCACAACGAGGTGAATTCCGGCGCGGTGAACCGCACCAGATAATCGGTGCCGGCTTGTGGATTGGGCACGCGGTCGAGCCTGGCCGCGTCCGGCGTGGCCGGCCATTCGACCGCCTGGCCGAGCTGCAGGGAAGGGGATTTCGGCGTTTTGCGGGGTGATCTGGACATACGCGTCTCCGTTGCCGCGGTCTTAGCCTTTCGTTACGCGCGCGTCATCTGTGCGGTGGCCTTTTCCGGCCCGAAACCATGCTGTAGAAGCGGCGCAAACCTAGTCCCCCAATCCGCAGTGAGGCTTCCATGACCGCCATCGTCGACATCATCGGCCGCGAAATTCTCGATAGCCGCGGCAACCCGACCGTCGAGGTCGATGTCGTGCTCGAAGACGGCTCGGTCGGCCGCGCCGCGGTGCCGTCCGGCGCTTCGACCGGCGCCCACGAGGCGGTGGAACTGCGCGACGGCGACAAGGCCCGCTACCTCGGCAAGGGCGTGCTGAAGGCGGTCGAGGCGGTCAATGGCGAACTGTTCGACGCGCTGGGCGGCATGGACGCCGAGCAGCAGGTGCAGATCGACCAGACCATGATCGAGCTCGACGGCACCCCGAACAAGGGCCGGCTCGGCGCCAACGCCATTCTCGGCGTCTCGCTCGCGGTAGCCAAGGCGGCCGCGTCGTCCTACGACCTGCCGTTGTATCGCTATGTCGGCGGTACCTCGGCGCGGACGCTGCCGGTGCCGATGATGAACATCATCAATGGCGGCGCGCACGCCGACAATCCGATCGACTTCCAGGAATTCATGATCATGCCGGTGGGCGCCGCGAGCTTCAGCGAAGCGCTGCGCTGCGGCTCGGAGATCTTCCACACCCTGAAGGGCGAGCTGAAGAAAGCCGGCCACAACACCAATGTCGGCGACGAGGGTGGCTTCGCGCCGAACCTGCCGTCGGCGGACGCCGCGCTCGACTTCGTCATGGCCGCGATCGGCAAGGCCGGTTACAAGGCCGGCGAGGACGTGATGATCGCGCTCGATCCGGCCTCCACCGAGTTCTTCAAGAACGGCAAATACGTCTACGAAGCGGAGGGCAGGAGCCTCGGCCCGCAGGAGCAGGCGAAATATCTGGCCGATCTGGTGGCGCGCTATCCGATCGTGTCGATCGAAGACGGCATGGCCGAAGACGACATCGAAGGCTGGAAGGCGATCACCGACCTGATCGGCGACAAGTGCCAGCTGGTCGGCGACGACCTGTTCGTCACCAACGTCACGCGGCTCGCCGACGGCATCAAGAATGGCTACGCCAATTCGATCCTGATCAAGGTCAACCAGATCGGCACGCTGACCGAGACGCTCGCCGCCGTCGAGATGGCGCACAAGGCCGGCTACACCGCGGTGATGTCGCATCGCTCGGGCGAGACCGAAGACTCGACCATCGCCGATCTCGCCGTCGCCACCAATTGCGGGCAGATCAAGACCGGCTCGCTGGCGCGCGCCGACCGTACGGCGAAGTACAACCAGCTGCTGCGGATCGAGCAGGAGCTGGGCGCGCAGGCGCATTACGCCGGCAAGGCGGCGCTGAAGGCGTTCCGCTGACAGCGCTGGCGCTGGCGCGACATGTGATCGCCACGGCGGTCGCATCGTCTTGAACCCTGGGCGCGGCTGCAGCAATCTGCGGCCGCGCTGACAGCAACAGGGAGAAGACGCGTGACCGACGCCACCACCGGACTGCAACTGCGCTCGCTCATCAAGGCCAGCGGCGAACTCGAAGTGTCGCTGGCGACGGTCGACATCCCGGAGCCCGGTGCAGACGAGGTCGTGGTCCGGGTCGAGGCGACGCCGATCAATCCGTCCGATCTCGGCCTGCTGTTCGGCGCGGCCGACATGACCACCGCCAAGGCGTCCGGCTCGCCGCAGGCGCCGGTGATCACTGCGAAGGTTCCCGACGCGGCGATGAAGGCGATGGCCGGGCGGCTCGACCAGGCGATGCCGGTCGGCAATGAAGGCGCCGGCACCGTGGTCAAGGCCGGCAGCTCGGCCGCGGCGCAGGCGCTGCTCGGCAAGACGGTGGCGATGATCGGCGGCGCGATGTACGCGCAATTTCGCCTGATCAGGGCCGCCGACTGCCTGCCGCTGTCGGCGGGCACCACCGCCGCAGAAGGCGCATCCTGCTTCGTCAATCCGCTGACGGCGCTCGGCATGGTCGAGACCATGCGCCGCGAAGGCCACAAGGCGCTGGTGCACACCGCGGCGGCGTCCAATCTCGGCCAGATGCTGAATCGGATCTGCCTCAAGGACGGCATCGATCTCGTGAACATCGTGCGCAGCGAAGCGCAGGCGAAGCTGTTGCGCGACATCGGCGCGAACTACGTCGTCGACTCGACGTCGCCCGATTTCATGGCCGACCTCACCAAGGCGCTGGAAGCCACCGGCGCGACCATCGCGTTCGACGCGATCGGCGGCGGCAGGCTCGCCGGGCAAATCCTGACCTGCATGGAAGCGGCGATCAGCAAATCCGCCAAGGAGTACAGCCGCTACGGCTCGAACGTGATGAAGCAGGTCTACATCTACGGCGGCCTGGACACGCGGCCGACCGAGATCGTGCGCAATTTCGGGATGATCTGGGCGGTCGGCGGCTGGCTGCTGTTTCCGTTCCTGCAGAAGATCGGCGCCGCCGACGCCGCGAAGCTGCGCGCCCGCGTCGCCGCCGAGATCAAGACCACCTTCGCCAGCAACTACACGCAGGTCGTGTCACTGCAGCAGGCGCTTACGCTCGACGCGATCGCCGTGTACAACAAGCGCGCGACCGGCGAAAAATTCCTGATCGATCCGAGCAGGTAGTCAGCGCGCTGTCAGCGCTCCGCAGTCGCCAGCTTCGCGCCGAGCGCGACGAAGGCGGCGGCGAAGCCGCGGCGCATCCAGGTCAGCACCTTCGGCCGGGTGATGACATGGTCGCGCAGCCAGGCGGCGAACAATCCGTAGATCGCGAAGACGACGAACGTCATCAGCATGAAGATGCCGCTGAGTTCGACCATCCGCCCCAGCGGGTGCGCTTCGTCGGCGGCGACGAATTGCGGCAGGAAGGCGAGAAAGAAGATCGACAGCTTCGGATTGAGGATGTTGATCAGCACGCCGGTCACGGTCATTTGCAGCGCCGAGCGCGCGCCGACCTCTTTCTCGATGCTGAGCGGCCCGCGCTCGCCGAGCGTCTTCCACGCCATGTACAACAGATAGGCGACGCCGAGATATTTGAAGGTCTGGAACGCCACGGCGCTGGTGTGGAGCAGGGCGGCGAGGCCGAGGATCGCCGCGGCCATGTGAGGCACGATCCCGATCGTGCTGCCGAACGCGGCAATGACGCTGGCGCGCGAGCCGCGCGAGAGCCCGGCCGCCACCGTATACAGCGCGCCGGTCCCGGGTGAGGCGACGACGATCAACGAGGTGATGAGAAACTCGGGACTGACCATGGCTGTGGTTCCGCTCGTGAAATGGACTTGCAGTCTTCGTCCCGGCGCGGAATCAGCGCCACGCGGACCTGCGTAACGATATCGAAACGGAGAAGAAAATGGCGGGCCCACTCGCCGTGGTCAAGGTGATCGAGATCGCGCAGGCGCTGACCAGGCTCCCCCGAAACGCTGACGCTCGCAAGGCGGCGTTAGCCCAGCATTAACCGCGCTGTTCCATGGTCGATCCATGGTCTCCCGCAGCCGCCTCAAATCGATCCTCGCCGGAATCGCGCTCTACGCGATCGCCGCGGCGGCGATCGGTTATTTCGGCATCAACGCCTATACCGGGCGCTACGGGCTCACCGCGCAGCAGGAGCTCGACCAGGAGATCATCGCGCTGACCTCCGAACTGGTGCGGCTGAAGAACGAGCGGGCCGAGGGCGAGAAGCGCGTGGCGCTGCTGCGGTCCGAACGACTCGACCCCGATATGCTCGACGAACGCGTGCGCTATCAGCTCGACTTCGCCAATCCCGCCGATCTGGTCCGCAAGATTCCGGCGCGCTGATCCGCATATTCCAAAAACCCGCAAGAACGATTTCGAAAGTTTCACTTCGTTGCAGTGCGGCATACTGATTTGCGTAACGCGGCACAGCGATGCTTTCACGGCCGAATAAGTTACGCTAGAGAGGCTCATCTACTCTCTCATCGGACGAGCCATGGCCGCACCAAAAAAGAGCGCCGCGAAAGAGACGGGGCAGGACAGGAACTCCGGATCGACCAAGTCGAAGGTCCCGGACTTCACCAAGGAGCAGGAGCTGCACGCGTTCCGCGACATGCTGCTGATCCGCCGCTTCGAAGAGAAAGCCGGTCAGCTCTACGGCATGGGTGCGATCGGCGGATTCTGCCATCTCTACATCGGCCAGGAAGCCGTCGTCGTCGGGATGCAGATGGCGTTGCGCGAGGGTGATCAGGTCATCACCGGCTATCGCGACCACGGCCACATGCTCGCCTGCGAGATGGACGCCAAGGGCGTGATGGCGGAGCTGACCGGACGCCGCGGCGGCTACTCCAAGGGCAAGGGCGGCTCCATGCACATGTTCAGCATGGAGAAGCACTTCTACGGCGGCCACGGCATCGTCGGCGCGCAGGTCTCGCTCGGCACCGGCATCGCCTTCGCCAACCGCTATCGCGACAATGGCAGCGTCTGCCTCGCTTATTTCGGCGACGGCGCCTCCAATCAGGGCCAGGTCTACGAGAGCTTCAATATGGCGGAGCTGTGGAAGCTCCCGGTGGTTTACGTCATCGAGAACAACCGCTACGCGATGGGCACCTCGGTGACACGCTCCTCGGCGCAGACCGACTTTTCCAAGCGCGGCGTCTCGTTCAACATTCCCGGCGAGCAGGTCGACGGCATGGACGTCCGTGCGGTGAAAGCCGCCGGCGACAAAGCGGTGGCGCACTGCCGCGCCGGCAATGGACCCTACATCCTGGAGATGCAGACCTATCGCTATCGCGGCCACTCGATGTCCGATCCCGCGAAGTACCGGACCCGCGAGGAGGTCGACAAGATCCGCAACGATCAGGATCCGATCGAACAGGTGCGCCAGCGCCTGCTCGGCTCGGACATGACCGAGGACGATCTCAAGAAGATCGACGCCGAGGTGCGCAAGATCGTCAACGAGGCGGCCGACTTCGCGCAGAACGATCCCGAGCCCGACCCGTCCGAACTCTACACCGATGTCTATCGATGACGTGTCTCGCGCTGACAGCGCTCTCGTGCCGCCACGCGGCGATCACGCGCATGATTGAATGACTGCGGAGCCCAAATGCCAATTCAAGTTCTGATGCCCGCGCTGTCGCCGACCATGGAGAAGGGTAACCTTTCGAAATGGCTGAAGAAGGAAGGCGACAAGGTCAAAAGCGGCGACGTGATCGCGGAGATCGAGACCGACAAGGCGACGATGGAAGTCGAAGCCGCCGATGAAGGCACGCTCGGCAAGATCCTGATCCCCGAAGGCACCAACGACGTCGCGGTCAACACGCCGATCGCCACCATCCTGGGCGACGGCGAGAGCGCCTCGGACGCCGACAAGGCCGCCGAACCGGCGGCGCAGAACAAGAGCGGGCAATCGGCGCCGCCTGCTGCCGTGCCGGAAGCCGGCGAGGCGAAGTCCGCGCCCGCGCAGGACGCTCCGGAAGCGCCGACTGTCTCGGCGGCTGACGATCCCGACATTCCCGCCGGCACCGAGATGGTCACCGTCACCATCCGCGAAGCGCTGCGCGACGCGATGGCCGAGGAGATGCGGCGCGATCCCGACGTGTTCGTGATGGGCGAAGAGGTCGCCGAGTATCAGGGCGCCTATAAGGTGACGCAGGGCCTGCTGCAGGAATTCGGCGCGCGCCGCGTGATCGACACCCCGATCACCGAGCACGGCTTCGCCGGCGTCGGCGTCGGCGCGGCGATGACGGGGCTGAAGCCGATCGTCGAATTCATGACCTTCAACTTCGCGATGCAGGCGATCGACCAGATCATCAACTCCGCCGCCAAGACGCTGTACATGTCCGGCGGCCAGCTCGGCTGTTCGATCGTGTTCCGCGGCCCGAACGGCGCGGCCTCGCGCGTCGCCGCCCAGCACAGCCAGGACTATTCGTCCTGGTACGCGCAGATCCCCGGCCTCAAGGTGGTCGCGCCGTCGACCGCCGCGGACTACAAGGGTCTGCTCAAGGCCGCGATCCGCGATCCCAATCCGGTGATCTTCCTCGAACACGAGATGATGTACGGGCAATCCGGCGAAGTGCCGAAGCTCGACGACTACGTGATCCCGATCGGCAAGGCGCGGGTCGCGCGGCAGGGCCAGCACGTCACGCTGATTTCGTGGTCGCACGGCATGAGCTACGCGCTGAAAGCCGCCGAGGAACTCGCCAAGGACGGCATCGAGGCCGAAGTGATCGATTTGCGCACGTTGCGGCCGCTCGACACCGAGACGATCATCGCGTCGGTGAAGAAGACCGGCCGCGCTGTCGCGATCGAGGAGGGCTGGCAGCAGAACGGAGTCGGCGCCGAGATCGCAGCCAGGATCATGGAGCACGCGTTCGACTATCTGGACGCGCCGGTGGCGCGAGTCTCGGGCAAGGACGTGCCGATGCCCTATGCGGCCAATCTGGAGAAGCTGGCGCTGCCCAGCGTCGCCGAAGTCGTCGAGGCGGCCAAAGCCGTCTGCTACAGGTAGGTCGCGATGGCCTGGGACAGAGAAGATTTGAAGAAGGCAGTCATGGCCGCCGTAGATGCGAACGGTGGCGAGGCTACTATCGTCGAAGTCGCGAAACATATTTGGACGAACAACGAGGTCGATCTGCGCGCGTCCGGAGACCTCTTCTTCACTTGGCAATATGAGATGAGATGGGCAGCACAAAAGTTGCGGGACGACAGCAAACTCGAGCTATCGACCCGTTCGGGTAAAAAGACGTGGCGGAAGGTGGGGGCTTAGGGGATGGCTGGCCCCAAGCAACAGCCGCTGCCGCCCGACGTCGAGGGCCGCGAGGATGCCACCGAGGTGCTGCGCGCCTTCGTGCTCGACGGCGGCCTGTCGATTGCGTTCATGCGCGCCTTCGAGGAGCCCGACATGTGGGGGCTTCTGCTGGTCGATATCGCCCGCCACGCCGCGCGCGCCTATTCGCGCGAGAGCAACTACACCGAGGACGAGGCGCTCGAGCGCATTGTCGAGATGTTCGAATCCGAGATCGCGCGCCCGTCCGATACGGGTCGCACCACCGAACGGCCGCAGTAAGGTTCCCCGTCATGCCGATCAACATCCTGATGCCCGCGCTCTCGCCGACCATGGAGAAGGGCAACCTTGCGAAGTGGCTGAAAAAGGAGGGCGACAAGGTCAAGAGCGGCGACGTCATCGCCGAGATCGAGACCGACAAGGCGACGATGGAAGTCGAGGCCTCCGACGAGGGGACGCTGGCGAAGATCCTCGTCCCGGAAGGAACCCAGGATGTCGCGGTCAACGCCGTGATCGCCGTCCTCGCCGGCGACGGCGAGGACGTCGAGGCGGCCGGGGCAGGGGCCGGCAAGGCGGATGCGCCGAAGGCTGAGGCTGCAAAGGCCGAGGACGTGAAGAAGCCCGCGGCGTCATCCGTCGAGACGACCGCTGCGCGGGCTCCTCAGGATGACGGCGGCGCGGCTGGCAAGGGCGGTGCAGACGCTGCCCCGCGGCCTGCGGAGGGCGCGAAAGCGCCCGGCTCGAAGGGCGACGCCGAGCAGGCTAAGCCTGCGCGATCCAGTGATGCCCGGGTGTTCTCGTCGCCGCTGGCGCGGCGGCTCGCCAAGGATGCGGGCATTGATCTGGCGCGTGTCGAGGGCACCGGCCCGCACGGCCGGGTGATCGCCCGCGACGTCGAGCAGGCGAAGGCGGGAGGCGGACTGAAGGCGCCCGCGGCGGCGGCATCGTCCGCTGCGCCGGCGGTCGCGCAGTCGATGTCGGACCAGCAGATCCGCGCGCTGTATCCGGAGGGCAGCTACGAGGTCGTGCCGCACGACGGGATGCGGCGGACGATTGCGCAGAGGCTGACGCAATCGACCCAGACCATCCCGCATTTCTACCTGACGATCGACTGCAACCTCGATCGGCTGATGGCGGCGCGCGAAGACATCAACGCCGCCGCGCCAAAGGACAAGGACGGCAAGCCGGCCTACAAGCTGTCGGTCAACGACTTCGTCATCAAGGCGATGGCGGTGGCGCTGCAGCGCATTCCCGACGCCAATGTGTCGTGGACGGAAGCCGGTATGCTCAAGCACAGGCATTCCGACATCGGCGTCGCGGTGGCGATGCCGGGCGGATTGATCACCCCGATCATCCGCAGCGCCGAGACGGCGTCGCTGTCGGCGATCTCCACGCAGATGAAGGATTTCGCAGCCCGCGCCCGCGCGCGAAAACTGAAGCCGGACGAGTATCAGGGCGGCACCACGGCGATCTCCAACCTCGGCATGTACGGCATCAAGGACTTCACCGCGGTAATCAACCCGCCGCACGCCACCATCCTGGCGGTCGGCGCCGGCGAGCAGCGGCCGATCGTCCGGGACGGCAAGATCGAGATCGCGACGATGATGAGCGTGACGCTGAGCTGCGATCACCGCGCCGTCGACGGCGCGCTCGGCGCTGAACTGATCGGCGCGTTCAAGACGCTGATCGAAAATCCCGTGATGATGATGGTGTAGCTTTTCTTTCCTCTCCCCTTGTGGGAGAGGGTGGCCGCCGCAGGCGGCCGGGTGAGGGGGCATGATCCAGCGTGTGCCGCATCAACAAAGAGCTTTTGCGAAGACGCTTCGCGCGGGCGCTACCGATGCGGAACGCGCTCTTTGGCGGCTCTTGCGGTCGCGACGGCTGGCTCACCTGAAGTTTCGCCGCCAGGTTCCCATTGGCTCGTGGATTGTCGATTTTGTCTGTTTCGAGCAACGGTTGATCGTGGAAGCCGATGGAAGTCAGCACGCTGATAGCGAGAGGGATCAAGCGCGCGATCAGGACTTGATGGATCGCGGCTTTCGCATCCTTCGCTTCTGGAACAACGATATCCTCGCGCGTTCGCAGGCCGTGCTCGAGTCGATTTGGGATGCCGTGCCCGACCCCTCACCCGGCTGCGCGCCTGACGGCGCGCATCCACCCTCTCCCACAAGGGGAGAGGGGAAGACAACAAAGAGCGAGTAGTTATGTCCGACACCGCCTTCGACGTCATCATCATTGGCTCCGGCCCCGGCGGCTATGTCGCGGCGATCCGGGCGGCGCAGCTCGGCTTCAAGACCGCGATCGTCGAGAAGTCGTATCTCGGCGGCATCTGTCTGAACTGGGGCTGCATCCCGACCAAGGCGCTGCTGCGCTCGGCCGAGATCTATCACTACATGCAGCACGCCAAGGATTACGGGCTGTCGGCCGACAACGTCTCGTTCGATCCGAAGGCAGTCGTGGCGCGCTCGCGCGGGGTGTCGAAGCGCCTCAATGACGGCGTCGGCTTCCTGATGAAGAAGAACAAGATCAGTATCATCTGGGGCGCGGCCACGATCGATGCGCCGGGCAAGGTCACGGTCGCCGCGTCCAAGACCGAGGCGCCGAAGGGCGCGCTTCCGCCCGGCAGCTATCAGGCCAAGCACATCATCCTCGCCACCGGCGCGCGGCCGCGGGTGCTGCCGGGGCTCGAGCCGGACCAGAAGCTGGTCTGGACCTATTTCGAGGCGATGGTGCCGGAGAAGATGCCGAAGTCGTTGCTGGTGGTCGGCTCCGGCGCGATCGGCATCGAGTTCGCCTCGTTCTTCCACACCATGGGCGCCAAGGTCACCGTGGTCGAGGTGCTGCCGCAGATCCTACCGGTCGAGGATGCCGAGATCGCGGGGCTTGCCCGCAAGCGGTTCGAGAAGCAGGGCATCACCATCATGACCGGCGCCAAGGTCACCCGGCTCGACAAGAAGGCCGACAGCGTGGTCGCCACGATCGATCCCGGCAACGGTAAGCCCGAGACGCAGGAATTCGACCGGGTGATCTCGGCGGTCGGCGTGGTCGGCAATGTCGAGAACCTCGGTCTGGAAAAGCTCGGCCTGAAGATCGAGCGCGGCACCATCGTCACGGACGGTCTGGGCCGAACCAGCGTGCCCGGCATCTACGCGATCGGCGACGTCGCCGGCCCGCCGATGCTGGCGCACAAGGCCGAGCATGAGGGCGTGATCTGCGTCGAGGCGATCAAGGGCCTGCATCCGCACCCGCTCGACAAGAAGCTGATCCCGGGCTGCACCTACTGCAATCCGCAGATCGCCTCTGTCGGCCTGACAGAGGCCAAGGCGAAGGAGGAGGGGCGGGAGATCCGGGTCGGCCGCTTCCCGTTCGCCGGCAACGGCAAGGCGATTGCGCTCGGCGAGGATCAGGGCCTGGTCAAAGTGATCTTCGACAAGAAGACCGGCCAGTTGCTCGGGGCGCATATGATCGGCGCCGAAGTCACCGAGCTGATCCAGGGCTATGTGGTGGCGATGAACCTCGAAACTACCGAGGAAGAGCTGATGCACACCGTCTTCCCGCACCCGACGCTGTCGGAGATGATGAAGGAAGCCGTGCTCGACGCCTACGGCCAGGTGCTCAACGCCTGACGCTATCCGTCACTAACCGTACATAAGGGTGTCCGCGCGGCAACGCTTGTTGCTGACACGCCACAGTTCCTGATCATTTAACCGTCTTCGACGGTCGCTCTTGCGTGCGCCGCTTTTTGGCCACACCGCTCAATGAGATCATCATCCCCAGCAGAGCCGAGCAACAAAGCGGCTTAAGCGGTTGATTAAATCATCCCCGTCTCGGGCGGGGCCAGACCAGAACGGGTCTGGAAGCGGGTAAGCGATGGACGCGAAGACGACGCTCAAGTCGAAGCTCCCCAGCCGGCACGTGACCGAAGGGCCGGCGCGCGCGCCCCATCGCTCCTACCTCTACGCCATGGGCCTCACCACCGAGCAGATCCACCAGCCGTTCGTCGGGGTGGCGTCGTGCTGGAACGAGGCCGCGCCCTGCAACATTTCGCTGATGCGGCAGGCTCAGGCGGTCAAGAAGGGCGTCGCCTCCGCCGGCGGCACCCCGCGCGAATTCTGCACCATCACCGTGACTGACGGCATCGCCATGGGCCACGAGGGCATGCGCTCATCGCTGCCGTCGCGCGAGGTGATCGCCGACTCCGTCGAGCTGACAATCCGCGGCCACTCCTATGACGCGCTGGTCGGATTGGCCGGCTGCGACAAGTCTCTGCCCGGGATGATGATGGCGATGGTCCGGCTCAACGTGCCGTCGATCTTCATCTATGGCGGCTCGATCCTGCCGGGCACCTTCCGGGGCCAGCAGGTCACCGTTCAGGACATGTTCGAGGCGGTCGGCAAGCACTCGGTCGGCGAGATGTCGGACGACGACCTCGACGAAATCGAGCGGGTCGCCTGTCCGTCGGCCGGCGCCTGCGGCGCGCAGTTCACCGCCAACACCATGGCGACCGTGTCCGAGGCGATCGGCCTGGCGCTGCCGTATTCGGCCGGCGCACCTGCTCCTTACGAAATCCGCGATGCGTTCTGCACGGCGGCAGGCGAGAAGGTGATGGAGCTGATCGCCGCCAACATCCGGCCGCGCGACATCGTCACCCGCAAGGCGCTGGAGAATGCAGCCGCGGTGGTAGCAGCGTCCGGCGGCTCGACCAATGCTGCGCTGCACCTACCAGCGATCGCGCATGAATGTGGTATCAAGTTCGATCTGTTTGATGTCGCTGAAATCTTCAAAAAGACACCATATATCGCGGATTTGAAGCCAGGCGGCCGTTATGTCGCCAAAGACATGTATGAAGTTGGCGGCATACCGCTCCTGATGAAGACCCTGCTCGATCATGGCTTCCTCCACGGCGACTGCCTGACCGTCACGGGACGGACGATTGCCGAGAATCTGAAAGCCGTGAAGTGGAATCCGCATCAGGACGTGGTGCGGCAGGCGAACCATCCGATCACCGTGACTGGGGGCGTCGTCGGGCTGAAGGGCAACCTCGCACCAGAAGGTGCGATCGTGAAGGTCGCGGGAATGTCGAACCTGAAGTTTTCCGGGCCTGCCCGTTGCTTCGATCGCGAGGAAGACGCGTTCGAGGCGGTGCAGAAGCGGACCTACAAGGAAGGCGAGGTCCTCGTGATCCGCTACGAGGGACCGCGGGGCGGCCCCGGAATGCGGGAAATGCTCGCCACCACTGCGGCGCTGACCGGCCAGGGTATGGGCGGCAAGATCGCGCTGATCACCGACGGCCGGTTCTCCGGCGCCACCCGCGGCTTCTGCATCGGCCATGTCGGCCCGGAAGCGGCGCTGGGCGGTCCGATCGCGCTGCTGCGGGACGGTGATGTCATCGTCATCGACGCCGTGGCCGGAACGCTTGACGTAAATTTGACCGACGACGAACTGGCCGCGCGCAAGTCCGATTGGGCGCATCGCGCGACAAACCACACGTCGGGTGCGCTTTGGAAATATGCCCAGCAGGTCGGGCCCGCAGTCAGCGGCGCTGTGACTCATCCGGGCGGGGCGGCCGAGAAGCAGTGCTATGCGGATGTTTGAGCGTACCAGTCTTGTTGCGTTGGTGATGGCTGCCACGGCGGCCATGGCGCCGGCCTTCGCCTTCGAGGGCACTCCGGTCAATCCGGAGAACACCGCGATCCCGGTGGCCTCGTCGCAGCCCGGCACCGCGCCGGCGCTGAAGAAGGCGATCCCGTCGGAGACCACGACGACCTCGCTCACCGCGCTGCAATATGCCGCCGAAGGCGGTCACCCGATCGCGCAATGGCGGCTCGGCCGGATGTATGCCGACGGCAACGGCGTCGCGCAGGACGATCTGCGCGCCTTCGACTATTTCAGCAAGATCGCCAACGCCCACGCCGAGGACAGCCCGTCGGCGCCGCAGGCTGCCGTGGTCGCCAATGCCTTCGTCGCGCTCGGCCGCTACTACCTCGACGGCATCCCCAACTCGAAGATCAAGCGCGACCCGGAGCGGGCGCGGGAGATGTTCTCCTACGCCGCCTCGTATTTCGGCAATGCCGACGCGCAATACGATCTGGCGCGGCTGTATATCGACGGCATCGGTATGCCGCGCGATTTCCGCTATGGCGCGCGCTGGCTCGGCCTCGCGGCGCAGAAGGGCCAGCATCAGGCCCAGGCGATGCTCGGCCAGTTGCTGTTCAACGGAGACAAGCTGCCCCGGCAGGCCGCCCGCGGTCTGATGTGGCTGACCCTCGCCCGCGACAGCGCGACGCCGGACGAGATCTGGATCAGGGAAAGCTACAACAAGGCTTTCGCCAAGGCTTCCGACGACGACCGCGCCATGGCTCTGCAGATGCTCGAGCACTGGGTGCAGGGACGGCGGGACTGAGCTAGAGCATGATCCCGAAAAGTGGATACCGGTTTCCGGAAAAGATCATGCTCAAACAATAACCTAGAGCGGGATGACAATTCGAAGATAAGTCATCCCTCTCTAGAGAGCGGTCGCTGTCGCCCCGAGTGTCTCGTTCGACATTCGAAACTGGCCGCTCAGGCGGTTTCGAAATCGAAGTCCGCCCACACCGGCACATGGTCCGACGGCTTCTCCCAGCTGCGAACGTGGCTATCGATTCCGACCCCGACCAACCGGTCGGTGGCCTGCGGCGACAGCAGCAGGTGGTCGATGCGGATGCCCCAATTCTTCTGCCAGGCGCCGGCCTGATAGTCCCAGAAAGTGTACTGACCCGGGGCGTCGGTGGTGGCGCGCAGGGCGTCGGTGAGGCCGAGGCCGAGCAGGGCCTGGAAGCTCTCGCGGGTCTGCGGCCGGAACAGCGCATCGTCGACCCAGCCGGCTGGATTATAGACATCCGAGGCCTGCGGGATGACGTTAAAGTCGCCGGCCAGGATCAGCGGCTCCTCGGTCTTCAGTCGTTCCTTTGAATACTGAAGAAGCCGCGACATCCAGCTGAGTTTGTAAGGATATTTCTCGGTTTCGACCGGGTTGCCATTGGGCAGATAGAGGCAGGCGACGCGGACCACGCCGCGCTTCAGCGACACCACGCCTTCGAGGAACCGGGCGTGAATGTCGGTCTCGTCACCGGCCAGACGCGGGGTGGCTTCCTCGAGCGGATATTTGGAGAGCAGCGCGACGCCGTTGAAGGTTTTCTGGCCGTGGGTGACGATGTTGTAGCCGAGCGCCTCGATCGGCTCGCGCGGAAACGCCTCGTCGACGCATTTGATCTCCTGCAGGCAGACCACGTCCGGCTCGCACGCCTTCAGCCAGCTCACCAGATGATCGATCCGCTGCCTGACCGAGTTCACGTTCCAGGTGGCTATCCGCATGTCGTGATCCGTTGAATCAAAATTTCCGAACGCTGGCATACCACGCCTGTCGGGGGTGTGGTAACTCTCAGAAAAATCGGGCGGATTGACGCCCTGGGAGCGCGCATACGGGCGATGCCGCCCGGCGTGGCAAAGAACGCGGGGTGGCATGAGAATACGTCGCTGGATCATCATTGCGATCGTGCTGGGCGCCGCCGCCGTCGCCTTCGTCGCGCTTCGACCGTACTTCTCCGAAAAGCAGATCGCGACCAAGGGTGCGCAGCGGCCGCGCGTGGTGGCGGTCGACATGGTCAAGGCGGTGCGCAAACCGGTCCCGGTCGATGTCGACGCGATCGGCACGGTGACGCCGATCTCCAGCGTGGCGCTGAAATCACGGCTCGAAACCACGATCCTCGCTGTGCATTTCGAGGACGGCGCGCGGGTCAAGGAAGGCGACCTGCTGTTCACCCTCGACGCACGGCAGATCGACGCCCAGATCGAACAGGCCGAGGGCAATCTCGCCCGCGATCGCGCGCAGCTCGCCGGCGCTGAACGCGATCTGCGCCGCTACGGCGAGCTGATCGCCAAGGGCGCCACCACCCAGGTCAATCTCGACAACGCCAAAACCCAGGCCGACATCCTGGCCGGCACGATCAAGGGCGCGCAATCGGCGCTGGACAATCTCAAGGTCCAGAAGAGCTTCACGATGATCCGCGCGCCGTTCTCCGGCCGCATCAGCGCGGCCAACGTCAAGATTGGAAACTTCGTTCGTCCCGCCGACACCGCGTCGCTGGCGACCATCAACCAGATGGCGCCGGTCTACGTCACCTTCGCGGTACCGCAGCGCGTGCTGGTCGATCTGCGCGACGCGATGAAGGCGGAATCCACCAAGGTTGTCGCCACCATTCCGGGCAGCGGCCGGTCGGAGGTCGGCAAAATGGCGATGGTCGAGAACACCGTCGACGCCACCACCGGCATGGTCACGGTCCGCGGCATCATGGACAATGGCAACGAGACGCTTTGGCCCGGCACGCTGGTCAATACCAAGCTGACGATCCGGACCGAGGACGCCGTCGCCGTTCCGACCGTCGCGGTGCAACGCAGCCAGACCGGCAACTTCGTGTTCGTGGTCAAGGATGGCGCCGCGCATGTTCAGCCGGTCACCGTCAGTCGCACCTTCGAGGGCGAAACCGTGATCGCCCAAGGCCTCGCCGGCGGCGAGGATATCGTGACCGACGGCCAACTGCTGCTGTCGGAGGGCACCAAGGTCGAGTCCCGCAGCCGCAAGGCCGGAGCCTGAGACCATGACCCTCTCGGAGCTGTGTATCCGCCGGCCGGTGATGACCACGCTGATCACGGCGTCGATCATCGTCTTCGGGATCTTCGGCTACCGCCTGCTGCCGGTCTCGGCGTTGCCGAAGGTGGATTTCCCGACCATCGCGGTGAGCGCGACGTTGCCCGGCGCCAGCGCCGACACCATGGCGGCTTCGGTCGCCGGCATCATCGAGCGCCAGCTTTCGACCATCGCCGGCATTTCCTCGATGTCGTCGAGTTCGTCGCAGGGCACCTCGGTCATCACCATCCAGTTCGACCTCGGCCGCAACATCGACGCCGCCGCGCTCGACGTGCAGACCGCGCTGACGATCGCGCAGCGGCGATTGCCGATCGAAATGACCACGCCGCCGAGCTTCCGCAAAGTGAACCCGGCGGAGTTTCCGGTGCTGTTCGTGGCGCTGAGCTCGTCGACGCTGCCGCTGTCGGCCGTCAACGAGTATGGCGACATCACGATCGGGCAGGCGTTGTCGCAAATCCCGGGCGTCGCCCAGGTGGTGATCTACGGCACGCAGAAATTCGCGGTGCGGGTTCAGGCCGATCCGGTTGCGGCGGCGGCCCGCGGGCTGTCGCTCGAGGACATCCGCACCGCGGTGTCGCGCGCCAACTCCTCGACGCCGGTCGGCACCATGAGCGGGCCCAAGCAGGACATCGCCCTGCAGGCCTCCGGCCAGATGGACAAGGCTGCGGACTATCGCCACGTCGTGGTGGCGTGGCGCAACGGCTCGCCGGTGAAGCTCGACGAGGTCGCCAAGATCTACGACAGCGTCGAGAACGACCGACTCGCGACCTGGTTCAACGGCGAGCGCGCGATCGTGCTCGCGATCCAGAAGCAGCCCGACGCCAACACCGTGGCCGTCGTCGATGGCGTCCGCGCGATGCTGCCGTCGTTGCGGGCGCAGATCCCGCCCTCGGTCGAGATGAACGTGATGATGGACCGCTCGGTGTCGGTGCGCCAGGCGGTGTTCGACGTTCAGGAGACGCTGGCGATCGCCGTCGTCCTGGTGGTGATGGTGATCTTCCTGTTCCTGCGTAAGGCCTCGGCGACCTTCATTCCGGCGCTCGCGGTGCCGATCTCGCTGCTCGGCACCTTCGCCGTGATGTACATGCTCGACTTCTCGATCAACAACATGACGCTGCTGGCGCTGACGCTGTCGGTCGGCTTCGTGGTCGACGACGCCATCGTCATGCTCGAGAACATCATGCGCCATGTCGAGCACGGGATGCGGCCGTTCGAGGCGGCGCTGAAGGGCGCGCGCGAGATCGGCTTCACCATCATCTCGATCACCTTCTCGCTGATCGCGGTGTTCATTCCGGTGCTGCTGATGGGCGGCATCGTCGGCCGCGTGTTCCGCGAGTTCTCGGTGACGATCGCGGTGGCGATCCTGGTGTCGGGCTTCGTGTCGTTGACGCTGACGCCGATGCTGTGCGCCCGTATGCTGAAGGCGCACGATCCGGCGAAGAAGGAGAACATCATCCTGCGCGGCTTCGAGGCGATGTTCAGCGCCTGGCTGCGCGGCTATGAATGGGCGCTCGACCACGTCCTGGCGCACAAATTCCTGATGTTGCTGGTGACCTTCGCGACGCTCGGCGGCACCATCTATCTCTATATGATCGTGCCGAAGGGGTTCTTTCCGCAGGAGGACACCGGCTTCCTGATCGGCGTCACCGAGGCCGCGACCGACACCTCGTTCGAGGCGATGAAGGACCGCCAGCTCGCGCTGGTGCAGGTACTGAAGAGCGATCCCGCGGTCGACTACATCAACAGCACCGTCGGCGCCGGCGGTCCCAATCCCACAGCGAATTACGGCCGGCTGTTTATCGCGCTGAAGCCGATCAAGGAGCGTGACGACGCCGCCAAGGTGATCGCCCGGTTGCGCCAGAAGGCCGGGCAGGTCCCGGGAATGCAGGCGTTCTTTCAGAGCATCCAGAACCTGTCGGTCGGCGGCCGCATCTCCAAGAGCCAGTATCAATACGTGATGCAGAGCGGCGACACCGAAGCGCTGTACCGGCTGGCGCCGGAGATGCGCGACAAGATCGCCAAATTGCCGGGGCTGCTCGACGTCACCACCGACCTGTACATCAAGAACCCGCAGATGACGGTCGAGATCGACCGCGAAAAAGCGGCGGTCTACGGCATCACCGTCGATCAGGTGCGCAACCAGCTCTACAACGCCTACGGCTCGCGCCAGGTCGGTACCATCTACATGCCGTCGAACGACTACCAGATCATTCTCGAAGTGCAGCCGGAGTTCCGCGGCGATCCCAACGACATTTCCAAGCTCTATCTGAAGACGGCCAACAACCAGACCATCCCGATCGACGCGGTGGCGAGGATGGTGCCGAGCGTCGGTCCGCTGCAGATCAATCACCAGGGCCAGCAGCCGGCGGTGACGATTTCGTTCAACCTCGCCGAGGGCCAGTCGCTCGGCGCTGCGGTCGACCGCATCACACAGATCGAGCAGGCCTCCAATCTGCCGGTGACGATCGTGACCGGCTTCTCCGGCACCGCGCAGGTATTTCAGGAAAGCCTGCGCGGGCAGGGCGTGCTGATCCTCGCCGCGGTGTTCGCGGCCTACGTTATCCTCGGCATCCTGTACGAGAGCTTCATCCACCCGATCACGATTATCTCCGGCCTGCCGTCGGCCGGCATCGGCGCGATCCTGACGCTGATGCTGTTCAACATGGAGTTGTCGGTGATCGCGATGATCGGCATCGTGATGCTGGTCGGCATCGTCAAGAAGAACGCGATCATGATGGTCGATTTCGCGCTGGAGCGGCGGCGCGTCGGGCTGTCCGCCGAGCACGCGATCCGCGAGGCGGCGCTGCTGCGGTTCCGGCCGATCATGATGACCACCTTCGCGGCGATCTTCGGCACGCTGCCGGTCGCGCTCGGCACCGGCGCCGGTGCCGAGCTGCGTCAGCCGCTGGGCGTCGCCGTGGTCGGCGGCCTGTGCGTCTCGCAATTGCTGACGCTGTTCATCACGCCGGTGATCTACATCTATCTCGACAAGATCGACCGGAAGCTGAAGCGCCGGCTCGAACCGCAGCTCGAGGAGCTGGCCGATGGCGAGCGGCGGCGCGCGGTCGCGGCGGAGTAGGACCGGCTCCGGTCTTCTGGCCGGCGAGTCCGATGGCTGATCTTCGGGGCGGCGTCTCGCGCCTACAGTGCAGCACGTGTTGCGGCCTAGAGTTCGGCTCGACGCTCCGCAAATTCACTGCCTCGACTACGCAAACTTGTCTCTCCCACGTTTTGGAGCGTCGCCGCTGTCTCGGGCGTGACGCATTGGTCGGGGGCTACAGCGAGATGATCTAAGTTCGAACGCGATCAGCAGGCTGCGGAGTATTTGCATGTCGAATCGAGGGGAGCGGATGGTCGAGGCGATGCAACTGCGGGGGATGACAAAGCAGCACGCGTTGGCCTTCGCCATGGGCGTCAATGAAAGCACGATCACCCGCTGGAAAAACAACCGACCGATGTCGATCGACCATGCCGTGCTGCTGTGTCGGACGCTCGATGTCTCGCTCGATTGGTTGCTGACCGGGGTAGGTCAGATGGATGCCGCCAGGCCGTGCCGGCCGCAGACGCCGGAGGGTGAATCCAGCTTCCAGTCATGTATGCGCCGCGCGGAAGCGGCCCTCACCGAACAATCCAGCGCGCTGCTGGTCTCTTTCGTCAACTCCCTCCTGGACGAACGCGGTCGACCCTGACCGCGAAAGCAGTCGGCCCTGACCGAGCCGGCCCTTGCGCCTGACGCAAGTGGTTTCGGATGCAACTTGCTCAATGTGCAACTCAGAGTGGCAATAACCCTAAATTTTCTCGTTAAAGTTGCACAACCTCTGGTTGATTCCGACCGGAGGGAACCGAGGCCGGCGGGAGGCACAAATGACGACGACCATCACCATCAATGTGACGAACAACAGTAACTCGCTGCAGAATTTCTTCTTCTTCCAACAGCCGGCGTCGTATTCCGGCGGGCCGCAGGTCTACACCAACAGCCTGTATAGCCAGGCCCTGTTGCCCTACAGCACGTCGGGCGCGGTCCTCACCTTCACGATGATCCTGCAGTATTATGCAGGCGTCCAACAGCAGGTGGCGCCGCCCGAGGTCGGACAACCCTCGGGTCAGCTGGCCGCCATTCAGGCGATCAATCTGACTTCGGCGGCCGGCGGACCGCAGACCAACAACACCACCAACATGACCGTCTCGCCCTCGCTGGGGCTTTCCGTTCCGGCCTGGACGGCGGGTCCGCAGTCGGGGTCGTTCCGGATTGTGACGCCGACCTTCAATCCGGTGCTCGCGAACTACAATGCGGGGTCGGCGGTGCAGTCGCTGTCCGGCGCGATCACCCTGTCGAACTTCGTGACGGCTCAGCCGACCTCCAATCTCGACTGTCAGCCGGTCATCAAGTTCTACGTGCAGACGGGGACCTACACGGCGGGCACCGTGATGAATTTCACGAACTCGTCGATCAACGCCGCGATCTGCGACGCGACGCCCGGCTTCACGACGTTCAACGTGACCTACAATATCGACGGCACCTGGACGGTGAAGAACATGGCGGTGAGCCAACTGGCCAACGGCGCCCTGGGCCTGGTCGAGCGGTCCGTCAATTCCTTCGGGCGGGTCTTGGCGGACGCGCTCAATGCGCAGGTCCTGAACGAAGCCGGAACCGGCGTGATCTCGACCGGGACTGCCGGGAACTTCAATCTGCCCACGACGATCACCAACCTCAACAACCCGGGCGGCCTTGCGGTTTTCAAGGAGTATCAGGTCGGGCCGACCGGCGGCCCGTACAAGGGCGCGATGTGTACGGCGCTGGCGGGGACGACGGGTACGTTTTCGTAGCGTCCGCAAGACCCGTCTACGCTGTCGCGCGTTGCGCAGCTAAACCGCCATAGACCATCGCCGGGGGCACCTGATCAAGGCTCCCGGCTTTGTCTCGTTCGCGGCCAGCTCACGCAGGCAGTCCGCGCACCACCAGCGCCAGACAGACGATCACCATGATCGAGGGCAGCACCCATCGGCTATGCGAGTGTAAGCCGGATGCGAGTTCGTGAAACCGCGAAGCGGGATCGGAGCGCGGCTTCCACAGCAGTGCGTCGATCAGCACAACGATCACCAGATAGAAATAGCCGAGTGAGATGATCTTCGCGATCGGGGTGTTCAACGAGATCGAGCCGGGGAAGCTCGCCTCATAGGTGAAACTGATCGCTGCGAGCGCGAGCAGCGCCGAGAACACCAGGCCGCCATGGTCCTTGGGCGCCGTACCGGGAATCCACAGCACGAACAGCGACACCGCCAGCGTCGACACGATGGGAATGAACAGCCGCAGCAGATAGCGCTCCGACAGCCGTTCGATGCCGACCGTGACGTTGAGCCGCGAATAGCTGCGCGCGTTCCAGCCGGTGGCCTCGTCGTAGAAGAAGCTCAGATCGAGCGGCCGCCAGTCGATCACCGACAGCTTGCTTTCGATCCGCGAGAACAGACGGTCGGATTCGGTGGTGACCAGCATCGCATCCTGCTTGGCGTAGCGCGGCAGCGAAAACGACAGCGGCAGTTTCTGGCGATCGAACGGAAACGCCGACATGTTGATCGGCACGCGGAAGTCGGCCTCATAACGTTCGACCAGCACGATGCCGCCGTCGGCGTAAGCGGAGACCGCCTCGGTCTTGGAGCGCGGCTCGCCGATCTGGTTGTCGATCGCGACACCCGGCGTCCAGATCGAGGCGATGAACTGCGCCGCCTCGTCGCCGACGCGATCGATCCGCGCGGCGCCGACCTGAACCGGGTCGAACCGCCGGCGCGGGTCGGTCCAGCGTTGGGTGACCTCGATAGAGAGTCGGGCGCGGCCGGCGACTTCCTTGACTTCGGTGATGTCCAGGACGCGCAGTCCGATCCGCACCTGCACCGGTAATTCGACGCCGGCCGGCAAGCCTTCCTTGTCGGCGCCGGCCCGAACAGGACCGGCGAGCAGTCCGGCCGCCAACACCAGCAGCAGCGCGAGAACCGCCCTCATCCTAAGACCGACCGCGCATCGCGATCATTCTCGCCAGCACCGAGAAAGCCACGAAGGCGAGAACAGCGCCGATCATCGCCGCCGCGATCAGTTCGGTGCGAGTTCGCTGCAGCGCGGCGCCGTGCGCGGGAAAGGTTTTCACCGCAGCGATGTTGCCGATCATCCGGCCGGAGAAGTCGATCAGCGGCTGAACCAGGACGGCGGCGCTGCCGCCCTGGAGTTGGTGCGCGCTGACGTCCCGGGTGCGCGTCAGCCGGATCGCGCCGTCACGCAACAGGCCGTTGAAAAGCTGCGTGTCGGTCGAGGCCAACGCCATCAGGTCGCCGAATGCTTCGCCCGCGCCGTTCTGGCTCGCGCCGCGTGGCGGCAGATCCGCGAGCGACTGGCTGAGCACCACGGCGATATCGGCGTTGGTCAGCGCCTTCACCTGCTCCAGGATCGGTTCGAGGTTGAGGCCGGTCTCCACCGTGCCGACGAAGCGGTCGCCGTCGCGGACCACGGCGATGCCGCGCACGAAGGTGCCGGCGATGCCGATCTCGAGGCCGACCTGCGAGCGGCCGGTCTTGTTGGCCGCGAGCACCATCGGCCGGATCTTGGTCAGGTCGTCGCCGAACTTGTCCGGCAGATGCAGACGGAGCAGGTAGGTCATGTCTGCGGCGTGAAAGCCGAACACCGGAACGCCCTGGGTTTTGAGGTAGGCGTAAGTGCCGCCGGCCAGCTCCGACAGCGCGGCGCGATCGCCGGCCGCCAGGGCTCGGGCGACGGCAGCCTGCCGCGCGGTGGTCTCGGCTTGCGTCAGCGCGAAGCGTCCGGCCTGGTCGAGCGCCGCGGTGATCGCCTGGCTGATCGCGCCCATCTGATTGTCGCGGTCATGCGCGATCACCTCGTTCTGCATCGAGAAGGTGATCGCGATCATCGCCCCGAACAGAAGCGACAGCACCAGCGCGGTGATCAAGCCGACGCGAAGTCCGGTGAGGGGGCGGGGGCGCTGCGAAACCTCAGAGGTCACTGACATCGACATCGACGATTCCACCACGCAAGACCCGTCATCGGCCCGCGCGGATGACGCAAGCCGTTCCGTCAAACATGCTGTCTGGCGATGATCGATAGGCGGGTCGTTTGGGTTCCGCGATTAATAGAAACGGGAACCATGAGCAAGCGCGGCCGAAGCAGGCGCGTCGTTTGTCTTGACCCAGCGTCTCAACGTCGAAGGACGATCGGCGCGCGGCCTTCGGACCATCAAGGCAGTCTGACGCCGCGCCGCGTCGCGGCGTTCAAATCGCCGTCCAACTCACTGTGTCACATCGAGAAGCTGGTGCCGCAGCCGCAGCCGGAGGTGGCGTTCGGATTGTTGACGCGGAACGACGCGCCGATCAAATCGTCGACGAAGTCGACTTCCGAACCGGCGAGGAACGGCACCGAGGCGGAGTCGACCAGCACCACCGCGCCGTCGCGCGCGATCACCAGATCGTCGTCGGTCTGGGCGCGGTCGACGTCGAACTTGTACTGAAAGCCCGAGCAACCGCCGCCCTCGACGCTGATCCGCAGCATCGCGCCGTTGCCTTCACCCTTGAGGATCTCGCCGATCCGGCGCGCCGCCCGTTCGCTGATGGTGACGCTGCTGTCCGTCATTTGTCGCTCCATATCCCCTCAGGGGATTGTGCCGTCATTGGATTTCCGTGCAAGCCATAGTTAAGTGCACTGTGCCGCAGAATCAAACAGGTCAGGGATAGCTTCAGCGTGTCGGTCGGAATGGCAGCTCCTCGCGCAGCCTATGGTTGCGATCCGGACCGCAGCCGCGGCCGGCAGTTCGCCGAGCCGCCGAGCAACAACCGCAGTGCTTTTCGGCGTGATTGCGACCGGGTGATCCACTCCAACGCCTTCCGCCGGCTCAAGTACAAGACCCAGGTCTTCGTGTTCCACGAGGGCGATCATTACCGCACCCGTCTGACCCACAGCCTCGAAGTCGCCCAGATCGCCCGGGCGATCGCGCGCCAGCTCGGGCTCGACGAGGACCTGACCGAGACGCTGGCGCTGGCGCACGATCTCGGCCACCCGCCGTTCGGCCATGCCGGCGAGCGCGCGCTCGACGCCTGCCTGCGCGCCCATGGCGGCTTCGATCACAACGCTCAGACCCTGCGGGTGCTGACCGCACTCGAACACCGCTATCCGGAATTCGACGGGTTGAATCTGACCTGGGAAACGCTCGAAGGCGTGGTCAAGCATAACGGCCCGCTCACCGATCGCGCCGGCCGGCCGCTGCCACGCTACGCCGAGCACGGCGTGCCGATCGGGATTGTCGAATTCAGCCAGCGCTTCGACCTCGAGCTGTGGAGCTTTGCCTCGCTCGAGGCCCAGGTCGCGGCGATTGCCGACGACATCGCCTACGACGCCCACGACATCGACGACGGGCTGCGCGCCGGGCTGTTCCGCGTCGACGATCTGCGCGCCGTGCCGCTGATCGCATCGATCATCGACGGCATCGCGCGGCGCTATCCGGCGCTCGACGAAAGCCGGCGCGGCGCCGAGCTGGTGCGCGAGCTGATTTCGCAGCTGATTGGCGCAGTGACCGCCGAGACCATGCGGCGACTGGGCGAGGCTGCGCCGCGCTCGGCCGAGGAGGTGCGTCACGCCAGTTCGGCGATGGTGGCGTTCCCGATCGAGACGGCCGCCGCGGAAGCCGAGATCAAGGCATTCCTCTGGACCCACATGTATCGGGCAAACCGCGTCATGGCGGTGATGCGCGACGCCGAGGCGATCGTCGCCGACCTGTTCCAGCGCTATTGCGACCATCCGGCCGATCTGCCGCCGGACTGGCTGCCGACCGATGGGCCGGTCGCCGAGTGCGAAGCCGACCGGCTGCGACGGATCCGCAATTTCATCGCCGGCATGACCGACCGCTATGCGCTGACCGAACACCAGCGGCTTTTTGACTCGACTCCGGATTTGCGTTAGGCGGCCGGACCGGCCGACAATGGCCATCCCCCAATCAAAACTGCAGCCATGCCCGATCAACCGATCTCGACGCATCTTTTCGCCCATGTCCTCGCGCGCGTGCACGCCGTCTGCGCCGTGCTGACCGACGAGGGCGTGCTGCCCGCCGGGATCAATCTCGCGCGCATCGTGGTCGAACCGCCGAAGGACGCCTCGCATGGCGACATGGCGACCAACGCCGCGATGGTGCTGGCGAAGGACGCCAAGGCGAAGCCGCGCGATCTCGCCGACAAGATCGCCGAGAAGCTCCGGGCCGAGGACCAGATCGCCGAGGTCGCGATCGCCGGTCCCGGCTTCATCAATCTGACCCTGAAGCCGGCGGTGTGGGCGCAGGCGCTGCGCGCGGTGCTCGACGAGGGCTCCGCCTACGGCCGCAGCCGGGTCGGCGGGGCCGAGAAGGTCAACGTCGAATACGTCTCCGCCAATCCGACCGGGCCGATGCATGTCGGCCATTGCCGCGGCGCGGTGTTCGGTGATGCGCTGGCGAATTTGCTCGACGCGGCCGGCTATGACGTCACCCGCGAGTACTACATCAATGACGCCGGCGCCCAGGTCGACGTGCTGGCGCGCTCCGCTTTCCTGCGCTACCGCGAGGCGCTCGGCGAAGACATCGGCGCCATTCCGGACGGGCTCTATCCGGGCGACTATCTGGTCCCGGTCGGCGCGGAGCTGGCTGCCGAGCACGGCTCGGCGTTGAAAGAAATGCCCGAGCCGCAATGGCTTCCGCTGGTACGCGCGAAGTCGATCGCGATGATGATGGAGATGATCAAAGGCGATCTCGCCGCGCTTGCGATCACCCACGAAGTGTTTTTCTCGGAGCGTTCGCTGATCGAGGGCGATCGCAATCGCGTCGCCGACACGATCGATTTTCTCCGCGCCAAGGGCGACGTCTATCAGGGCCGGTTGCCGCCGCCGAAGGGCGCGCCGGTCGAGGACTATGAGGACCGCGAGCAGACCCTGTTCCGCGCCACCGCCTATGGCGACGACGTCGATCGTCCGCTGCTGAAGTCCGACGGCTCCTACACTTACTTCGCCTCCGACATCGCCTATCACAAGGTGAAGTTCGACGCCGGCTTCGGCAATATGGTCGACGTCTGGGGCGCCGACCATGGCGGCTACATCAAGCGGATGCAGGCGGCGATCACCGCAGTGACCGAAGGCAAGGGCGCGCTCGACGTCAAGATCGTCCAGCTCGTCCGCCTGCTGCGCAACGGCGAGCCGGTGAAGATGTCGAAGCGGGCCGGCGACTTCGTCACGCTGCGCGAGGTGGTCGACGAGGTCGGTTCCGACGCCGTCCGCTTCATGATGCTGTTCCGCAAGAACGACGCGGTGCTCGATTTCGACCTCGCCAAGGTGATCGAGCAGTCGAAGGACAATCCGGTATTCTACGTCCAGTACGGCCATGCCCGCGGCCATTCGATCTTCCGCAACGCCCGGGAGGCGTTCCCGGACCTGCCGGAATCGACCGACGCCCGGATCGCGTTCCTGAAGGATGCCAAGACGGAGCGGCTGACCGACCCGGCGGAGCTCGATCTGCTGCGGCGGCTGGCGCTGTTCCCGCGCACCGTGGAGGCCGCGGCGCTGGCCCATGAGCCGCACCGGGTCGCCTTCTATCTGTATGATCTCGCCAGCGAATTTCACGCGCTCTGGACGCGCGGGCGCGATTTGCCTCATTTACGCTTCATTATCAATAATGATGCAGAGATTACCAAGGCGCGACTGGCGATGGTCCAGGGCGTCGTCTCGGTTCTGGCATCTGGGCTTGCCATGCTCGGCGTCACAGCGCCGGACGAGATGCGGTAGGGGGACAGCCGGTCAGATGGGGATCTGGAGCGGCTTTTTGAGAGCAGTCTATCTTCTGCAGTAGCGGGTTTGGCGGCTTTCCCGAATGGGACGCAACAACACATGACCGATCGATATCAGCACCGACCTTACCCGGCGGACGACGACGAGACCGGCTCGGCTCATGCGCAACGCAAGACCGAAACCGACCCGCTCGCCGAACTCGCCCGCCTGATCGGTCAGAACGATCCGTTCGGCAATCAAGCTGCGGCTGGTCGGCAGCACTCCCGCGCGACCGACTTCCGCCCGAGCAATCAGGCGCCGCCGATCGAGGACGATGCGCCGCCGCCGCCGATGCCGGCCTGGATGCAGCATCGCCGCGCCGCCACTCCTGAACCGGCGCCCGAGCCCGAGCCCGATTTCCGCCGGCCGCCGTCCTTCGTCACCGCCGCCGCGCCGCGGCTGGCGGATGCGGGCGGCTACGCTCAGACGCCGTTCGACCCAGGTCCTCTTGATCAACGTCCTCTCGATCAAGGTCCTCTCGATCAGAGCCGTCTCGATCAGAGCCATTTCGATTCCAGCCCTCTCGATCCGAGTCATTTCGATCCGCGGCACGTTACCCAACCGCCGCTGCCGCTGCCGTTGGATCAGCCGCATTATGCGCAAGGTCGATATGACGACGCGTTATATGGCCAGCTCGATCCCGCCCAGGTGCGCCCGGACGCGAATTATCCCGAAGCGCCTTACGGCTATGACGACGGCTATGCTGAGGAGCCGGACAGCCGCGCCTACAAGCCCCGCCGCAACAACATGATGACCGTGGCCGCGGTGCTGGCGCTTGCCGTCATCGGCACCGGCGGCGCATTCGCCTATCGCACGTTCAGCGGCGGCGGCCGCAGCGGTGAGCCGCCTGTAATCAAGGCTGATACCAGCCCGACCAAGGTGATGGCGACGCCTTCGGCCTCCGCGGACGCCTCCGGCAAGCCGATCCAGGACCGGCTTGCGGCCGCCAACAACATCGAAGCGCTGGTGTCGCGCGAAGAGAAGCCGGCCGATCCGTCGCGTGCCGGGCAGGGTGCGCGGGTGGTGCTGCCTCAGCTCAATCAGAATCCCAATCCGCCGGGCGTCGCCAGCGTCGCGCCGGGACCGAAGCCGAACCTGCCGCCGAACAACGGCACGATCTCCGGCGAGGAGCCGCGCAAGATCAAGACCTTCAGCATCCGTCCGGATCAGGCCGATCAGGCCGCGGCGCCGGTCAACGCCGCTGCGCCTGCGCGGCAGGCAACGCGGACGCCGCCGCCGACTCCGGCTGCTCCCGCGCAACGTCCGGCGGCTCGCCAGGTCGAGGACGCCAATGCGTCGGCCGGCAACGCGCCGCTGTCGCTGGCCCCGAACGCGGCCCCTGCGCCGTCGTCCAACCAGCGCGTCGCTTCGCTGCCGCCTGCTGAATCGGCCGGAGCTGGTGGCTACGTCGTGCAGGTCTCGTCCCAGAAGAGCGAGGCCGACGCCAAGGCGTCGTATCGGGCATTGCAGAGCAAGTTCCCATCGGTGCTCGGTCCGCGCGCGCCGTTGATCAAGCGCGCCGATCTCGGCAGCAAGGGCGTGTATTACCGCGCCATGGTCGGCCCGTTCGGAAGCCCCGACGAAGCCCAGCAACTCTGCGGCAATCTAAAAAGTGCCGGCGGACAGTGCGTCGTCCAGAGGAATTAACGGCCGTTTCCTTGACCCTGGAGGCGCGCGCGGGCTAAGCGGCCCTTATGACTTCGCGCGCTTTCATCACCGGCATCTCCGGCCTGGGCCTTACCGACGAGGAGCGCGAGTTTTTGCGCGAAACCCGTCCGTGGGGCTTCATCCTGTTCAAACGCAACGTCGACAATCCCGCGCAAGTCGCTGGATTGGTTCGTGAACTGCGCAAGGAAGTCGGCCAGCCCGACGCCCCGGTCCTGATCGATCAGGAAGGCGGGCGGGTGCAGCGTCTCGGGCCGCCGCATTGGCCCGTCTATCCGCGCGGCGCGGTGTTCTCGGCGCTATACGATATCGATTCGCAGCTCGGGCTCACCGCGGCGCGGCTCAGCGCGCGTCTGATCGCAGCCGATCTGGCCGATCTCGGCATCACCGTCGACTGCCTGCCGCTCGCCGACGTGCCGATCGCCGGCGCCGACGCGGTGATCGGCGATCGCGCTTACGGAACTGACCCCGCCAAGGTGGCGGCGATCGCCCGCGCGGTGACCGAGGGCCTGGAGCAGGGCTCGGTGCTTCCGGTTCTCAAACACATCCCCGGCCACGGACGGGCGACGGCGGACAGCCATTTCCGGCTTCCGACCGTGGACACGGCGCGGCAGGAGCTCGAGCGTTCCGACTTCGCGGCGTTCCAGCCGCTCGCCGATCTGCCGATGGCGATGACTGCACATGTTGTGTTCAGCGATCTCGATCCCGCCCAACCCGCGACGACATCTGCGACAATCATCGATCAGGTGATTCGCGGACGAATCGGGTTCCAGGGACTGCTGATGAGCGACGACGTCTCGATGAATGCGCTGGAAGGCACGATCGCCGATCGCACCCGGGCCATCGTCGCGGCGGGATGCGACGTCGTCCTGCATTGCAACGGCAAGCTCGACGAGATGCGGCAGGTCGCCGCCGAGACGCCGGAGCTGGCAGGCCAGGCGCTGCAACGCGCCGAGGCGGCGCTGGCGTCGCGCAAGCCGCCGCAAATGTTCGACCGCGCCGCCGCGCGCGCCGAACTCGACGCCTTGATCGGCCGCGCAGGGATGAGCGCATGACCGCTGAAATTCTGTCGTTTGAAACCGGGCGACCTGCTGAGCAGGTCGAACAGGAAGACGCGCTCGTCATCGATGTCGAGGGCTATGAAGGTCCGCTCGATCTGCTGCTGACGCTTGCCCGGCAGCAAAAGGTCGACCTGCACAAGATTTCGATCCTGGCGCTCGCCGACCAATATCTGCAGTTCATCGAGGAAGCGCGCAAAATCCGCCTCGAACTGGCCGCCGACTATCTGGTGATGGCGGCGTGGCTGGCGTTCCTGAAATCGCGCCTGCTGTTGCCGGAGCCGCCGGCGGCGGAAGGCCCGAGCGCCGAGGAGATGGCGACCGCGCTCGCCAACCGGCTGCGCCGGCTTGAAGCGATCCGCGAAGCGGCGGACCGGCTGATGACGCGGCCGCAATTGCAGCGCGATATCTTTCCGCGCGGCATGGCGGAAGCGATCGACGAGGTCCGGCATCCGAGATTCACCGCGACGCTGTACGACCTGCTCAGCGCCTATGCGACGCAGCGCCAGTCGCGCGTGCTCGCGAGCGTGCATTTGGCGCGGCGCACGGTCTGGTCGTTGAGCGAGGCGCGCGCGTCGCTGGAGCGTCTGGTCGGCCTCGCCGAAGACTGGAGCCGGCTCGACGAATATCTGCTCCGCTACCTGGCCGATCCGACGCAGAAGGCGACGGTGCTGGCGTCGAGTTTCGCCGCGGCGCTCGAACTCGTGCGTGAGGGCGAGGTCGAACTGCATCAGGCCGGGCCTCTGGCGCCTTTGTATTTTCGTAAGCGTCCGCCGTCTCCAGCGATGGAAGCGGCAGCCGTGTCGGAAGTTCCGGCAGGGCAGTGAGTGGAAGAAGGAGAGCGAGCCATGGCAAGTCTGGCGGAGAAGCGCATCGTGGAGTTCGAACCCAAGGTCGAACAATTCGAGGCCGGCACCGAACAGCAGCCGCAAACCCGGCCCGAGGAACTGCGCCTTCTCGAAGCCCTGCTGTTTGCCTCGACCGAGCCGCTCGATCAGTCTGCCCTCGCCAAGCGGATGCCGGACGGCGTCGACGTCAAGGCGGCGCTTGCGCAACTGCAGGCGGACTACGCGCATCGCGGCGTCAATCTGGTGCGCATCGCCAATAAATGGACCTTCCGCACCGCGGGGGATCTCGCTTGGCTGATGACGCGTGAGACCACCGAAACCCGCAAGCTGTCGCGCGCCGCGATCGAAATGCTGGCGATCATCGCCTACCATCAACCGATCACCCGCGCTGAGATCGAAGACATTCGCGGCGTGGTGACATCGAAGGGCACGCTCGACGTGCTGCTGGAGACCGGCTGGATTCGCCCGCGCGGCCGCCGCAAGACGCCCGGCCGGCCGCTGACTTTCGGCACGACCGAAGCGTTCCTGTCGCAATTCAGCCTCGAGGCGCTCGGCGATCTGCCGGGGCTCGAGGAACTGAAGGGTTCGGGCCTGCTCGATACCCGCTTGCCGACCGGCTTCAACGTGCCGACGCCGTCGGACGATCCGACGTTGCGTGAGGACGAGGATCCGCTGGAATCCGGCGATCTCGAACTGGCGCTCGCGCCGATCGCCGACCCGGAGACCGATGAGGCGGCTGCCGGTGGCGCCACCGCCGAGGCCGGGCAGGCCGAGGTGGAGGTGGAGACAGCGTCGATCGGGACCGCTGAAGCGGCCGAGCCGGAAACCGCCGAGCCGGAAACCGGATTCGCCGAGGCCGTTGACGGGGATATCGTCGACGATGAGGTCCGCGACGCCGAGGCCGGCTTGGTTGAGACGGTCGATGAGGCGTCGGCCGATGCCGGGATTGGTCTCGCCGCGACTGATGACGCCGAATCGGACGAGGTTGCTGGAGCCGCCGAACCGGAAGAGGCTGCGTTCGAGTCGCTCGATGACGATCTCTCCGGTGGAGAAGTTGCGGAGTCCGAGCAAGCGGACGAGGAGCCGGCGGAGCCTGATACCGACGAGCCGGACTCAGTTGCGAGCGACGACGAAAACGACGTGCGCAACGGAGATCACGAGCCCAGCTGATTACCGTTGATTGCGATCCGGAACCACTGCCGCGATGGTGATCACGTCGACGTTGTCGCGGCTTAAATCCTTGTTTTTGGCGGCCTTTGCCCCTAGTTTCTTCGACAGGGCAAGGGCTGGCACGCCGGTCGAGTTTCGGGAGATTGCAGGATGGGTTCACTCAGTATCTGGCACTGGATCGTCGTGATTGCGGTCGTCCTGCTGCTGTTCGGTCGCGGCAAGATCTCCGACCTGATGGGCGACGTCGCTCAGGGCATCAAGTCCTTCAAGAAAGGCTTGCAGGACGATGAAAAGACTGCCGAAAAGCCCGATCCGGTGAAGTCGATCGACCACAACGCGCCGACCGCCGCTGCGCCGACCCGCACCGACGTCGGCAGCAAAGCGGTCTGACGCGGGCGTCGCTCGCCGGGCGGCGCCGGGCCACCCTGAAGTGGCGCGACGGCGGTGTGGCGAAGCAAAGGCGCTTGTGGCAGACGACACTTGTCGTCGAGGCACTTGTCGTTGAGGGCTCTTGTCGTTGACGGCTCTTGTTGTCGACGGCTCTTGTGGTTGAAGGCCGCCTCGGGCAGGAGTGATCGCTGAGGCGGCTGCCGATGTCGGCCCGCAAGCGCAGTTTGGCATGTTCGGCATTTGTCATGTTCGACATCGGGTGGAGTGAACTGGTGGTGATCGGCGTCGTCGCACTGATCGCGATCGGCCCGAAGGAGTTGCCCGGCGTGCTGCGCACGATCGGGCAATGGATGGGCAAGGCCCGCAAGCTCGCCTCCGAATTCCAGGGCCAGTTTCAGGAAGCGATGCGCGAAGCCGAAATGGCCGACCTCAAGAAATCCTTCGATGAGGTCAAGGAAGCCACCACCGGCCTGTCCACCAACAACATGCTGACCAAGCTCAGCGACGACGTCGCCAGTGCGATGGCGATCGACAAGAAGGACACGATCGACACGCCGCCGGTGATGCCGACCACGCCGGAGCCGCCGACGCCCGAGACTTTCATCGAAGCCGAGACTCATCAGGCGACCGCGGGCGCGCCGCTCGCGATCGTCAGCGAAGCGCAGGCCGCTTCGACGGCCGGGCACAGCACGCTCCCGGTGCCGGCTGAAACCCACGCGCTCGCCACGCCCGATCTGGCGCCGCCCGATCTCGCCCATCCTGCACCCACTCATCCCGACCCCGCCAAGGACGCCAAAGCTTCATGAGCGCCGAGGATATCGAGGCCTCCAAGGCGCCGTTGATGGATCATCTGATCGAGCTGCGCTCGCGGCTGATCAAGGCGCTGCTCGGCTTCGGCATCGCCTTCATCTTCTGCTTCTTCTTCGCCAAGCAGATCTACAACGTGCTGGTGTGGCCGTTCGTCTGGGTCGCCGGGGCGGAGAATTCGAAATTCATCTACACCGCGCTGCTGGAGTACTTCCTCACCCAGCTCAAGCTGGCGATGTTCGGCGCCGGCTTCATCTCGTTCCCGATCATCGCGACGCAGATCTACAAATTCGTCGCGCCGGGCCTCTACAAGCACGAGAAGAACGCCTTCCTGCCTTATCTGGTGGCGACGCCGGTGTTCTTCGTGCTCGGCTCGCTGCTGGTGTATTTCATCGTGCTGCCGATGCTGGTGCGGTTCTCGCTCGGCATGCAGCAGATGGGCGGCGACGAGACCGCGCAGATCCAGCTGCTGCCCAAGGTCGGCGAATATCTGTCGCTGATGATGTCGCTGATCTTCGCCTTCGGCCTCGCGTTCCAGCTGCCGGTGATCCTGACGCTGCTCGGCCGCATCGGCGTGCTGACCTCGAAGCAGCTCCGCGAGAAGCGGCGCTATTTCATCGTCGGCGCTTTCGTCATCGCCGCCGTGCTGACGCCGCCCGACGTCATCAGCCAGATGTCGCTGGCGCTGCCGCTGATGGTTCTCTACGAGGGCTCGATCTACGCCGTCGCGATCGTCGAGAAGAACCTGAAGGCGAAAGCGGCGACGGCCGAAGCGAGCGACTCCAAGCCGGCCGAGTAAGGCTCTATCTTCGGTCGTCATGCTCCGCGGATGCGGGGCATCCAGTACCGCGGAGCGGTGCGGCTGAAGTCGGGCGCTCTGGGATACGGGGTCGCCCGCCTTCGCGGGCGATGACGGGAGAAGGTGCGGCGGACGCCTTTCAAATCCCGCTTATTCGGGGTACTTGAGCCGCTCTGGCCGACGCGCCTTCAGGACTTGACCCATGCACGACATCAAAGCGATCCGCGATAATCCGACTGCGTTCGACGCCGCTTACATGAGGCGAGGGCTTTCGCCGATCGCGGACAGTCTGATCAAGCTCGACGAGACCCGCCGCACGGCGATTCTCGCCTCGGAGCAGGCGCAGGCGCGGCGCAATGCGGCGTCGAAGGAGATCGGCGAGGCCAAGAAGGCCAAGGACAATGCGCGCGCCGAGGTGCTGATGGCCGAGGTCGCCGAGCTCAAGACCACGATGCCGGCGCTTGAGGCCGCGGTGAAGGACGCCGACGAGGCGCTGAAAAAGGCGCTGTCGGAAATCCCGAACCTGCCGCTCGATGAAGTTCCGGAGGGCGCCGACGAGCACGGCAATGTCGAGCGGCATCATTTCGGCGCCAAGCGCAGCTACACGTTCACGCCGAAGCCGCATGACGATCTCGGCGAAGCGCTGGGGATGATGGATTTCGAAGCCGCCGCGAAACTCTCGGGCGCGCGCTTCGTCGTGCTGAAGAAGGGCCTCGCCCGGCTCGAGCGCGCGATCGGTCAGTTCTTTCTCGACGTCCACACCGGCGAGCACGGCTACACGGAAGTGAATCCGCCGCTGCTGGTGAAAGACGACGCGATGTTCGGCACGGCGCAGCTTCCGAAGTTTCGTGACGATCAGTTCGCTGCCGGCGCCATCGGCAGTGGAGGTGAGGGATACTGGCTCATCCCCACCGCCGAAGTCTCGCTCACCAATCTCGTCCGCGAATCCATCCTCGACGAGAAAGAGCTGCCGATGCGCTTGACCGCGTTGACGCCTTGCTTCCGCGCCGAGGCCGGCGCTGCGGGACGTGATACGCGCGGGATGATCCGGCAGCATCAGTTCACCAAGGTCGAACTGGTGTCGATCACCACGCCGGAGCAGTCGAAGGACGAGCACGAACGGATGCTGAGCTGCGCCGAGGAGGTGCTGCGCCGGCTCGGACTGCATTATCGCGTGATGACTCTGTGCACCGGCGACATGGGCTTTGCGTCGCAGAAGACCTACGACATCGAAGTCTGGATGCCGGGGCAGGGCGATGGCGGCGCTTACCGAGAAATCTCGTCGTGCTCGGTGTGCGGCGACTTCCAGGCCCGCCGGATGGATGCGCGGTCGCGCGGCCCGGACGGCAAGCCGCGTTTCGTGCACACGCTGAACGGCTCCGGCACTGCGGTCGGCCGCGCGCTGATTGCGGTGATCGAGAACTATCAGCAGGAGGACGGCTCGATCGCCGTGCCCGACGTGCTGCTGCCCTATATGGGCGGGCTGAAAGTGATCGCGGCCGCGTGAGGATTTTTCGCACAACGCTGCGCGTGGGGCTGGCTTCGCTGGCGCTGTTCACCTTGCTGATCGCGCCGGCTGGGCCGGCGCTGGCGCAATCCTCGCCGGCTGAATTGATCTCGCAGTTCCGCGCCAAGAACGGCGAGGGCGCGGTGACGATGGACGCGACGCTGAACGCGATCGCGCAGGAGCAGGCCGCGGCGATGGCGGCGAAGGACGTGCTGGATCACGACGTCGCCGGCGGATTTACGTCGCGCGTCGCGCGATCGAAGGCTGCCAGCGCGGCCGAGAACATCGCCTATGGCTACGCCGATTTTCCACGAACGCTCGGGCAGTGGATCAATTCGTCCGGGCATCGTCGCAATCTGCTGCTGAAAGGCGCCTCGAAAGTCGGCATCGCCAATGCCAAGAGCGCCAGCGGCAAGACCTATTGGGCAATGGTGATCGCCGGCGGTTATGACAAGCCGAAACCCAAACCCGATCCCAAGACCAAGCCCGCGAAAGACAAGGCCGGCAAGGATGCTTCAAGCAAGCCGAAGCCGACTGCGCCGCGCGACTGCACCATCCGGATGTTGGGGATGTGTATCTGAGCGCGGCACCCCGATTGCAGCGCTGAGCGCTGCGCCGTGCTCGCGGCGCAGCGACATCGAACTACTGCGCCGCCACCTTGTGCGCCTTCTCGGCGGCGAGGTCGCGGTCCATGACGGCGCGGCAGCCGGTCGAGAGCTTTGTCCGATTGCTGCGCATGCAGGCGGTGATCTTCGGGATGCTCGGGATTTCCGAGGCGCACAGTTTGAAAGCGTCGTCGGTGCACATCTGGGCGGCTTCCGAGCTGTAGGCGAAGCTCGCGGTCGAGGTCGCCGGCAGCATCGCAACGACGATCAGCGACAATGCGATACGGCGAATCATGCTGGTGCGGGTGGCGGTCATGGTCGCGGTCCCTTTGCCTGGCCGCTGGTTGCGGCTGTTGATGGCAGAGCCTCCCACACGCGCCGTCCGGAGACTGTGATACCGGTCACGCGGACCGGCGAGGGACAATTGTCCGGCAATGCGGACCAGTCGGCGTCGGCATTCCGGCCGGTATTTGCCTCTGGCACCCGGTGCGGATAAGACGGCGCCCAGATCAACGACCGGAAAGGCGCCGAGCGACATGCGGATTCTGTGCACCAATGACGATGGCATCCACGCGCCGGGGCTGAAGGTGGTCGAGGAGATCGCGCGGGCGCTGTCCGACGACGTCTGGGTGGTGGCGCCGGAGCTCGACCAGTCGGGCGTGTCGCACTCGCTGTCGCTGAACGATCCGCTGCGGCTGCGCGAAGTCGGCCCGCGGCACTTCGCGGTGCGCGGCACGCCGACCGATTGCGTGATCATGGGCGCGCGGCACATTCTCGCCGACAAGGCGCCGGACCTGGTGCTGTCCGGCGTCAACCGCGGCCGCAACGTCGCCGAGGACGTGGTCTATTCCGGCACCATCGCCGGCGCGCTGGAAGGCACCATTCTGGGCCTGCCGTCATTCGCGCTGTCGCAGGAATTCACGCTGGAGACCCGCAACGCGCCGCTGTGGGACACGGCGAAGGCGCATGGCCCGGAAATCCTGCGCAAGGCGATCAAAGCCGGCGTGCCGAAGAACACCGTGATCAACATCAACTTCCCGGCCTGCGGGCCGGACGAGGTCGCGGGCGTGATGGTGACGCGGCAGGGCAAGCGCAATCAGGGATTTCTGCGAATCGACGAACGCCACGACGGCCGCGGCAATCCGTATTTCTGGATCGGCTTCGAACGCATCGCCGTCGTCGACATGCCGGCGGAAGGCACCGATCTCGCCGCGCTCGCCGCGAAGTACGTCTCGGTCACGCCGCTGCGGCTCGACCGCACCGACGAAGCGTTTTCGGCGACGCTGGCGAAGACGCTGGGATAGTTTTTGCGGTCATCCTTGAGGTGCGAGCGCAGCGAGCCTCGAAGGAGACGGCGACACATGCGGAGCCGGCGGCCCATCCTTCGAGGCCGCCGCAACAGCGGCGGCGCCTCAGGATGATGTCGAATGCGTTGAGCGTCTGAACTAAGCCGCGCCGCGCAGCGTGGTGGCGAGGGCCTGTTTCAGCGACTCGATCTGGAACGGCTTCTGCAAGGCCGGGCGATCGCGATATCCTTCCGGCACGCCCTGGGTGCCGTAGCCGGTGGCGAAAATGAACGGACGATTGCGCGCCTTGAGCACATCGGCGACCGGCGAAATCACCTTGCCGTTGACGTTGACGTCGAGGATCGCGACGTCGAACTCGGTCGTGCCGGCCAGCATGAGGGCTTCGTTGATCTCGCCGGTCTCGGCCGCCACGCTGAAACCGAGCTCTTCCAGCATGTCGACGACCATCATTCGGATCATGGTCTCGTCCTCCACCAGGAAGACGGAGCCGGTCGTCTTGTTGATCGTCATAGCTGCCCCCTTGGCGCCGACCCGGACGATGGGTCGCCTTTTCGGCATTAAGCTCGCAAAAATGACGGTGCAAAGCAATTGCAACCTGCGACCGTCACAATGCAGTGAATCACAGGCTTGCCAGAAATCCGGCGGCAATCCAACAATTTGATCTTATCGGGCGAGTCGGCGATGGAACTCGCGCCGCGCCACACCGGCTCGAGCGAAAGGACGATGGTTAGTTCCGTGGCGCCGCCCCCTGAAAAAATGATGTTCCAGTTGAGCTTGAGGCGTCGCGGCATCAGCGATCGCGCCGTGCTGCAGGCCATGGAGGCGGTGCCGCGCGACCGCTTCGTCGACCCGGTCCACCGCGACGGCGCGTGGCGCGACACCGCGCTGCCGATTGCCTGCGGCCAGACCATCAGCCAGCCCTTCGTCGTCGCCTACATGACCGAGCAGCTTCGCCTCGAGGCCGGTCATCGCCTGCTCGAGATCGGCACCGGATCCGGCTACCACGCCGCGGTGCTGTCGCGTCTGGTGCGCGATGTCGTCAGCGTCGAGCGCTTCAAGACGCTCGCCGATCGCGCCCGCGCCCGTCTGAAGGAATTGAACTACGCCAATGTCGAGGTGCTGCTCGGCGACGGCTTCGCGATTCCGGAGGGAGCAGGGACGTTCGACCGCATCATCGTCACGGCGGCGATGACAGAACTGTCGCAGCCGCTGCTCGATCTGCTCGACCCCGGCGGCATCCTGATCGCGCCGATCGGACCGGCGAATGGGAGGCAGACGCTGATCCGGGTCGAGCGCAAGGACGACGGTTTTATCCGCAAGGCGCTGGTCGATGTCCGCTTCGTGCCGGCGCTGACCGGGATCGCGCGCGAGCTCTGACGGCCGCACGTCAATACCCCTCGTGCCGCAAGGTTAAACGCTTGTTTACTGGGAACGTGTTTACTCAATTTACCTTGTGTTGCGTATGAGTGAGTAACCATGTCCCGCGTAGTCGAGTTGCTTTGCTCGCGTCGAGCGCCGCAGATGGCGGTGCTGACGTTGATATCGGTCGGATTCAGCGCGTGCAGCGCGGACATGCAGACCCGTTTTCAGCAGGCCCCGTTCGGGCCGGTCGAAACCACCGGGTCGGTGCAGCAGCCGCGTTACGGCGAGCGCCGCGAACTCCCGCAATATGCGCGCCCGCAATATCAGTCTGCGCAGCCGCAATATCAGCCCGCCCAGCCGCAATACCAGTCGCAGGCGTTGCCGCCGATCGCGGCTCCGCCGTCCTATCCGGTTGCGGGTGGGGGCAGCGGCGTGTCCAGCGGCGGACGCGGCGTCGCGTCCTATGAACCGCCGCAACGCGCGCCGATCGAGACGACCGGCACGGTGGCACCGCGCTCGGTCGCGGCAGCTCGCCCGGCGCCCGCGCCGGCCGCTGTTCCGGCCACCGGCACCACCATCATCGTCGGCACCAGCGATACGCTGGAAGGCCTGGCGCGGCGCTACAACGTCGCCACCGCCGACATTCTGCAAGCCAACGGCTACAAGGGGCCGCGCCGCCTCCAGCCGGGTCAGTCGCTGGTGATTCCGCAGCGGACCGCCAGCCTGCAGGCTCCGGTCGCAGCGCCGCCGGTGGCGCGTCCGCTCGCGGCTGCGCCCGCTCCGATGCCGGTGGCTGCCGCAGCCCCGCCGCGGGTGCACTATGTCAACAGCGGCGACACGCTGATGAACATCGCCCGCCGCAACAACATCTCGGCGGCCGAGTTGGCGCGCTACAATCGCATCGACGCCAACGCCAGGCTCCAGCCCGGCATGAAGATCAATGTGCCGGGCGCCCAGTCCGCCGCGCTGGCCGCGCCGCCCTTGGCTGCCCCGGCGACGGCTCAGCCCGCCGCGCAGCCGGCGGTTTCCGCCGCGCCGCCGGTGCGGATGGCGGTCGCCGCGCCGGCCGATCCGGTGCAGAAGGCGCGCATGGTCGTGCCGACCGAAACACCCGCTGCGGCCGAACCCGCCGAGGCGTCGCCGGTGAGGTCGGCTGAAGCGACCGGCGCGCTGCCGAGCTTCCGCTGGCCGGTCCGAGGTCGCGTCATCACCGCCTACGGCGCCAAGACCAACGGCAAGTCCAATGACGGCATCAACCTCGCGGTGCCGGAAGGCACTCCGGTCAAGGCGGCCGAGGACGGCGTGGTGGCCTATTCGGGCAACGAGCTGAAGGGCTACGGCAATCTGGTGCTGGTCCGCCACTCCAACGGCTACGTCACCGCCTACGCCCATGCCAGCGAACTGATGGTCAAGCGCGGCGAAACCATCAAGCGCGGCCAGACCATCGCGAAATCCGGACAATCGGGCGAAGTCGGCTCACCGCAGCTGCATTTCGAGATCCGCAAGGGATCATCCCCGGTCGATCCGCTGAAGTTCCTCAACGGCGCCTGAGCAACGCCGTCTGGAGACGACCTGACGACGACGACAAATGCCCGGCCGAAAGGCCGGGCATTTTTTTTGAAGCTCTGTTGCGGCGAAAGCTGCCGCGATCCGACCGCGTCGGGGCCCGGAATCGCGCAGCGCCGGTCGCCGGATAGGTCAGCGTTTCCCGGCCGGCGACGGCGTCGAGGACGGCAACGTCAGGTTAGCGGACGTCGAACTTGTAGGAGGCCTGCAGGAAGCTGCCGTATCTCTCCACCCGGATCGGGAGCAACTGGGTCGGCACCGGGCTGCCGAACCCCGCCGTCAGCACATCGGTCGCCCACATCGCCCAGTAGCGGCCGCCGACACCGACGTTGAAACGCGGCGTGACGTCGTAGGTGAGGATCGCTTCCAGTTGAACGCCCTGTCCGACGCCCCAGGCCGGGGAGTCCTTGTTGGCGACATCGGTCCGGTTGTGGTGGACGTCGAGCGCCGCAATATGCGTATAGGGCAGATAGGCGGCATCGAGTGCGAGCCTGGCGCCCGGCGCGACGGTGAAGCTGCCATTCGCGCCGATCCGCAGCGAGTGCCAATCCTCGTGCTGGGAGATCGCGATCTGGGTCGTCGGAAACGCGACCCAGCAGGGTGAGGGCAGCCCGACCAGCGCGATCTGCTGGCAGCCGAACGCATCCTTTCGATCGCGATAGAAATTGTAGCCGGCGAACACGCCGATCTTGCCATTGGAATTACCGAGCAGATCGATGCCGGCGTCCAAAGTGGCATAGGCGATCGTGCCGGTGACCTTGCCGTGATAGGTGTTCGAATAGGCGGCTGCGAAGTCCGGGTCGGTCGGAAACCAATCCTCGTCGTTCATCTTGCCCGCGACCAACCCGCCGCCGCCGGCAAATCCCTTCACGAACAGCTTTCTCGGGCTGTCGATTCGCCAGAACACTTCGCCCGAATGGCCTTCGCTTTCATAGGTGAGGCGCGAGACGAGATGCTCCTGCTGCGGCGTGATGGTGTTGAGCGTCAGATCATTCTGATAACGGCCGTGGCTGTACCAATATCGCGCGCCGACATCGAACTGCCACGCCGACCACGGGCTCGCCGCCGGCGCCTTCACCGGAAGCAGTGCGGCCGATTCGGCCGTGACGCCGCTGCGCCCGAAATAGTAGTTCAATCCGAGCTTGATCAGATGCTCATCCTGCCGCGCGCGCGTCGGCGCGCCGAGGGTATCGATCAGACTGTTGGGGTTGCTCGGGATCTGAAGAAATCCACCATTGGGGCTGTCGATGCCGCGCGTTCCGAAATTGGCGTAGTCGTATTCGGCTCGCACGGCCCAACCCGAGGACAGCGCGTGCTCGATCCCTGCGCCGACTGTCCAGCCCCAGCGCGTCCCTTTGAGTTCCGCCGCTGGCCGGTTCAGGTAGTCGACCGCGTTGGTGGTCATGGTCAGGTCGCTGGTGAGAAAGGCGGCACCGCCTTTCACATACATCAGCGAGCGACCCTGCGATCCGAACGCGTGGCCGATCCGCCCGGTCAGGGTGCCCAGGACATGCTCGCGAACACGGCAGTTCGCGGAGACGAATTGGCCTGAGTAAGCCAGACAGGTGTCGGTGCCGTCGGCATCGAGCGCCGAGGCATCCGCCTCGACACCGAGCACCCAGGCCGTGCCCGGCGCCTGCCAATTGTAGCCTGCCTGCAAGCCTGCGAGCGCTTTCGGCACGCGGACCGTATCGCCGTAAATCGACGGGCCGTAGGGATTATCGACCTTCGTCGTGCCGAATCCGGCGCCCAGATGCGCGCCGAGATAGAAGCCGGTCCAGTTCAAGGCCGCGATCGGATCGGCGGCCGACGGCCGCGCGAGATCCGCTGCGTGGGCCGTGCCGCACGAGGCAAAAAGCACCGCGGAAAGACAGGTCATGGAGTTGCGCATGGCGGACGTCCCCAAAATTCGCCTTCGAATCGAGGGGGCAGTTTGCGGCGAACGGCGTCGTTTGCGAAGCAGAACGGATGTGGGACGATTACTTGGTTTCGAGCCGTACCCTGAGCCGGCCGGCGAGATCCTGCACGAACTGCCAGGCGACGCGGCCGGAGCGGGAGCCGCGCGTCGTCGACCATTCCAGCGCTTCGCGCTCGAGCTGCTCGTCGTCGATCGCGACGCCGAAATGCTTGCAATAGCCGCGCACCATCGCGAGGAATTCGTCCTGGCTGCATTTGTGGAAGCCGAGCCACAGGCCGAAGCGGTCCGACAGCGACACCTTCTCCTCGACCGCTTCGCCGGGATTGATCGCGGTCGAGCGCTCGTTCTCCATCATGTCGCGCGGCAACAGATGTCGGCGGTTGGAGGTGGCGTAGAGAATCACATTGTCGGGCCGGCCTTCGATACCGCCTTCCAGCACCGCCTTCAGCGACTTGTAGGACGCGTCGTTGCCGTCGAACGACAGGTCGTCGCAGAACACGATGAAGCGATACGCCGAGGCCCGCAGCAGCGTCATCAGCGCGGGCAGGCTTTCGATGTCCTCGCGATGAATCTCGATCAGTTTCAGCGTACCGGCGACATCGGGCCGCGCGTTGACGCTGGCATGGGCGGCCTTGACCAGCGACGATTTGCCCATGCCGCGGGCGCCCCACAACAAAGCGTTATTGGCGGGCAGGCCGGTTGCGAACCGTTCGGTGTTTTCGATCAGCGTATCGCGCATCCGGTCGATCCCCTGCAGCAGGTCGAGATCGACCCGGCTGACCTTGGGAACCGGCGCGAGCCGGCCTTCCGGATGCCAGACGAAAGCCTCCGCGCCGGCCAGCGCGGTGTCGGCCGGCTGCGCGGAACTCCCCGCCAAATGCGCGGAAATCCCTTCCAGAGCGCGGGCAATCCGGTCCAGCGTGGTCGAATCCGGGAGCGGGGCCACTGTCTTGGCCGCGGGGCTGCGGCGACGGGCGGCTGCTTTTTTCGCCGTGGGCCGGGCCGGGCGGGAAGGTTTGGGTTTGGTTTTCTTGGCCATGCTTGCACTTCCTGTTGCGGCAGCCATATCGGGCTGTTGCAGCCCCGGCAAGCCGCGGAAATGAGGGGCAAATGAGAGGGTTGGCAGCGTTGCAATTGGGACCGCGGCCGCTATAGTCCGCGCGAATTTGCGCCCCCCGGACGTCGCCCCCGCGCCGCGCCGGCTCGCTTTTTTTCACGGGGAATCCGGATGTTTGTTACTCCTGCGTTTGCTCAGGCCGCTGCCGCCGGCGGCGACGCCAACAGCATGATGATGTCGCTGCTGCCGTTCGCCCTGATCTTCGTCATCATGTATTTCCTGATTCTTCGCCCGCAGCAGCGCAAGGTGAAGGAGCACGCCGAGCTGGTGAAGAACATTCGCCGCGGCGACACCATCATCACGTCGGGCGGCCTGGTCGGCAAGGTCACCAAGGTGGTCGACGACGACCAGATCGAGTTCGAAGTCGCTGACGGCGTCCGCGTCCGGCAGATGCGCCAGATGATCACCGGCGTCCGCACCAAGGGCGAGCCGGTCAAGGACGTTCCCGAGAAGGGCAAGGGCAAGGGCAAGGATGGCGAGGCCAAGACTGAGACGGCCAAGACTGAAGCTTCCAAGACTGAAGCGTCCAAGGACGACACCGCGTCGAGCTGACGCGATACGCCGCCTCTCCGGTTTCTGACGGGACAACTCGATGCTGTATTTCACTCGGTGGAAGGCGCTGGCGGTCATTCTGACGGCGCTGGCGGTGTGCCTTTGCGCCGTTCCGAATTTCTTCCCGGAGAGCACCGTCAAGACCTGGCCGAAATGGGCGCAGCGCCATCTGGTGCTGGGCCTCGACTTGCAGGGCGGCTCGCACATCCTGCTCGAGGTCGACGCCAATTCGGTCAAGAAGGACAAGCTCGAATCGGTGCGCGACGATGCGCGCCGTGTGTTGCGTGAAGCGCGGATCGCCTACACCGGCCTCGCGCAGAAGGGCGACGTCGTCGAGGTCAAGATCAGCAAGGACACCGAGGTTCCCGCGGCGCTCACCAAGCTGCGCGAACTGTCGCAACCGCTCGGCGGATTGCTCGGCTCCAACGGGCAGCGCAGCCTCGAGGTCTCCGACGCCGGCGGCGGCGTGATCCGGCTGGCCGTGCCGCCGGCGGCGATCGCCGACCGCATCCGCCAGTCGGTCGATCAGTCGATTCAGATCGTCGAGCGCCGCGTCAACGAACTCGGCACCGTCGAGCCGCTGATCCAGCGCCAGGGCGCCGACCGCATTCTGGTCCAGGTGCCGGGCCTGCAGGACCCGACCCGGTTGAAGGAGCTGCTCGGCAAGACCGCCAAGCTCGACTTCCGCATGGTGGATTCCTCGGTGTCGGCGGATCAGGCTCAGCAGGGCCGGGCGCCGCCGGATTCCGACGTGCTGATGAGCGCGCAGGCGCCGAAGCAGCCCTATGTGATCAAGAAGCAGATTCTGGTGTCCGGCGGTGATCTCACCGACGCCCAGCCCGGCTTCGATTCGCGCACCAGCGAGCCGATCGTCAGCTTCCGCTTCAACACCAGCGGCGCGCGCAAATTCTCCCGCGCCACCACCGAGAATGTCGGCCAGCCGTTCGCGATCGTGCTCGACAACGAGGTGATTTCGGCGCCGGTAATCCGCGAGCCGATCACCGGCGGCTCCGGCCAGATCTCGGGCAGCTTCACGGTGCAGCAGGCCAACGACCTCGCGATCCTGCTGCGCGCCGGCGCATTGCCGGCGCCGCTGACGATCATCGAGGAGCGCACCGTCGGTCCCGGCCTCGGCCAGGATTCGATCGAGAAGGGCGAACTCGCCGCCTATGTCGGTTCGATTCTCGTCATCATCTTCATGCTGCTGACCTACCGGCTGTTCGGCGTGTTCGCGAACCTCGCTGTCGCGGTCAACGTGGCGATGATCTTCGGCGTGCTGTCGCTGCTCAATGCGACGCTGACGCTGCCGGGAATCGCCGGCGTCGTGCTCACCGTCGGCATCGCGGTCGATTCCAACGTGCTGATCTACGAGCGCATCCGCGAAGAGCTTCGTGCCGGCCGCAACGCGATCTCCGCGATCGACGCCGGCTTCAAGCGGGCGCTGTCGACGATTCTCGATTCCAACATCACCACCTTCATCGCCGCCGCGGTGCTGTTCTACATCGGCACGGGCCCGGTGCGCGGCTTCGCGGTGACGCTCGGCATCGGCATCATCACCACCGTGTTCACCGCCTTCACCGTGACCCGGCTGATCGTCGCCACCTGGGTGCGGTGGAAGCGGCCGCAGACCGTGCCGATCTGACGTCCCCCATCCGAGAGAGCTGCAAGTGACATCGACACAGTGGATTTTGATCGGGCTGGGCGTGCTGATCGTGGCGCTGACAATCGTCAGCATCATGGACTGGCTGCCGTCGCTGCGGATCGTGCCCGACGATACTCATTTTGACTTCACCCAGTTCCGCCGCATCAGCTTTCCGATCTCGGCGGTGCTGTCGATCGCCGCGATCACGCTGTTCTTCACCCACGGGCTGAATTTCGGCATCGACTTCAAGGGCGGCACGCTGCTCGAGGTCAGGGCGCATTCCGGCACGGCCGATATTCCCGGGATGCGCGAGACGCTCGGCAAGCTCGGGCTCGGCGACGTCCAGCTCCAGCAGTTCGGCGGCCCGGCCGAAGTCCTGATCCGCGTCGCTGAACAGCCCGGCGGTGACGCCGCGCAGCAGGAGGCGGTGCAGAAGGTCCGCGGCGCGCTCGGAAATTCCGTCGACTATCGCCGCGTCGAAGTCGTCGGCCCGCGCGTCTCCAGCGAGCTTCTGGCCTACGGCATGCTCGGCCTGATGCTCGCGATCCTCGGCATCCTGGTCTATCTCTGGTTCCGGTTCGAATGGCAGTTCGCGCTCGGCGCGATGATCGCCAACGTCCACGACATCGTGCTGACGATCGGCTTCATGTCGATCAGCCAGGTCGATTTCGACCTCACCAGCATCGCGGCGCTGCTGACGATTCTCGGCTATTCGCTGAACGACACCGTCGTGATCTACGACCGCATCCGCGAGATGCTGCGGCGCTACAAGAAGATGCCGATGCCGCAGCTTCTCAACGAGTCGATCAACTCGACGCTGTCGCGCTCGATCATCACCCACGTCACCGTGACGCTGGCGCTGTTCGCGCTGCTGCTGTTCGGCGGCCACGCCATCCACTCCTTCACCGCGGTGATGATGTTCGGCGTGGTGCTGGTCGGCACCTACACCTCGATCTTCATCGCCGCGCCGATTCTGATCTATCTCGGCGTCGGCACCCACCGCATGGACGAGCCGGACGACAAGCCGGCGAAGCCGGAGCCGGCCGAAAAGCTCGAAAAGGTCGAGGCCGTCGCGGCGCTGCCGCCGCCGCCGGCTGAAAAGTCGAAAAAGGCTGCGAAGTCCAGGAAGCGCTGACCTTTGGCGGAACGCTCCGAAATCCCGCACTTTCCGCGTACGGCTTCGGTCGAGGCGTACGGCAAAGGCGGGTTCTATTTCGGCGAGATGTCGCATCAGGGTTCGCTGTTGTTCCTGCCCGAGGCGGTGTGGGGATGGGACGTCACGCGCCCCGACCAGATCGACCGCGCCTCGCTGAAGCGCGTGTTTGACAACGCCAACGCGATCGACACGCTGATCATCGGCACCGGCACCGACGTGTGGATTCCGCCGCGGCAATTGCGGGATCAGCTGCGCGCCGCGGGCGTGGTGCTGGAACCGATGCAGACCGGGCCGGCGGTGCGGACCTACAACATCATGATCGGCGAGCGCCGCCGCGTCGCCGCGGCGCTGATCGCGGTGCCATGAGCGAGAGCGGCGACGGCGACGCTGCGGCGGCGTTCTGCGCCGAGCTGGTGCGCAGCCATGATTTCGACCGCTACGCCGCGACGCTGTTCGTCGACCCCCCGTGCCGCCGCTCGCTGCTCGCGCTCTATGCCTTCAATACCGAGATCGTGCGCGTTCGCGATCAGGTCAGCCAGCCGCTACCCGGCGAGATCCGTTTGCAATGGTGGACCGATACGCTCGCCGGCACCGCGCATGGCGGCGTCGAAGGCAATCCGGTCGCGGCCGAATTGCTGCGCGCGGTCCAGCGGCACGCGTTGCCGGTGGCCGCGCTGTCGCAACTGATCGAGACGCATCTGTTCGACCTCTACAACGATCCGATGCCGACGATGGCGGCGCTCGAGGCCCATGCCGCCGACACCGACGGCGCGCTGTTCGCGCTTGCGGCGCGGATCCTCGATCAGGGTTCGGAGGCGGTCGATCATCTCGCCCGCCATGCCGGGCTGGCGCAGGGGTTCGCGCGGGTGATCGCACGGCTGCCGCTGGACGCGTCGCGGCGGCAATGTTTCGTGCCGGTGGAGCTTCTGGAGAAGAACGGCAGCGGCGAGGCCGACGCCTATGCCGGGCGCGAGACGCCGGCGTTGCGGCTGGCGCTCAACGAGCTGATCGCCGAGGCGCTGCGCCATCTCGACATCGCGCAGCGGCTGCTCGGCGAGCTGACGCCGGCTGCGCGCCGCGCGGTCCTGCCGCTCGCTTTGACGCGGCGCGATCTCGACCGCATGGCGCAGTCCGAGACCGACCTGTTCGCCCCGCACGAACGCTCGCGGCTGGCAACGCTGTGGACGCTGTGGCGGGCGTCGCGGACGAAGGCGTTCCGGCAATCATGACACGCACGGAGTCGTGGTTCTGAGGTGCTCGCCGTCTCCGGCGAGCCTCGAAGGATGACGGCGTGATCGGCGCAGCGGCCATCGATGCAGTTGCGTCGGCGGAGGTTAGGCCGCAGCAGGCAGCTTCAGGCTGTCGCCGATCCAGCCGTCGAGATCGGCCAGCGCGCGGGCGCTCAGTGCCTGCTTCTTGGCGACCGACTTCTCCGGGCCGCGCAGCTTCTTGCCGTCCGGGCCGTGGGTCGGGGCCGTCGCCAGCGGCGGGAACAGGCCGAAATTGATATTCATCGGTTGAAACGAGCGCGGGCCGGCGTCGATGGTCTCGATATGGCCGCCGGTGATGTGGCCGAGCAGGGCGCCGAGCGCCGTTGTCGGCGGCGGAGTCGCCAGCGCCTGTCCGAGCGCATCGGCGGCGGCGCAGAGCCCGGCGACCAGGCCGATGCCGGCCGATTCGACGTAGCCCTCGCAGCCGGTCATCTGGCCGGCGAAGCGCAGCCGCGGCGCGGCGCGCAGCCGGAGCTGCGGATCGAGCAATTTCGGCGAGTTCAGAAACGTGTTGCGATGTAGGCCGCCAAGCCTTGCGAATTCAGCATTTTCCAGGCCCGGGATGGTGCGGAAGACGCGCTGCTGCGCGCCGTAGTTCAGCTTGGTCTGGAAGCCGACCATGTTGAACAGCGTGCCGAGCTTGTTGTCCTGGCGGAGCTGGACGATGGCGTAGGACTTCACCAGCGGATTGTGCGGATTGGTGAGGCCGACCGGTTTCATCGGCCCGTGGCGCAGGGTCTCGCGGCCGCGCTCGGCCATCACTTCGATCGGCAAACAGCCGTCGAAATACGGCGTGTCGCGCTCCCAGTCCTTGAAATCGACCTTCTCGCCCTCGATCAGCGCATCGACGAAGGCGTCATATTGCTCGCGCGTCATCGGGCAGTTGAGGTAGTCCGCGCCGCTGCCGCCCGGGCCGGCCTTGTCGTAGCGCGACTGGAACCAGGCGATCGACATGTCGATCGAGTCGCGATGCACGATCGGCGCGATGGCGTCGAAGAAGGCCAGCGCTGACTCGTCGGTCAGCGCCCTGATCGCTTCCGCCAGCGGCGCCGAGGTCAGCGGGCCGGTGGCGATGATGACGTTGCCCCAATCCTCCGGCGGCAGGCCGCCGATTTCCTCGCGGCGGATCTCGATCAGCGGATGTTCGGCGAGCGCCTTGGTCACCGCGGCGGAGAAGCCGTCGCGATCGACCGCAAGAGCGCCGCCGGCCGGCACCTGGTTGGCGTCCGCCGCGCGCATCACCAGCGAGCCGAGCTTGCGCATTTCGGCGTGCAGCAAGCCCACCGCATTGTTGGCGGCGTCATCGGAGCGAAACGAGTTGGAGCAGACCAGTTCGGCAAGGCCGTCGGTCTTGTGCGCCTGCGTCATCCGGTCGGGCCGCATCTCGTGCAGCACGACGCGAATGCCGGCGCGCGCGACCTGCCAGGCGGCTTCCGAGCCGGCGAGGCCGGCGCCAATGATGTGGACGGGTTGGGTAGTCAAAACAGCGCTGATCATGCGCTACAGCTAGCGCGTTTCCGCGGCGGGGCAAATCCGTTTCGGCGGCGCCGGCCGAGTTCCCGCAGGCAGATGAGCGAGGTCCGGATACGACAACGCCCGCAATGATGCGGGCGTTATCCGTGAACAGGTCGGTCCGGACGGTCAGCCGTGATAGTGACCGGACGCCACGCGCGGGATGTCCGAGCGGTCGAGTCCGATATCGGCCAGTTCGCGATCGCTGAGCTGCGAGAGTTCAGCGAGATTCCGCTGATAATCCCGAAACGCCCGAAGTGCGCGAATGAGCGAAAGCAACATGACAGTTCTCCTTAGTGGGCGGTTCAGTCCTTACGGAAGGCCCGAACCGTTGAATGCAATATAGGGGAGGGTCGGTGGATTCAGCAGCGTAAATGCTGCACCGCAGCTAAGCGGTTCGCGCATACCGAGTGCAAGAAATGATTAAGACTTCGATCCCGCGCGGCGAAGGCGCCGGCCCGCTACCGCGAGAATGAAACCTGGTTGCAGTCGCGTTATGCTTCAGAATAATAGCAATATAGTGCAGAATCGGGAGGAGGCGGCGCGTTTTGTATTCTCTTCCAATTCATGGTTCGGAGCATAAAGGACCACAAGCACTACCGGAGTGGGTAATTTTCGATCGCGTCCTATGCAAAATCGCGCGAAGCCGATTAAATATGAATTTTCATTCAGTCGGGTTCCCTGTCTTGATCTATCGCAATGCACAATAGCGCCGCCGGCCGGCTGCGGCCGACGGCTGGAGTGCGAAGTGCGTTGGTGGGACCTCAGCCTTTGTCGCGCTTCCACTGGAACAGGGTCGCCGGAAAATCCGCGGCCGAGCGCTTGATCGGGTTCGGCTGGGGAATCGCCGGGGGATTTGGATTGGGCTCGATCACCTTGCGATAGAGATGCCAGGTGGCGTGGCCGAGCAGGGGAATCACCACCGCGAGACCCAGGAACGCCGGCAGCGAGCCGATCACCAGCAGCGCGGCGACGATCAGACCCCAGGCGGCCATTTCAAGCGGATTGCGGGCGACGACACGCAGCGATGCGGCTACCGCCTCGCCGACGCCGGCATGGCGATCCAGCATCATCGGAAACGACACCACGCTGACGCACAGCGCCGCGACCGCGAACAGGAAGCCGACGCCGCAGCCGAGGACGATCAGCGTCCAGCCTTCCGGCGTGGTCAGAACGCGCGTGACGAAGTCGGGGATCGCGGCCGCCGGCGCATTGCCGAAGGTGGAGACGTAGATCGCCTGCGCGGTGGCGATCCAGACCACGAAGACTGCGAGCAGCATCGCGCCGAGCCCGAGCATGGCGCCGAACGATGGCGAGCGCAGCACATCGAACGCATGCCATGCCGAGGCGTCCTGGCCGATCTCGCGGCGGCGGCTCAACTCATAAAGGCCGAGCGCTGCGAACGGTCCGATCAGCGCAAAGCCGGCGGCAAGGGGAAACAGCAGCGGCAGCACGGAATAGCCGAGCACCAGCCGCGCCAGCACCAGGCCGAGCACCGGATAGATCACGCACAAGACGACGGCGTGACTCGGCACCGCCTTGAAGTCGTCCCAGCCGCGCCGCAGCGCATCGTGAAGGTCGGCGAACGCGATGCGGCGGACCGGCGGTTCTGCGGCCGCACCGATCGGGCGGACATTGGGGGCTTTAGCAGGGTAGGTTGTGGCCATGTTCGTTTCTCCCATGTTGACACATGCAGCGAACCGGGTCCTTCGCCGTGCGACGGCGGGCCGGGCCTTGTTTCGCGGAAACGATCAGGACGACCAGACGCGAGAGCAACGAACCAACTGGTCTTGTGACCTGAGAACTTGCCGCGACCTGTCAAGCTAACCTAACGCCGATCGCATCCGTCGGTTGCTCACGCTTCGGTGAGAAGCTGCTAGGTGCGGCCTGTTTTGTTAGTTGCCAGCAGAATTAGTTGGCGCGACGGTTGGTGCGACCTGTGCGTGCAAGTGCGAACAGATGATTAGTATCGCACAGCAGCATGGCGTTCATCGCTCTGCCATATTTGGCAAGCTCACTGCAACGCGGTAGCTTCACCTGCGGGTCGCGTCGGGTCGACGAGATCCGGCCACGAGTCCATTACCTGGAGAGACGAATGAGCATTTTCGGCAAGATCATGAGCGCGATTTTCGGCAGCAGCGCGGATGCCGCGCCGGGTGGCACCGCGGGTACGACAACGACTGCTCCGGGAACCGCGCCGGGGCAGGCGACTTCGGCAGCAACCGTCGACGTCGGTCCGATCCTCGACCAGGCGGTCAAGGCCAAAGGCGAGAAGCTGGAATGGCGCACCTCGATCGTCGACCTGATGAAGGCGCTGGACATCGATTCCAGCCTGTCTGCGCGCAAGGAACTCGCCAAGGAACTGGGCTACACCGGTGACACCGGAGATAGCGCCACGATGAACATCTGGCTGCACAAGCAGGTGATGACCAAGCTCGCCGCCAATGGCGGAAAGTTGCCGGCCGACATCAAGCACTGATCCGGCGGCGTCCTCGCGTTGGAGGTCCGCTTCGGCGGGCTATGTTGAAAGTCAAAGGCTCCGGTTTTCCGGAGCCTTTTTCTTGTTTCGTGCGAGGCGGGTTCGCTTGGTAGCAGCGCCGACGAGGCTGATAGTTCTGTTGAAGTTGCAGGCAGCTACGCTGGAAGCAGCGCCGCCTGCCTGCGATCATACGAACGTAGTTGATGGAACGGGCCCGAGCGGTGCAGCGATCGAAGGCGAGTTCGCCATTGTCGCGCAGGGCTACGAGTTCTTTCTTGTCTGTTGGCGTCCCGTCATCGACCGGAAGCTTGGCCGCCGCGGTCGGCGGTATCGTTCACGGCGGATCGGTGCGTGGTCAGTTGGGGGGCAACAGGGGCTTGAGGTCAAAGCAGGATCAGTCCCATTGACGATCATTAGGTGCCATACTATAGGTCGCCTTATGAAAATGATGGAACAGAAGCACCTGGCATTGTTGGAAGAAGCCGAGCGGCGAGCCGTCGCGCCGACGGACAATCTGCGCGCCTGCTTCGAGTTGCTGGCATTGGCCGGCGCGATCGACCGGGATTGTGCCGCGCGGCTCGCACCGCATCGGCTGTCCGAAGGCAAGTTCGTGCTGCTGTTTCTTCTGCACGGCCAGTCCGCAGGTCTGTCGCCGCATGAATTGGCGGATCGAGCCGGTGTGACGCGGGCGACCATCACCGGTCTTCTCGATGGTCTTGAACGCGATGGCTTCATCGCCCGCCGTTCCAGCCTTGAAGACCGGCGCAAGATCGCAGTCGTGCTGACCGATCTCGGGCGGAAGACGGCCCACGAGCTGTTCGACGAACACGCCAAATGGATCGCGGCTCTGTTCGCCGGCTTCAGCGCTGACGAGCGCAGCACGCTGAACGGCTTTCTGCAACGCATCCGGCGCAACCTCGACGCCGGTCCTGAGCATTCGCCAAGGCCGGAGACGCGGACATGACCGCGCGCGAGGCGAAGGGACGCGGCGTCAAGGACATTGCCGCCGGACGTCTCGCGCAGCTCAACGCCGGCGCCGAAGCCGCCACGTTGACGGAATGCCTCGCGGTCGATTTCGCGGTGCTGATGGCAACCATCCTGCCGGATATCGGCGACGACGCCCTGGCGGAAATCAGGAACAACGCATCGACCGGGATCCTGCGACGCATGTCGTTGGCGGCCGGCATGATCATGGACCGGCTCGGCCCTGCCGCTCTCGAACAGATAGCGCGGCATCCGTCGGACACGGCGCGCGGTTGGGCTTGCTTCATGATCGGCCGAGACGCGGCGATGGACCTTTCGGCGCGGCTCACCGCGATCCGGCCCTATGCCGACGATCCGCATTTCGGGGTGCGCGAATGGTCATGGATGGCGGTTCGCCCGCATCTCTCTACCGAACTGGAGTCGGCAATCGCCTTGCTGGCCGAATGGACCACGGATCCCTCAGAGCGCATTCGCCGCTTCGCCTCGGAGGCGATCCGGCCGCGCGGCGTCTGGTGCGCGCATATCGGCGTGCTGAAGCAGCAGCCTGAATTAGCGCTACCCGTTCTCGAACCGTTGCGCGCTGATCCGTCCGTCTATGTGCAGGATTCCGTCGCTAACTGGCTGAACGACGCCAGCAAGGACCGTCCCGCTTGGGTGCAGAGCCTATGCGCCCGCTGGTCCGCCGAAAGCGCCACGCCCGAGACGGCGCGCATCTGCAAGCGCGCACTCAGGTCGATCCATCCCAAACCCTGATGTCGATTGGAAGCCAAAACATGGCCCACTACCTCGCCGAACTCTACACCCCGAAACAGGCATGGCTCGATCTCTCGGAGGCAGAGCGTCAGCAGTTCTTTGCCGGAGTAGGTTCGGCAATGCCCGCCTTGTCGGCGCTCGGTGTTGAAGCCCTTTCGCTTGGCAAGGTCGATCAATCCAAACTGCATGCGTCGAAGCACGCGTTTTTCGCCGTTTGGCGCTGTCCCGACGATGCGGCCCTGGAAGCGCTGGTCTCAGGCATCGCGCAATCGGGCTGGCACGATTACTTCGACACGATCAACGCCGGCGGCGAAGGCACCGACTTCAGGGGCCATCTCGCGCAACTCGGCCAAGCCGCATAGGACCTTTCCCGATACGGCGTCGCACGCGATCGCGCGCGGCGCGCCATCGACGGCGCTGTGCGGCGGACCTCCGATCTGTCGAAGATGATCGCGCGCGTCGCCGAGCGGATCGCAATGCCGGGCTAGGGTTTTTTATTCTGACGCGCTTTCTTCACGCGAACTGGTTTCCACTTCGCTCGAAAACGCTCCAGGGCATGATCCCGAAAAGTGGACACCGGTTTTCGGAAAAGATCATGCTCAAGCAAGAAGTTAGAGCGGGATGACGATTCGAAGATAAGTCATCCTGCTCTAGGATTCGAAAATCCGGAACGCCGCGCTGGTCGTGACCAGTAGCTTGTCGTCGGCGCAGGCTTCGGCGTCGATGAAGGCGAGGGTGCGGCTGATCTTCTTCATCGTGGTGCGGCCGGTGATCCAACCGCCCGGCGCAATCGTCGCGAGGAAACGGCTGTCGAGCGACACCGTGGCGCAGCGGCGTTGCGCCGCCAGCACCACGGTATAGCCGAGGATGGTGTCGAGAAACGCGACGATCGCGCCGCCGTGCAGCACGCCGTTCGGATTGGCGTGGCGGTCGTCGCTGAGAAAGCCGAACTCCGGCCGGCCATCGGCGTTCTGGCGCCAATAATACGGCCCGTTATGGCCGATATAGCCGTCCGCGACGGCGAACGGCTGAAAGCCGTCCGGCGGATTGGTCGTCATGGTGATGCCCCCAGCGCTGCCCGCCCCAGCGATGCCACAGCAGCGCGCGGCGGGCAACGACGCGAGGGTGAAGCATGACGAGCTATCGGGTCAGATCAGCATATTCCGGATGGGTGTCGAGGTAGTCGGCGACGAATCCGCAGCCTGCGGTGACCTTCAGCCCCTCGGCGCGGATCAGATCCAGCGCGCCCCGAACCAGTCGCGAGGCGATGCCGCGGCCGCGCAGCGGCTCCGGCGTCTCGGTATGGGTGATGATCACGCGGCCATTGGCGCGGCGATAATTCGCGAAGGCGACCTCGCCATGGGAATCGAGTTCGAAGCGATTCATCGCCTTGTTGTTGCGCACACCGGCTGCGGTTGTGGTGCCGTTCATGGCGTCCCCCTTTTCTTGGTTGATTGCTTGATCTGCCACCCCGGCAGCGCCAATGGCCTTCAGGTGTTGTCGCGCCCGTGGTTTTCAAGAGTGGTGCGGCATTACAAGACTGCCGCCGCGGCACGCACTGCTGTGGATCGACATCCGCGCGCTTCAAGCCATAGCAAAATCCCGGACGCAATCCGTGAAATCCCTGAGGGATGCCGTACGGACGTTCCGGAAGATCCCGGACCTCAGCTCTTGAGCGAGTCGGCCAGCAGCTTGCGGATCGACCACGGCTCGCCATCGACCGCGCCGCGGATGTCGTCGATCCGCCAATGCGCGCCGTCGCGGACGAAATCATAGCGGATCACGCTGTCGTTCGGTTTGGTCCGCGGCTGGCTGCCGATCAGCGCGACCGCCAGCGTCGCGCTGCTGTCGTCTTGCGTCTCGACCTTGATCGCGAAGGATTTGATGTCGGGGTCTTGCGAATTGCTCACCGGGTCGAAATCGATCGGGCCGACGTCGCCTTTCGGCGTTTTCGCCTCGGCCTTGGTCCACAGCGCCGCGAACGCCTTCGACAGATACTTCGCTCGCGATTTCGGCGCGTTGACGAAATCGCCGCCGGCATTGTCCTTCGCTGCCTTGGCGTAGAGCGCGGTCAAAAGCGCGGCGGGATCGTTGGCCGGCGGCTTCGCCTGCGCCAGCGCGGCGGCGGGACAAGCGAGTGCCGCGAGCGAAGCAGCGGAGATCAAAAGGATACGGCGGCTGAGCATGGTCGACCTCGGACAGGATGGCGCGGCGCTTATAGCGCAAACGCGACGGCTGTTCGATATCTCCCGCATCAGCCGCATCAATGCTATGAGCACGCCAGCGCCGCGTCGGCCGCCATCGTTCAGGAGATCACCATGGCCAATGAAAAGGGCCCGAACATCAAGAAGAAGCAGAAATGCAAGAATTGCGAAGGCAAGGGCACGCTGAAGAAGGGCGACAAGGTCGTGACCTGCCAGCGCTGCAAGGGAACGGGGCTGCGGTAGCGCGCTCTCGCGCGACGGGAAGCCCGGTTCACGCGTGAACAACATGCGTCGATCGAGTCCAGGCCATGCCGGTTCCGATTCGATCCGAGCCGGGCAGGCGCGAGCCGCTACGCCAGTCCTTCGTCCGGAATGTTCAGCACGGTGCCGCAGGCCTTGCAGTGCACGGCATCGGCATCGTGACGCTGCAGGCCGCAGGTCGGGCAGGGAAAGCGCACCTTGCTCGGGCTGAGCAGCGCGCGCGCCAGATTGAAGAACAGCGTGACGCCGAAGATCATGATCACCACGGTGATCAGGCGGCCCGCGGTGCCCGGCAGCGTGATGTCGCCGAAGCCGGTCGTGGTCAGCGCCGTGACCGTGAAATACAGCGCGTCGGCGTAGTTGACGATCTGCGGATTGTGGAACTTCTGGGTCTCGTAGACGATCGCCGTCATCACGAAAATGAACACCGCGAGGTTGGTGACGGCGATCACGACGTCCTCGTTGCGGCGGAAGAAATCGCTGTCGTTGCGCAGCCGCGACAGCATCTGATAGTCGTGCAGCAGCCGCAGCGTGCGCAGAATTCGTAGAAAGCCGCCGGCCTCGCCGGCGAGCGGCGCCAGAAACGAAACGATCGCCACCACATCGGTCCAGGTCGCGAGCTTGGTGAACTCGCGCAGCCGGTTCCGGCTGATCAGGAGACGCGCCGCGAAATCGATCAGGATCAGCGCGCCGAACGCGACATCCAGCGCTTCGACGATGTCGTTCGAGGGCAGGAACGAGGTGCCGACGATGAACAGCACCGTGACGATGTCGAACGCCAGCACGCCATAGCGAAACGCCACCCCACGCGGCGACGCGCCTTGATAGAGCTCGCGCAGAAAGGTCCTGAATTCGGCATAGGCCATGGCGGCAGTATTGGACCGGAGGGGGCGGGGGAGGCAATGGGGTTTCTGATTGATGCCCAGCGCCGTGGGGCGGATCAGGCGCGAAGCGCGTCATCCGCCGAGAGCTATTCCCCGTCGCGAGGCGGTGGCGGATGACGGCGCTGCGCGCCTGATGCCCTACCAAGCCGCTCTCGGCTGATCCCCTCAGCCGCAGTTCCAGATCGGACCGATCGGCGTCTGGGTCCAGCACGGCCCGAAGCTGCCGCCATTGTAGCGGCCGCGGTAGAAGCCCGGCCGGCCGAGATAGCGCCATTCGCCCGCCCAGCCGCCGTTCCAGCGATAATATTCCGGCGTCGGGTCGATGTACCACGGCCGCCGCTTGCGCAGCATTGCCCGCTGCGCCGGCGATAGCTTCTGCATGAACAGCGGCACCGAATTGCTCGGCGGCTGCACATAGCCGGGCAGGCCGCTGCTCTGCGCCCGCTTGGCCTTCTTCGGCGAAGCCGCCGAGGCGGCGAGGGGGAGGAGCGCGAGGGCGACGGCGAGCGTGAGGGAGGTGAGGCGGGTCATCGGGGGAGTGTAAACGGACGGGGGCGGGAGGGCGATTCAATTTCCGGTGCGGCGCGGGGGTGGCGTGCGGTCGCGGCCAGTAGCCCGCATGAGCGCAGCGACATGCGGGGAGCGCCGAAGCCCCGGGTGTCGCTGCGCTCACCCGGGCTACGGCGGCCTCGTCGCCACGCTGACAATCGTCACCGCCGATGCTAAGGTTGGTGCGGAGGATTTCGATGTCGGACCTTCTCGCACGCATCACCATTGATCCGAACGTGCTCCACGGTCGCCCCTGCATTCGCGGCATGCGGATCAGCGTCTCCGACGTGCTCGCGCAGCTCGCCTCAGGCGCCTCGCGCGATGATGTCCTGCGTGACTATCCATATTTGGAGCACGAAGACATCGACGCGGTGCTGGCCTTCGCCGCCAAGCAGGCGGACCACCCGGTCATCGCGGCGGAATGAGCCCGCGCTTCGTGATCGATGCCCAACTTCCGCCGGCGCTGGCGGAAGCCTTCAGGCACGCCGGTTTCGAGGCCGTTCACGTCGCGCATCTCGGCCTGCTCTCCGCCACCGATAGTCAAATTTGGAGCGCAGCGGTCGAAAAGTCCGCGGCTCTGGTGACGAAAGATCGGGACTTCCTGACGATCCGGGCAGCTGCGGACCGCGGTCCGACGATCGTGTGGATCAGGTCGGGAAACGCGTCAAATCGCGATCTGATCGAACAGGTCACCGCTGCGCTACCTGCCATCATCGCAGCGATCACTCGGAAAGAAGCGGTGATCGAGGTTTCGGCGCGTCGCCGATCAGCGTTGGGGCGGTAGCCCGCATGAGCGAAGCGATATGCGGGAGCACTCAGGTCCCGGGTGTCGCTTCGCTCACCCGGGCTACGCTCGCTCCCGAAGCCGTCGGCAGGTTCTTCTCCAGCGCTGACTCCAAGAACTTGCCGGTGTAGGCTGTAGTGAGCATGAGCAAAGCGAGATGCAGGGGCGCTGATGCCCCAGGTGTCGCTTCATGGGGCCAGACCACATTCGCTAACTAGCGATCTCTGTTCGCTCGCCGCCACAGTTCAACTATACGAGGACTGAATAGCGCTTTCGTCCAACCTGGTCGATGCGGGATCAGGCTGACGTCCGAGCCAACAGCTTCGATGATTTGACACTTCCACTTGCGCCAGTGGAAAAAATACTCTGTGAAGGCTTCGTCATCATCCGGAGATTTCGCCGGCGCAAGTTCCAGAGCGATGTCATAGTCGCTGTCGGGGCGTCCTTCGTCGCGTGCGCGGCTACCGAAAAGCCAAACGGCGTCGATCGCTGTGATTGGGGTGGCCCAATGAACTAGCGCAATCCGTTGCTGGTCAGTGATTTGCGCCAATTTCTTCGGTTCCAATCGTAAAAAGAACTCCCTGCTGAGAAAGACTGGCCGCAGTTGGCCGGGTGAGAAAGACGCGTCCAAGGGATGCCTGACAAACGTCCATCCGCGCCTTCCTGTTCTCGCATCACTCCGCCGCCTCATCCGCCTTCTTTTTCCGCACCGCCGCCGGCCCCTTCTTCTCCAGCACCGGCTTCAGAAACTTCCCCGTGTAGCTCCGCGGCGCCTTGACGATGTCTTCCGGCGGGCCCCAGGCGACGATTTCGCCGCCGCCGTCGCCGCCTTCGGGGCCGAGGTCGATCACCCAGTCGGCGGTCTTGATCACTTCGAGATTGTGCTCGATCACCACCACGGTGTTGCCCTGCGCCACCAGCTCGTGCAGCACTTCGAGTAGTTTGGCGACGTCGTGAAAATGTAGTCCCGTGGTCGGCTCATCGAGGATGTAGAGCGTGCGGCCGGTGGCGCGCTTGCTGAGTTCCTTGGCGAGTTTGACGCGCTGGGCTTCGCCGCCGGACAGCGTGGTGGCCTGCTGGCCGACATGGATGTAGTCGAGGCCGACGCGGTGTAGGGTCTTGAAGGTCTCGCGGACGCGCGGCACCGCCTTGAAGAAATCGGCGGCTTCCTCGACCGTCATGTCGAGCACGTCGGCGATCGACTTGCCCTTGAACAGCACCTCCAGCGTTTCGCGATTGTACCGCTTGCCCTTGCAGACGTCGCAGGTGACGTAGACGTCGGGCAAAAAGTGCATCTCGATCTTGATGACGCCGTCGCCCTGGCAGGCTTCGCAGCGGCCGCCCTTGACGTTGAACGAGAACCGGCCGGGCTCGTAGCCGCGCGCCTTGGATTCCGGCAGCCCGGCGAACCACTCGCGGATCGGGGTGAACGCGCCGGTGTAGGTCGCCGGGTTGCTGCGCGGGGTGCGGCCGATCGGCGACTGGTCGATGTCGATGATCTTGTCGATGTGCTCGAGGCCCTCGATGCGGTCGTGCGGTGCCGGCGGCTCGCTGGCGTTGTTCAGCTTGCGCGCAATCGCCTTGTAGAAGGTGTCGATCAGCAACGTCGACTTGCCGCCGCCGGAGACGCCGGTGACGCAGGTGAACAGGCCGAGCGGAATTTCGGCGGTGACGTTCTTGAGGTTGTTGCCGCGGGCGTTGACCAGCTTGAGGGTGCGGCGATGGTTCGGTGGCCTGCGCTCCGGGATCGGCACCGAGAGTTCGCCGGTGAGATATTTGCCGGTCAGCGATTTCGGATTGGCCATCACCTCGGCGGGCGTGCCCTGCGCGACGATGTGGCCGCCATGGACGCCGGCGCCGGGGCCGATATCGAGCACGAAATCGGCCAGCCGAATGGCGTCCTCGTCGTGCTCGACCACGATCACGGTGTTGCCGAGGTCGCGCAGCCGCTTCAGCGTGTCGAGCAGCCGGGCGTTGTCGCGCTGGTGCAGGCCGATCGACGGCTCGTCCAGTACGTAGAGCACGCCGGTGAGGCCCGAGCCGATCTGCGAGGCCAGCCGAATGCGCTGGCTTTCGCCGCCGCTGAGCGTGCCGGCGGCGCGCGCCAGCGTCAGATAGTTCAGGCCGACGTCGAGCAGGAACGACAGCCGGTCGCGGATCTCTTTCAGGATCCGGGTGGCGATCTCGTTCTGCTGCTTGTTGAGCGCGGCCGGCACGGCTTCGAACCATTCGCCGGCGCGCCTCACCGACAATTCGCTGATGTCGCCGATGTGCTTGCCGCCGATTTTGACGCACAGCGCCTCGGGCTTGAGGCGGTGCCCATGGCAGGCGTCGCACGGCACGTCGGAGAAGTACTTGCCGAGCTCCTCGCGCGCCCATTCGCTCTCGGTCTCGCGGAAGCGCCGCTCGATATTGGTGACCACGCCTTCGAACGGCTTCTTGGTGTCGTAGGAGCGGACGCCGTCCTCGTAGGAAAACTTGATCTCGTCGTCGCCCGAGCCATAGAGCAGGGCGGTCTGAACCTTCTTGGTCAGATCCTTCCATTTGGTGTCGAGCGTGAACTTGTAGTACTTCGCCAGCGCCGTCAGGGTCTGCAGATAATAAGGCGACGACGACTTCGCCCACGGCGCGATCGCGCCTTTGCGCAGCGTCAGTTCCTTGTCGGGAACCACCAGATCGGCGTCGATATGCTGCTCGATGCCGAGCCCGCCGCAAGCCGGGCAGGCGCCATAGGGGTTGTTGAACGAGAACAGTCGCGGCTCGATCTCCGGAATGGTGAAGCCGGACACCGGGCAGGCGAATTTCTCCGAGAACAGGATGCGTTCGGCGCCGGTCTTGTCGTGAATCTTGGCGACCTTCTTGTCGGCCTTTTTCTTCTTGTCGCCGGGCTCGTCCTGACCGGGTTCGGCTGGCGCCGAGGCGGCGGCCGGCGCGTCGGCATATTCGATCACCGCCAGCCCCTCGGCGAGCTTCAGCGCGGTCTCGAAGCTTTCCGCCAGGCGTTGGCCGATGTCCGGCCGCACCACGATGCGGTCAACCACGACGTCGATGTCGTGCGGGAATTTCTTATCGAGCGTCGGCGCCTCGGCCAGCTCATGGAATGCGCCGTCGATCTTGACGCGCTGAAACCCCTTCTTCAGCCACTCGGCGAGCTCCTTGCGGTACTCGCCCTTGCGGCCGCGCACCACCGGCGCCAGCAGATACAGCCGCGTGCCTTCCGGCAACGCCAGCACGCGGTCGACCATCTGCGAGACGGTCTGGCTCTCGATCGGCAGGCCCGTCGCCGGCGAATAGGGCACGCCGACGCGCGCCCACAACAGCCGCATGTAGTCGTAGATCTCGGTGACGGTGCCGACGGTCGAGCGGGGGTTCTTCGAGGTGGTCTTCTGCTCGATCGAGATCGCCGGCGACAGCCCGTCGATCTGGTCGACGTCCGGCTTCTGCATCATCTCGAGGAACTGCCGGGCATAGGCCGACAGCGATTCGACGTAGCGGCGCTGGCCCTCGGCGTAGATGGTGTCGAACGCCAATGACGACTTGCCGGAGCCGGACAGGCCGGTGAACACCGCCAGCTTGTCGCGCGGGATGACGACGTCGACGTTCTTCAGATTGTGCTCGCGGGCGCCGCGAATGGTGATGGCCGTCCGGCTCGAGGCCACGGCCTGTTGTTGGGACTGCTGGCGCTTCGCCTTGATCACTTCGTCCATGCGGGATGTCCAGACGCGAAGACGCGCAGGTTGCGGCGTCGCCGCCGGATCATCCGGGCCGACGCCAGTGGGGAGCTGAAGCTGGAACATAGGAAGAACGGCAAGCGATTTCCAGAGCCTGGATACCGCCATCAACCGATTGTTGACGGCCGCGACCACCAAAGCCGTGCCGCCCAGCGCCGTTCCACCACGATCGACGATCGTTGCAGCAAAATGACCGTGGACACGGTTGAGAGGGTTGGCCCGAACACCGAGCCGCAAACGCAGAAAAGCCGGCGCGAGGCCGGCCTTTCGTGTCTCAAATTAGTTTGGCGAAGATCAGTACCTCGCGACGACCGGGCCACCCCAGCGATAGTTGATGCGGGCGGTCACGATGTCGGCGTCCTGCTTGATCCGCTCGACCGCCGTGTTCGTGAAGGTCACGTCCTTCTTGTCGAGGAACAGATGATCGTACTCGACCGCGAACGACCAGTTCGGCGTGAAGCCATATTCGAAGCCGGCGCCGACAGCCGCGCCCCAACGGGTCTCCGAAGCCGTGCCGGTCACGAAACCATCAGCGCGACGAATGAAGTCGTATTTGTCGTTGACCACGGCAGCGCCGCCCTTGGCGTACAGCAGCGCGTTGTTCCAGGCGTAACCGACGCGGCCGGTGAACAGGCCGAAAGCGTCGATCCGGGACTGGTTGTCAAAAAGACCCCCGAGAAGCGTCACGTTCGAGCCTTTGAAGTCGGCCCAGTTGCCCTGCGCTTCCAGACCGAACACCCAGCTGCCAGCCTGCCAATTGTAGCCGATCTGGCCACCGGCGGTCGCTCCGGACGCGTCGTGCGAGCCTTCAGCGGCCAAGCCGCCAACTGTATAGAAATCCCAGCTCTTGCGGCTGGTGCCCCAACCGCCGTTGGCGCCGATGTAGAAGCCCGACCAGTCATAGACCGCGGCGATGATCGGCGGAGCCTTGGCGTACGGACGAGCCGCGAGATCGGCAGCCATCGCCGGCGCCGCACCCAATGCAATCAGAGCAACGCTACCCAGCAAAAATTTCTTCATGGTAATGTCCCCGGTTATCCGTGAATGGTTCCGCTCTGCTTTGTCCCCGCTGCAGATACGGCCGGCGCGAGCGCCTTCTCAATTCCATGATGGAACTATACGCGAGTCTGCGGAATATGCCGTCTCCCAAAAGTCACACTGGCGGAGGAAGTGAGATCGCGGAACGCGATGATTTGATTGGGATAATTCACCTCTCCCGGCATCTAAGTACCAATTGCTGATCGCGCGGGCCCGGGGCAGAGCGCGTTGAAAACTGAAAATCCCCATGACTCTCGCGGTTTACGCTTTTGCCACGAACAAAAATAGAACATACTCCGTACGAACCCGGTGGATAACAGTGGCAGGCGCGATGTTTGCGGCCCCAACAGGATGGGCGGCGCGCGGCTGACAGCGTAAGCGCTACCGGGACAATCCGTGGGGCGCGAGAGGCGCAGCTCTTACTGGTGCGATGACCATTTGGGTTCGATTCGAAGGAGACGGCGATGGCGGGAAGCGTGAACAAGGTGATCCTGGTTGGGAATCTCGGCGCTGATCCGGAAATCAAGCGGACGCAGGACGGACGGCCGATCGCCAACCTGAGGATTGCGACGTCGGAGAGCTGGCGCGACCGCGCGAGCGGCGAGCGCAAGGAAAAGACCGAGTGGCATCGCGTGGTGATTTTCAGCGAAGGGCTTTGCAAAATCGCCGAGCAGTACCTCAAGAAGGGCTCGAAGATTTACCTTGAAGGCCAACTGCAGACACGGAAATGGACCGACCAGAGCGGCGCCGAGCGTTACAGCACGGAGGTCGTTCTGCAGAACTTCAATTCGGTGCTGACGATGCTCGATGGTCGCGCTGGCGGAGGCAGCGGAGGCGGAGGCGGCTACGGGGCCGACGATTCGTCCGGAGGCGATTTCGGCTCCAGCGGTCCGTCGAGCAGCGCGCCGCGCCGTCCGGTGCCGGCGAGCGGCGGTGGCGGCCGTGGCAGCGATATGGACGACGATATTCCGTTCTGAGTTTTCGGCGGGTGGGGACCTGCGCGGCTGCCTGGGCAACCGGGCGGCCGTTGCCGTTTCAGGGGGGGGCGGTCAGTCGGTGATCAGCGCGTGCCCCAGCAGCAATTGCGTTGCGGCGAACAGCGTGCCGAAGATCAGCCTGTTATGGCGGGCCAGCCAAATCGGCAGATAGATGTCGAAATTGTCGGCACGATCGTCGGTGTAGCGCGCCGCGACCGCCGTCAGCGGGCAGCGCATCCCGTTCAGCAGCAGCACCAGCACCTCGCCCCAGACGAACAGGCTCATCCACAGCGCAGCGGTAAGCTGGCCGAGCAGGGTGACGATCGGAATCAGTACGATCGAACTGGCGAAGAACGCCCAGATCACGGCGTGCAGCGCTCGCACTGCGGTCAGCGCCCGGGCGCTGCTCCCGGCCGTGCCGGGAGGCAGCGGCGGTGTCACGCCACAGCCTCCGCGTTGGCGCTCCGGGTCGCCATGATCTTGTCGATCCGCCGGCCGTCGAGATCGAGAATTTCAATCTCCCAGCCCTCATAGTCAAACCTGTCGCCGACCACCGGCAGCGCGCCGAAATGCTGCAGAATGAGGCCCGCGACGGTGTGGTAGTCGCGATTCGGCGGGATCGAGACTGGCAGCAGATCGCCGAATTCATCCACCGGCATCCAGCCCGCGATCAGATAGGAACCGTCTTGGCGGAGCACCGCGGCGGGCTCGGGCGGACCGTCTTCCGACCCGAATGCGCCGACGATCGATTCGAGAATATCGGCGGTCGTGACCACGCCCTCGAACGCGCCGAATTCGTCATAGACCAACGCCATATGCACCGACGATTGCCGCAGCGTCGCCAGCACGTCGCGAGCGTCGGCGGAGGACGGGATCACCGGCGCGTCGCGCACCGCCGCGCGCAGATCCGGCTTGTCGCCGCGCAGATAGATTCCCAGCATGTCCTTGGCCTGGATGATCCCGATCGGATTGTCGCGATCGCCGTCGGTGACCGGCAGCCGGGAATGCGGGCTGTTGAGGAAGGCGTCGCGGATCACATCGGGCGGATCGCCGAGATCGATCAGGTCGACATCCGGTCGCGGCGTCATCACCGCGCCGACCGGCCGGTCGCCGAGCCGCATGACGCCGGCGATCATCTCGCGCTCGCCGGGCTCCAGCACACCGGCGGTCTCCGCTTCCATCACCAGATTGTGGATCTCTTCCTCGGAAACCTTCTCCTCGGCTGCGCCGCCCTGACCGAGAATCTTCAGGATCGCCTTGCCGGAGAGATCGAGGACGAACACCACCGGCCGCGAGACCTTGGCGATCAACGTCATCGCCGGTGCGACCTTGACCGCCACAGCTTCGGGATCGCGCAGCGCGACCTGCTTCGGCACCAATTCGCCGACGATCAAGGTCGCGTAGGTGATCAGCGTGACCACCAGGCCGAAGCCGATGACGTCCGGGAACGGCACATTGTGCTCGCTCAGTTGTTCGGTCAGGCGCTGGCCGAGCGTGGCGCCGGAGAACGCGCCGGACAGCACGCCGACCAAAGTGATGCCGATCTGGACGGTGGACAGGAATTTACCGGGGTCTTCGGCCAGCTTCATCGCCTGCCGGGCGCCGCGGACGTTCTTCTGAGCCAGAAGCGCCAGCCGGGCCGGGCGTGACGACACGATCGCCAGCTCAGACATCGACAGCAATCCGTTGGCGACGATCAACCCGACAACGATTGCCAATTCCACCGATAGCATGGCGCTTGCGCCGCCCCCTTTGTTGGTCACACTGCTGAGACAGATAGGGGGCCGCTGGCCCGAACGGAACCGGGCGGGCCGGGTTTATCGTTGGTTTTCGTCCGGCGTCTCGGCCCGCTTCGCCTCGTCCCACAGCGCATCCATTTCGGCCAGGGTGGCTGTTTCCGGCGACTGCCCCCGCGCCGCCAGCGCCTGCTCGATATAGCCGAAACGGCGTTCGAATTTGGCGTTGGTTCCGCGCAGCGCCATTTCCGGGTCGGCGCCGGTGTGGCGGGCGAGATTGACCAGCGCGAACATCAGGTCGCCGGTCTCTTCGGCGATGTGGTCCTTGTCGCCGCGATCGAGCGCGACCTCGATCTCGTCGGCTTCCTCGCGGATCTTCTTCAGCACCTCGCGCGGATCGTTCCAGTCGAACCCGACCTTCGACGCCTTGCGCTGCAGCTCCATCGCCCGCGACAGCGCCGGCTGCCCGGCCTTGACGCCGGCGAGGACGGAACTCTGCGGCGCCACCGGCTCGCCGCGGCGAGCAGCGCGTTCGGCCTTCTCCTCTGCCTTGATCCGGTCCCACACGCCCTCGACATGCGACGGGGCCAGCCGCCCCTCGCTGTCGGTGAACACATGGGGGTGGCGGCGGATCATCTTGCGGGTCACCGCCTCGACGACATCGCCGAACGCGAACGCGCCGCGCTCCTCGGCGATCCGCGCATGAAACACGACCTGCAGCAACAGATCGCCGAGTTCCTCGCGCAGATCGTCGAGATCGTTGCGGGCGATCGCCTCGGCGACCTCGAAGGCTTCCTCGATGGTGTAGGGCGCGATCGTCGCAAAATCCTGCTCCAGATCCCACGGGCAGCCGGTCTCGGGCGTACGCAGCTGCGCCATGATCTCGAGCAGGCGGGCGATGTCGCGGGAAGGGGTCATGATGGCGTCCGGGGCTTGAGTGGGTCCGCCTCCTATGCCGCAACCAGGCTGTCCGTCCCAGCGAAAACCGCGGCGATTTGGCGGGCGCGGCGCGCGATGCTAGATCGAACCGCATGACCGAAGCATCTTCAGATCACACCGCGCTGGTGCTGTTTTCCGGCGGCCAGGATTCCGCGACATGTCTCGCCTGGGCGCTGTCGCGCTTTGCGCGGGTCGAGATGATCGGCTTCGACTACGGCCAGCGCCACGCCGTCGAACTCGACTGCCGGGCGAAGCTGCTCGATGGGTTTCGCGCGATCAGTCCCGAATGGGCCGCCAAGCTCGGCGACAGCCACACGCTGGCGATCCCGACCCTGAGCGCGATCTCCGACACCGCGCTGACCCGCGACGTCGAAATCGCAATGGGCGCCGATGGCCTGCCCAACACGTTCGTGCCGGGCCGCAATCTGATCTTCCTGACATTCGCCGCGGCGCTCGCCTATCGACGCGGCATCGCCGACATCGTCGGCGGGATGTGCGAGACCGATTACTCCGGCTATCCGGATTGCCGCGACGACACCATCCGGGCGCTGCAAAGCGCGATCAGCCTCGGCATGGCCCGCGACGTCAAACTGCACACGCCGCTGATGTGGCGCGACAAGGCCGCGACCTGGCAGCTCGCGCAAGATCTGGGCGGCAGCGCGCTGGTCGACCTGATCGTCGAGCACTCGCACACTTGTTATCTCGGCGAACGCGGTGCGCGGCACGATTGGGGCTATGGCTGCGGCGAATGCCCGGCCTGCGCGCTGCGCGCCAAGGGGTGGCGCGAATATTCGGCGAAGGCTCGTTAGGATGCCGAGAGGCGGCGGGTCTGAGGCCCGACTGATCGGCCGCGCCGTGATGCGTATCGGCCAATCGATGTTGGCATCGGCGTGGCTGTCGATCGCGCCTGCGGCGGCGGCTGATTGCATGGCCGATGCGCCTTCGCCGCCGGCTCACCGGTTCGCACCGATCAACGCCTTCTTCGATCATGAGGTCGCAACCGGAAAACTGCCCGGCGCCGTGATATTGATCCAGCAGCGCGGCAAGCCGCCTTATCTGCAATGTTTTGGCGTTCGCGACGTGACGCGCCACAGCCCGATGACGGCGGACACGATCTTCGCGCTGCATTCGATGACCAAGCCGATCACCAGCGTCGCGGCGATGATGCTGATCGACGCCGGCAAGATCGCGCTGGATGATCCGGTCTCGAAATTCATCCCGGCCTTCGCCGACGTCGAGGTCGGCGTCGAATCCGTGGCGGACAACGGCAAGCCCGCGCTCGAGCGTGTCGCCCCGAGCCGGCCTGTGACGATCGCGGATCTGCTGCGGCACACCTCCGGCATCACCTACAGCTATATCGGCGGGCCGCTGATCCGGCAGGCCTATCGGGACGCCGACATCTTCGCCGGCGCGTTCGACAACGCCGCCTTCGCCGAGCGGATCGCGCGGCTTCCACTGGCGCGGCAACCCGGCACGCTGTGGCGCTACGGCCATTCCACCGACGTGCTCGGGCGCGTCATCGAGATCGTCTCGGGCCAGACGCTGTATCGGTTCGAAAAGCAGCACATTTTCGATCCGCTCGGCATGACCGGCACGAAATACGTCCTCGACAGCGACGACGAGCGCGCAAGGATGGCCGAGCCGCTGCCGGGCGACACCGTCTTGGTCGTCTCCGAGCGCAAACGCCGCGCCCATCCGGAGTGGCAGTCCGGGGGCGGCGGCCTGGTCACGACCATCACCGACTATGCGCGCTTCGCCCGAATGATCCTCAACGGCGGCGAACTCGACGGCAGGCGCTATCTGAGCCCGGCGGCGTTCAAGGCGATGACGACGGATCAAATCGGTCCCGAGTCGGGCGTCGCGCGCGACTACTTCTATTTCCCCGGAGACGGCTTCGGGTTCGGTTATGGCCTTGCGGTGCGGGTCGAACCGGGCGCGGCGAAACCGCCGCCTCCAGGCTCGATCGGCGAGCTGAAATGGGATGGCGGCAGCGGGACCTATTTCGGCGTCGATCCCAAGCGGGACCTGATCTTCATCCTGATGCAGCAGACCGAGAGCGAGCGCGGGCGCGTCGTGCCTGCGTTCAAGCAGCTGGTCTACGACGCCTTGGCGGCGAGCGACTGAATCAGCGAGCGCCGGCCGGCGAAGGTGGTCCAGGCCGACAGCGCCATGCGGCCCTTGATGCTCATCGCTTTTTCCAGCGCCAGCAGCGGCTGCGCTTCGCAGCCGAGCCGTTTTTTGTAGTCATAGCCGCCGGCGCCGAGATCGAATGTCTGGACACCGTTCTCGATCATCCAGCGGATCATCTCGCTCGCCAGAACGATGCCCGGGGAGCAGCGGCTCCATTGCTCGCCGAGATGGGCGAGCCGCACGGTGGTGCAGGTCCGCTGATGCAACAGGCTGTAGGCGATCGCGACGACGGTGTCGCCGGATTCGAGCACCGACAGCATCGCGAAGCGATCCGCGCGGCCGTGCTCGAACACGTTGCGATAGAAATTCGAATAGGCAGGGCGGTCCAGCACGTAGCGCTTGCCGCGCGCCGCGATCCGCGCGCGCTGCAAGCTGTCGAGACGGTCCAGCAGGCGGCCCGCTTCGGCGCCGCTTGTGATCATCCGCGCGGTCGCGCCGCCGAGCGCATCGAGTGCGCGGTGGTGCTGGCGCAGCGCCTTTCGGAATTTGCGCGATCGCAAGGCGAGATAATCGTCCCAATTTGTGGGCAGGGCGGTGACGTTGCGCACCGAGCCCTGCGACAAACCGGGCAGCAGCGCCAGCGGATTGATGCGGCCGTTCACGGCCAGCGGGAGATTGCACAGCCGGATCACGTCGACCGGCGGCATCACCGCCAGCGCGGCGTCGAACGCCTCGGCGGCTTTTTCCGGGGTGGTCGGCGCCGCGGGGCCGAGCAGCGGGATATTGTAATCGGAAACCGACAGATCGGCGAACTCGACGAGCGTCAGTCCATAGAACCGGCGCAGCACCAGCGGCAGCAGCATCGCGATCTCACCGCGCACGCTGTCGCGAACGGTAATCAGCAGCGGTTCCACATCGGCGGCTGGCGCCAGGCCTTTGAGCCAGGGCGACAGCCAGTTTTCGGATTGGAACGGCGTCACCGCCGCCTGCGGGCCGAGCGCTGCGGCGCGGCCCAGGAACCTGCCGACGTCACGCGTGCATTCCGCAACATAGCGGTCGGTCGTCTCAGCCACCCAGTCGATAACTCGCTCGCACGCTTCGATCTGCACCGTCCGCACCCGTCTCACCGCAGTTGCCGGATCGGTTTATGGCCGGCGAAACCGGCACAATGATGGATGATTTACCGATCGTCGTTGATCCGGTACGGTTTTGGAGCAATTTTGCATCAGCAACGTTAACGCGGCTTTTGCCGAAGCCGGCTGCTCTGCGGTATGACGTCGCGCGCGCCCCGAAATGACCGGCGCGACGCGTCGCGATCATGGCTGCGGGATGAAATCGCCCGGCAGGAGTTCGATCGGCTGACCGTGCGGCGTGCGATCCGCGGCGTGATCCCACGCATCGCGATAGCGCATTTGCGTCGCCGTGCTGGCGACGCCCTTGTCGGCGATCAGTCGTTCCAGCGTGGCGAGCCAATGCTGATAATAGGTATCGCCGCTGTCGGGATCGCCGCGCTGCTGCGCGCGCTTGATCTCGTCGGCGAGCGCCGCCGCCCATTCCGGCCAGGTGAACAAGCCGCGCGCATGCAGTGTCACCGCCATCGCGAAGGCATGGGCTTCCCACGGTTCGCGAAACACCGGGCCGTCGTCGTCGCGCGGCAGGCCCGGCACAGCCTGCGCCACAACTGCCGCTGCTTCAGTATCGGCGGTCATCAGGCCGGCTCCAGATAGCAGTCCCAGGCGTCGACCGAGATCCGTACCGACGCGTCGCAATCGTCGCCCCACAATTCGCGGCCGCCGAACGTCACGGTATAGAGCCATTGCGGCTGTTCGCCGGCGCCGAGCGCATGGCTGTCGGGATAGACGTGTACGCCGTGCAGCAGCTCGACGACGCCGACATGGCCGCGGACATAGCGTGGCAGTCGGGTGTGTGTCGGCGGATGGATGTTTCTGGCGCGCACGCGGTCCCCGATCGCGAACCGGGGAGGGGCTGTCGCCGGGCGATCGGTCGGTGCGCCGCGCGCCAGCATCGGCGCGACGTCATTGGCAGATAGCGTCGCAACGTTGCGGCGCGGATGCAGCGGTCGCGCGGCGGCGATCTCGTCGGGCGCGACGAGGTCGCGCTCGGCCATCAGCCGCTCGAGACCGGCGAGCCAGATCTGATAATAGCTCTTCGACAGATAGTCCGGCGGCGCGCGGTTCTCGCGGGCGTACCGCGACATGTCGATGTTCCAGCCGCCGGGCCGCGCCATCGCCAGCGTCAACGCGAAAGCGCGGCGTTCCCATTCGGCATGAAACATCGGCTCGTCGGTTTCGGCCACGACCGGGCCGAAGCCGTCGACGCCGCCCATATCGTGCGCGCCGTTCATCACGCGGTCTCCGCCGGCGAGCGTGCGAGCCCGGTGCCGATCATGCTGTCGCGGGTGACGAGATCGGCGAGACGCTCCTCGCTGAAGCCGTCGGTGCCCTCCGGTCGCATCGGGATGACGAGGTAGCGGATCTCCGCGGTCGAATCCCACACCCGGACCGCTGTGTCGTCGGGCAGGGTGACGCCGAAATCGGCCAGCACCGCGCGCGGCTCCTTCACCACACGGGAGCGATACGGCGCGGATTTGTACCAGACCGGCGGCAGACCAAGCACCGGCCACGGATAGCAGGAGCACAACGTACAGACGACCATGTTGTGCGTCGCCGGCGTGTTTTCGACCGCGACGATGTGCTCGCCCTGACGGCCGGTGTAGTCCAGCTCGGCGATTGCGGCGGTCGCGTCCTTGAACAACCGTTCGCGAAACGCGGCGTCAACCCAGGCCTTCGCCACCACGCGCGCGCCGTTGCGCGGGCCGACCCGAGTCTCGTAGGTCTCGATCAGCAGGTCGAGCGCGGCGGGATCGACATAGCCCTTTTCGGTCAGGATCGTCTCGAGCGCGCGCACCCGCAATTCGGTCTCCGATAACTCGGAGTGGTCATGGTCGTGGTGATGATCGTGTCCGGACATGCCGAAGGATAGGCGGAAGTGTGGCGCGCTGTCGAGCGCGGACTCTGCTAACGTCGTTCCGATGATGCCGCTTCTGATCGGCCGGCGCGAACCAAGCAGGGGCGATCCTCACCGAAGACAAGATCGGCGCGGACCAAGCCTGCGAATGGGGACTGGTCGAGCAACCGGCCGATCCCGGGCAAGCGTTCGCCGTGGCGATGACACTTGCCGACACGGTGGCGGCGTAGCCGCCGATGGCGGTGGCGATGACCAAGCTGACCGTCAGCCGGTTGGCGCACGCGCTGGACGATCTCGCCAGCCACATGGACATCGACCAGTTCGCGCTCGCGGGCATGAGCGAGCACCACAAGGAGGGGGTCGCAGCCTTCCTGCAACCGCAGCAAACCACAGTTTCACGAAAAGTGAGCGGCGACGCCGCGGATTTTGCGTTAGGATGGGTGCAAACGAACTGGGGAGGTTTTGATGATCACGACGATCGTGCAGTTTACGCTTGCCGAACCGATCAGCCTGGAGGAGGCGGCGAAGCGCTTTCAAAGCAGCGCGCCGAAATACCACAAGCTTCCGGGGTTGATCCGCAAATACTATATCCGCTCCGAAGACGGGCGCACCGCCGGCGGCGTGTATCTATGGGAATCGCGCGAGGCCGCGGAAAAGGTTTATGCCGGCGAATGGCGCGCGCGGGTGGCGCAGCTCTATGGCGCTGAGCCGGTGATCTCCTGGTTCGACAGCCCGGTGATCGTCGACAATGCATCCAGCGGCACGATCACGGCTGCGGCCTGAAGCGCAAAAGCCCACGTCAGCGCCACATCCCGCGCATCCGCGCGCCGATATCGATCGGCGGCGCTTGCCGGGTGGGATAGCCGGCGGTGGATGGCGCGACGTGTGGCCAGCTCACGCGCTCGAACAAAGTCAGCAGCCTGTCGGGAATGAAGCGGCTGCGCGCGGCGTAGACGTGGCGATCGCCCATCGCATTCTGGCCGTGCGTGAAGAAGCGCTGCGGCACCACGAGATGCAGATCGTCCCGCGCCCTCGTCATCGCGACATAGAGCAGGCGGCGCTCCTCCTCGATTTCGGCGGATGTTCCGGTGCCGAGATCGGACGGCATACAACCGTCGACAACGTTGAGCACAAACACCGACTTCCATTCCTGGCCCTTGGCGGAATGGATCGTCGACAGGATCAGATAGTCCTCGTCGAGCAGCGGCACACCAGCCTGATCGGACGTCGCGTCCGGCGGGTCGAGCGTCAGCTCGGTGAGGAAGCGCTCGCGCGACGGATAGCCGGAGGCGATCTGCGCGAGCTGCACCAGGTCGGCACGGCGCGTCGCGGCGTCGTCGTGAATCCTGTCGAGATGCGGCTCGTACCACAGCCGTGCGCGTTCGATCTCGGCCGGCCAGCCGGCGACACCGTCGCGCAACTCGCGCACCGCGCCGATGAAGTCGCGCCAGTCGGCGCCGGCGCGCGGCGGCGAGGGGACATTGGCGAGCGCGGCGAGCGGATCGGCGGCGGCGCTGATGGCGTCGAGCACCTTCTGCGCCGAGGCGGGGCCGATCCCGGGGATCAGCAACATCACCCGGAAGCCGGCGACGCGGTCGCGCGGGTTCTGCACGAAGCGCAGCAGCGCCAGCATGTCCTTGACGTGCGCGGCGTCGAGAAATTTCAACCCGCCGAACTTGACGAAGGGGACGTTCCGGCGGGTCAGTTCGAGTTCGAGCGGCGCGGAATGCGACGAGGTGCGAAACAGCACCGCCTGTTGCTTCAGCGTGGTTCCGCTTTCGCGATGCTCGAGCACGCGCTCGACGATATAGCGCGCCTGATCGGCCTCGTCGCGCACGCCGACGAGCTGCGGTCGCGCTCCGATGGCGCGGTCGGTCCAGAGATTCTTGGTGAAGCGCTCGGCGGCGAGATCGATCACGCCGTTCGCCGCGCCGAGGATGGCTTGCGTCGACCGATAATTGCGGTCGAGCGTGACGATGCGGGCCGGCGGGTTGAACGCCTTCGGAAAGTCGAGGATGTTGCGCACGGTGGCGGCGCGGAACGAATAGATCGACTGCGCGTCGTCGCCGACCACGGTGAGGCCCCGGCCCTCGGGCTTGAGCCCCAGCAGGATCGACGCCTGCAACGCGTTGGTGTCTTGATATTCGTCGACCAGCACATGGTCGAACCGGCTGCCGATCTCGTCGGCCAGCGCGGGCTCGGTCATGGTCTGCGCCCAGTACAGCAGCAGATCATCGTAATCCAGCACGTTGTGGCGCTGCTTGGCGTCGACATAGCCGGCGAACAACTGCTTCAGCTCGGCAGCCCAGCCGGCGCACCACGGATAGTTCGCGCCGAGCACCTGATCGAGCGGCAGCCCGGCATTGACGCAGCGCGAGTAGATCGACAGGCAGGTCGCCTTGGCGGGGAAACGGCTTTCCGTCTTTGAGAAACCGAGGTCGTGCCGGACCAGATTCATCAGGTCGGCGGAGTCCTCGCGGTCGTGAATCGTGAAGGCCGGATCGAGGCCTATCCGTTCCGCGTGTTCGCGCAGCAGCCGCGCGCCGATGCCGTGGAACGTTCCGGCCCAGCTCAGCGCGCCGTGACCTCCGCGTGCGCCATCGCCCATCACGCGGCGCGCGATCCGCTCGACACGCCGGGTCATCTCGGCGGCGGCGCGGCGCGAGAACGTCATCAGCAGAATGCGATGCGGATCGGCGCCGTTGACGACGAGATGCGCGACGCGATGCGCCAGCGTGTTGGTCTTGCCGGAACCTGCGCCGGCGATCACCAGCAGCGGCGGGCAGGGACCCGCACCCACGCCGTGTTCGACGGCGCAACGCTGCTCCGGATTGAGGCCGTCGAGATAGGTTGCGGGCAGAGACACGAATCAGCGCCTGTCGGGATGAAGGCCGACGCTCCCTGATTCCTGCTTTGTTCGCAACGCCGTTCATTGCCCGGCGCAGTGCATTGCGCCGTCATCCACGGAACTTGCGTGACGTATCGAAAATGTCGCGTTCGCGCGGCTATGCTGGCGGCAGCGTTCGGTTATCCTCGATCGCGGCGGTCGCGGATGAGCCGCGCCCGTCAGGCAACGCGCATTCGGCGCCGGTCGAACCACGCATGGGGTAAGCTTTATGGCAAGACGATCCATTCTCGTTGGGACCACGATTCTGATGATGACCTCGGGGACCGCGATGGCGCTCGAGCTCGACAGTCTGTCGATCGAGAGCGGCCGGCTGCTGATCATCGGCAAGACCACCAAACCCAACCAGGAAGTCGAAGTCGTCGGCACTGGTGACAAGGTCACGAGTTCGTCCTCGCGACGTTTCCGGTTCGCGCTGTCGTATTTGCCGGAGACCTGCAAGATCGACCTCAAATCCGGCGCCGAGACCTTGACCGATCGACTGATCGCCAATTGCGGACCGCGCGGGCCGAAGGGTGAACCGGGCGCGGCAGGACCAGCGGGGGTTGCCGGCTCCGCAGGCCCGGCTGGTCCGACTGGCCCCGCCGGACCCAAGGGTGAGGCCGGTCCGGCCGGACCTGCTGGTCCTGTTGGTCCTGCCGGTCCTGCAGGACTGAGAGGCGATGCGGGACCGGCCGGTCCCGCGGGTCCCGCGGGTCCCAAGGGCGAGCCGGGCGAGGCTGCCGCCAAGAACTGAGACGCCGCCCCGGCGGTTCCGCAACGCCGCGCAACACCCACCGGCGCCGCTCAGCGGCGCCGGATCGTCCAATTGCTCTCCAGCCAGGTTAGCTCGACACCGCGCCTGCCTCGGGCATGAATGGTCGCTGGACGCCCCCCAAAGTCGCACGGCGCTCCTCACGCCGCTGCGTTGCCTTGCTTCGGCAGCCGGAATCCCTTGATCAGGCCGTAAATCGCGGGGATGACGATCAGCGTCAGCAAGGTGGACGAGACCATGCCGCCGATCATCGGCACGGCGATGCGCTGCATGATCTCGGAGCCGGCGCCGGTGCTCCACAGGATCGGCAGCAGGCCGGCCATGATCGCGACCACCGTCATCATCTTCGGACGAACGCGGTCGACGGCGCCCTCCATGATCGCTGCGTGCAGATCGCTCAGCGACAGCGGCCGGCCTTCCGCGGTCCGCTTCGCTTTCATCGCGTCGAGTGCGTGATCGAGATAGATCAGCATCACAACGCCGGTCTCGGCCGCCACGCCGGCGAGTGCGATGAAGCCGACGGCGACCGCGACCGACAGGTTGAAGCCGAGCGCCCACATCATCCACAGCCCGCCGACCAACGCGAACGGCAGCGACAGCATCACGATCAGCGTTTCCGTCAGCGACCTGAAATTCAGGTAGAGCAGCAGGAAGATGATCATCAGCGTCACCGGCACGACGATCTTGAGCCGCGCCGCGGCGCGCTCGAGGTACTCGTATTGGCCGCTCCAGACGACGTATGACCCTTGCGGAAACGCGATGTTGGCCTGAACCGCCTGCTTTGCGTCGGCGACGTAGCCGCCGAGGTCGCGGTCGCGGATGTCGACATAGATGTAGGTCGCAAGCTGGCCGTTCTCGGTGCGGATCGAGGTCGGTCCGCGTGTCGGCGTCACCGTCGCGACCTCGCCGAGCGGCACCGCCCCGCCGCCCGGCAGCGGCACCAGAACGTCGCTGGCGATCGCCTTCGGATTGTCGCGGAGCTCGCGCGGATAGCGCATGTTGACGCTGAAGCGCTGGCGGCCCTCGACTGTGGTGGTGACCGTCTGGCCGCCGAGCGCGATGGCGATGGCGTCCTGCATGTCCTGGATCAACAGACCGTAGCGCGCCAGCGCTGCGCGGTCCGGGGTGATCTCCAAGTAATAGCCGCCGATCGCACGTTCGGCATAGGCCGATGACGTCCCGGGTACGGCTTTCAGCACCCGTTCGATCTGCTTGGCGAGCTTGTCGATCTCGACCAGATCGGTGCCCATCACCTTGACCCCGACCGGCGTCCGGATGCCTGTGGAGAGCATGTCGATGCGGGCCTTGATGGGCATGGTCCAGGCGTTGGACACGCCGGGAAATTGCAGCGCCTTGTCGAGTTCGGCGATCAGCCCATCGGTGGTGAGGCCGCTGCGCCATTGCTCCTTCGGCTTCAGATTGATCACCGTCTCGAACATCTCGATCGGCGCCGGGTCGGTCGCAGTCGCAGCCCGGCCGGCCTTGCCGTAGACCGATGCGACCTCCGGGAAGCCGCGGATGATGCGGTTCTGCATCTGAAGCAGCTCGCCCGCCTTGGTGATCGAGATGCCGGGCAGGGTGGTCGGCATGTACAGCAGCGTGCCCTCGTCGAGCGCCGGCATGAATTCGGTGCCGAGCTGACGCGCCGGCCAGATCGATACGCCGAGCACAACGAGCGCGAGGAGGATCACCGCGACCTTGGCGCGGAGCACGCCGCTGATCACCGGACGGTAGACGAAGATCAGCGCGCGATTGACGATGTTCTTGTGCTCCGGGACGATCCGTCCGCGGACGAAGATCACCATCAGCGCCGGCACCAGCGTGACCGACAGCAGCGCGGCGGCCGCCATCGCGAAGGTCTTGGTGAAGGCGAGCGGGCTGAACAGCCGGCCCTCCTGCGATTCCAGCGTGAAGATCGGCATGAACGACACGGTGATGATCAGCAGGCTGAAGAACAGCGCGGGTCCGACTTCGGACGCGGCCTCGATCAGCACGCTCACGCGCGAGCGACCCGGCTCGGCGCGCTCGAGATGCTTGTGGGCGTTCTCGATCATCACGATCGCAGCATCGACCATGGCGCCGATCGCAATCGCGATGCCGCCGAGGCTCATGATGTTGGAGCCGAGGCCGATCAGCTTCATCGCTCCGAACGCCATCAACACGCCGACCGGCAGCATCAGGATGGCGACGAGCGCGCTGCGCACGTGCAACAGGAACACGATGCACACCGCCGCCACCACGAGGCTCTCCTCGAGCAGCGTGGTCTTCAAGGTCTCGACCGCGGCGTAGATCAGGTTGGAGCGATCGTAGACCGGAACGATCTCCACCGATTTCGGCAGGCTGCTCGCGATCTCCTTGAAGCGCTTCTTGACGTTCTCGATGACGTCGAGCGCATTGACGCCGAAGCGCTGCAGCACGATGCCGCTCGCAACCTCGCCTTCGCCGTTCAGCTCGGCGATGCCGCGCCGCTCATCGGGGCCGAGTTCGACTCGTGCAACGTCGCGCAGCAGCACCGGCGTGCCGTTGCTGGTCTTCAGCACGATATTGCCGAGATCGTTGATGTCCTTCAGATAGCCCTTGCCGCGAATGACATACTCGAATTCGGACAGTTCGACAGTGCGGCCGCCGACGTCGGCGTTGCTGGAGCGGATCGTCTCGCGCATCCGCTGCATGGTGATGCCGCGATCGCGCATCCGCTGCGGGTCGAGCACGACGTTGTACTGCTTGACGAAGCCGCCGATGCTCGCGACTTCGGCGACGCCCTCGGCCTTGGCGAGCGCGAAGCGAAGGGTCCAGTCCTGAAGGCTGCGGGTATCGGCGAGATTCAGCTCCTTGGAAACGACGGCGTACTGATACACCCAGCCGACGCCGGTGGCGTCCGGACCGATCGTCGGAGCGACGCCGGCCGGCAATCGCGCCGCGGCGCGGTTGAGGAACTCGAGCACGCGCGAACGCGCCCAATAGATGTCGGTACCGTCCTCGAAGATCACGTAAACGAACGACGCGCCGAAGAACGAGAAGCCGCGCACCACTTTCGACTTCGGCACCGTCAGCATCGCCGTGGTCAAGGGATAGGTGACCTGATCCTCGATCACCTGCGGCGCCTGGCCGGGATACTCGGTGTAGATCACGACCTGGGTGTCGGAGAGGTCGGGGATCGCGTCGAGCGGGAGATGGAGCAGGGCGTAGAGGCCCGCCGCTGCGGCGAATCCGGCGCCGAACAGCACCAGCAGCAGATTGTGCGCGGACCACGCGATGACGCGGGCGATCATGGCCGCGCTCCTGCATCGGAGCGGCCGTCCGTTGCAGCGGATTTAGCCGCCTCTGCGAATCCACTCAGCGCGGCCCTGAGATTGCTCTCGGCGTCGATCAGGAAGTTAGCGGAGGTTACGACGGCCTCGCCATCCTGCAAACCTTCCGTGATCTCGGTCATGCCATCGCCGCGGCGGCCGAGCTTGACGGCCCTCGGTTCGAAGCGTCCGTCCCCCTTGTCGACGAGCACGACCTGACGGGTGCCGGTGTCCAGAATTGTGGAGTTCGGAACGGTGAGCACCGGGCCCGGATCGGCGATGTCGATCTCGGCATCGACATACATGTCGGGAAGCAGGGCGAGATCCGGATTATCGAGTTCGATCCGGACGCGCACCGCCCGGGTCTCCCGGCTGACCTGCGGGTAGATCACCTTGACCACTCCGGCGAAGATGCGGTTGGCGAAAGCGCGCGCGCGGATCCTCACCGCTTGTCCGACCGCGATGCTGCCGAGGTCGCGCTCGGCGACGTCGACCACCGCCCACACCGCCGACACATCAGCGATCCGAAACAACACGTCGCCGACATTGGCGCGCATCCCTTCGATCGCGCTGCGTTCGAGCACGACGCCGTCGCGCGGCGCCGTCCATTGCACGGTGACCGGCGCGATCCTGGTTTGCTCCAGCGCGGCGATCGCCGCTTCGGGCACGTTGAGATTGATCAGGCGTTGCCGCGAGCCGCGACCGAAGGTTTCATTGCCAGCCGTCGTTTTCGACGCGATGGTGGACAGATAATCGGCCGATGCCGCGGCGATCGCGGCGCTGTAGATCTCCATCAGCGGCTGGCCGGCCTTGACGCGCGTCCCGGTGGTCACGTCTTCGACTTTGCGCACGAAGCTCTCGCTGCGCATCGCGATCACCGAGACGCGGCGCTCGTCGAGCTGGATGACACCCGGCGCTTTCACCGAGACCAGCACCGGCCGGCGCTGGACCAACTCTGATTTGACGCCGGCGCGCTGGATCTTGCCGGGCGAGAGCTTGATCGTACCGTCGTCGGTGTCGTCGCCCTCATAGACGGGGATGTAGTTCATCCCCATCGGGTCCTTCTTCGGGACCGGGGAGGTGTCCGGCAGGCCCATCGGATTGCGGTAATAGAGAATCTTCCGCGTCGGATCGGCCGCAGCGGCTTTCGGCTTGGGCGACTGAGACGACGTGTCGTCCTCGTCGTAAACCGGCACATAGTCGCGGCCGCTGGCATCCTTCTTTGGCGTCGCTGACCATTGCGGCGCGCCGGTCGGATCGCGGTAGTACAACGGCGGTCGATCGACAGCTTGCGCGGTCGACACCACCGACGAAGAGAGCCCCAGCCCGACGAGGGCGAGCAATGTGAATGGACGCAGCAAAACCATGGCATGCACCGTCAAGCGCCCCGAGGGCGCGCTGAATTGAAATCCGGAAGGAAAGGGCGCCCCGCGGCGGGCGGCGCCCTCCGGCCTACTTGACCGCCTTGACGATGACCTTGCCGGTCACCGTCTCCGCCTCGCCCTGGATCTTGGCGGAGAGCGTGATCAGATAGCGCCCGGCCATCGGCAGATCGGTCTTGAAGGCGTAAACGCCGGGCTCCGGCGCAGGCATCGGCGTCACCGCGGATTCCATATCCGCCATGTTGTCCGGCGCCATATCGACGCGAGTCCGGAAGATGACGGCGTCGGCCACCGGTTTGCCGGTGGCCTTGTTGGTCAGGCGCACGGCGACCGTCACGTCGTCGCCTTTCTTCATTTCCGGCTTGACCGCCTCGAACGCGTAGTCGGTCGCAGCCGCCTCTGCGGCGGACATGGACAGGCAGATCGCCACGGCAACAGCCGCAGCGCTGGCAAAATTCGCAATCATGATGGTCTCCAAACGTGTCTGATCTCGAGCCGCGGCCGCGTGGCGTGCGACATCCAAATGCGGGCCAACCAATGGTCCGCGTTCAGGGTTGGGAGAGATCAGGCGCGGGGAGGCCGGAACAGGCGACTGCCGGCGTGGGAAGGGACGAAGCGATCCGTCACCGCAGGCAAAGGGCCTTCCTTGAAGGACATCAGCTTGAACGGGACGACGACGGTCGGTCCGAGCGCAGCTGCGCTCCCCACACAGCAGAAACCAAGCGGGCACTTGTAGTCATGCTTCGGAGCAGGCGCGGGATTGGCGTTGGCGGCGAGCTCGGCCTGATGGCAGGGTTCTGCCACCGCCGACATGCCCGAACCATGGCCGGTTACGTCGTGATAGCTCGTTATGTCGTGGGCGGCCATTCCCGACATGGCCCCGCCCGTCGCCGCCATGGCCGATGACCCGACCGGAAGCGCCGCGAGCGAGATCGCGATCATCAGCGCGAGTATGGTCCGAAACAGCCGCATGCGTTGAAGCGCGTCTCCGTCCAGCCCGTCCACAGGCTAAATCTATCGGGTGTAAGCTATCATAGGCTGCAACCGGCTGCGACACTTGATTAGCCTCAAGCCCGGCACACGCGATCTTTGCCCGATTGCGCCATGTAGGCGTTCGTCGTTGTCGTATCGGCGCCGGTTTTCCAATTTTGTCCGGGCGTCTTCAAGCTTCAGAAAACAGCGGATGTTGAGATCCTTCGCGCGAAGGTTCGTTTGAAGCTCTCGATGAAGCCGTTCTGCATCGGGTGCGGTGAAGTGCCAGTCGATGCCACCATGATTGTAGCGAGCCGCGCGCGGACCTGAAGGTCTGCGCTGCTTGCCTCCAGCGGACCGAGGTCCGGTCGCAGGAGGCAAGTCATGATCATCTCGCTCGCAGTTTCCTGGCTCCATGCGCTCGCCGCGGCCCGTCAACAAGGAGTTGGCGTCCTGTTCGTGCCGAGCGGCGGCGCGCCTCGGCGTTGCGCGAAAAGCTGCTTTCTCGCCAGCGTCGACCAGCCCGTAACAGGGTCAGCGAGATCACGGTGAAGGTCCGCTGAGTCCTCTGATGCGCAAGATGGGAGCGAAGACGCGACCTGATTGTCAGGCTTCAGGCTTCTCGCTGCAGCGGTCCAGATCCGATGGCCTGATCAGCCTGCCGGGGTGCGCCGCGACGTCGATTGGGATGAAGTGCAGTCTTATAGGGTGCGCAACAAACATCGAGAATCCTCTGGCCGGGCGACAATCCAGGATTCGCATAAGGTATATTATGGAATTATCTAGTGTCTTGAGATTGTTGACGTTTTCGATCTTGGGCACCTCCAGCAGGATCTAAGACCTCGTTGGGAGCCGCAGTCCGCTGCATCGATGCTCTCATATCGATCTCCTCATGGACACCGTTGCAAGGCGTCGATCGGCGGCGGCGCCTTCGCGCAAGTTGGCCGACGTTAAGATGAAGCTCAATGCCGGCACGGTGGCGGTGGATCGCGTCCTCCGGAGCTCTGGCTGGCTCTGCAAGTTGGACATCGAGCCCTTCGTCGGCATCCTGTGCGCCAGCCCACAATGAATTCGATATGGGCGGCAAGGGCTCGACCTGGGAAATGGCGGGGCATTCGTCACGGCCCCATGCTTGGCGCCTCGGGACCAGCGCCGCCCGATTTGGGAAGCAGCGGACGCGATCGTTCACCGCTGATTCCGCTCGGCATGAGCCGGTCCACCCGCGCCGACGTCGGTGCAACCTTCGCCAACGCGTTCAAAAGCCAAAACTTTCAAGAACGACGGCTTTCAAACTTAGAAACATAGACGGACGCTACCAAGTCTTGCTACTGTACAAATTCCGTACCTTTAGCGCAATTAATGCCCATGAATTGCGAATCTTGCTTATTGATTTTCATGCGCATCTGCCCATTTACAACCCGAGAATTCTGGGGAATTCAGATTGAAAAAGGTGCGTCAATCTTGAATTGGACAAATAGACCGTAAAAGCTCGTGAAAAATCCAGGAAAAAAGAGTGAATCGAAAAGGTCGATCGCGATTCAGTTGGAAGGTCACAGGATCGATAGCGATTCCGAAAAATCTGGTAGCAACCGCGGCGCCGGGCAGCGTTCAAATGTCATGAACAGAAATCGGTCGGCGGATTTAATCCCGAGCCGATTGGAGGGAGCCGTGAAGAATATCGACCCAGACGCAATGACGGTTGATGAGCTCTGGGAGATTCACGAACGGATCAGCCAGGTGCTGTGCAACAAAATCCAATCCGAGCAGCGGAAACTGGATGGTCACCTGTCTCGGCTGCGGCTCGGAGTGACCAGCGGCGCAAATCAACAGTCCGATGACGAATCAGGTCCGAAGCCGGCACGACGGCCCTACCCCAAGGTTTATCCGAAATATCGGAGCTTGAAGGATCCTTCCTTGACCTGGGCGGGCCGCGGCCAGCAGCCGCTTTGGCTGATTGACGAACTAAAGTCCGGAAAATCGATTGATGATTTCTTGATCCGCGCCAAGCCTTCGAATGTGCGCAAGAAGCGTCGTTAGAGAAGGATGATTTATCTTCGAATTGTCATCCGGTTCGAGCTTGATGTTGGAGTTTGATCTTTCCCGAAAACAGGCATTCCAGTTTTCGGGATCGCGCTCTGATATCAAGTCGAACGCAGTGGTCAACGGTCCTGGTGCATCGGTGAATTCAACCCCCGAAACCGCTAGCCGACACGTCGGCTCTGGGCACCTCCTCCGAAACCGCAATCACTGATTTTCCCACGCAATCGCTCCGCCGATCTCGTCACGAGCCGTCGGCATCGCATGGCGCCGCGACGGTTACCGATTGGTTCTGTTGGTGTCTTGCATTTTCACCTTCGTCTCAGTGGTTGGTTACCCGCCTTTGTAGGTCCCCCCCGTGACTTAAGGTTTCGATGAGCACTGCCCGCCATCCTGCGCGCAACAAAAGGAGGCGTCATGTACTCACCGACACAAGACCAGGCCGCGCGCGCCAACCATACGTTCTGCGCGATTGTCGAAAATCGAATGTCGATGGACAAACGTACTAATCTGATCGGCGACGCGATTGTAATCGCAGCCGGATGGATTGCCTTTTTCATTCTCAGCGGATCTCCTGAGGCTCAGGTGATGGCGCTGTTGTTCTTCGGGCTCGGGCTGGTGGTGCGTCGAAGCGCTGGCCGGGCGTCACAGAGCACCAGCGCGCAAGTCGAGACCGCACTCGCCTCGTCCTGAGGCTTGGTATCGGACACGCAATCGAACGGCGCCCGTTGATCGGGCGACCGGGCTGCGTCAGCTGATTATCGTCTGATACGCATTTCAGACGCATGACCCGCGACTGGCTGGGCCGGTCCGTGCTGACAGACCGCGCCGCCGGTGGCTGCTGCGTTTCGTATTTGGCGTATTGTAGGCTCCTACCGAGCGGCGCCCCAGCGCACTGGCCGGGACAAGTGTAATCGTTGAGAGGACGCGTCCGAATGGCCTCTTAAATCCGCGGTTTTCACTGCGCGGCTATTTACAGTCGTATATTTTTCGATCCACTCTGCGGGAGGCCATCATCCAGCCGAGTGAAGATCTGTCATGCAGGATAAATTCAATCTGCCCGGGCAATCGAAACTGACGTCGGCGCTGGCATCGGTGTTGGTCCTGATCCAATTAGCCGCGTTCGTCCTGATCCTGCTGATCGTCGCGCCGCTCCCCCTGTCCTACGTCGAGAATGCGCGAGGTTACCCGGCAACCCGGATTGTTCTGGAGCAGAGCGACAAGATTCTGAAGACCGTTTCTCCATTCGTCCGGCAAACCATACCGACGCGGATCGGCGGTAAGGATCAGACCGTCTGGATCCTCGTGGCCGGTCTGCTCGCATCGATCGTCGTCGTCGGAGCCATCCGCGGCCGCGTGCAACGCGCGTCGATGGCCCGCCAGGTTCGCCGGCAGGTCGCTGCCTGGAAGCGCGATCTGCACATCGCTGACAACTCGAAAGCGGCGCTCGAACTGGATCGGCAGATCAAGCGGATTGGCGAGGCGCCGCCGTCGAGCCGGTCCGAGCTATTGAAAATTTTCGCCGATACCAAAAAGAAGCTTGATGCATGGGGCCGCGAGATGGCCTTTCTCGCGATCGACGTGGTCGGCTCGACCTCCATGAAGGAAACGGAAGACAAAGCCGCCGTCCAGTATGATTTCATTGAATACAGGAAGCTGGTCGAGGAAGTGTTCAAGTCGAACGGCGTGCTGAAGTCGACGTGGACTCCGGATGGCGTGATGGCCTGTTTCTCCAGCGTCGACGAGGCCGTCGCCGCAGGCAAGGACGTTATCCGCGGCCTGGCGCATTTCAACGCCAACGTCCGGCTGATGAAGCGCGAATTCGCCGTGCGCTGTGGCGTCAATGCCGGCTACGTGCATTTCGATCCGGACACGCCGCTCGAGCAGATGTCCGACCGGATCATCGATATCGCCGGTCACATGCAGAAATACGCGGAGCCAAACACGGTCGCGGTGGCGCGCATGATCGTCGAGCCGTTACGCGATACCGCCGGTTTTCAACCCACGGAGAAGGTGGTGGATGGCTACGAAGTCCTGCATTGGACGCCGACTGCAGGCTGATCCGATTCCGCGCGCGGCTGACGCGGATCAGCGCTGGCTGATGATGGCGAGGTGTCCGGCGCCGCTCTGATTGACGACGGCAAGGTTTGCGCTTCCGAGTTGTGACAGCACCACCATGTTGTTCTGTCCGGATTGCGCAACGCTGAAACCGTTCGGTCCGGTCATCGACTGGTGCACAACGGTCTCGGTAGTCAATTGCTGATCCGTGCGAATCAGCAAATAGCCGCCAAAATCCTCAGCGCGGCATGACGACGCCACGACGATGGATAGCATCAACACGAGAATGAGCGGCATGTGGGAACCTGTGCTTCCCACATGCTATGGACGGCGAATTAAGATATGCTTTCGCACGCGACGACGGACGGATTCACGCTTATGCGCAAGATTGCCTGGGCCTCGATCCTGTTCCTGTGGCTGGCGATGTTCGGCGCGGCGGTGGCGTTCCGCCGCGGCGAGCACATGCGGATGACCGCGCTGGTGGCCAGCGCTTCGCCCCGGATGCGTGCGTTTCT